>Ga0268299_1000101_pt1 | contig 333280 bp, 290 predicted proteins | sample NOBtaG_FD_193484 | JGI IMG/M metagenome (GOLD analysis project Ga0268299, IMG submission 193484) | Activated sludge microbial communities from bioreactor in Nijmegen, Gelderland, Netherland - NOB reactor | ecosystem: Engineered > Bioreactor > Aerobic > Activated sludge | place: Netherlands...
ACACCGGAATCGGACTCAACGATCTTGGCGCCTGGTGCGGGTATCGACTCGGCTGCACGACCGAGACGAACTTCCCCGTGTACTGCCCTCCCGGCGGCATGCCGCAGGTGCTGCCGATGCCGGCGGGGACGGGGACGGATGGTGCGCAGGCGCTGGCGCTCAACAACACCGGCATCGTGGTCGGCTGGTATCGACGGCCGCCGTGGAATCTCGACAGCGCCTGCGCATGGCTGCCGGACGGCCGCGTGATCGATCTCTTCGAGATCGGACCGGGCGATCGAAGCGTTGCGAATGCCGTCAACGACTCCGGTGTGATCGTGGGCGTTCACTTTGTCGAGGGCGGCAACCCCGCGAGCCGTCCGTTCATCTGGAAGGACGGCACGGTGACCTTCCTCGACCCGCTGCCGTTCTATCACGGAAAGGCGCTCGCCATTGCTGATAGTGGAGTCGTTGCCGGCATCCTCGGTTCCGAGACGATCAACGCGCGCGCGTTTCGTTGGAGCGAAGGCAAGTTCACGGTGCTGCCCCCGCTCGCAGGCTTCGCGGTCTCCCGCGCCCGCGGAATGAACGAGCAGGGCTGGATCGTCGGTGACTCGGCGGGCGATGTACCGGGAGTGGGATGGGTGCAGGTGCCGACCCTCTGGATCGACGACACGCCGATCGAGCTGCCTCCGCCTGCGGGGTACGCATCCAACGGCGCGGCCGGCAAGATCAACGAGGCGGGAGTGATCGTCGGCTCGTTCGCCAGTTCGGGACCTCAACTGCCTGCGGTGCGGGTTGTCTGGGTGAATGGTGAGGCGACCCCCCTCAACCATCTCACGCTGCCCGGCTCGCCATCAGTCGGCTTGATCGCAGCAATCAATGATTCGGGACAGGTCCTCACGAGCGGCGGGCCACGCTTGCTGACGCCGACCTGGTCGTCACCGATGGATCTGAACGGCGACTGCGCGGTGGACGGCAACGACCTCGGCGTGCTGCTCGCGTCATGGGGCGCGCCGGACTTCGATCCGCGCTGCGACTTCAACGGCGACGGCATCGTGGACGGTCACGACCTCGGCACACTGCTCGGCGCCTGGACGGACCACTGATAGCGCGTCGGCTCCGGCTGCCCCCTCTCGCCGAGTGTTTGAGGCGAAGGGGGCAGCCGGAGCCGACGCGATTCGCGCGCGGCGTCGCGTGGCGGCGAGCGAAACGAGCGGTCGGGGGCGTAGGCTGCGGTTGTGCTGCTGCTCATCGACAACTACGACTCGTTCACCTTCAACCTGGTGCATGCGCTCGAGACGCTGCGCCCGGCGATGGAAGTGCGCGTGGTACGCAACGACGCGATCAGCGCGAAGGAGGCGGAGGCCCTTGCCCCGGCGTACCTGGTGATCTCGCCGGGGCCGTGCACGCCGAAGGAGTCGGGCGTGTCGCGCGAGCTCATCTCGCTCTTCCGCGGACGCATTCCCATCCTCGGCGTCTGCCTTGGTCATCAGGCGATCGGCGAGTGCTACGGCATGACGGTGCGCCGAAACGAGCGCGTGGTGCACGGCAAGACCTGGGCGATCCATCACGACGGGCGCGGCATCTACGCGGGCCTTCCGAATCCCTTCACCGCCACGCGCTACCACTCGCTCATCGTCGATCGCGCGACCGTCGGCAGTGACTTCGAAGTCTCCGCGTGGACCGCTGAGGGCGAGGTCATGGGCCTGCGCTGGAAGGGCGCGGCGGCACGCGGCGATGGCGCACGCGGCGCCGCGGCATCAGATGAACCGAGCGATCGCGGCGCGACCGGGCGCGGCGAGGCTCCGGGTCCGGCGCCGCTCGATGGCGTGCAGTTCCACCCGGAGAGCTTTCTCACCGTCGACGGCCCGAAGCTGCTCGAGAACTTCCTGCAGTCGGGCCGAGCGGGGGCCAGGCCGCGCGCCCATGCCTGAACAGGGCTGCAGGCACTAGGGGACATCGGGTGTCAGGCTCGAGGTCGGCATGGAGGACACCCAGCCGTCCGCGCGAGCGTCGGTCGTCGTCGCGGATGGACCCCGCTGCAGGCGCTCGAGTCGTTCGACCAGTTGCTCGACTTCGGAGCGACACGCCTCCATGGCGTGGAAATCGCGATAGTCGCCGTGCCACGCCGCTCGCTGCCGGCGCTCGCTGATGCGGAGCCCGATCGCCTCGATCCGATCTGGTTCCATGGCGAGCACTGCCGCGGATGTTGCTTCCGCAGCCTGGAGCCATTGCCACGCCGATGCCGAGTCGCCCAGACTTCGGGCGCATCTGGCGGCGAGGCAAAGCGTATGACCCAGATGCATGCGGAAGTGAAAGCGCCTGGGCTCGCGAGCCACGAGCTCCTGTCCCAGCGTCACGGCCTCGCGGAAGTGGGTGAAGGCCTCGGCCGTGCGGGAGAGCGTCGCGTGCGCGATCGCCTTGCGGCGATGGGCCTCCATGAGTGAATAGACGGAGAGCGATCGATCGGGCGAGCGCGCCACGAGGTCCTTCGCAAGATCCAGTCGCGCCTGAACGATCGCCAGCACGCGCTCGGGATCGGCACGCAGCTCCTCCTCCGTCCAGAGCCGGTCATGGGCCCATGAGAGATCGTCCACCAGCCCAATGTGGTCCGGGTGCCGCTCGCGCGCCGCGAGCAGAATCTCGAATGCACGGCGGTACGGCGCCCGCGCCGCATCCCTCGCTCCGAGCTCGTAGTCGATATCGCCCATCAGCACGAGCGCCTGCGCATGCCGCCGGGCGAGCGAGGGGTCCTCAGGATGGCGCAGCGATAGGCGCTCGAATGCCTGCATCGCCTCGGTACGGAGGAGCCGTGCGCGGGCCAAGTCGCCCGACTCCATCGCCACATCGCCGAGTGCCGCGACCAGCCTCGCTCGCGCACTCTGCAGTTTGGCGTCGTCCGGCTCCATCGCAATCAGCGCTTCGGTTCTCGCCAGGAGCGATTCGGCGAGCGCGCGCCTCGCATCGGTCGCGCCGACGAGAGGGTGGAGAGCGTCGAGCACGGTGTCGAGCATGTGCGCCAGCTCCGCCTGCTGCGCGTTGATCTGCTGCGACAGGCGATCGCGGGAGATCACCACCGCCGCCACGGCCGAGAGGGACGCCACCGCCGAGATGATCACCAGCGCCGTCACCAACGGTGCACGACGCGCCGCGAGAAGCACGCGCTCGTGCCATCGGGACGGCCGCGCCTCGATCGTCCGGTCATCGAGAAGCCGAGACAGGTCAGCCGCGAGCGCGGCGGCCGAGGGATATCGATCTGCGGCCGACGAAGCGGCGGCCTTGTCGATGATCGCGGCGAGATCGCGCCGCCGACGGAAATGAGCGGCGACGCCGCGCGAGAGATCGACGCGCCCGTCGCACTCCGGCACCGCGAGCTGGCGACCGATCGCCAGTCGCCGGCCCGTGATGAGCTGGCAGAGAATGACGCCGAGTGCGTAGACATCGCTGCGAACATCCGCAGGCTGACCCGCGAGTTGCTCGGGACTCATGTAGGCGAGGGTTCCGAAGAGCTGACCCTCGAGCGTCAGTCGAGTCTCCGCGGAGCCATCCGGTTCCTGCAGCCGCGCAATGCCGAAGTCGATCACCTTCACGCGGGCGTCGTCCTGGGCCGGCACCGTCACCAGGATGTTGCTTGGCTTGAGATCCCGATGGATGACGCCTCGGCCGTGCGCGTGCTCCACGGCACGGCAGACCTCGAGAATCAACTCGATGCGTCCCCGCGCGTCCAGTTGCAGCGCGTCGCAGGCGCGATCGATGGGAAGGCCGTCGACGAACTCCATCGCCAGGAAGCGACGGCCGTCCTTCGCCACGCCCGCATCGCTGACTCGCGCGATGCCCGGGTGGTCGAGCAGCGCAAGCACCCGCGCCTCCCGCTCGAATCGCCGAAGCGCTGCGCGTCGAATGAACGCAGTTCGGTCGTCGGATCTCGCATGGGCACCGGTCCATGCCGGCTCGTCGCGCTCATTGAAGAGTTTGATCGCCACGGTCCGGACGATCGGCGTTACCTGCTCGGCGCGAAGGACCTCCGCCGCGCTTCCTCGCGAGAGTCGCGCCACGACCCGGTATCGATCGTTGATCTCGGGGAGTGGAGTCGGCGCGACGGCCCGATCGTCAACCCCGCTGCCGCTCGAGTTCGCACCGAGTGCGTTGGCGATGAGCGACGCCACGGGGCGAGCTTTGGCGGCGACGCGTCCGTCACCGTGGAGCATTGCCTGCTCATCGGCGAGATCGAGCATCGCTCGCACCATGGCCGCGAGATCCGGGTCCGATTGCTCCCAGGTCTTCAGCATCTGCTCGCGACGCGGCAGGTCGGCATCGCGCGCGGCCAGGAACGCGTCGCGAACGCGGATGTAGTCAGCGGGGCTGCAGGGAAGCGCGTCCATTCAGTCGCGTCCGGAGCCAGAGCCGCGCCACTTCGACATAGTCCTGGATTCTTCGACCACTCAGTCCCAGGCGCTCGCCGATCTGATCACAGCTCATCCCCCCGAAGGAGCGCAGAATGAAGGCCTGGGCGGAAACCGGGTCCGTGGATTCGAGCAAGCGCAGCTCCTCGTCGAGTTCAAGGAGCGAGTAACCCGCCGCGGCCGCTTGCGAGACGGCATCGAAGACCACGAGGCCGTCGAGATCCAGCTCGCAGCGGACCCAGTCGCGGCCGCGACGCTCCGCCGCCCGGCGTCGTGCATGGTCGACCAGGATGTGCCGCATGGCCGACGCGATGTACGCAAGGAACGCGGCATCGGATTGGAAGCGGAATTGCTCCTGCTCCGCCAGGCGGATCCAGACCTCGTGAATGAGCGCGGTCGGCTGAAGCGTGTGGCCCGGGCGCTCGCCTCGAAGCAGCGACTCGGCCAGGCGTCGGATGTCCATGCCAAGCCTGGCCAGCAGGTCGTCGATCGATTCGTCTCCGACCGGTGTTCGCTCGTTCACGCCTTGCGTCTCTCCTCTTCACGACCGTCGCCCGATGGTCGGCCGGCATCGTACTCGCCGGTCGCGAGAGTTCTCGTCAATTCACAGACTGCGTTTCCGGCCGCTGCGCGTTCGTGCGCTCTCCCGACGGGGCCATCGACCCCGCCGCGCGAGACCCACTTCAACGACACGGAGAATCGACGAGCGATGCAGCAGCAAGAAGTTCCATCCCCGGCTGAGCCGCGATCCAGGCGGAGCTCACAGGCGTTGGCCGGCAACGACATGTAGGGAACGAATCGACGCCGCGCGACGACCTCTCGCGCCTCCAACGGCGCCGATGACGGCCCTGCCAGATCACATGACACGAGCACACCCCAGCCACCTCTCACGAAGGACTCTATGAACCATCGAGTCGCAATTCGCGGTCGGAACATGATCTTCGCCTTGACGGCCACCGCCGCAACGGCCATCTCCTCCATGGCAGCACCGCCGCCGGTGACCGACTTCCTGAGCGAAGCCTCAGCGTCGATCTGGAGCGCCGGCGCGGACGCCGGAACGGCAAGTGTCTCGGACGATGCCACGATGGTGCGCGCTGGCCGCCAATCGATTCGCTTCGAAACGAACGGGCCATTCGATACATGGCTATTGGCACCCGCATCGAAGGACGCCGGATGGGATCTCACAACGGCGGGCGTGCAAGGCGTTGGCTTCTGGGCCCGAGCCCAGAATCCGAATCCGACGGGATTTCAAGGCGGCTCGCCCTGGATTCGCCTCTTCTCCTCCGCCGGAAACTATGTCGAACTGCATGCGACAAGCGAGCTGCTCAATCCTGCACGGTCCGACTGGGTCTGGCTCTTCGCCCCGCTCGAGGGCGGTCCGCAGTGGATTCGTTCGGTCGTCGGCACGCCGAACCTGGCTGAGATCAACTGGATCGAGATCCATATCGATACATGGGAACACCAGCCGTTCAAGGTGTGGCTCGACGGAATTCGGTTCACGGCACCGACGGCCGTGAACCTGACCTTGGCTCCCACTGGCGGCAGCACATCGATCGGGGTGCCGCTGGCCCTCAGAGCGATGCTCCTCCTGGATAACGGGGCGACGCAGGAGGTGACCTCCTCCTCGGCCTGGTCGAGTGACGATGCAGCGATTGCCACGGTAGGACCTACCGGCGAGTCGATGGGCATTTCACTTGGTGCGACCACGATCCGCGCCCAATACCAGGCCATGCACGCCGCAGGTCCGGTCACGGTCTCAGGCCTTCCGGATCCTTCGCTGTTCGAGCGCATCAGCGTGACGGCCGACGGCGAGCAGGGGACGGGAGTCTCCTATACCCCAGAAATCTCAAGCGATGGCAGGTTCATCGTCTTCGTGACCCTGGCTGCCAACCTGCTGCCTGCCGAAGCACCCGCAGGCTCAACGCAAGTGGTCGTGCTCGATCGGCAGACAGGTGAGCGGTCCATCGCCAGCGTCTCGACCTCGGGTGCGTTCAACAACAGCAACAATGTGCTTCGACCGGTCGTCAACGACGATGGGGCGGTCGTCGCATTCAGGTCGACTGGAAGCAGCCTCTCGCCGGAGTGGACCTCCGGAATGCATGTGTATGTGCGTGATCGAGTGAGCGGCACGACGCAGTGCCTCACTTGTGCGATCCCCGGTGCCTCGAGCGACACGCCGCGCGTCTCCGGAGATGGACGGTATGTCTCCTTTCACTCGCCGACCGCTCTGGTGCCGGACGACGGCAACGGCGTTGCAGATGTCTACCGATTTGACCGGACGACTGGTGCATTCCAGCTGGCCTCCAGGACTGCCGGCGGGAGCGGCGGAAATGGATCGAGCCAGGAAGCAATCATCTCAAGAAGCGGTCGCTTCATTGCGTATCAAAGCGACGCGAGCAATCTGGTTGTCGGTGACACCAACGGTTTCACCGATGTCTTCGTCACCGACATGGAGACGGGGATAGTCACCCGCGTCAGTGTCGGGTCCCTCGGCCAGCAGAGCGACGGGCCGTCCCTGACGACATCGCTCGGTCGAGACATCAGCGATGACGGGTCACGAGTGCTTTTCATGAGCACTGCGTCGAATCTGGTCACCCCTCCGCTGCTGAACTTCGTGCGCGATGTCTTCGTCCACGACCGCGTCACCGGCATGACGACGCTCGTCAGCTCCGGCCCCGGCGGCCAGATCGGGAACGGTCCGGCGGGAGGATCGTGCGCGCTCAGTGGCGACGGGCGATATGCAGTCATCACTACGACCGCCAGCAATCTGATTCCAGGAGACACGAACGGCGTGCGCGAGATCCTGCGCCACGATCTTGATACCGGCGAGGTTGCCTGGGTCAGCCAGGGGATCAGTGGGTGGTTCAACGGCCAGACCGCTGACGGGATCGCTCTCGATCACGACGGCCGAACTCTCGTGTTCGCCACAGGCTCCTCCAATCTCGTGCCCTTCGATACGAATGGCACCAGCGATGTCTTCATCCAATCGATCGTGACACAGGATCCCGCCGATCTCAATGGCGACGGCGTGGTGGACGGCAACGATCTGGGCACATTGCTCGGGCAATGGGGGCCGTGCGCCGGCTGCGCCGCGGACTTCAACGGCGACGGCGTGGTCGACGGCAACGATCTCGGCACCTTGCTTGGGTCCTGGTCATGAATCGCCTTCACTTGCATGGAGAGTCGATGAAACACGATCGCTCGTTGTCGCACGAGGTCCTTGCTTCGGTGCTGTTGTCCGCAATGTCGTTGACGACCGTCAGCTCGGCCGAGCCAACCGTGCCCGGCGTGATCGCGACTGCACCGTCCGAGCCGATGGCAGACGAAGCGCGGCAGCGCGTGTCTAGTGGTGTCTTCGTCCGTTGGCCGGATGGACGGCCCGCGTCGGGCGTGCTCGTGCTTGGACCTGCCGGCGAGCGCTCGTGGACCGACGATCGCGGTGACGCCACTCTTGCCATCCTATTGCCCGTTGCCGGAGACGCTCGTGTTCGTGCCATGACCACGGATGGCGGCGTCAATCATGGCGGGAGTGCGTTGCTCAGCGTCGGACCCATGGGGGAGTTGATCGCCTCCGGACCGATCACGCTCAGCGCGGGCGTGGCCTGTGAGCCCGAGTGGGTGGCAACATTCGGCAGCGCTCCGCTCGCATTCACGGTCCGATCCATGGCCGTCTTCGACGACGGAAGTGGTGGTGGGCCAACGCTCTTCGTCGGTGGTGCGAGTGAGGTCGTGAGCTGGAACTGGAGTCCTCGGATCTCGAAGCTGACGGAATCTGGATGGGAATCGATCGACAACGGCATTGCGGCGCTTGGGGGCTTTGCCGCATCGACGGTGAACGCATTGACGGTCTTCGACGACGGACTCGGCGGCGGACCGGCGCTCTATGCAGGAGGAGCCTTCGATGTCACCAATGGTCCAGTCAACTCCGGGCGCATTGCCCGGTTGGTGGGATCGACATGGCAGCCGGTCGGAGGGGGCATCGCGACAAACTCGGTCTATGCAATGACCGTGTGGAACGACGGCTCGGGCCCCGGGCTCGTGATCGGCGGCAACTTCAGCTTTGACGGTCCCGGGATCACGAAGTACCTGGTCATGCGGAAGGCAAACACCTGGTTCAGCTTCGGAAGCGGCGTGAATGGCGCCGTCCACGCCTTGGCCGGCGCTCCGGCGGGCGCCATCGGAGGTGCCGGCCTTTATGTCGGCGGCGCATTCACCAGTGCCGGCGGCGCAGCGGCGAATCGAGTGGCGCGGTGGAACGGCTCGTGGTCAGCGTTGCATAGCGGAGTGAATGGTGCAGTCAATGCGCTCGCGTTCTTCAACGACGGACCCGGTCCGCGTCTCTATGCGGGAGGCGACTTCACCACGGCAAGCGGCGCTGCTGCGAATCGCATGGCTCGCTGGTCGGGCACTTCCTGGCTCACGGTCGGGTCGGGGGTCAACGGCAGCGTGGGGGCCCTTCATGTCCACAACGGCGGCTCGGGGGCTTCCCTATTCGTCTGCGGTGCGTTCACGACGGCAGGAGGCCTGACAACGAATCGGATTGCCCGCTGGACCGGGAGCGCCTGGTCGGCACTCGGCAGCGGTGTCGACGGGGCGGCGCATGCGCTTGCGTCCTTCGATATCGACGGCGGTTCGGCGGAACTCATTGCCGGCGGCGCCTTCACCATGCCGATCGGTGGGCCGACGAGCGCGCGCGTGGCGGCATGGAGCGGTAGCGCATGGTTGTCGATGCAGGTCGAGGGTCTCGACAACGCAGTGAAGTCGATGGCGATCTTCGACGACGGTCGAGGAAGGGGTCCGGTGCTCGTGATCGGCGGTTACCTCAACGGCGCCGGCGGCATTGCTGCGCCCGGAATCGTGCAGTGGGATGGGCAGGCGTGGTCCGGTCTTGGCAGCGGATTGGGCGGTGGCGTGGAGTGCATGCTCGTTCATGACGATGGCGGCGGCCCCGCGCTCTTCGTGGGCGGTAGCTTTGGTTCGGCGGGCGGCATCGTGGCGAATGGCATCGCCAAGTGGAACGGCGAGCAGTGGATGTCGATCGGAGGTGCCGCTGGCGGCGGCGCTACGGTCTGGTCGCTGGCGGTCTATGACGATGGTCTCGGCGGCGGTCCGCAACTTCATGCCGGCGGCAGCTTCACCTCGATCGGCGGCACCGCGGCAAATCGAATCGCCAAGTGGAACGGGACGAGCTGGTCGGCGCTCGGATCCGGCGTGGGAGCCGCCGGCGCCAGCGTGTACGCGATGGTGGTCCACAACGACGGATCCGGCGGCCGCCCGTCGCTGTACATCGGAGGATTCTTTTCAAGCGCGGGAGGGATTCCTGCATCTCGAATCGCGCGCTGGGATGGCACGGCCTGGTCGGCGCTCGGCTCCGGTGTGACCGGCGGCAATGTCCAGGCGCTCGCCGAATACGACGACGGTCGCACCGGAGGTCCGCGGCTCTGTATCGGCGGATCCTTCACCACCGCCGGTGGTGCACCGGTGAATCAACTAGCGGTCTGGAACGGCACGAGCTGGTCCGCACTTGGTGGCGGCGTTTCGCCGGCGGGCTCGTCAGTCATGGTGCTCCGCGTCTTTGATGACGGCATCGGTGACGGGCCTGTGCTCTTTGTCGGCGGTCGATTCACCATGGCAGGGACGACGCCGGCGAACTGCCTGGCTCGTTGGAACGGCACGGAGTGGTCTTCGCCGGGAGTGCCAGAATTCCCGCCAGGCCCGCCGCCCATCGCGGCGCTGCTGGGCGTCGACGAGTCGAGCAGCTTCGGGCCCGCGCTCTATGTGGGTGGTTGGATGCAGCCGGGTCCTTCGGGAGACTGGTACATCTCGAAGTGGCAGACCTGCCAGGTCGATGAGGGCGATCCCGCCGATCTCAATGGCGACGGCGTGGTGGACGGCAACGATCTGGGCACATTGCTCGGGCAATGGGGGCCGTGCGCCGGCTGCGCCGCGGACTTCAACGGCGACGGCGTGGTCGACGGCAACGATCTGGGCACACTGCTCGGGCAGTGGGGATGACGCCTTCTCCTCGTGGGCGACCGGCCGCGCGCGCCGGGGCGCGCCGGTCGGTCGTTCCCCGACTCATCCTCAGGCCATCGTGCTCGGGCTCACGCCTGCGGCGTGAAGGTCATGCCGCTCTCGGCATAGAAGTTCACCATGTCGCCCGTCTGGAAGTCCGATGCCAGTTGGCCGTCGCAGAGATCGAGCCAGATCGGGACCGCCGCGTGGATGAGCAGCCGATTGCGGTCGAGATCGGCGGCGATCACGCTTCCCTGCACGATGCGCGGATGGCCCTCGATCGGCTCGATGAACGATCCGCCCGCATGGGAGCGGTGCATGCGCAGGGCGCGGCCGCGGATGACGCCCTTGGCGCGACGACCCGGTTCCGTGGGGAACGAGGCAAGCGATGCGCCGGGCTTGAGGTGCAGTCGATAGTTGGTGCCCGGTAGCGCGAGAATCACTTCCGCATCACTGGCGCTCTCGACGCGCACTCGTGCGACATCGCTCACAGCAGTATCGGCGGCAGGTCGTGGTGAAGTATTCATGGTGGTCGTGTCTCTCGGTGCGGTCGATCTCGTTTCGTTCGGTCACTCGGGGGAGAGAACCCGCTTCTTCTGCCCGTTCGAGGAATAGACGGCGACTTCGCCGGCACCCTGTCCATCGACGCCGCAGCGCACCACCTGCTTGCCATCCGCGCCTCGCACGCTTACGGCGCCGCCCTGACCGTCCGCAACCGGTCCCATCACGAGCGCTGCGACGCCATCCGCGCCGAAGAGGTTGATCTGCCCGCCGTACTGGCCCGCGCCCACGGCAAGCACGCGCCGACCGCCGGTGAAGCAGGAGAGCAGCCCCGAGTCCTGCACCCCCGCCTCGAGCACGAGGTTCGTGGTTCCCGCGGTGGTTCCAAGCAGCACGCGCGCGGCGCCGTCATCGCGAACATCCACCTCGTAGACGGGCTTGGCGCCCTGGCCGCTCACTTGAATCACGCCCGAGCGACCGCTTGCCGCCGCGCCGATCAGCGCCGCCGGCGTTCCGTCGCGCGAGCTCGTTTCCACCACGCCGCCGCCCGCGCCGACCACGATCGTGGCCGCGCTCTGCCCCGACTTGTCGGCGATGCGAAGCGAGCCCGCGCCGCTTCGGTCGTTCCCGAGATAGACCGCTTCCTTGCCCATCGGGCCGTTGATGCTCACCGCCGCGCCGCCGTCGCCGACGCCCGCACGAAGGCCGAGCGAGCCGTCGGCGTGAAACGCTTCCACGCGTCCGCCTTCCTTCGCCGCGTAGGCGCCGACCACCATCTGACCCTTGTCGTTGAAGAGCACCATGTCGCCGCCGGTCGCGGGACTCGAGAGCCGTGCCGTGTTTGCGCCGGCGCCGCTCCAGAGGTCGAGCTGTCCGCCGCCGTCGGACTCGGACGCGAGCAGGACCACCTTGCCGTCCCCGCGCACGATCTCAAGCCGCTTGGTCCGCACGACATCGGCGCTGATCGACTCGAGAATGGCAGGTGCCGCAGCGAAGGCGCCGCCGATCGCCGTGACGCCGATGCCTGCGAGCGTGAGCGCCGCAAGGCGCCAGCGGCGCGCCCGTCGCTCCGACGCGTCCAGTGACTGCTCGATCCTGTTCAACCGCTCTTCGATGCTGTGCATGAACGACTCCCTGAGTGAAGGACGGTTAGCATAGGGAATCGTCCGCAGACGATGGCCGCGTCGCACGCACGGCCGTGCCGCCGGCGCATCGAGTCCGCCCACGCATCACCCTCCGCAGGCTCCCGATCATGCCTGAACCACTCGGCATCGCACTCGTCGGCACCCGATTCATGGGCCGCGCCCATTCGAACGCATGGAGCCAATGCGGGAGGTTCTTCGACCTGCCGCGCTCCGTGCGTCTCTCCATGGTGGCGGGCCGTGAGGCGCGGCATACGGCCGAGTTCGCCCGACGCTGGGGCTGGGTGCAGGGGGTGACTGACTGGCGCGAAGCGCTCCAGGATTCCTCAGTGTCGCTCATCGATGTCGCGACGCCGAACCACTTGCACGCGGAGATGTCCATCGCGGCCCTGCGCGCGGGCAAGCATGTGGCGTGCGAGAAGCCGCTCGCCGGAACGCTCGCGGACGCGAAGCGCATGCGTGCCGAGGCGGCCAAGGCGAAGCGCCGCGGCGTGCGCACCTTCGTCTGGTTCAACTACCGGCGCTGTCCGGCGGTGGCGCTGGCGCATCAGCTCGTGCGCGAAGGGCGGCTTGGCGCGGTCCATCATGTTCGCGCCTGCTACCTGCAGGACTGGGGCCGTGCCTCCACGCCGCTCGTCTGGCGCTTCAAGCGCGCGGAGGCCGGATCCGGCGCGCATGGCGACCTCAATGCGCACATCGTGGACATGGCTCGCTTCATCACGGGCGACGAGGTGCGCGAGGTGGTCGGCGCCATCGAGCACACATTCGTGACGCGCCGCGAGATTCCGATGGAGCTCGGCGGCGAGATCGCCGGACGCGCGAGTGCTCGTGCTCGAGGGGGGGGGCGCGGCGGCGCCGGAGCACGGGGCGGTCGCGGCGGCGCCTCATCCCGCGGTGCAACCCGCGCGAAGCGTCGCTTCGGCCGCAGCGAAGTGGACGACTGCGTGCTCTTCCTCGCGCGAATGGAGAGCGGCGCCGTGGCCAGCTTCGAGGCCACGCGGCTCGCCACCGGCAACCAGAACCGCAACCAGATCGAGATCAACGGCGAGCGCGGCTCCCTGCGATTCGACTTCGAGCGCATGAACGAGCTCATGTGGTGGGACGACACGCTGCCGTCGAAGCTGCGCGGCTGGAGCCGCATCATGTGCACGAACGGCGGCGACCATCCGTACGCCGGCGCGTATTGGCCCGCGGCGCATCTCATCGGCTACGAGCATGGGTTCGTGAGCATGGCGGCGGACATCGTCCGCGTGCTCGGCAAGGGCGAGCCGGAGGTTCCGCTGCCTGACTTCGAGGATGCCTGGCGCACGCAGTGCGTGCTCGAAGCGGCCATCCGCTCAGCGCGCGAGCGCCGGCCGATCGCCCTCGCATCGGTCCGTTGAGTGACGGCATCGGGGCGAGCCGTCGTTCGAGCGTGACGGCGAATCGCATCGCCTCGCATGCCACAGGACCTTCGTGAACCAACGCACGAAGTTTCGCCGGGACCCAGAGCGCTCGCTGCAGCGTCGATCGATGTTCGTCCGATCTACGACGGGGGAATCGTGGACTCCTCCATTGCGCCGCTGCTACGCTGAATCCGGACAAGCTGACTGGGGCTCTTCCCAATCGTGGGGTTTGTCCGAACCGATGGTCGTTCCCGAGCGCTCGGCGCTCGTTGCGTGTCGATGTGAATCGCGCCCCGTGGCGCGCTGCTCGTGTGGACTTCGACCAGTGGGAGGTGCGCATGCCCCATCGTGACATCGATCATCTCGTGAAGGCCATGCTCACCTCCGCCAAGGGCATGCTTTCCTCCACGAAAACGCTTTCGCCCTTTGCCGCCGAGATGCTTCACGACGGCGAGGTGATCACCCGCTGTTCGCGTGCGCAAGGATCGACGCTCGGCAACGGCAACGCGAAGGATGCGGTGGCGCACTTCGAATCGGAGTTCCGCCTGAAGGCGAGCGGTGGCGAGATCCGCGCCGTGGCGATCTGCATGAGCGTGACCACGCCCGATGCCAATCGCGCCCGCAAGGTGCACGCGATCTGCATTTCGGTGGAGCACGAGTCGGGCGAGGCGATCGATGTCTACTGCCCCTACCGCAAGGGCTGGTTCGGGCGCGTCCGCTTCGACGACTGCTTCTCGCAGCGGCGCAAGCCGAAGCTCTTCCGGATCGGCGCCGGGACCACCTGTTCTCTGCCTCCCACCGACGCGCGTACACTGGGTGCCCTTGCTCCCAAGCGCATCCAGATCGGCTGATCCCGGCTCCGAATCGCCCGGCGCGACCATGTCGGCGCCTCCCGCGCCCTCGGTTCCGGAGCAGGCCGGGCCCGGCGCCGGCAGCGGCCCGACATCGACGGCCGGCTCGACACCGACGGCTGACGCGATCGAGTCGAGACTCGTTCGCGCGACGGAACGGGCGCTCAAGGCCCTTCGCTCGCTTCAGCGTTCGGACGGCCATTGGTGCGCCGAACTGGAGGGCGACTCGATTCTCCAGAGCGAATACCTGCTGATGAAGTGGATCCTCGGTCAGGAGCGCGAGCCCCTCGCCGACGGTCGCCCCGCGAGCACGCTGCTCAAGATCGTGACGCAGTTGCGTCGGCAGCAGCGTGAGGATGGAGGCTGGGGGCAGTACCCGGGCTCGGCCATCGACCTCAGCGCCACGGTCAAGGCGTACTTCGTGCTCAAGCTGTTCGGCGATTCGCCCGAGGCGCCGCACATGCGCAGCGCCCGCGCATGCGTGCTGCGGCTCGGCGGCGCCGAGCGCGCCAACTCCTTCTCGAAGTTCTACCTCGCGTGCCTGGGGCAGATCTCGTGGGATGCGGTGCCTGCCATACCGCCCGAGCTCGTCTTCCTGCCGAAGTGGTTCTACTTCCACATGGACAAGATGAGCGCGTGGAGCAGAACGATGATCCTGCCGCTCGCACTGGTGGTCACGCTTCGTCCCACGCGAAAGCTCCCGGCGGAGCTCGGCATCGACGAGCTCTACGCCAGCGAGAGCGACCGCCATCGACTGCTCATGCGTGCGGATGTGCCCGCGTTCTGGCGTGGCTTCTTCAGTGCGGTCGACTCGCTGCTCAAGCTGGCGCATGGACTGGGCGGTTCGCCGTGGCGCCGTGCCGCAATCGATCGATCGATGCGATGGATCCTCGACCGCATGGGCCAGGATGCGCCCGCGCCGACGGAGGGACTTGGCGCCATCTTCCCGCCGATGGTCTACGCGCAGGTCGTGTTCAAGGCGCTCGGATGGGAGCGATCGAATCCCGTCTGGCAGCGCGGCGAGCGCGAGCTCGACGCCTTCATGATCGAGGAGGACGAGACGATCCGCCTCCAGCCGTGCTTCAGCCCGGTGTGGGACACGGGCATTGCGCTCTATGCGCTCGCCGATGCGGGCATTCCAGGTTCCGATGCGTCGGTCGCGTCGGCCACGCGCTGGCTGCTCGACCGCGAGTGCCGTCATGTCGGCGACTGGTCGAACAATCTGCCGGGAGGCGTGGAGCCATCCGGGTGGTGGTTCGAGTACCGCAATGCGTGGTATCCCGATGTCGACGACACGGCGATGGTGGCCATGGCCCTGCGCCGAGTGGGCGGCGACGCGGCGCATGCGGCGAGCGATCGAGGCGTGCGCTGGATCCTCTCCATGCAGAACGACGACGGCGGCTGGGCCGCGTTCGACAAGACGCGCGATCGCCGGATCTACGAGTATGTGCCGTTCGCCGATCACAACGCGATCCAGGATCCGAGCTGCCCCGACATCACCGGCCGCGTGCTCGAGTGCCTCTCGTGGCATGGCATCCGCGCCGATCATCCGGCGGTGCGGCGAGCGGTGGCCTATGTGCGATCGAAGCAGGAGCCGGAGGGATGCTGGTTCGGACGCTGGGGCGTGAACTACATCTACGGCACATGGCAATCGGTGATCGGACCGATCCGATGCGGCGTTCCGCGCAGTGAGCCGTGGATCCAGCGAGCCGGCGCATGGATCAAGAGCATCCAGAAGAGTGACGGCAGCTTCGGAGAGAGCGCCAACTCCTATGAGGACCCGCGCCTCAAGGGTCAGGGGCCGAGCACGGCGAGTCAGACGGCGTGGGCGGCCATGGTGCTCCAGGAGATCTACGGCCGCGAGGATCCCGATCTGCTGCGTGCACTTGCATGGCTCGCGCGCACGCAACTGAGCGACGCGGACGCGAGCGACCCCGCACGCAATCCGGATGACGATCCAGCCGGAAGCTGGTGCGAGACGGAGTTCACGGGTACCGGCTTTCCTCGCGTCTTCTACCTGCGCTATCACCTCTACCGGCTCTACTTCCCGCTCATGGCGCTGGGGCGATGGGCGCATGCCGATCAGCCCGGCCGTGCAGGTGCGAGCGCGAAGGCGATGTGACCGGTCGCCGCTTGGACTTCGAGTCATCAGCAGCGCCGGTCGTCGATCCGTCGCGCGGAGATCCTCAGAACGGAACCGGCGCGTCGACGCCCATGGTCGCTCCCGTCGAAGGATGCGTGAATCCAAGGTGCGCCGCATGCAGCAGCATGCGCAGTCCCGGCGGGCGAAACGCCGGCGGCGCATAGAGGTCGTCGCCGACGATCGGCAGTCCGATTGCCTTGAGGTGCAGTCGAAGCTGGTGACCGCGCCCCGTGAGCGGCTGGAGCTCCAGACGCGCGAAGGGCGCGGGTGACGGAAGCAACGCGAGCGCCCGGAGATCGCTCCGTTCGTCCGGCGGCGGATCGATGACTTCGTCGGCACTCGTGCCGCGCCGAAGCACCCGCCAGCGCGTGACGCTCGGGCGTCCTTGCTCGGAGTCGACGATCTGACGGGGCGGATCGGCGAGGTCCTTGCGGATGGGCAGGTTCACCTCGCCCTCGTCGCCTACGGGGTCGCCGGCCACGATCGCGATGTAGCGCTTCATCGTGCGACGCTCCTGGAACTGCATGCTCAGCGCGCGATGGGTCCGGGCATCGAGCGCGAGCACGATCGCGCCCGAGGTGTCGCGATCCAGTCGATGCACGATGCGCGCGCCCGGAATGATCGCCGCGACACGAGTCACGAGGCAGTCCGCCTTCTCGGGACCGATCCCGGGAACGCTGAGAAGTCCCGTCGCCTTGTCGACGACGACGAGCCACTGGTCCGCGTGGAGCACGGTGAAGCCGTCGCAGCGCGTGCCGGGGGCGAGCATGTGCGGCGGAGCCTAGACTGCCCGACCCATGATGTCGCGACGAATCGTCATCGCACTCGGCGCCCTCATCGCCTGGCCGGCGCTGGCGCTCGGAACCCAGACCGCGGCACCCGCACAGGGCGCGCCGACCACCGCGCCCACCGCACCGGATCCGATCGACTGGCGCAGCGCCGAGGCGGGAATCCTCGAGCATCAGACGCAGCTCACGCACTCAACGCACTTCACGAAGGCGGGCGAGAGCTACTTCTCGCCGGATGGTCGTCGCGTCGTCTTCCAGGCGATCGAGGATCCGCAGGACGGTCGCGAGCCCGACGAGTTCTACGCCATGTTCGTGGCGGATCTCGTCGCTTCCGCACAGCCGGGCGAGCCTCGCTGGAGGCTCGAGAACATTCGCCGAATCAGTCCGCGCGGAAGCGCCAACACCTGCGGATGGTTCAACCCGCTCGATCCGGATCGACTGATCTTCGCGAGCACGATCGGTGCGCCGACCGCGTCGTCGCCGCCCGGGTATCAGCGCGGCACGAGCCGCTATCGCTGGAGCTTTCCGCCGGAGACGCGCATCGTGGAGGTGAACCTTCGCGATCTCCCGGTGATTCCGCTCGGCAGCACCGACGATGTGCCGCGGGAGGCGCTGCGGCTTCTCGAGGGCGATGGCAAGGCGTATGTCGCGGAGGGTTCGCTGTCGAATGACGGCCGGCAACTCCTCTATTGCTCGCTCGCCGCGCATGAGGGCGACATCCTCGTGAAGGACCTCCAGGGCGGCACGGTCACCACGCTCGTCACCGCGCCTGGGTACGACGGCGGGCCGTTCTTCTCGCCTTCGGGTGATCGCATCTGCTATCGCAGTGATCGAGCGGGCAACAACCTGCTTCAGATCTATGTGGCGGATCTCGATCGCGACGCGGACGGGCGCATTCTCGGGGCCACGCGCGAGTACGCGGTCACCGCCAACAACGATGTGAACTGGTGCCCCTACTGGCATCCCGCAGGTCGCCACCTCGTCTACGCGACAAGCGCCATGGGACATCGCAACTACGAGATCTTCCTGGTCGACGCGGCCGCCGACGATTCCGCAACGCCGCCGCAGAGCCGGTACGGCACGAATGATCGCCGCGTCACGCACGCCGACGGCGCCGATGTGCTTCCCGCGTTCGATTCGACGGGGCGACTCATGATGTGGACCAGTCAGCGGTCGCCCGAGCGCAGCAGCCAGCTCTGGATCGCCGACTTCGTGATGCCGCTCGATCCCGTGCGAAGCGACTTCGCGCCGTCGCGCGGCGCCGGCGCGGCGACCGGCGGCGCAGGGACCGGGGGCGCGGGGGCTCCGTCGCGCTGAGGCGCCCTTCACCATGGGCGCCTTTCGCGAGCGTCGGCACCTGATCCCGTATCGAAGTGCGCTGCTGCCGTCGATCTTCACGGACACGCTGGTGATCGGTTCAGGCGTGGCGGGACTGCGATGCGCCATCGAGGCGGCGCGAGGCGGCGAAGTGATCGTGCTTGCGAAGGAGCCGCTCGAGCTCTCGAACACCTCGTGGGCGCAGGGGGGCATTGCGGCGGCGATCGATGACGCCGACTCGCTCGAGAGTCACGAGGGTGACACGATGGAGGCGGGCGCCGGGCTCTGCGAACCGGAGGCGGTGCATGCGCTCGTGACCGAGGGGCCGGCGGAGGTCCGCACGCTGCTCGAGTGGGGCATGCGGGTCGATCGCGACCAGGCCGGCACCATCAGCCTGGGACTGGAAGGCGGCCATCGCCATCATCGGATCGTGCATTCCAATGGCGACGCGACCGGCTACGAGCTTGCGCGCGTGCTGCTCGAGCGGGCTCGCCGCGAGCCGCGCGTGCGCATCTTCGAGCGCTGCTTCGCGGTGGATCTCATCCTGGAGGAGGACGCTGACGCGAGCAAGGCCGCTGAGTCTCGTGCTCGCGACCGCGCCGACGGACCCCGGCGCGTCACCGGCGCTCTGACATGGCACCCGCGTCACGGCCTTCAGCTCATTCGAGCCGCGAGCACGGTGCTCGCCGCAGGCGGGGCAGGGCAGGTCTACCGCGAGACGACGAATCCGCGCGTGGCCACGGGCGACGGGCTCGCCATGGCGTGGCGCGCCGGCGCCGTACTCGGCGATCTCGAGTTCATGCAGTTCCACCCGACCACGCTCTATGTGGCGGGTTCGCATCGGGCGCTCATCAGCGAGGCGGTGCGCGGTGAAGGTGCCCATCTCGTCGACCGTTCGGGGCGGCGCTTCATGGTGGAACGGCACCCGATGGCGGAGCTTGCGCCGCGGGATGTCGTCTCGCGCGCAATCGTGGAGCACCTCGCCGCCACGCACGAGGCGCATGTCTTCCTGGATGTGCGGCACCTCGGCTCGGAGCGCTTCGGACGGAGATTCCCGGGGCTCGCGCGCATGCTCGCCGGTTTCGGCATCGATCCCGGACGCGATCTCATTCCGGTGAATCCCGCCGCGCACTACACGATCGGCGGGGTCGTCACGGACGGCGCCGGGCGCACTTCGCTGCCGGGGCTCTTCGCCTGCGGCGAGGCGGCGTGCAGCGGCGTGCACGGCGCCAATCGGCTCGCGAGCAACAGCCTGCTCGAAGGGCTCGTCTTCGGTCGTCGCGTTGCGGGCGCGATTCTCGACCGGCCGTTGCCGCGACCCGCGCCGCGCGACTTCGAGCGCGTGGTGCCGGTGATGGATCGCGCCGAGCTCGATCTCACCGACATCCGGCAGAGCCTGCGCAGCGCCATGTGGCGGCATGTGGGCGTGCTGCGCGATGGCGCACATCTCCGCGATGTGGAGGACATGTTCCGCTTCTGGGCGCGCTATGGACTCCAGGCGGTCTTCGACGACCCGGCGGGCTGGGAGACGCAGAACCTGCTGATGATCGGCACGCTCATGACGCAGGCGGCGCTCCTTCGCGAGGAGAGTCGCGGCACGCATACGCGGGCCGATCATCCTCGCGAATCGCCCTCGATGGCGCAGCATCGCCTCTGGGCCATCGATTGGGAGTCGCCGCGACTGGTGCCGGTGGGGGCGCTGGCGCGGGCGGTATCCTGACGGCGTGCGATTCCCCGCGATCATCCTGGCATTCGCGACGATCGGCTTCGCGGGCATCGGCTGCGTGCGGACGGAGTACCTCCACCGCCCCGCGTTCTACGCGGAGGCCTCCGGTCGGCCGCAGCAGGAGGAGTGGACGAAGCCCGACGGAACGCGCGTGGTGGTGAGCAGCCGTCGACCGGATGACTCAGGTGAGCCCCGGCGACTTCAGGTGATGCGCGTCGAGATCCTGGACGAGACCGACGACGAGCGAAAGGCCCGCGAGAAGAAGGAGGCGGAGGAGGGCATTCGCTCGCTCGAAGCTCGCGAGGAGCTGGCCGACGGCACGCTCGTCCTTCGCGCATGGACCCCCGACCAGGTGCTCGGTCACCTCATGACCTGCCTCCGCAATGAGGAGTACGACGCGCTCTATCAGCAGATCCTCGATCCCGAGGTTCGCTCGAAGTGGGAGGCGTCCGGCGGCGGACTCGACGCGTGGCGCGCCTTCTGCAAGGAGAACCGCCGCGACCTCATGGCCATGATCAATCGCATGAGTTTCTCGATGCTCGGAGGCGATGTGGTGATGGAACGCAGCGGGACCACGGGTGTGCGCATGCGCTTCTCGCCGCGGCTCGAGCGCCAGTTCCGCTTCAAGTCGGTGGAGATGGCCTACGCCGCCGACGGCATGAAACTGACCGCGATCCGCGAGTGAGACTTCCGACGAGCGAGGATTGGCGCCCCGGCAGCAGGCGCGGCGCCCAGGATCTCTGATGCGCCACGCCCGCTGCCAGGCCACCTCCGAGATCTAGGGTCGCAACTCGAGCTCGTTCACGATGTCGCCGAGCAGAGCCTTTCGCTGATCAGCCAGCGACCGGAGCCTTGGAAGCACCCCGCCATAGAAGCGATCCTGCGCCGACTGCGACGAGGTGACGACCTGTGCCCGCTCCATCGAGAGTGTGGATGCCGCCTCGGCCAGTTGCGCGGATTGCCTTGCGATGCCGCTCCAGCGCTCGGATCGGCCCGATTGCTCCGCGGATCGGCGCAGCGTGCCCGCGAGGTCCACGACCTCGCGCGACCGACCGATCTCCTCGGCGACCGCGGAATCCACCGCGACCCACTGCGCGCTCATGCCGGAGGAGCAGCCCGCCAGCATGAGCCAGAGAAGCGCGGCGAAAGCCATGCCGACTCCGGCCTTCACCCGCGGAACGAAACAGCAGCGCTCGAGTGTGCTCATGACTCAGTTCCCCATCTCGTATTGCCAGAAGGCGAGGAAGTAGTCGTAGTCGTCCTGCCCTACGACGCCGTCGTAGTCGACATCCCCCTCGGGAAGGGAGGCGTGGAAGGCCAGCAGGAAGTCCGCGAGATCCTGCGCGGAGACAGTGCCATCGTTGTCGAAGTCGGCAACGGGGAACGGTGCCACCGGCGTGATCTGCGTGCCCTTCACCCACTCACCGAAGGTGGAGAGTTCGATGCTCCCGCCGCCGGCCGCGACGCGGGCGGGGATCCGCATCAGCATCGTCTCCGGACGAAGGGGGAGATCATCCAGGCTCCCTGTGTAGCTGACATTCGTCTGCACCTGCAGACTGCCGTCGCCGTTCGCATCGATCGTCAATCGGTTGTGAGGTGACGACAGGGTCAGCGTGAGCTGCATGCTGCCCAGGGCGCTGTTCAGCGTGATGAGTGCTCGCGTCGGCGTCAGGCCGCTCGCATCCCAGTCCTTCGGCGGAGAAGCGAACCAGATGTCTCCGCTCACATCCACCGCGTAGCTCATGCCTCCTCGGGTGAGTGCGATGGTCCCGCTCAGTGTGTATCGCCACTCCTGGACGGCCAGCCACGGCTCGAGTCCCTGCATGTCCGCCGCCACTGCATCGGTCGGGAGTGAACTGCCCAGCATGACGCGGCCCATGGCAGCCCCATGTGCCAATCCGAGCGATTCGTCGATGCTGGTGCAAGACGAGACCTCGTCACGACGGGCCACCACATTCCACTGCACCATGTCGTCACGGAAGAGCACGAACTGATCGTTGACGACATCACCGTTCGGGAGCACCTCAACGCCGGCACTGATGACGATGGGTCGAATCTGCCGCAGGATGTCGCGAGCAAGATCCACATTGCCCTGGGCACAGGCGGTGAGGTAGTCCAGGTACTTGGACTCCAGCTTGGTGATCTCCGGGTTGATGTCGAAGAAGCACTGATCCCGCAGGGCCGACTCCTGGATCATGCCGCAGTTCTCCCGCAGGATCTGCACGGTCCGGTCGATCCGTCTGCGAACCTCCTCCTTCTCCTTCTCGCTGCAGCAGCCGCCACCGACCACCGCGAGCGTGAGCATCGGCACGAGCGCCGAGCGCCCCCAGCCTGGATTGCGGCCATTGACTCGCTGCGCACTGAGACACACACCTGTCGCTTTCATGAAGCACCCCCGGGTTCGTGACCTTGTCGCCGGACCTCCCGGCGCAACGACCGCGTTCTACCGAGCCCGCCGTGGTGTCATGCGAACTGCCGAGGTATTTCCATGCGCACAGCCCGCTCCCCTTCGGGAGTCGAACGGAGCGCGGCGAGCAGGAGTGTCCGTCAGCCGGCAGGCGCAGGCTCCGGCGGCGGAGGCGTGGGCGCATGTTCGGCGCGGAAGGCGAGGTGCTCCTTGCCCTCTTCGCGCGTCACCCAGATGGTGTCGCCCGGGTTGAACTCGCCCGAGAGCAGGTTCTCCGAGAGCGGATCCTCGACGAACTGCGAGAGCGCCCGGCGAAGCGGTCGCGCGCCGAAGTCCGGGTTGTAGCCCTTCTCGATGAGGAAGTCCTTGGCCGCCTGATCGAGCTCCATCTTCATGCCCTTGGCGTGGAGACGCTCGCGAACCTTCGCCAGCTCGAACTCGATGATGTGGTTGAGATCCTCGCGGATGAGCGGGCGGAAGACGATGGTGTCGTCGAGGCGATTGATGAACTCGGGGCGGAAGTGCTTCTCCACCTCGCCCATCAGGGCCTTGCGCATCTTCTCGTAGTCCTGGACCTCGCTGCGCTTGCCGAAGCCGAAGGCGCTGCCGCCCTTGATGACATCGGCGCCGATGTTCGAGGTCATGATCAGGATGGTGTTCCTGAAGTCGACATGGCGGCCGAAGCTGTCGGTGAGCCGGCCTTCCTCCATCACCTGGAGCAGCATGTTGAAGACATCGGGGTGCGCCTTCTCCACTTCGTCGAGCAGCACGACCGCGTAGGGACGACGGCGAATGCGCTCGGTGAGCTGCCCGCCCTCCTCGTAGCCGACATAGCCCGGTGGCGCGCCGATCAGGCGCGACACATTGTGCTTCTCCATGTACTCGCTCATGTCGAGCGTCATCAGCGCGTCCTGATCGCCGAAGAGGAACTCGGCGAGAGCCTTCGCGAGCAGCGTCTTGCCGACGCCGGTGGGGCCGAGGAACATGAACGAGCCCATCGGGCGCTTGGGATCCTTGAGGCCGGAGCGTGCCTTGCGGATGGCGCGGGCCACGGCCTTGACCGCCTCCTCCTGGCCGACGATCCGCTTGTGCAGCTCGTTCTCGAGCTGGAGCAGTCGCTGCGACTCCTCCTTCTCCAGTCGCGTGAGCGGCACGCCGGTCATCTTGCTGACCACCTCGGCGATGACATTCTCGTCCACCACGCCGTCGACCTCGTTCATGCGCTCGCGCCATGCGGTCTGCACGCGCTCCTTCTCCTTGCGCATCTTCTCCGCCTGGTCGCGAAGCTCGGCGGCCTTCTCGTAGTCGGCGCTCTTGACGGCCTCGTCCTTCTCGATCGAGAGGCGCTCGATGCGCTCCTCGAGATCCGCCAGATCCGGCGGCTTCGTCATGCTCTTGAGGCGCAGGCGCGCGCCGGCCTCGTCGATGACATCGATCGACTTGTCGGGCTGCACGCGGCCGGGGATGTAGCGGCCGGAGAGCTCCACCGACATGCGCAGCGCCTCATCCGTGTACTTCACGCGGTGGTGCGCTGCGTACTTGTCGCGCAATCCCTTGAGGATCTCGACGGTCTGGTCGGGTGTCGGCGGGTCGACGGGGATCGGCTGGAAGCGACGCTCGAGCGCCGCGTCCTTCTCGATGTACTTGCGGTACTCGTCGAAGGTGGTGGCGCCGATGCACTGGATCTCGCCGCGCGCGAGCGACGGCTTGAGCACATTGCTCGCGTCGATGGCGCCCTCGGCGCCGCCGGCGCCGACGAGCGTGTGCAACTCGTCGATGAAGAGGATCACATTCTTGGCGCGGCGCACCTCGCTCATCACGGCCTTGATGCGCTCCTCGAACTGGCCGCGGTACTTGGTGCCGGCGACCATCATGGCCAGGTCGAGCACGACGAGGCGCTTCTCGTAGAGCAGATCCGGAACCTCCTGCGCCACGATGGACTGGGCCAGACCCTCGACGATGGCGGTCTTGCCGACACCGGCCTCGCCGAGCAGCACGGGATTGTTCTTCGTGCGGCGGCAGAGCACCTGGATGAGGCGCTCGATCTCGCGCTGGCGGCCGATGACGGGATCGAGTTCGCCGCTCTTGGCCAGCTCCGTGAGATCGCGGCCGAAGCTGTCGAGCGCCGGGGTCTTGCTCTTGCCGCGGCGGGTGGTGGTGCCGGGAGCGGCCTCGGGCGGGCCGGGCTGCTCGGTCGCCTCCGGCTGCGGCGGACCGCCGCCTTCCTGTTCGCTCTCGCTGCCGGCGCCGAGCAGGTTGAGCACCTCCTCGCGCACTTCCTCGAGCTTGAGGCCGAGGTTCATGAGGACCTGCGCGGCCACGCCATCCTGCTCGCGCAGGAGGCCGAGCAGCAGATGCTCCGTGCCGACATAGTTGTGGTTGAGGTTTCGAGCCTCCTCGATGGCGTACTCGATGACCTTCTTGGCGCGCGGGGTCTGCGGCAGCTTGCCCATGGTCACCATCTCGGGGCCGCTCTTGACGAGCTTCTCCACCTCGAGGCGCACCTTGCGAAGATCGATGTCGAGGTTCTTGAGCACATTCGCTCCGACCCCCGAGCCCTCCTTCACGAGTCCGAGGAGGATGTGCTCCGTCCCGATGTACTCGTGGTTGAAGCGCTGGGCCTCCTGATTGGCCAGGGCCATGACCTTGCGGGCGCGATCGGTGAGTCGTTCGAACATGCGTCCTCCTGGTTCCTTGGCTCCCGTGCGGAGCCGTGGGTTCACCGCCTCCAACTACGACCCCGGTGTGCGGGATATTAGGTTCCCGCGCACTGGTTGACCGACGCACTTGGCAAACTGCGGGCCGAGCGCGCCCGGCGCAAGGCGCCGTGTCGGGAGCATCGACCGGCATTCCCGGCCGCTTGAGGCGCACTTTTGGACCAATCTCGCGCAGTCCTGCGTACGCTGACGGCAGCAATGGTGCGACCACCTGCCAATTTGGCGCGGATGATGCGGCTGATTGGACTGGTCGACGCGATGCGAGCCATGTTCCCGATCGCGCCCCAACGCGCGGGATCGCCGGAGGTCGCGGGCTCGCCCGAGCGTGCGAGAGCAGGGAAGTCGGCGAGAGCAGGGGCGCGGGCAGGTGCAGGCGGCATCTGGCCCCTGATGGCGCTCGTCGTGATGCTGGGCATTCCGTCGCAGGCGTCGGTGGCGCAGGCTCCCGGCGGTGCCCCACCCGGCACCGGCGGGCCACCCGGTCCCGCGGGTGCTCCGAGCTCCTCTGGCACGAGCGGACCGTCCGCGCCGTCGGGCGCCCCTGATCCCGCGGATGCGGCCGCGCGACGAGAGGTGACGCTCGAGCGTCCGATCGAGGTCCGCGCGAAGACGGCGTCGGGCACGATCGTGCGAGGTCTCGTCGAGCGCTGGGATGTCGACGGATTCACGGGTGCGTTCGGCACGCGACGATGGGACGAGTTCGCGCCGATCGAGCTGAACCGCATCTATCGCATGCTGATGGACGATCGCAACGCGCTGCAATGGCTCACGCTGGGCGAACGCCTGCTGGAGCAGCAGGGCGGCGATTCGCTCGCGGACAACGCCTTCAATCGCGCCAAGCGGCTCGACCGGTCGATCGACCCCGCCATCGACGCCGCTCGCAAGCGAGCGACGGAGCGGCGCCGCATCCTGGCCGAACAGCGCCTGCGCGACATCCTGCCCAGCGGCGACGATTTCGACGCGACCCCGTGGCCGATCCTCTCCGACGAGACGCAGCGCGCCGCCATCGAGGAGATGAAGCGCGACGCGGAGCGGATCATGCGCGATGCCGGCGCGAAGCTTCCGCTCTTCGAGACCAAGTACTTCCTGCTGTACTCGGAGCTTTCGCAGCGGGAGACCGTGCGATGGGCCAACCAGCTCGACGGCATGTACGAGATGGTGATGCAGCTCTTCCATGTCGAGGCGGGCCTGAATCTCTTCTGGGGCAAGGCCGTCGTCTTCATCTGGCCTTCGCGCGATCGCTTCCGCGTGGTCGAGGCGTCGGCGTTCGGCCAGCGCGTGCCGGAGGGCGTCGTGGGCCTCTGCCACATGAAGGATGCCAAGGTCTTCGTCAACAGCTTCCGCGGTTCCGACGAGCTCGAGTTCACCGCCGTGCTGCTCCACGAGACGACGCACGGCATCATGCATCGATACCTGACGCCCAGGCGCCTGCCGACCTGGGCGAACGAGGGATTCGCCGAGCGCATCGCCCACATTGCGATGGTGCGCGCGAATCTCCGCAGTCCCGTCGACAAGCTGCGGCGAGCGCAGGGCGTCCAGTACATCCGCCAGAGCGGCGACATCGCGCGCATCATGCGCATGAACTACCGGGACGGCACCTGGCCCGGCGAGAACGCCGTCGGCTACGCGGTCGGCTATGTGCTCTGCAACTTCATGCTCGATGTGGTGCCGAGGCTCGCGCCCGCGCGCGGCAAGGACCGCTTCAAGGACTGGGTCGTGGCGATCAAGGGCGGAAAGGCCTGGGACAAGGCGCTCGCCGAGGACTTCGGCTTCCCGATGGAGACGATCGCGGCGGAAGCGGTGAAGTGGTTCCGCACCAACGACTGAGCACGCCGCGGCGTTTCATGGCGCGGCATGGCGCGGCATGGCGCATCATCGTTGCGACGCATGGCGCCGCATCGCGCATCATCGTTGCGACGCATGGCGCCGCATCGCTTCACCGGCCCGCCTGGTCGCCGCCTTCGATGTTGAGCATCGCGAGCAGGCGCGTGAATCCGCCGCAGGCGACGGCGCGGTCGATCACTTCCTTGCGGCCGAAGGTCCGCGCGATGTCCGCGAGCAGTTCGAGCTGTGCCTGGTGAGCCGACGCGGGGGTGAGGACCATCACGATCAGGCGCGAGAGCTGGCCGTCGCGTGCGTCGAAGGAGACGCCCGTTGGTGCGATGGCCACCACCACGAGCGGCTTGTCGAGACTCTCGAGGCGCCCATGCGGCACGGCAAGTCCGTTGGGCAGCGAGGTCGGCATCGTCTGCTCGCGCTCCCACACGGCCGCGTGGATCTCCTCCGCGGGCAACCCGGCGATCGGGGACGCCGCCACCGCCATTCGACGGATCGCCGCCTCGTTCGACGGTGCGACGATGTACGGCAGGAAGGTGCGCGCCGAGAGGTGATCGCGAAGCCGCGCCGGGCGCGGACGCCGCAGCACCCACTGCATGATCGGGCCCGCGACGACGGTCGTGACGAGCGCCATGATGACGAGCGCCACGAACAGCCGTTCGCCGATCACGCCCGCCTGGAGCGCCAGCATGGCCAGCACGATCTCCATCGCGCCGCGCGCATTGAGCGCAAAGCCGATGGCCCACGCCTGCCGTCGCGGGAATCCGGCAAGCCGTGCACCGATCGCGCTGCCAAGGGCCTCGCCCGCGCAGGCGATGAGGATGATCGTGACCACCAGCACGAGATCGAAGTTGGCCACGAAGTCCACCTTGAGCCCGATCGACGCGAAGAAGATCGGCGCGAAGATGGCCGCGATGAACTGCTCCACCGTGGCGCGAGTGCGCTGCTGGAGATGCGCCGAGTCCCCGATGGCCACGCCGACGATGAATGCGCCGAAGATGGCATGGATGCCGATCCACTCCGTGAGCGCGGCCCCGGCAAGACCGAGCGTGATCGCGAAGCTCAGCACGCCGGCGGGCCACTGCGTGTGCGCCTGGATCCACGGCAGCATGCGGTCGATCAGCCAGCGACCCGCGGTCAGCATGAAGCCGGCGAAGACGATCGTGAGCAGGATCGTGAGCCCGACGCTCGCACCGGCGGAGCGCAGCGTCGTGGGAGCGCCTCCGTGCGCAACCGCGTCATTGGCATGGATCATGGCCAGCACGAGCGCGAAGATCATCCACCCGACGAGATCATGGACCACCGCCGACGCCATGACGACCATGCCGAGGTCGGAGCGATAGAGGTTGAGATCCATCAGGATCTTCGCGATGACCGGCAGTGCGGCGATGGACAGCGCGATGCCCAGGAAGAGGCCGAAGACGAGCGGATCGGCGCCGTGCTCCATGCCCACCCACTCGGACGCGAAGCGACCGAGCAGGAACCCGATGGAGAAGGGGAGCGAGATGCCGCATGCGGCGATGAGCAGCGCCGAGCGCTTGAGCCGCACGATGCTCGAGAAGTCGATCTCCATGCCCGCGACGAGCATGAAGAGCGTGACGCAGAGCGTGGTGATGCCGTGGAACGCGATGGCGCCGCCGCCGTCGCGCGGGAAGAGCGTTGCCACGAGATCCGGCGCCACCATGCCCAGCAGCGTCGGCCCCAGGATCACGCCGGCCATGATCTCGCCGAGCACTGCAGGCTGACGCAGGCGGCGCGCCAGTTCACCCATGACGCGCGCCGTGCCCAGCAGCACCGCCAGGGAGAGGAAGAAGATCGTGATCTGGTGATGGTCGAGCGCGCCCACCGTCAGCCATCCTCCACGCGGCCGTCGACGAGCCGGATCACGCGATCGGCGCGCTCGGCGACCTTCGGATCGTGGGTCACCATCACCATCGTGAGTCCCTGGCGATGGCCCTGTGCCAGCAGGTCGAGGATCTCGCCGCCGGTGTGTGCATCGAGGTTGCCGGTCGGTTCGTCCGCGAGCAGCACCTCGGGCCGGTTCATGAGCGCCCGCGCAATCGCCACGCGCTGGCACTCGCCGCCGGAGAGCTCGCGCGGCCGATGGGCAAGGCGATGGCCCAGGCCGAACGCATCGAGCAGCTCTCGTGCCCGCGCATGCGCCGCCGCTCGCCCCGCGATCCACGCGGCCGGTCCGCGCCCCACGCGCGCCGGCAGCATCGTGTTCTCCAGCACCGAGAGTTCCGGCAGCAGGTGATAGAACTGGAAGACGAAGCCGACGGAGACGCGCCGGTATCGATCCCGCGCGCGACCGCCGCGCGAGCCGATGTCATCGCCACGGAAGAGCACGCTGCCGCCGCCCGGATCGGGCCGATCCAGCGCGCCGAGGATGTGCAGCAGCGTGCTCTTGCCGCTGCCGGAGCTGCCGAGGACCGCGATCCACTCGCCCTGCTGCACGCGAAGCGATGCGCCCTTCAGCACCTTCACTTCCACCGCGCCCATGCGATAGGTGCGATGCAGCGACTTCGCCTCCAGCAGCAGCGACGACGAGTGCGCGGAGCCGGAGGCCGGCGCTGCGGCGCTGCGCGCGTCCGTCGTCGCGCCGCGAGCGCCCGCGGTGCGGTCCCGTGGCGTGCCGCCTTCGTTCGCCACGGTGCTACTCATAGCGCAGCGCCCTCACGGGATCGATGTCGGCGGCCTTGGCCGCGGGCACGCTCGCGCCCAGCACGCTGAAGACCACGGCGCCGATCGAGGTGATGCCGGCGGTGATCCAGTCGACCGAGTTCGGGATGCGCGTGAAGTAGTAGACGCGCGGGTCCCACATGAGCCAGCCCTTGTGCATGGCGAGCGCCGTGGCGATGCCGCCGAGCGCCAGCGCCACGACGGCCCAGACGAGCGCCCAGAGGATGCTGTCGCGCGAGACGGCGCTCCAGATGCACGCATGCAGCGCACCTGCGGCGAGCGCGGCGGCGACGATCCAGCTCCACATGGGCGCGGGATCGCCGAGTGCGGTGTGGATCGAGTTGATGTTGGTCACGATGAGGTACGCCAGCCCCACGCCCAGGGCGCTGCCGACGGCGCCGATGACCACGCCGTACTGAAGGAAGATCGCGAGGATCCCTCCGCGCCCCGCGCCCACGGCGCGCAGGATGCCGATGTCGCGCGTCTTCTCCGCCACGATGGCCCAGAAGATGCTCAGCACCAGGCCCGCGCAGACCAGGTAGATGATGCTGAAGAGGATCCGCATCATCTCCCGCTCGCGCTTCACCGGGCCGATGAGATCCGCCATCTGCTCTTCCCATGTATTGATGGAGATCATCGAGCTGGGCAGCAGGCGCCCCATCGACTCGGGAAGATCCATGCGCTCGAACGCGAGGCGGTCGTACTCTCGCTCCACGGCCAGCTTGAGCGCATCCGGCGTGACGCCGGGTTTGGCGCGCACGAAGATGTGGGTCACGCGCGCGGGCGAGGTGCCGATGACGGGATACGAGCCGTCCGCGAGCGGCGGCGCGTCGCGATCGACGAGCGGTTGCTCGTTGAGGCGAAGCAGGCGCTGGCCTTCGGCCAGCGGGATCATGATGCGGTTCTTGTCCACCTGGTGAACGCCGCTGGAGAATTCGTTGACCACCGGCAGGACCAGATCACGCGTCTCCCCGACGCGACCGCGGCTCGACACTGGCGCGAGCGTCAGCGTCACTTCCTGCGTGGGCATCCACCACGGGTCGATGAAGCGGTAGCTCCCGTCGCGCTCGCGCCGGTTGCCGATGCTGACATGGATGCCCATGATCGCGCCGGGGCGGCCGTTGGCGCCCACCATGCGCTTCGTGCGCTCGGCGAGATCCTGCGGCAGTCGCAGGCGCGGATCGTCGGCGGCCATCTCGCGGCGCTTGGCGTCCGATTCCGGCGGCCTCCACCAGATCGCGCGGTCGAAACCCGTCACCTTCGCGAATCGCTCGGGATCGATCGCCCACACCTGCACGGTCTGGATGCTCTTCTCCTCGCCGAACGGATACGGCATCTTCAGCAGTCCGAAGGTCTCGACGATCGGCGCGGCCGCCTCCGCCTCGGGGGTGGCCAGGATCCGCTCGATGATCTGTTCATAGCCGGGAAGGCCCTGGATCGACCGGCTGACGATCACATCGCCCACCAGCGTGCGACCGCTGGTGCGCACCATCTCCAGGAAGCCCGTCATGACGCTCACCACCGTGATGACGAGCGCAACGCAGAGTGCCACCGCCGCCACCGCGATCAGCGGAATCACCCGGGAGGTGAGGTACTTGCGAACGAGGAGAAACGGGTACACGCGGGCGGCATGGTAGCGGTCGCACGCCGGCGCACCGCGTAGGATCACGGCATGCACGAAATCGCAGAAATCACTCGACATCGGCGAGGCATTCCCGTCCTTGTGATCGCGGCGCTCGGCATTGTCACGCTCGTGGCGCAGGCGGCGCTCGCGTCGCAGGGGACGCCGTCCGCGCCGCCAGCAGCGCCGCCGGCGGCGCCGGCACCTCCGGCCGGCGGAGGGGCGCTGCCCAACCTCGGCGCCTTCCTGCTGCGATCGAGCGCGTTCGCGCACACCGAGCGGATTCCCGACCGGCACACGGTGGAAGGCGAGGATCTCTCACCGCCGCTCGAGTGGTCGCCCGCGCCGCCGGGTACGGAGAGCTACGCGATCATCTGCGAGGATCTCGACACGCAGCGGCCGTTCGTGCACTGGGTCATCTATGGAATTCCCGCGAGCGTGACGAAGCTGCCTGAGGGGCTGCCGCGCGAGCGCACACTCACCGAGCCGGTCGTCGCGAAGCAGGGCACATCGAGCTTCGTGAAGGACAACCTCGGGTATCGCGGTCCTGCAACGCCACGAGGCAACAAGCCGCATCGCTACCAGTTCACCATCTACGCGCTCAAGGCCGGCCCCGACATTCAGCCGGGTCTCGTCGCATCGGCGCTTCGCTCGCGCATCAAGGATCAGATCGTTGCCGAGGCGACGCTGATCGGCACCTACTCGAGGGCGCGCAAGCCGGGTCAGACGCCTCCGGGCGTGCAGGAGAAGGAGACGCTTCCGCCGCCGAAGCCGCCCGCCGCGCCGCCGACGGCACCGAGTGCACCGCCCGCGCCTTCGGCGCCTTGAGCGCCGTCTCCGCCCTCAGTGCCGCCAGTGCCGCCACGGAACTGATGCACGATGGGTGCCAGCCGCTGGATCGCGTATGTGATGGCGCTTGGAGTCGGAATGGTCGGCTGCAGCTCTCGCCCGTCGAGTGTCTCTCACGCCGTGTTCGGCAGCGGGAATGTCATCGTGGCAACCGGAAGCATCAGCGGTCCAGCCAATGCGCGCGCGACGGCGTATCACTGCGTCGTGTTCCACTGGGAGCCGCAGGCGGAGGATTCCCTCCTCGAGTCGCACTATCTCGTTCACACGGCCCCGCCGACGACCCAGAGGTTCGCAGAGTCTCCGCGTGATCGTGATGCGCTCTGGAATGACCTCTCAGTGATCCTTCCGCGCGGTCGCGTTCTGCCACTGCGCGGGGTGACACTCGAAGCGCTTTGGGAATTGTGCCCACCTCGCCACGGAATCTGGATCGACAGGGACAATCCCAGCTCCGAGCCCGCCAATCGCGAGCAGGTCATGACGAGCGATGCCTACTGGCCGATCGCAGAGTTTGTGAAGGTGGAGACCATGAAGGGCGACATCACATCGCTCGTCCTCGGGTTCTGGGTCGGGGCGGACTCTCGCACTTCCGCACTGCGCATTCGATCAGAATCCGCCGGAGTCGAATTCGCGCTGCCGCTCTCGGCGGAGCAGGCCCGCATGCTCTTCGGGCCACCGACCTGCATCGTTGAGGAGCGCGTCTCGAAGGGGTGGTGAGAGTCGACGCGAGCGGGGGGCGCGAACCGCTTACCCTGCCGCACTGCGCAATCCGACGAGCCGCGCATCGAGTGGAGCGCCGATCGGCACCACCACGACGCGACCCGTGAAGCGATCCGCACCCGGTGCGCTGAATCCCACCTTGGGTGCGACCATCGTGGCCGTGACCGTCGCTCGCACCGCGCGTCCGAGCGGAACGCCGCGGTCGCAGTCGAGACCCGACGGCAGGTCCACCGCAAGCACCGGACCGTGGAAGAGGTTCATGGAATCGATGATCGAAGCCGCTGCGGCATCGACCTCGCGATCGAGCCCGGTGCCGAAGAGGGCATCGACCAGCAGGTCGCCTTCGAACGGCGCGAATGCGCCGCGCGGAGCGGCACTGGCGCCGGGGGCCGCCGTGCTCTCTGCGTTCGCGACCGCGGTGCCCGGGGCCGCGGCCGGAGGCGCGAGACACGGCACGATCGGAATGCCCATCGCTCGCGCGATCGCCTCGTTGACGGCCGCGTCGCTGCCAGCGCGCGGCGCGCTGAACGCGCGGATCCCTGGCGACGCGCCGACCATGAGCAGGTGCCTGGCGATCGCGTAGCCGTCGCCACCGTTGTTGCCGCCGCCGCAGACGATCTCCACGCGCACGCGCGGCCAGCGCTCGCTCGCGAGTTGGCGCAGCGCCTGCACGCACCCGATGGCCGCGTTCTCCATCAGCACGATCCCCGGAATGCGCAGGGTGCGCATCGCGAACTCGTCGAAGGCGCGTGCCTCCGCCCGCGTCAGGGCTCTCATGCACGCACGGTAGCGGCGGGGGCCGTGATACGCTCCCGGCAATGGAGTTTCTCCGCGTGGCGCTCCTGGTGGGCGCCGGCCTCTGCGCCGCAGGCGCGATCTACTGGACGATTGCGCTCGTGCGCATCGCGCGCGAGCTGCAACGCCTGGCGCGCGTCACCGAGGGGCTCTCGCTCGGAGAGCCCGCAGGCGGCTGGCCGAAGGTGAGCGTCGTGGTTCCGGCGCACGACGAGGAGATGCTCGCCCCCGCATGTGCCACCGCGCTGCTCGCCTCGGACTATCCGTCGCTCGAGGTCATCTTCGTGCTGGACCGCTGCACCGATCGCACGCTGGAGCGGCTCCGGCCGGTGGCCGCCGCGGATTCGCGGCTCAGGATCATCGAGAACGGCGCATGCCCGCCGGATTGGGCCGGAAAGTGCAATGCCGCGAGGGTGGGCGCGGAGTCGGCCACCGGGGCGCTGCTGCTCTTCACCGACGCCGACACGAATTTCGACCCGCGCCTCATCCGTGCAACGGTGGCGCTCCTGCGCCAGCGCGGTCTCGCGCTGCTTTCGCTGCTGCCCACACTCACCTCCGAGCGTTTCTTCGAGCGTGTGTCGCAGCCGGTGGCGGGACTGACGCTGCTGCGCATGTACCCCGTGTCGAGCGCAAATCGCCCGACCAATCCGCGCGTATTCGCCAACGGGCAGTTCATGCTCTTCGAGCGAGCGGTCTACGAGAAGCTCGGCGGCCACACGGCGGTGAAGGACGATCTGCTGGAGGACATGGCGTTCGCTCGTGCCGTGCGCGATCGTGCCGGCGGTCGCTGCGGGCTCTTCGTGGCCGGGCCGCTGCTCGTGGTGCGCATGTACGAGTCGCTCGGCGCATTCGTGCAGGGGTGGAAGCGCATCTTCATCGAGGCGTGCCTGCGCTCGCCTTCGAAGCTCAGGCGCAAGGGGATCGAAGTGGCGGTGCTGGGACTCGTGCAGCCGGCGGTGGAGGCGATCACGGTCGTCATGGCGGTCATTGCGATGTGGGCGGTCACCTCGGGCGGGCCCGGCGCCGAGGATCCAGAGGCGATGGCGAGCGAACTTGCCGGCGCCGCAGGCATCGCGATGGCGGCGGTGATCGCGTCGTTCATCCTTCGCTCGACTGCGCTGGCGATCTGCTACCGACACTCCTCCGCGCCGCTTGCGGGCGTGCTCTTCTTCCCCCTCGGATCGTGGCATGTGCTGCGGGCGCTCTGGGGCGGCGCCCGTGACCTGGATCGCCGCCGGCCGGTGCGCTGGGGCGGTCGCGAGTATGTGCTCGAGCCACGCTGATCCCCACTGAACCATGCGCATTCTCCTCACCAATGACGACGGCATCATGGCCCCCGGCATCGAGGCGCTCTACCGCACGATCCGCACGCTCGGCGATGTCACGGTGGTGGCGCCGGCCACCACGCAGAGCGCCGAGAGCCACGGCATCACCTTCCATCGGCCGCTCATGACGCGCGAAGTGAAGCTGCCGCAGATCGAGGGCACCTCGGTGGAGGGCACGCCGGCCGACTGCGTGAAGCTTGCGCTCAAGAGCCTCTGGCCCGCCGCGCACGGCGCCGGCTCGCGCCCCGATCTCGTGATCAGCGGAATGAACTTCGGCGCGAACGCCGGCATCAATGTCATCTACTCGGGCACCGTGGCCGCGGCCATCGAGGCGGCGTTCCTCGGTGTGCCTGCGATCGCGGTGAGCCTCTACATCGGCAACAAGTCGCGGACGCACCTGGGCCGCGCCGCCGAGATCGCGCGCGAAGCGATCGATCGCGTGCTGCGCCATCCGCTGGAGCCGCATCGCGTGATCAACATCAATGTGCCCTTCACCGAGAGCGCCGACGCGCCCATGCCGCCGCTCCGCGTGGTGAGCATGAACACCGCCGCCGCGGCCGACGGCTACGAGCGTCGCATGAGTCCCGAGGGTCGCGAGTACTACTGGCCCAGCGGCAACGGCATGGAGTTCGTGCACATGGCGGAGGAGAGCGATGTGGAGGCGCTGGCGCAGCGTGCCGTCACCATCACGCCGCTGCACTTCGACCTGACCGACCACGCGAGACTCGATGAGTGGCGGCGCAGGCTTTCGTGAACGGCTCGGCCGTGCGCCGGATCAGCGCACCAGCATGCGCATGGAGAGCTTGAGCCGATCGTTCGGCTTGACCGACTCCAGCTTTGCGCCGCGGGCGCGCCAGCGATAGAGGCAGTCGATCAGGCGATCGTCCAGTTCCGGAGCGCCGGAGCTCTCGATCATCACCACGCCTCGCACCACGCCGCGGTTATCGAATGAGAGCTCGAAGACCGGATTGCGCGCGGCGGCTCGCTGCACCGCGAGGTACTCGGGCAGAAGCTCGGGTCGACGCGTGAGGATCTGAAGACCTCTCACGGCCAGCGGTTTGCCGTTGCGCCATTGATCCGAGGGCACATCGACCGTGGAGGTCGGATCCGCTTCGCGATCGGTGAGTTCGCCGGATGCAACGGGACCGGGCGCGGAAGCAGGACGCGTGGGCGCACCGTCGGCGCCTTCGGGCTGCGGCGTTCGTCCAGGCGACCGAGGCGGCGCAGGCGGACCGTGCCATTCGGGTTGATCGTGTTCGGGAACGGCGTTCGCATCCTCGGGCAGCGGCGTGGGCATCGGTTGCGGCTGCGACGCGGGAGGCGTGGGCTCGAGCGGTCGAGTCGCACTCTCCGTCGTTGCGGGCGGCGCAGGCACCGGCGGCTGCTCCGGAACCGGCAGCGGGTCTTCCTTCTGCGGTGTTTCGGGAGGGAGAACTTCCTTCGGCGGAGCTTCGCTCGTCCCGCTGCCGTCGGCAGGACGCACGAGTGGATCGAGAGCCGGCGGCGTCTCCTCCGCGGGTTCAGGTGGGAGCGGCGCGCCCTCAGGCGTGGGGGTCGGATCCGCAGGACGCGTGAGTGTCAGTCCAGGGGCGGGTGCAGGCGGAGGTGGCGCCGGTGGTGCGTCAGGTTCGCGCGCTGCGGGCTGCGCTTCCGGCGGCGGTGACGGGGGCGTGCGCGTGACGGGTTCGGCGCTCGTTACGCGTGTGGGATTCGGCGGCGCGTTCGGAGGTACCGGAACGGGCGGCGCGGCGGGCCGCATCGACGGACGCTGGCCCGTCTCGGTCGCGTGCTCCACCCGCGCCACTGCGGTCGGAACCGTGGTCGATGGTTGCTCCGGCGACTCGGGCGATGCCGTGCTCATCGCACCGGCAGGTGCGGTCGCGGGTTCACCGCCGCCTTCCTGCGTCATGCGCATCGCCGCCTGCTCGACCTCGGACAGTCGCGCAAGATGCTCCTGGTACTCGTCGTAGCCGATCCAGGTGACGAGCGGCTGGTCGGTGCCGTTGTCGATTCCAAGCGTGATGCGCTCCGCTTCAGTCGGGCGCGGGAAGTCCGGGGGGAGGAGCGGATCTGGCGGCGACTCCTCCTGTTCGGGCGGAGTCGGCTCGGGCTCCGGCGGCGGCTCCGGCTCCTGCTCCGGCGCGACCGCAAGCATCGTTCCACTGCCCGCGAGTGCCGTGCTGATCACAGGCACCACGACCGTCGCGTGGATCAGCACCGATCCAAGCACGCACAGCGACAACGGAATCGATTCTCGGGCGGCCACCGTGGGGTGATCGTATCCGCGTCCCCTTGGACATCAGCGAAACTCGCTTGAGTCGCCTTGATCCCGTCATGGGCTCGCTTCGACCCCTTCCTTCGACCCCGTCATGGGCTCGCTCCCACTCCCTCACCGGCGCGTTCGGGAGGCCCGCAGCCCCGTTCACTTCTACCGCGGTCTTGGCCGCCCCACCAGGCTGATCGGCACCCCCGTCGCATGCACGCGGCTCAGGATGTCCTGGAGCAGGGGGGCGCGGTCGACATCGGTCTTGCCCTCGGCCACGGCGAGATAGAAGACCGTGCGCGGCTCCATGGCACGCGCTGCCACGAGGCGCGGAGCAAGGTCCTCCAGCGCGATCGTCTCGCGATTGAAGTAGATGTTGCCCTCGAGATCCATGCTGACGGTGGCCGCGGGCGCCGGTGTGGCAGCCTCGCTTCCCGCCAGGCCCTGAAGCTGCATCGGCAGGATGTCCACGCGCACCGTGAGCACGATCGCGTAGATGAAGAAGGTCATCAGGAAGACCATGATGTCGATGAGCGGTGTGAGCTCGATGCGCGGTTCGAAGCGCGATCGTCGCAGGCGGCGCATCGATCAGAGTCCCATCTGCACGGACGCGAGCGCGGCGGAGAGGTCCTCGCTGAAGTCGAAGACCTTGTCGAGGCCGGTCACGATGAGCACGCTCCACACCGTGTCCCGCACGCCGCTGAGGCGAAGCCGTTTGCCCTGTGCCAGCACCTTCTTGCGAAGTCGCAGCAGTTGCGCCAGGTTCGACGAGTTGAGCGTGCGCACCGCGCGGAGATCCAGCACCACATGAACGCCGCGAGCCTGCGCAAGGCGCGCCATCAGGTTGCCCATCTCCTCCGAGAAGCCCGGCTCCTCGCCGAGCTCCGCCAGCAGGATCTCCTCCGACCACTCAGTCAGCGGCATGGACGCAGCATATCGGGGACGGCATCCCTCTCGCGCCGCATCGAATGCGTCGCATCGGTACCGGCAGCCCAGTCGCGCCCCAGCCAGTGAGTCGCATCGGCACCGGCAGCCCTCTTCAGTCGCATCGGCGCCGGCAGCCCTCTTCGCCTCGAACACTCGGACGGCACGCGGCTCGCCGACTCGCCGCGATGCCGTCCTCAACTCGGCGAGAGAGGGCTGCCGGTGCCGACGCGACACACTCGATCGCTCAGGACCACTCGCCGAGCAGCACGCCCAGATCGTTCCCATCCACGACAGCGTCGCCGTTGAAGTCCGCGGCGCAGCCGGAGCATGTGCCCCACTGGCCGAGCAGCGTGCCAAGGTCGTTGCCATCCACGGTGCCGTCGCGATTGAAGTCGGCCACGCTGAGCGTCGAGATGGCGTCGAGCCGCACATCGTCGAAGTCGACCTCGAGATTGGCCGACGGGAACTTCGGATCCACGATGTTCAGGTTCACCAGTCGAATCGCCAGCGGCTGCCCCATCTGCGCATGCGACGCGCCGGTCACGAGATTGACCGTGCTCGTGGCGAACTGCCCTTCGGCAATGGCGCCCGCCAGCGAGTTTGCGTCCTGCGCGATCACCGCGCCTCCGGCAAGAAGGTCGACGCGGTAACCGGGGAAACCGTCGAGATCGAAGAACTGCCCGTCCATTGCGGTGCCCGACGCGATGTTTCCGATCTCCACGCGCAGCGTGTACGCGGTGAACGGCTCGAGCGTGGCGGAGAGCGTCTGCTGAAGTCCGTACTCTCCCTGGCCGCCGCTGCCCGCAAAGTTGAACGCGATGGCGACGCGGATTCCCTCGGCGGCGCCTTCGGGGAAGTTCACGAAGACCCCGGGTTGGCCCACCGGATCCGGTTCGAACGGCGTGAGCGTGCCGAGGTAGTAGATCGGTCCGGCGCCGCCGTTCGTGATGCCGTTCGGATCGTGCAGGCTCCAACCCGCCGGGGGACCGAAGGTGAACTCGTTGTAGGGAATGCCCACCGAGTTGTCCTCGAAGCCGGCATTCACGATCGGGATCGACGCGGGCGAGCCGTGCGCGGCGACGCACGGAGCAAGCGCCGCGGCGCAAAGCGGAAGCAATCCGAAGGCGACACCATCACCAGTCCGGTGAAGCGAGTTGCGAATCATCGCATCATCATGCCGTCGATTCCCCCGTGGGCAAGTCGCGGACTTCACAGTGCGCGGTGAGTTCTTCGACTTGCACCAGCGGTCTCTGTTGCTTGAGTCACACCAGCACCGTCTGCCCCGTGAACTGCGCCATCTCGCGCGGTCACGCGGCACATGTCCTGTCAAGTTCACTCGCGGGCCTAGACCGGCCCGGTCAACGAGGTAGGTTTCATCCCTCCTCAGCCGCTTCCCGAGAACACGCGGCCCATCTCCACGAGGCGTTCGTTCCGGTTCCCTTCTCACGCCTGCGGTCGCATGATCGCGCAACAGGAAGGAGTTCGACATGATGAATCAGATCTGGTGTCGATTGGCACGCCGTTCGCGCAGGCAGGCAGGCTACTCCTATCGATAGGTCTTGCCCACACTGCATGTGATGCAGCATGGGCGCAGTGCACCAGCGAAGACACACGCTTCGTGCGCGCCACCTGAGGAAGTGACAGTTACAACGGCCAGTGCTGGGATCAGGCCTATGCAACGCTGGACAAGGCGCTGGCCGATCTGAACGCTGAGGACTCCGCTGTCACCACGATCCTGTCGCCGAGGGGACCTACACGCCGGCGGGCACGAACGGCTCGTTCGTGATCGAGAAGGGCTGCACGATCCGCGGCGGCCTCAGCATCGCGGACTTCAACTGCGACGGCATCGTGGACGGCCACGACCTCGGCACGCTTCCCGGCGCCTGGACCGTCCACTGATCGCGCGTCGGCTTCCGGCTGCCATTCCTCGCCGAGTTGAGATCGGGATGCGCAGCGCATCCCGACCGAGTGTTTGAGGCGAGAAGGGCTGCCGGAGCCGACGCGCAGCGCATCCGGACCGAGTGTTGAGGCGAAGGGGGCAACCGCTGCCGACGCAATGCATACAGCGAGGCTACGCGTCGCTCTCGGCCACGACCTTCGCCGCCGCAATGAGCTGGTCGTCATCGCGAAGCTTGATCACGCGCACGCCCTGCGTGTTGCGGCCGATCTGGCTGACCTCGCCCGCACTGATGCGGACGATCATGCCGCCGCGGCTGATGAACATGAGGTCGTCCTGAGGCTTCACGCTGCGGATGGCCACCACGCGGCCGTTGCGATCCGTGGTCTTGATGTCGATGCGGCCCTTGCCGCCGCGGCTCTGAGCGCGGGTGGTGCCGTCCTCGCTGCGCACGAGATACTCGACGAGCGGCGTTCGCTTGCCGTAGCCGTTCTGCGTGACCGTGAGCAGGTCGCTCTCGTCGTCGCATCGCACGGCGCCAACCAGCTCGTCGCCATCCTCCAGCTCGATGCCCTTCACGCCTGCGGCGGCGCGGCCCATGACGCGGGCGTCGTTCTCGTCGAATCGAATGGCCATGCCGGTGGCGGTGGCGAGCAGCACATGATCGCTGCCGCTGGTGAGCAGCACATCCACGAGGCGATCGCCGTCGTTGAGGTTCACTGCGATGATCCCGCCGCGGTTCACATTGCGGTAGTCGCCGAGCGCGGTGCGCTTGACGCGCCCCTGCGAGGTGACGAAGAGGAGGAAGTCCTCACGCGAGTCGAATCCCGCCACGGGAAGGAAGGTTCGGATCGCCTCGTCCTCGCGCATCTCCAGCACCTGGCGGATGTGACGCCCCTTGGTGGTGCGCGACATCTCCGGGATCTGCCAGACCTTCATCTTGAAGACGCGGCCGGTGGTGGTGAAGCAGAGCAGGTCGTCGTGGCTCGAGCCCGTGAAGATCTGCTCGATGAAGTCGCCTTCCTTCGCATCACTGCCGCGGATCCCCACGCCGCCGCGCCCCTGCGTGCGGTAGGTGTCCACGGGCAGGCGCTTCACATAGCCCTCGTGGCTGATGGTGACGACCACATCGTGCTCGGGAATGAGCGCCTCGATGTTGAAGTCCTCCGCCTCCGACTGCTCGATGGAGGTGCGGCGCTTGTCGCCGAACTTCTCCTTCAGCTCGATCGTGTCCTCGCGGATGATGTCGAGCACGAGCTTCTCGTCGGCGAGGATCGCCTCGTAGCCCTCGATCTCCTCCAGCAGCTTCGTGAACTCGGCGGCGAGCTTCTCGACCTCCAGGCCCACGAGCTGGATGAGCCGCATGGCGCCGATCGCCTCGGCCTGCACCCGCGTGAGGCGGGCGCCCTCCGGCACGAGCTGCGTGCGCTCGATGAGCTGCTTCGGGATGAGCGGCGCGTAGCGATGATCCGACGCGATGCGGAAGCCGCGCTCCATGAGCCCGACGATCGCCTCCTCGCGCTCGCGGCTCTCGCGGATGATGCGGATCACCTCGTCGATGTCGCACACCGCGTAGATGAGCCCCTCCAGCCGATGCGCCTGCTGCTTGGCCTGCCGCAGCAGGAACGCGGTGCGCCGGCGGACCACATCGCGACGGTGGTCCACATAGCACTGGATCAGCGTCTTGAGCCCGAGCGTCCGCGGCTGACGGTTGACCAGCGCAATGTTGATGATGCTGAAGGTGCTCTGGAGCGGCGTGTACTCGTAGAGCTGCTTCTCGACGACCTCCGGATCCGCACCCTTGCGAAGCACCACCACGATGCGCGTCTGCGCATCGCGGCCGGAGTAGTTCTTCACATCGGCGACATCAGGGATGCGCCCCTCGCGGCTCGCCTCCACGATCTTCTCGATGAGCGTGCTCTGCACGACCTGATACGGGATCTCGTCGATGATGATGGCGTCGCGCGTGCCGTCCTTCGCCCGGTGCATGCGCCCGCGCAGCGTGAGTCGGCCGCGACCGGTTGCGTACGCCTCGATGATGCCGCGCCGGCCGATGATCGAACCGCCGGTGGGGAAGTCCGGCCCGGGCACGATCTGCATCAGCGCCTCGAGCTGGATCTCCGGATCGTCGATGACCGCCACGATCGCGTCGCAGATCTCCGAGACATTGTGCGGCGGCATGGAGCTGGCCATGCCCACCGCGATGCCCGTCGAGCCGTTGACGAGCAGGTTGGGGAAGCGGCCCGGGAGGACCGTGGGCTCCTCCAGCCGCTCGTCGTAGTTGGGCTTGAAGTCGACCGTGTCCTTGTCGATGTCCTCGAGCATCGCCACGCTGGCGGCGGTCATGCGCGCCTCCGTGTAGCGCATGGCGGCGGGGGGATCACCCTCGATCGAACCGAAGTTGCCTTGCTTGTCGACGAGCAGGTAGCGCGTCTTCCAGAGCTGGCCGAGATTGACGAGCGTGGGGTAGATCACGCTCTCGCCGTGCGGGTGGTAGTTGCCGCTCGTGTCGCCGCAGATCTTGGCGCACTTGATGTGCTTGCGCCCCGGCGTCAGGTTCAGGTCGTGCATGGCCACGAGCACGCGGCGCTGCGACGGCTTGAGTCCATCGCGGACATCGGGCAGCGCCCGGTCCATGATGGTGCTCATCGCGTAGGTCAGATAGCTGTCATGCAGCTCCTGATCGATCTCCTGATCGAGCACGCGGTCGAGCGGCGCGGGCGTGTCCTGTTCCTGGGTTTCTGGCATGCGTGGGCGTTGGGATTGAGGCCGCAAAGGGCCGCCGGAGTTGCGACGAAGGGAGCGGCGGATGGGTCGAGCCGAAGAGCGGCGATTCTACGCGAAGACCCGGTGAACTGGATGCGCTCGACCCCATCCGCGGATGCTGGGATCGGTCCTGCTTCGGAGGTTGCCGCCGAGATTCCTATCGAGCGTGCATGCGGATCCGAATCGCTCGTTTCACGCCCTTCTTCGCAGGGTGGCGCAAGGCGTGGCGGATGAGCCAGCGGCGCTCCTGACTTGCACCCGCCAGCCAGCGCTCGCAGAGCTCGAACGCCAGCGAGGGATGGTCCTTGGCAATGTCGCCGATGTGATTGGCCACGCTTCGGCGGACATAGAGCGACGGGTCGTCCCTGAGCGCCTCGAGGATCGGCAGGCACGGGCGCGGGTCGGCCACGAACGCCTGGAGGCGCATGCCCCAGGGAAGCCGCGGGCGCGTGCCCTCGGAACAGAGTCGCCGCACATGCGGGTCGGCATCGCTCGTCCACCTCCTCAGCACGGCCAGCGTGCGAGACTGCTGATGGAGCAGGAAGTGGCGGATGGAGAACTCGGCCGTGAATCTCCGTGTGAGTTCGTACTGGGCCTTCATCGAGATCTCGAAGGGATCGCGCCCACCGTTGTGCGCCGGATCGAGCCCGTAGGCGCTCACGAACGAGGTGTGCGGCAGATAGAAGAAGACGCTCAAACCGAGTCGATCGGTCGTTCCGTGCGGCGGCGTCAATGAGCGAAGCAGCACGCGCGCCGCCTGCTCGTAGCGCGGCGGCAGATGGGCGCGCATGGCGCGGGCAAGGTGATGGCCGCGATCCATGATGCCCAGCGGCGCCAGGCCGGTCGTGGCGGTGCGGCGGAAGGCGCGAGCATCGAAGCGCGGGTGCGCCAGCGAGAGGTTGTGCGCGAGACAGTCGATCGCGTCACGGTCGAGCAGGGTCCTGAGCGTGGAGCCCTTCGCGATCGAGCGCGGGGCGCGCGGAAGTCGGCGTGCGGCGCGTATGGGTCGTGTGGTCACGATTCCGCGAATGCTACGGCGCAATCGAAGAGCGCCTCCGGCGGAGCATCAGGCCGTGCGGACTCGAAGGGTGATCGCGGTGTTCGTTCGCTCGAGTGCGAAGCGCAGCCCCTTCGGCGGCGCCGGCAGGTCCGCTCGTTCCAGCTCGCCGCAGATGGAGCCCGCCTCGATGAGCACGAAGGCGTCGCCCGCGGCAAGCTCGATCGGGAGTTGAAGGAAGGCGCTCGAGACGGTCAGACGCGAGCCGCCCAGGTGAAGCGTCCCGTGGCACACGACGCGGTCGTTTGCGCGGCCATCCCGGGCGCGTGGTCCCACACGGAGGCGAATCGTGCTCCTGCGCATCACCACGCCCATGCCGAACTCGATCGCACCGTACTCGGCCGCATGCGGCAGGCGACGATTCGCGTTGGAGGGCGGCACCGCGTCGCAGCCGTAGGCCTCCAGCAGGAGGTTCGGCCCGAGGAAGGCGCCAATGGCGCCGGCGCCGTGACTGATCGCGCTCGCAAGGGAATCGCTCGTGCAGCTCGCCGACGCGCTCGGCTTCCGGGCCCCCGCGTCCGGACGGACGGAACACGAGCCTTCATGCAGCGAGAGTCTTCCATCGCCCAGGAGGTGGCCCGACCAGAGCGCGATCATGCCCGCGCTCGCGGAGCCGCGCAGCACGAAGAGCATCGATGCTCGCGGCGGAGACTGGATCGCGCCATCGACCACGAGTGCGGGTGGGGCTGAACCGCTCGCCCCGCCCGCGACCGTGAGAAAACCGCACGCCGAAGCGGACTCGGGCGACGGCGTGCGGCCGAGGATCAGATCTCCATGGATGCGAAGGCCCGTGACCAGGCCCGAACCGGGTTCGAAGCCGTGCGTCACGGAGAGCGATTCGCTCTCGCCCTCGTTGCGGGCGATGGTGAGGCTTCCGTCGATCGCGAGCGATCCTGCAACGGCGTGGGCAGGGGCCGCGGTGGCGGTGGACTGCCCAGGGCTGTCGGAAGATCGCTTCGACTGACTCGCTCTGAAGTTGCGCGGCGGGTTCATGGCGTGCTCCTCGTGAGCGGCCCGGCACACGGACCGCACCAGCACCTAGCAGCGCCGGGAGGAGCTCTGACACGAATTGAGGCTTCCGCGCCTCGAACGCGGAGCCGGCCCTCAGTGCCTCGAACCCGGATTGCACTCCACCAGATAGATGCGGTTCCCTTCAGATCCGACGCGTTCGCAGGCTTCCGCCAGCGCGAGCTCCTCGCCGAGCTGTGCCGGCGTGTGGATGAGCTCGACATAGGCCGGAAGCAGGCTCGGACGCTGCTTCGATCGAGCGGTGAGCAGCCAGCCGGAAGTGCCCAGCGCGAGCATGATCGCTGCGGCTGCCGCGGATCGGCGCAGGAGCCTCCGCCGCGTCACGATCCGGTCGAACTCCGAAAGACCCGCTTCAAGCGCCCTTCGCTGATGTGCCTTCATGTCGATGCTCCTGTGCCGTCGATGATGCGTCGTGCGCGCTCCGTGGCCCTGCGCAGGCGGCTCTCGATCGCCGCGGTTCCGATGCCGACCATTCCTGCGATCGCTGCGGCGGAGCGATCGACGCGCGCCCGAAGTTCGAGCAGTGCACGATCCTCGCGGTCGAGCGACTCGAGCCCGGCGAGTTCGCCGCGGAGTTCGGCCAGGAGCTCCGCGGCGTCGAGGAACTCGGCCGCCTCATGGCGTGAGCGAGCCACCTGCTGCTCGCGCATGCGCCGCGCAAGATCCGAGCGCACCAGGTCGATGGCTGCGCTCGTCACCACGCGCCGCAGCCATGCGTCGAGCCCCGGCACGGACTCGCATTCGACGGGCCTTCGCGCGATGCGAAGCCACGCATCCTGCGCTGCGTCCTCCGCCAGATCGCGCCTCGAACGCAGCGCCGACGCGGCGGCGGACTCGACGAAGTCGCATCGAGCGACGAAGAGCGCCGCGTACGCATCGCGCTCGCCCGCGCGCATCGCGCGCGTGAGCGACCGCACCCGATCGTCATCGGGTGCGGTCGCCGTCGCGTCGTCGTCGGATTCACCGACCTGCAGGGCGAGGGAGGTCATGACCATGGGTGAGGCCATTGCATCAAAGGCCCAGGGCGCGGTCGTCGATGGTGCGCTCCGCGACCTCGATCTGATGGGCCGTGCCATGGACGAAGAGCGCCCCGCTCTCGCGGTGCAGCTTCATGCGAATGCCATCCACCGCGCCGGCCCTCTCCAGCGCCGCATCGATCGCGAGGATCGCGGCATCCTGCTCGCGCTCCGCGGACTCCCGGCCCTCCCTGGCAGCCGCCGATGCCGGCTTGAGCCGGATCAGCGACACGAACGGCTTGCCGTGCTCATGCGCAGCATCCGGGCGAATCGACGCCTTCAGCTCGAAGGTCGCAACGCCGGCGCCTTCGACATGGAACGCGACCTTGCGCTTCAGCTCGACGCCGGGCCTCTTGCCCGCATCGAGTGTGAACTCGACATCGAAGCTCGCGCCCGGCTTGACCTCCTCGATCGGCGCGGCCGAGGCCTTCGTGCAGCCGCAGGCCGGAACGATCCTCGCGATCGTGATCGGCGCGTCGCTCGTGTTGGTCACGGTGACCTTGCCCGAGCCCGTCTGGCCGACGGACATCTCGCCGAGGTCGAGGATCGCCGGCTCGAAGCGCAGCGACGAAGCGGCGAGAGATGCATCCGCGCGGGCGACCTCCGGCGTGCCGGGCGTGACCGGCGTGCCGGGCGTGGCGGATGTCTGGACCGGCACCGTCGTGTCCGCGGACACGGCGAGGACCAGGACGGTGAGCAGTGCTGAGGGCGTGAACATGAGAGCTCCTTCCAAGTGTGACGATCCGATGGAGCCCCACGGGCTCCCATGCTCCAACGGAGCGGATGCACGGACTCGGTCGGCCCTGGCCTCGAGATCATGATCGCCGCGAGGCGAGTCGCGAGCACTGCATCGCACGACGAATCGACGGTCGCGTGTGCAACACCCGCGTATCAGTGCGATCGCAGCAGCAGCAGGAACTCGAGATTGCCTTCGCCACCGCGTGACCTGGCGGACTTGCCGCCCGTGATGGGCGACTCGGTCGACGCGATGACGGCAGCGCCGAGCGACGGCATCTCCTCCGCCACGCGCTGCGCCACTCGACGCGCCTCGTCATGCGGAAGGAAGCCGTCCTTGAGCAGGTGCTTCTCATCGGCGCGCAGCTCGTAGTGCGGCTTCACGAGCGAGATGATGGCGCCCGGCACGCCACGGTCGGTCACACCGAGCCATCGCAGCGCCGCGGGGATCGACAGCCGCTGCGGCGTCCACGCGAGATCGATCACCACGAGATCGACGCCCTCCGGCGGCGGCGCCGCATGCAGCGCGTTCGTGCGTTCCCTCACGGTCACTCGAGCATCATTCCGCAGAGTCCACGCGAGCGTGCCGTACCCGGTGTCGACGGCGAACACGCTCGCTGCGCCTCGCTGAAGCAGGCAATCGGTGAAGCCGCCCACATTGCAGCCGAAGTCGGCGCAGCGCAGGCCGCGCGGATCGATGCCTCGCGTGCCGAGCGATCCGGCGGGGCCAAACGCATCGAGCGCATGCGCGAGCTTCAGTCCGGCGCGCGAGACGAATGGGTGGCTCGGCGCGCGACTCACGAGGTTGAATCGAGGCGCGGCGCCCCGTGAACCGCCGAGCCCGCATCCGCGGGCACGCCGACGATTGCCACGCCGAGACGATCCGCGGCGGCGATCACGGCGGGTCGATCGACCATGATCACGCGTCCCGCGCCGAGAGCGAGGCAGCGACCTCCCGCTGCGGCGAGCCGCTCGATCGTCAGCACGCCCACGGTCGGCACATCGGCGCGCATGTCGTGCGTCGACTTGGCGGTCTTGAGCAGCGTCCACCCCTTCGCGCGGCAGAGTGCACCCGCCCGCTCGATCAGCGCGTCGGTTCCCTCCACCGCCTCGACGGCGATGACATCGCGATCTCGCACGGCGATCGACTGCCCGATGTCGAGCTCCACCACGCGCGAGAGCAGCGGCCATCCGAGATCGAGATCGCCCTGCGCCTCGCGCGATGGTTGTACGCGACCCATCACGCCAGCCGTGGCCATGTGATCAGGGATGAACGAAGTCGAATCGATGAGCGTGACTCCCGAGGAAGCGAGTTCATCCGCCACCGCCGCGAGCAGCGCGTGGTTGCGACGATCGTGACGCAGACGACGGTACCAGAGCAGCGCCGCCCGCAGGTCCGGCAGTTGTCGGAAGACCCGAAGCGGATCATGCATGCGTGCCTTCGAGACATGGCCCACCATGATCGCTTCGCGGACGCCCTCGCGCCGCAGCAGCTTGATCCAGCGCCCGATCTGCACGATGCCCGCGGTGTGGAAGTGATTGCAAAGCGCCCGAAGGTCGGGATCGAACTGATCGCGGAGTCCGATGGCCACGACGGGGCGCCCGATGGCCCGGGCGCCGGTGGCCACGAGCAGCGGCAGCCGCCCACCGCCCGCGATCAGGCCGAGCGGAGAATCGGTTGGTACAGACGAAGTCGTCATTGCTCGGCCGCTCCAGGTACGCGGCAGGATCCGCGCGAAGTTCCGGGTCCGATCCGGGCACGATACCGCGTGATCGCCGGGGGCTCGCGCGATCTCATTGGCCCTGCCGTCGAGCGAGCATCTTTTCGCCGGATCGCCCTGAATGGGCTGGCAGATCCTGCGTATCACCGGGACGGTTCGGTGTCCGTGTGAAGTTCACCTCTCAGGAGCCAGCATCGCCATGAGACTTCCATTGGATTCGTTCCACCGATCGCTCCAGCGCACCTCGCGCATTGTTCGTCTCGCCGCATCGACCGGGCTCACCCTCCTGGGCGCACCGGCGCTGGCGGGTGAGTGCCAACCCGAGTGGATCCCGATCCTCGGTTCGTATGGCGGCACGCCGGCGATCGACGCGATGCTGGTCGCGCAACTGGCTGGCGACGCGGGGCCGGTGCTCTACGCGGCCGGCGTGTTCAAGTCGCCATCGGGCGCGGATGAGTCGCGCGTCATGCGCTGGAGCGGCGATCGGTGGATGCCGCTCGGCGGGCCGAGCGATGGCGCCGTTCGAGCGCTCGCGATCTTCGACGACGGATCGGGGTGCGGGCCGTGCCTGCACGCCGGCGGGAGCTTCACCACGATCGGCGGCGTGCCGGCGGCACGCGTGGCCCGGTGGGACGGCGCCGCGTGGAGTCCGCTGGCGGAAGGGGTCAACGCCCAGGTCTGGACGCTCGCCGTCCATGACGACGGCAGCGGCGGGGGGCCGGAGCTCGTCGCGGGCGGCCAGTTCACCACGGCCGGCGCGATCGCTGCGAGTCGCATTGCGAAGTGGAACGGGACGAGCTGGTCGGCACTTGGCTCAGGCGTCAACAACTTCGTGCGAGCACTGGCCGTCTTCGATGATGGAACTGGAGGCGGCCCCGCGCTCTTCGTCGGCGGATCCTTCACAAGCGCCGGGGGCGTTCCCGCATCCCGCATGGCGAAGTGGGATGGCGCGGCATGGTCAGCGCTCGGGGCGGGAGTCAACTCCGGGGTCCAGGCGCTGAAGGTCTTCGATCCCGGCACCGGGCCGCGGCTCTATGCGGGAGGGCTCTTTACGATGGCCGGCGGCAGCTCCGCCAGCCGCGTCGCGAGTTGGAACGGCGCATCGTGGTCGGCCTTGGGAACCGGAGTCACCGGACCCGCGCCGGTGCAGGTGACATCCTTCGCGATCGTCAACCCCTCGGGTAGTGGGTCGCTGCTCTGCGTGGGAGGGCAATTCACAGCCGCAGGGTCGGGCCCGGCGGCGAATGTGGCTGCCTGGAACGGCTCGGTATGGTCGGCGCTCGGCGGTGGCACGAGCGGTGTCGTCAATGCACTTGCAGGGACGGAGTCGACTACGGCCGCTGGTGCGGATCTGCTTGCCGGAGGCGTCTTCGAGCAGGCAGGCGGTGTGCAGGCGCGTGGAATCGCGTTGTGGCGCGACGGGACCTGGCGTCCGCTCGGGAATGGACCGAACGCGGGGATCTATGCGATGCGAGCCGTCGACGAGGTAGGTGGGACACCCGTGCTCTATGTCGGTGGCCAGTTCACCGCGCTGGACGGCGTTCCCGTCAACCGCATCGCAAAATGGGACGGGCGGAACTGGACCCCGCTTGGTCATGGATTGAATGACGCGGTGCTCGCGCTGGAGATCTTCGACGACGGCTCCGGCGCAGGCCCGTGCCTTTACGCCGGCGGCAACTTCAGCCAGAGCGGTGGCGTGACGGTCAACCAGATCGCGAAGTGGGACGGCTCGTCGTGGTCACAGGTTGGCGGCGGGGTCAGCGGCTGCTCCCTCTGTCCCGTCCAGGTCCGGTCCATGAGGGTCTTCGACGACGGGCTCGGTGAAGGTCCCGCGCTCTATGTGGCGGGCACCTTCTTCAAGGCTGGCGGCGTCACCGTCAACGGAGTTGCCAAGTGGAATGGCAGCACCTGGTCCGCGCTGGGCGCCGGCGCGGGGTCGCTCGGCTTCGTGACCTCCCTGACCGTGTACGACGATGGCGGCGGTCCGGCGCTCTACGCGGGCGGCTCGTTCCCGTATGGCAGCGGACTCAGCGGCAGCATCGCCAAGTGGAATGGCGTCCTTTGGACCGTCGTGGGACCCGCCAGCGGCGCCAATGTCATGGCGCTCGAGGTCTTCGATGACGGGAGAGGCAGTGGTCCTGCACTTTTCGCCGCCGGCGCATTTGAGTCCATCGATGGCGTTGAGGCCCACAGGGTCGCGAAGTGGAACGGCACGCAGTGGAGCCCGCTCGCTGGCGGACTGTCGTCGCCGACCCAGAATCCGTTCGACTCGATCGCGTGGGCGCTGCAGGTCTTTGACGACGGAGGCGGCGCCGGCCCGGCGCTCTTCGTGGGCGGCTGGTTCACGCTTGCCGGAGGAGATCCGGTGAATCGCATCGCGCGATGGGACGGAGTCGCGTGGTCACCGGTCGGCGAGGGCGTCAGCGGCTGCTCGCGAGGTCCGGGGTGCCTGCCGGCGGTGCATGCGCTGGCCGTCTTCAATGGCGTGCCCGGCCGCGGATCCGTGCTCATGGTCGGTGGAGACTTCGTCGACTCGCCTGCCAACGACAGCCATCTTGCTGGATGGGCCGAATGCACCGGGATCGTGTGCGCACCCGCCGACCTCAATTGCGATGGCCAGGTGAATGGCGCCGATCTCGGCACGCTGCTCGGGCAGTGGGGCGCATGCCCGGGATGTTCCGCCGACTTCAACAGTGACGGAGTGGTGGACGGCAACGACCTCGGCACATTGCTTGGAAGCTGGGGCTAGGCGGGGCCAAGGCGCGCACGCACGCGGCGAGCGTCGTCGTGGCGCCCGGCGCGCTCGAGCGCATCGCCCAGTTCGACGAGCAGCGCGCGGGTGCGCGGGTGCTGCTCGCCGTGCGCGGCGGCGCTCGCGTCCGCAGCCTGGGCGAGCAATGGAACCGCCTCCGCGGCACGGCCAAGCTCGAGCCGCACGCCACCCAAGCCCGCCCGCGCGTTCGCAAGGGCCGGAGCGCTCGGCGGCAGGCGCGCCTCGGCGAAGGCGAGGGCTGACTGGAAGCCGGCCTCGGCCTCGGCAAGTCGGCCGGCGCGGCGCAGCGCGATCGCGCGATTCGTGAGCGCACGCCCTCGCGTCGATGGATCGAGACTCCCGTCCTCGGGCAGTGCCGTGATCGCCAGGTCGAAGTGCCGCAGCGCCTCGTCGACCCTGCCGAGCCGCTCCAGGCACGATGCGAGGTTGATGCGCTGCCCCGGGACGCGCGGATCGGTCGGGGAGGTGCGCGCCACCCATCGCGCCACGACCTCCTCGTAGAGCGTCGCCGCGGCTGCGACATCACCCAGCGAGAAGAGCGTGAACGCTCGATTGCCCAGCGCATTGATCGCATCCGGGTGATCGTCGCCGAGCAGTTCGCGGAGGCCCTCGAGTGCCTCCGCCTGCAACGGCAAGGCCTCCGGCGCTCGACCGGCGGCGATCAGCGCGAGCGCGAGATTGTCGAGCGAGGCGAGTCCGTCGCGCGTCCTCAGCGTTCCGGAAGCGCGACGCCGTGCCACGACCTCCTGGAGCAGCGGAAGCGCCTCCGCCGAGCGTCCGCTCTGCGCGAGCGCCTGCGCCAGGTTGTTGAGCGTGGCGAGCGTGAGCGGATCATCGGGGCCGAGCGTTCGCCGCCGTTCCTGGAGCACCCGCTCGAAATGCGAGCGAGCTTCGTCGATCCTCGTGAGCGAGAGAAGCACGCTGCCGAGGCTGTCGCGCATGCTGAGTGCCTCGGGGTCGTTCGCGCCGCGTTCGGAGATCTGAAGCTCGAGCGCTCGCTGGTAGAGCCTCGCAGCCTCGGTCGCATCGCCCATATGCGCGTGCGTCATGGCCAGGAATGCCGTGACGCGAGCCTCGACCTCGGGGCGATCGCGGAGCGTGGGCAGCGCTGCGATGGCATCGCCCAGCACATCGGCCAGACGCGTGTCGCGCGGTATCCGGCCCGCGGAATCGGTCCGCATGGGACTCGGTGCCGTGAGCATGTGGATCACGAAATCGTTGAACGACCTGGCCACCGAGGCTTCGGTCTCCGCCGTGCGAAGCGCCTCGCGGACCTCGACTTCGGCGCGGCGCGCATTGACGGCCGCCACCACCGCCGTGACGCCGGCGCCGACGATCGCCACGCACGCAATGGCCGCCGCAATCGACGCCGCGCGATGCCTGCGCACGAGCTTGCGAAGCCGAAGCGAGGGAGTCGCGTGTGCAGCGGCGATCACCTCGTGCCGAAGCGAGCGCCGCAGGTCCTCCGCAAGGGCCGCCGCCGTCGCATATCGATCGGCGGGATCGCACGCGGTCGCCTTCCGAACGATGCTGCCCAGCTCGCCGCCGAGCTCCCGATCGAGCCGCCGCACCGATGTGGAACGGCAGTCTGCGATCGATGCCTGCGCCTGCGGCGGGAGCGACCTCCATCGAGCCGCCATCGAGTGCCCGTCCTCCGGCATCGAGGAAGGAGCCGTGCTGCTGCGCCGCTCCGCGCCGTGCGTCGCCGGCAGGCATCCCGCGAAGAGTTCATGCGCGATGACGCCGAGCGAGTAGATGTCCGACGCCGTCGAGAGCGCAGCGCCCGCACGCTGCTCGGGACTGGCGTACGCGGGCGTGAGCGCGGCGGGCGAGATCGATCGTTCGCGATCCGCCGCATCCGAGAGCACGCCGGCAATGCCGAAGTCGACCAGCTTCGCGACGCCCTCCCGCGTGACGAGCACATTCGCGGGCTTGAGATCGCGATGGGCGATGAGCCGCTGGTGCGCCGCGTGCACTGCATCGCAGATGCTGGCGAGCAGCGCCGCGCGCTCGCGGAGTTCGAGCCGCCGGCCGTCGCACCATCGATCGAGCCGCGCTCCGTCCACGAACTCCATCACCAGATACGGACCGACGCGCTCGTCCATCCCCACATCGAGCAATCTCGCAATGCCGGGATGGTCGAGCGATGCGAGCACGCGCTGCTCCGCGGCGAAGCGCGCCGCGAGCCCGGGTCGGACCCGGAAGCGGTCGATGCGCTTGAAGGCCACCTGCTGCACCACGCCCGCAAGCGTGCGCTCTGCGAGATGCACGCTCCCCATGCCTCCGCGGCCGAGCTCGCGAACGATCGTGTACGGGCCGATCGTGGCGCCTTCGAGCAGAGCGCCGTCGCTGCCTGCATCGATGCCTTCGCCCACTTCGCGCTGCGCTCGTTCCATCAGGCGCAGCGCGTCGCCGCGGAGGAACTGCGTGGCCGACGGCCCCAGCCCCACCATCGCCTCAACCTCGGCTCGCAGATGCGGCGCGAGCGCCTCGAGCCTGCGTCGATGCTCGGTGTCGTTCGAGTCCCGTGGCTCAGCGAGCGCCTGGTACGCCGCCTCGACTGCCATCCATTCGTCGCGCGTCAAGCTCGGCATGGGATGGACGCTCGCGTCAGGCCTCGTCGGCGTCCTCGCGCGTGAGCGCGCGGAGCAGCCACACGCGCGCGTACTCCCAATCGCGCTTGACCGTCACGGGCGACAGGTCCAGGAGCTCCGCGGTCTGCTCGACCGTCAGTCCGAGATAGAACCTCATCTCCACGATCCGCACCTTTCGCGCGTCGATCGTCTCAAGTTCCTCGAGCGCTTTTTCCAGCGACTCGACATCGAGGTCGTTCTCGAACGCCTCGATTCCCTGGTCGAGCGTCGTTCGCCGCCAATCTCCGCCGCGCTTGTGCCGGCCTCGGTCGCGTGCGTGGTTGAGCACGAGCCGGCGCATCGCGGTGGCGGCGATCGCCATGAAGTGTCCCTTGGACTGCCAGCGAACCCGCGTCTGCTCGACGAGCCGGAGGTAGACCTCGTGTGCCAGTGCCGTCGGCTGAAGCGTGTGCCCGGGCCCTTCGCGAGCGAGGTGGTGGGCCGCCAGTGCGCGAAGGTCGGCATAGACGAGTTCCAGCAGGGCATCGGTGGCGCGGCGATCGCCAGTCGTGGCCCATTCGATGAGCGCCTCGATTGCGGCGGGCTCGCTGGATGCCGTGGGTGTCGTCGGCGGCGATTGCTCCGGCCGGGCTGATTTTGAGTCGGGTCTCTTGAATCCCATGAGCCGTCCGCGCGGCAGGCGGTGCGGAGTGGGGTGGAAACACACAACGCGGCACGCCGCCGCGACGACTCTACCGCGCCGGACCCGGCACTCATCGAGGCATCAGCGAGCTTCGGTGGGACGCCGGGCCGGCGTCGGGGAGTGCGCACGGCTGCCGCAGGAGATTCACTCATGCGAAGCTCGATCCTGACCATTCACATCGTCATCCTGCTGCTCGTCGCGGCCTTCGCCCAATGTCGCGAGGCGTCCGCCGCAGGCGGCATCGGATCGTCCTTCAGCTTCCAGGGTCAATTGCGGCTCGACGGCGCGCCGGTTGCAGGTCCCCGCTCGCTGCTCTTCAAGCTCTTCGACGACGCCTTCGGCGATTTCCAGATCGGCGACGACATCGCCGATCCGGCCTTCAACGCGTTCGATGACGACGGTCGCTTCACGATCGAACTCGACTTCGGTCCCGTGTTCGATGGCGAAGCGCGCTGGCTCGAGATCTGGGTCGACGGCGTGGCGCTCTCGCCGCGGCAGCGGCTCTCGCCTGCGCCGTACGCGCTCTACGCATTGAACGGTGTCGAAGGGCCGCAGGGTCCGCAAGGCCCGGCAGGTCCTGCTGGTGCGCAGGGCATCGCGGGTCCCGCGGGTCCCGAGGGGCCCGCAGGTCCCGCGGGTCCGCAGGGTCCGAATGGTGCCACCGGTGCAGCAGGCGCCACTGGCCCCGCCGGTCCGCAGGGATCTCAGGGACCGATGGGTCCGGCCGGACCTGCCGGCGCGCCCGGCGATTCGCATTGGCAGCTCAGCGGCACCGCGACCTTCTACTTGAATGGCCCCGTCGGCATCGGCACTTCGTCACCGGGTGCAGCGCTCGATGTCTTCACGACGCTCGCGACCAACGCTCGCGCGGTGGCCGGCACCTCCACTGCAACGAGCGGCATCAACTACGGACTCTGGGGAAGCAGCTCGAGCACGACCGGCCGCGCGGTGTACGGCATTGCGGGCGCGTCCAGCGGGCAGAACTACGGTGGTCGATTCGCGAGTTTCAGCAGCGAGGGCATCGGCGTGAGCGGGCTTGCGACGGCGGGCTCGGGCATTGCGGTGCTGGGCGAGGTCACCACCCCGAACGGCTACGCCGGATACTTCGTGGGCAGCGCGGGCAGCCGCAACTACTTCCAGCGGCGCGTGGGCATCGGCACGGCGCTCCCTTCCGCCGAGCTTCACATCGCCAACGACAGCGGCAACGCGGATCTCATGATGAAGCGCAACGACGCCACCGAGGGCTTCAACTTCGGTGTGAGCACGACACCGAAGCTCTTCATCGCTCGCAGCGACGGCACGACCTTCAATGACATCTTCACCATCGACGGCTCGACTGATCGCGTGGGCATCGGCACGACCGTGCCCGACAGCCGCCTCGATGTGCGAGGTCCCGCAGGTCAGGATCCGCTGCGCGTGCGGATCGACGGCGCGACCAAGTTCCGCATTCACAGCAACGGCGGCACTGCGATCGGATCGAACCCCGCGACCGTGCCCCAGGACGGGCTCTATGTGCACGGCCATCTCGGCGTGGGAGTGATCGATCCCAAGGCCCCCGTGCACGCGGTCAGCACGGCATCGAGTCCGACGCAGGACTTCGTTTCCGCGGTGTACGGAGTCTCGGATCCAGCGGGGTTCTCCGCGTACCCGACCGTCGGCGTGCACGGGGAGAGTCTCAGCCCAAATGGATTCGGCGTCTATGGCGTCGGCGACACAGGCGGCTACTTCATCTCGTCGGCTGATGCCGGTGGTCGAGGTCTCTACGCCTATGCCGGCGCGCTGACGGGCAACTCAGTTGCCGGCCACTTCGCCGCCACCAGCACGAGCGCGTTTGCCGTTCAGGCCGAGGCGAGCGCGGCGGTGGGACAGACCCGCGCGGTGCGCGCCACCGTCAACAGCTCGAGCGGCGTAGGCGTCGAAGCCCGCAATCTCGCTTCCAATGGAGACGCCGTCGCACTCCTGGCTCAGACCTCGAGCGCCAGCGGCTTCGCCGGGTACTTCCTGGGTCCTGCGGGAAGCCGAAACTACTTTTCACAGCCCGTCGGCATCGGACTGACCAATCCCTCGTTCCAGCTTCACCTTTCGCAGAACTCCGCCGCCAAGCCGACGAGCGGCTCGTGGACGATCTCCTCGGATCAGCGGCTGAAGAAGAACATCCGGACGATCGATGGTGCGCTCGATGATCTGCTGGCGCTTCGCGGTGTCACCTATCAGTGGATCGATCCCTCGACGCAGGGCGGCATGGACGGCACCTACACGGGCATGATCGCGCAGGAGGTCGAGCGGGTCTTCCCCGAGTGGATCAGCGAGGATCCGGATGGCTACAAGCGGCTGACCGTGATCGGCTTCGAGGGCCTGGTCGTCGAGGCGTTGCGCACGCTGCGTGAAGAGAAGGACCGCGAGCTCGCCGAGCGAGATGCGGCCATCGAGCAGCTCCGCACCGAGAAGGATGCCGAGATCGAGGCATTGCGCGCAAGACTCGAGCGCCTCGAGCAGGCGATCGAGACGATGGGCGGGACCGGGCTCGCACAACGAATTCGAGGTGCGCAATGAGGCTCACCTCGCTCGTTGTCATCGTGAGCTTGATCGCGGCCGCCTCGGGCACCTTGTCCGCCAGAGCCGGCGCGGGCGGGACGATCGAGTTGACCTGGAGCACGAACGACGGCGGCGGCGGCATCAGTACCGGCGGAGGGTTCGAGCTGACCTGCACTCTCGGCCAGCACGACTCGGGTGCGTGGGCCGGTGGCGACCTCGAGTGCCGTGGCGGCTACTGGGTCGGAGGCGGCGAAGCCACCTGCGTTCCCGCCGACCTCAACTGCGACGGCGTGGTCGACGGCAACGATCTCGGCACACTGCTTGGAGAGTGGGGCGCATGTCCCGGGTGCGCCGCTGATTTCAACGGCGACGGCGTGGTCGACGGCAACGATCTCGGCACGCTGCTTGGTGCCTGGTCGGGCTGAGCGAGGGGCCGGTTGACTCGGATCCTTGATCTGCCAGCCCGGTCCTCATGCATCACCCATAGGAAGAAAGCGCATCGGGTCGTAGTCGGCGGCAGCGCGGCCATCCCGCGCCTCGCGCTCGCAGGCCTGCAGCACGGCCTCGGGTTCCGGATGCACATGGAGCAGCGCCCGCATCCGCGCCTTCACGAAGCGATGCTCGATCGAGTGATCGATGAGCGCGAGCATCGGGTCGTAGTAGCCGCGGTCGTTCACGATGCCGATCGGCTTGTGATGGTCGCCGATCTGCCGCGCCACGAGGATCTCGAAGAACTCCTCGAAGGTGCCGAGGCCCCCGGGAAGGATGATGAACGCGTCGGCACGCTCGGCGAGCTGCCGCTTGCGTTCGCGCATCGTGTCCACGACGACCATCTCGTCGCAGCCGTCCCAGCCCTGCTCGAGTGCGAGGAACTTGGTGGTGATGATGCCCTCCACGCGGCCGCCCGCCGCCTTCGCGGCACGAGCGATCACGCCCATGAGACCAATGCCGCCACCACCGTAGACGAGCGTGGCGCCGCGCGCGGCGATGGCGCGAGCGAGCCGTTCCGCCGTCTCCGTGAAGTGCGACTCCAGGTGCGGCGAGCTCGAGCAGTAGACGGTGATCGAACTGATGGGAGGCATTCTCGGGGTGCTCGCGTGAGATCAAGCGATCTTTGTGCCGGATCGCGCGACGAGTCGCGCCTGATCACCGTCGCCGCAATCGCGGCGGTGGCGAGCCGATACGATACGACCCGATGGTTGCGACGGCGCTCGGCCTCCTGCTCGTAGGCTTCGTGATCTCGGTTCCGTTGACGGGGCTGCTCATTCGCGTCGGCACGCGCCTCGGAACGCTCGATTCCCCGGGCAGCGAGGGCCATCGCAAGCAACTGCGTCGCGTGCCGAACATCGGCGGCATCGCCATCACGGCGGCCGTGGTGCTTCCGCTGCTGACCGGACTCGCGGTCATCTCGAGCGGCCGCACCGACTGGGCGCTCTTCATGGAGGAGATGGTCGAGCCGTATCTGCCGCGACTCGCCGCGAGCGCACCGTTCGGGTGGGCGTTCCTGGGCGGCATCGTGGTGATGCACCTGCTCGGGCTGGTTGACGACCGGCGGCCCTTGCCCGCGTGGCTCAAGCTCGCGATCCAGCTGCTCGTGGCCGCCGCGCTCGTGGTCTTCTTCGACCTGCGGCTGCTGCACCTGCTCGATGCGCACGGCGAGGCGGGCTACATGCTGTCGGTGATCCTCTCGGTGCTGTGGATCGGCGCCGTCACCAACGCGATGAACTTCCTGGACAACATGGACGGACTCGCGGCCGGCGTCGGGATCATCGTCGGATCGCTCTTCCTCGCAGCGGCGATCATCGTGGAGCAGTGGTTCATCGCAGGAGTCCTGGCACTGATGGTCGGCGGCATCGCGGGGTTCCTCCCGGCGAACTTTCCGGTGCGCGGCAGCGCGCGGATCTTCATGGGCGACGGCGGCTCGCTCGTGATCGGTTTCATCCTCGCGGTGATGACCATCCGCACCACCTTCACGGAGCCTTCGAATCCCTCCTACGCGCTGGGCAGCGCGTGGTACGGCGTGCTCATGCCGCTCGTGATCCTCGCGGTGCCGCTCTATGACTTCGTGGCCGTGTCGGTGATCCGGATCTCGCAGGGGCGCAGTCCGTTCGTCGGCGATCAGCAGCATCTTTCGCATCGCCTGGTCGAGCGAGGGCTCTCGAAGCGCCAGGCGGTGCTCATCATCTGGGCGCTGGCGTTCATCACGGGCGTCGGCGGCGTGAGTCTCGGCACCGTGGCGCCATGGCAGGCGGCGCTGATCGGCGTGCAGGTGCTTGCCACGCTGCTCGTGCTCGGCGTGCTGGAAGGGACCTTGCGCCGATCATGAGTGCAGCGCCGACGAACGACGCAGCGCCGCCGTCGGTGCGTGCCGCGCCGCTGGCGCGAGGCGAGCGCTTCGCGCTGGGCGTGATCGGCGCCGTCGCGGGTGCCAGGGCCATGGTCTCGATCTCGCCGGCACTGCGATTCGACACCGACCCGGCAATCGTTCCCGGTGCGCTCGCAGGCATCGGTCCGAGCGGCAGCCTGCTGCTCGACGCGCTGGGGGCGCTCGCGGTCGCGAAACTCGCGTGGGAAGGACGCCGGCATGGACGCGCGGGCGCGTGGTGCGCGCTCCTGCTCCTGCTGCCGCTGCCCGCGTTCCTCTGGAGCGTGCTCCAGCCGGCGGCGTCGTTCGGCGACCTGTGGCGCGGCGCGACATGGCTCGTGGCGGCGCTCGCGGCCGCCGTCGTCGCAGGCCGCGGCGCGTCCGCACGGACCATCATCGGCGCCACGCTCATGGGCATCGTCGCGGCGCTGATGGTGCGCGGCGCGAGTCAGCTCGCCGTCGAGCATCCCGCGACCGTCGCCTACTACGAGCAGACGAAGGATGCGTTCCTGGCGGCACGGGGATGGCTGCCTGACTCGCCTGCGGCGCTCGCCTACGAGCGTCGGCTGCGGCAGCCCGAGGCGAGCGCGTGGTTCGGGCTGGCGAATGTGAACTCGGGCGTGATGGCCGCCGGCGCGCTCATGCTGGCGGCGCTGGCGTGGGCGGCGCGCCGCGCCAGTCCGCCGAAGGCGACCGGCCTCGTCTGCGCCATCACGGCGATCGGTGCGTCCGCCATCGTCCTCGTGAACGGAAGCAAGGGCGCCATTGCGACGCTCATGATCGGCGCGGTCGTGATGGCGGTGCTGCTGCTGCTCGCCCGTTCGCGCGCTCGCAGCGGCGGCAGCGAGCACGGCTGGGCGTGGCTGCTCTGCCTTGCCGTCGCAAGCGTGTTCATGGTCATCATCGTGCGAGGTGCGATCCTCGGCGAGACCTCGATGCAGGAGCGCAGTCTGCTCTTCCGCTGGCACTATCTGCTCGGCTCGATGCGCATCCTGGTGCATCACGCGCTGACGGGCGTGGGTGCCGGCGGATTCCAGGAGGCGTTCGTGCTGTGGCGGCCGAGGCTCTCGCCCGAGGAAGTGGCCAGTGCGCATTCGGCGTGGTTCGACTGGCTCACGGCGTTCGGGCTCGGCGGGATGGGACTCGTGGCGCTCTCGCTGCGACTGCTGTACCGCGGCGTCCGCGGCGCGGCCGCGCTCAGCGAGCCCGAGGAGCCCGTCGATGCCGGCGAGCGCGCGGACCTGCTCACGGCCGTGGCCGCCACGATCGGTGCGTCGCTCCTGGCGCTCGTGCTGACATCGTCCACCGATCTCGATGCCGCATCGCTGAGCGTCCGGCTCGGTGCGGCGCTGGCGTCCGTGCTCGTCGCGGCATGTGCGGCGGCGATCCTCGCGCATGGCGATCGCCGAATCGTGGCCATCGGCTGCGCGGTCGGCGCGTTCGCGATGCTCCTGCATGGGCAGGTGGACATGGACTTCTGGCTGCCGGGCGCCGCCTGGTGGGCGTGGCTCGTGCTGGGCGTGGCGGCGACGGCGGCGGCGGCGGCGACGAGCGCCGGGCGTGCGATCCCGCGCCGCATCATCAACGGATTCGTGGCCGTGATCGCGTTCGGCGCCTTCGTCGCCCTGATCGTCACCTCGGTGCGTGCCGGCGTGCAGGAGCGCGCGGTGGAGCGTGCGGCCCGCGCGATCGAAGCCGCCGTTCAGCGAGGTGATGCTCCTCCGCGGACGCTCGTCGCCGAAGCGCTGGCTGATGCGGCGTGGATCATCCCCGGCAACGACGCCGTCTGGCAGGCGGCGGTGGAGCAGTCGATTCTCGGTGCGTCGCAGATGGATCAGGCGAATGCGCCGGGGCGCATGGCGGCGGCGCTGCGTGCGATCGAGATCGCCGCCGACGCATTCACGATGCGGCCGTGCATGTCCACTGCGAAGCTTCGTGCGGACGCGCTCCACCGCCTGGCGATCCTGCGCCGCGACACCGGCGCACCCATCCGCGACGGCGGTACCGGCGACTCCGGCGCCGACGATCCCGACCGGGCCCTCGCGGCCTCGATCATCGATGCCACGCTCGAACTCACGCGCCGCGATCCTCGGTCGACGCAGGCGTGGATCAGGCTCGCGGAGGTTCGGCTGCTGCTGGGCGACGAGCGAGGCGCTTCGGACGCCGCGACTCGAGCGCTCGAAGTGGACATGAGCTTCCGGCTCGATCCGCTTCGACAGCTCAACGACCGCGAGCGCGAGCGGCTGACGCGTCTGGCGCGGCCGCCTGCGTCTTGACCGTCCGCGCCTTCGAGGCCGCGTCGTCGACGGCGTCGATGATCTGCTGGACCGTGTACGCGTCGCTGCGGAAGACCTCGTCGGGTGCCGCGCCGGTCGTCCCCGGCGCCATCACCACGAGCAGCGGAATCGTGGCGCTGCCGGCTTCCTTCAGCCGCGCCGTCTGGTCCTCCTCGCCGCCGGTGATGTCCACCGAGAACACCCGCACATCCGGGCGCGAGAGCCGATCGGCCACGCGCGGCGAGGAAAGCACCGCCTTCTCCAGCACCTTGCAGGAGAGGCACCAGTGCGCGGTGAACTTGAGCACCACGACCTTGCCTTCGGCGAGCGCCTCCTGCTCGGCCTTCGCGCTGAACAGCGGCCACTCCATCGTTTCGGTCTCGCTCGCGAACACATCGCCGGCGAAGACATGGCCGACACCCGCGGAGATGGCCACGATCGCGGCGCCAAGCGAGCCGAAGACGAGGCGATTCGAGGTGCGCTTCGAGATGCGCACGGTGCGCCACATGAGCCAGAGACCAGCCGCGATCGCCGGCAGCACCACCACCCACCAGTAGGAGGCGCCGCGCCACTTGAAGAGGCCCGCAAGTCCGGTGCAGACGAAGTAGAGCGCGGCCGCAAGCAGCAGCAGCCCCATCGTCTGCTTCACCAGTTCGCTTCCGGGACCCGCCTTGGGCACGCGCTTCACAAGTTCGGGCATGCTTGCCAGCAGCACATACGGCGCAGCCATGCCGAGACCGATCGCAAGGAAGATGAGCAGCAGCATCACCACCGAGTCGATCGCCTGCGCCCAGCCGATGCTTGCGCCCATGAACGGTCCGGTGCAGGGCGTGCTCAGCACGGCCGTCATCACCCCCACCATGAAGCTGCCGCCGAGCGAGCCGTGCTTGGGCTCGAACGCGTAGACGAAGCCGGGCAGCGAGAGGCTGAAGAAGCCGGTCATGGCCACCGCCATGAGCGCGACGACGACGCCGATGCCCAGCGTCACGAAGGGGTTCTGGAAGAGCGCGCTGATCGCGTCCACGCCCTTGAAGGACGCCATGATGCCCCCGAGGACCATCCAGAACGCCACGATGCCAAGCGCCATCGCACCGCCCAGGATCATGCTCTTGCTGCGGCTCCCGGCGGTCTGTGTGAGTGACATCACCTTGAGCGGAATCACCGGCAGCACGCACGGCGTGAGATTGAGCAGGATCCCGCCCAGGAACGCAAGCAGAATGATGATGGCGCGGCCCGCGCCCTGCGTGTCGATGGTGAAGTCGAGCCAGAAGAGGCGGAAGCGAAGCTCGTTCGGATTCGCGGCGGCTCGCACGGCGCGAGCCGGCGGCGGGGCCACATCTCCCGAGTCGATCCGCGCGAAGACTCCGAAGTCGAAGCCCGCGAAGAGCGCGGGATCTGCGTCACCCAGTCCGCTCGCTCCGCCCGCGCCGCGCGGTGCCTCGCTCACGATCGCACCAGGCGCCGCGATCTCGAGTTGCAACGGGACCGTGAGCGTCTCCGGCAGCCTGCAACCGTTGTCGTCGCATGCCTGGAACGCGACCTCCAGCCTGGCGGCGAAGGGACCGGGTGCGGCATCCGCCGCGACGATGATCGGGAGGAACGCGATCGACCGACCCTCGTAGACCGCGAAGCTCTGTGGCCCGTCTCCGTAGTCGGCGCTGAACAGGTGATAGTCGGGCCACTGGATCGCATCGACCTCGAAGGCGATGCCACTGCGCTCGGCTGCGACCTTGACGCGGGTGAGCAGGGCACCGTCGAACTTCGCGATCGTGTCGGGCAGCACCGCCGATTGCGCGTCGCTGGTCCAGATGTGCCAGGACTTCGCGAGATCGAAGATGATGGCCACGGGAATGCGATCGCCGGGCATCACCACTCGACGCGCAGGCTCGACCGAGACCTTGAGCACCGAGTCGTCCGAACCTGCCCCAGCGCCGGCCCTGGGTGCACCGGTGCCACCCTTGGTTGAAGGGAATCCCGGAAGGGACTGCCCGAAGACTGCCGTCGCGGCAAGCAGAGTCGCAATGGCGGGAAGGCGAAACAACGAGGCAACGCGGGCGGTCGGGAGCATGCGGGAAAGCGTACGGGCCAGATGCTTCTCGGGTGCGGTGCGCCTTCGCCCGGAGGGAACCCGAATCGCTGACGGACCCATGCTCAACGGGCCGATATCGACAGGCGGTGAGCAGCCTCCACCCCGATTCCGTGGCCCACGCCTCGCCCCTGAACGCCACCGAGCGCGATGCGCTGCGCGATGCCGTCGCACGCGGCGACTTCAATCCCGATACCGCCGCCCAGATGTTCACGCGCCGCCGGCGCGGTCAGGAGACGGTCGAGATCCGACCGTACGACTTCAAGCGACCGGAGCGCATCGGCAAGGAGCAGATGCGGGCGCTCGAGACGCTGCACGAGGCCTTTGCCCGCAGCTACGGCGCCGGCCTCTCCGGACTCCTTCGCACCATCGTCGAGATCTCCGTCGAGCACTGCGAGCAGATCAGCTACGCGGAGTTCATCTCGCGCCTTCCGAATCCGACGAGCCTGAATCTCCTGGCGTGTCGTCCGCTCGAGGGCCACTTCCTCATCGAGCTGAGCCCCACGGTCATCTATCCGGTGATCGATCGGCTGCTCGGCGGCACGAATCGCGAGATCTTCGTGCCGCAGCGACCCATGACACCGATCGAGACGCGCCTGGTGCAGAAGCTGCTCGAGCGCGCGATCGGCGCTCTCGGGGAAGTGTGGCAGGGGCTGCATCCGATGCACTTTGCGCTCGGAGAGATGGAGAGCAATCCCCAGCTCGTCCAGGTGGTGCCGCCCAACGAGGTCGTCGTCGCCATCACCTTCGATGTGAGTCTCGTCAACTGCAAGGGCCCGATGCGGCTCTGCCTGCCGTACAACTCGATCGAGCCGCTCATGGACCGGCTCAACAGCCAGAGCTGGCTGGCGGCGGGTCGCTCCAAGGCGGCTCCTGACGCGGAACAGCGGCTCACGCGAAGTCTCTCGGCGGCGACGCTCACGGTCGACGCCGTGCTTGCCACCACCACCATGACGGTGGGGGAGCTGCGCGGTCTGGAGCCCGGCGACATCATCGTGACATCACGCAAGGCCTCGGAACCGTCGGTGCTGCGGGTGGAAGGCCGGTCGAAGTTCCTGGGAAGGCTCGGCCAGAGCCGCGGGCGCCGAGTTCTGCAGATCGAAGCCCCGGCATCGAGGTCGGCGCCGAAGCCGTCAGGCATAAGTGCATTGCCAGGCGCAAGTTGAATCGCTTCATTCGGCGCGCCGGCGACCCTGCGGGATTGATTGTTTCAACGAGCTTCGGTATTATCCGCCGACCGGCCCATCGTGCGGCCGGTTGTAGTTTGCCGGTTCCCGTCCAGCCATTGGATCCCCGCATGACCATGCTGGTTCCAACCCTGCCTTCCATCCGCCGATGACGCTGCTCGCGTCCATCGCGGATGTGTCGCGATCCCCACGAGGGGGTCCTGACGAAGGCCCAACGGTCCCGGAGGTCGCTGCCTGAAGTAGCGACCCCCGAGAGCCGCAGGGGCGTACGAGGCCTCGATTCGCGCACCACGCGAGTCGTCTCGACGCGACTGGATGGGCCACGCTCGACGCCGCGGTCGATCGTGGCCCTTGCTCTTTTACGCGGCAGACATCCAGGCATCCCGGACCGCAGGAACGCACCATGAACTCCGAAACTCTCCGCATCCTCGACTCGATCGCCCGCGACCGGAACATCGATCGCGAGTTGCTCATCACGGATCTCGAACAGGCGCTCATCAGCGCCGCTCGCAAGCACTTCAACTCGCTCGATACCGAGGAATTCGGCTGCGAGATCGACCGGCTGAGCGGCAAGGTCCGGCTCTGGCGGAACGCCGGTGAGGAGGAAGGCATCCAGGAGATTCCGCTGGAGAGCCTCGGCCGCATTCCGGCGCAGACGGCCAAGCAGGTGATGATCCAGCGCTTCCGCGAGGACGAGCGCAACAGCCTGCTGGATGAGTTCTCCAAGCGGCAGGGCGAGCTCGTCACCGGCACGGCGCAGCGCTACGAGGGCGGCGCACTCATCGTCCAGATCGATCGCGCGGAGGGATTCATGCCCCGCTCCGAGCAGATTCCGGGCGAGCAGTTCCAGCCGGGCGATCGCGTCCGCTGCCTCATCCTCGATGTGCGCGACGCGGGCAACCAAGTGAAGATCGTCCTCTCGCGCAGCCACGCGGACTTCATTCGCCGGCTCTTCGAGGCGGAAGTGCCCGAGGTCGCCGAGCGCGTCATCGAGATCAAGGCGATGAGCCGCGAGCCCGGATTCCGCACGAAGCTCGCGGTGGCCTCCATCGACAGCAAGGTCGACGCCGTCGGTGCCTGCGTCGGTGTGCGCGGAAGTCGCATTCGCAACATCGTGGATGAACTCGGCGGCGAGAAGATCGACATCGTGCGCTGGAACGAGTCGAGCCAGGTGCTGCTCGCAAACGCCCTCAAGCCCGCCGAGGTCGAGGAAGTGAGCCTCTGCATGGAGCTTGGCCGTGCCACGATCGTGGTGCGAGACGATCAGCTCTCGCTCGCCATCGGCCGCCGCGGCCAGAATGTGCGTCTCGCGGCGCGGCTCACGGGATGGGACATCGACATCCTCACGCCGGCCGAGTTCGACAAGGGTCTGCAGGTGCTCGAGGAGACCGTGCGTCCGATCGACGGCGTCACGAGCGAGCTGCTCGACAAGATGGGCGCGCTGGGCCTCATCAGCGTCTTCGATGTGGAGGAGGTCCAGGACCGCGCGCTCATCGAGGCGCTCGGACTCTCGGATGACCTCGCGGGGCGCATCGTGGATGCGTGCAGCGCCAGGGCGCGCATCGTGGAGGAGGAGCAGGCGAAGGAAATGGCCGAAGCCGAGGTGCGTCGCGCGGAGGAGCAGGCGGCGGCGGATGCGCTGCTCGGCGCAGCGCCCGGCAGCAGCGCCGAGCTCGATGCACAGGCGGAAAGCGCGGCGGACAGCATTCTCGGTGGAGGGCCGCCCTCGCGCGGCTGATGCGGCGACGCGACGACGCGAGACGGATTCGAACGGTCCCAGGTACGAAGGAACGACGGCAAGGAGCCCCATTTGTCCAAGATCACGAAGGTGCGCATCACGCAGCTCGCCAAGGAGCTCAGCGTCACCACCAAGGACATCATCGAGAAGTGCAAGGCCGAGGACATCCCCGGCGTCGACAAGCCGCAGGCGACCGTCTCCGCCGGGCTTGCGCTGACCATCCGGGAGTGGTTCGGCGCGACCGCTTCAGGCACTGCCGTCGAGAGCGCCGCCAAGGTCGATGTGCAGGAGGCACGAGCGCGTGCCGAGAAGACGCCGCGAAAGTCGTCGCGCAGGAGCGCGGCCGGATCCTCATCAAGCGACTCGTCGACGGACGGCGGCGGCACCGCGACGGCCGTCGAAGGCCCCGGCGCGGGTTCGAAGACGAAGGGCCGAAGTTCGAGCCGCACCGACGCGGCGGATGAGACCGAGGTCGATCGAATCGCCACCGTCGACACGGACCTCGTGCGCGACTCGGCGAGCGCGGTCAGCGCGTCGAGTGCAACGAGCGCACCGGGCGCAACAGGCGCCGCCGGCGCCGCGAGTGCGAGCGGCACGGCCAGCCCCGTCATCGCAACGAGCGCCGCGAGTGCGCCCGCGGCAAGCCCCGCCTCGGATGCGCCTCCCGCGCCCGGCAAGGCGCACTCGAAGCCGATTCCCGCGGCGCCGCCAAGGCCCGCAGCGCCGGTCGCGCGAACGAGTCGAACCACGCAGTCAGCGCCGACGGCACCGTCGGCCGCAGGTTCCGTCCCATCGGGCGGTGCCGGCACCGCGGCTGCGGCAGCGCCATCCCCCTCCACGGCACGAACGCCCGTCACTCCGCCCGGCCCGCCGCCGCGCATGAATGTTCCCGATCGGCCGCAGGATGTGAAGCCCGTCGGCCCGATGCTCGAGCGCCCGGTGCGCACGCAGCTCAGCGGTCCTCGCGTCATCCGCGTGGAGCAGCCCGACCAGCTTGCAGCGCCCCGACCTCGCAGCGCCGGCCCCGGCGGCCCCACCCGCACCGGCCCTCGCGTCGGACGCGGCACCGAAGGACCTGCAACCGACGACCGCAACGCACGCGGTGGCGCTCGCGGCAGTTCCGTGCCGCCGGGCGCACGCGTTCGTCGCCGCGCCACGGCCGACGGCCCGGCCGGGCGCACCGCCCGCGCGCCGGGCGAGGGAGAAGTGCCCTTCGAGCCATGGCGCGAGCAGGACCTGCTCGAGCGCGAGAATCGACTGAGCCGCTCCGGCGGCTTCTTCAAGGTTCATCGCTCGCAGCACGCCAAGCGCGCCGTGAACTCGCCGCAGCGAGCGGCGCCGGGAGAGCCCAGCGGTCCCGCGAAGGTGAGCACGCCCGTGTACATCAAGGATCTGTCGGCGGCCACCGGCGTGAAGGCGGCGGACATCCTCAAGCGGCTCTTCCTGAAGGGCATCACCGCGACGCTCAACTCGACGCTCAATGCCGAGCAGGCCACGGATGTGATGCTCGAGTTCGGCATCGAGATCGAGGCCACCGACGCGAAGTCCGCCACCGAGAGCATCGAGGACACCTTCAAGCAGCGCCAGCGCACCGACGAGCGACCGCGCAGCCCGGTCGTGACCATCCTCGGCCATGTCGATCACGGCAAGACGAGCCTGCTCGATCGCATTCGCAACGCCAATGTGGCCGCGGGCGAGGCGGGCGGAATCACGCAGGCGACGAGCGCCTTCCAGGTTCCGGTGAAGGCCGGCGACGGAGAGCGCGTGATCACCTTCATCGACACGCCCGGTCACGAGGCGTTCACCAACATGCGTGCCCGCGGCGCCAAGGTCACCGACATCGTGGTGCTCGTGGTCGCGGGCGACGACGGCGTGATGCCGCAGACGATCGAGAGCATCAACCACGCGAAGGCCGCCAAGGTCCCCATCGTGGTGGCGCTCAACAAGATCGACAAGGCGGAAGCCACCGAGAACAACATTCAGCGCATCTTCGGTCAGCTCGCGGAGCACGGACTCAACCCGGCGCCGTGGGGAGGCGACACCGAGGTCGTGAAGACGAGCGCCACCAAGGGCACCGGCATCCAGGAACTGCTCGATGTGCTCGACTACCAGGCGCAGTTGCTCGACCTGAAGGCCGACTTCATGGGCACCGCGGTCGGAACCGTGCTCGAGGCGCAGATCGAGGAGGGGCGCGGTCCCGTCGCTCGCGTGCTGGTGCAGGAAGGCAAGCTCAAGCGCGGGAACACGATCGTGATCGGCCGCGCCTTCGGCCGGGTGCGCGACCTCATCAACGATCGCGGTCAGCGTCTGGAGGAAGCGGGTCCGAGCACGCCGGTCGCGATCAGCGGCATCGATGTCCTTCCCGACGCGGGTGATCGCTTCTTCGTGGCGGCATCGCTGAAGGAGGCCGAGGAGGCCGCGATCGAGCGTCGCCGCGTCGAGCGCGAGCGCGAACTCGCCGCACCGAAGATCACGCTCGACAATGTCTTCGAGCATCTGGGCAAGGGCGATCGCAAGGAAGTGTCGCTCGTGGTCAAGGCCGATGTGCAGGGATCGGCGGAGACGCTCCGCACCGTGCTCTCCAAGATCGCGGAGGACGATGTGCAGGTCGCGGTGAAGCACTGCGCCGTCGGCGGAATCAACGAGAGCGATGTCACGCTTGCGGCGGCGACCGGGGCCATCATCGTGGGCTTCAATGTCACCACGAGCGCCAAGGCACGCTCGCTCGCGGAGGCACGCAAGGTCGAGATCCGTCTCTACGATGTGATCTACGACCTGACCGACGATGTGCGCAAGGCCGTCGCCGGCATGCTCGAGCCGGAACTCAAGCTGGAAGTGCTCGGCCACGCCGAGGTGCGCCAGGTCTTCAGGATCTCGAAGGTCGGCGCCATCGCCGGCTGCTATGTCACCGACGGCGTCATGGAGCGCAACGCGCAGATCCGCGTCACGCGCGGCGGCATCGTGGTCGAGAAGGACCGGCGGCTGGAGCAGCTCAAGCGCTTCAAGGACGATGCCAAGGAGGTCCGCGCCGGCAACGAGTGCGGCATGAAGATCGTCGGCTACGACGACATCAAGGAAGGCGATGTGCTCGAGTGCTACCGGACGGTGACGGTGGCGCGCGGGACCGGAGGCGCTGGTTGATCGACCATGGCCCGCGCCCGCAAGAACGCACGGCCGCATGAGGATTCCACGGCCCACTCGAGATCGCCTCGGCATGGGCACCTGGAGGCTCGCCTTCGCCGGGCGATCCAGACGCTGCTCGCGCAAGGGCTCAATGATCCGCGCATCCGCGGGCTGGTCAGCGTGACGGAGCTCGACCTGGCGCCGGACCTCGGCCGCGCGGTCGTGCGCGTCTCCGTCTTGCCTGCCGAGTATGGAAACCTGACCGTCGCGGGGCTGCGTCACGCGGCGCCGCGGCTCGTGGGTGAAGTGGCGCGGATGGTTCGAGCGCGGCGGATTCCTTCGCTCATCTTCGAGCTCGACGATCGACTCAAGCGACAGGCGGCGTTCGATGCGCTGCTGGCATCCAACCGGGAGGAGATTCCTCGTGAAGCATGATGGGTATGTCACGCGCCTTCAGGCCATGCTCCGCACGCACGCCGTGCCCGCACCGGAGGAGGATCCGAAGGCTGCGGTGCCGGATCTGGTGGAGGAGCTGGTGCGCTCGTTCCTCGTCTGGGAGGCGACCGTGACGCAGGCCGAGGCCGCGCTCGCGCGGATCCGCGATGCGACGGTGAGCTTCAACGAGTTCCGCGTCTGCCTCGTGAACGAGGTCGTCGATCTCATGGGTCCGCGCTACCCGCGCGTGCAGGAGCGGGCCATCCGCGTCCGCGCGGCCATCAACGATCTCTTCCGTCGCGAACATGCAGTGTCGCTCGACCGGGCGTCGAACCTGAGCAAGCGGGACGCGAAGGCGTACATCGAGAGCCTCCAGGGCATGGTGCCGTTCGTCTCGGCGCGGGTCTCGCTGCTGAGTCTCGGCGTGCACGGCGTGCCGGTCGACGAGCAGACGCTCGCGGCGCTGATCCACCATGGCGTCTTCCACGAGGAGACGACGATCGTGGAAGCGACGGGCTGGCTGCAGCGGCACATCAGCGCGGACAAGGCGCTCGCGGCGCATCGAGCGCTGCAGAAGGCGGCGGAGGCGGTTGCGAGCCGCCCGGCCGCGAAGGGCGCGTCGCGCGGAACCGCGGCGCGGGGGGCATCATCGCGAAGCCGCGCGACGGGTGGAACTGCGAAGAGTGCTGCCGGCGGATCTCGCGCGAAGGCATCCAGCAGTGCCAAGGCACGGAAGGCGTCGCGGTGACGCCGCCGGGACGGGCACGGCGAACGGAGGTCGCGATGCGTCTGGGTTTCTTCAGGGCGATCGCGATGGCGTCGATCGCATCGGTCGCTTCGTTCGGAGCTTTCGCATCGGCGGCATCGATCGCGAATGCCCGTGATGATCGGCCGCCACCGGGCGTGCCCATCGAGGATGTCGCGACGCGCGAGGCACCGGAGTCGGCATCACGATCGCTCGCCGAGGTCGTCGAGCTGCTCGGCGCCATGACGCCGTCGCCGGGACCCACGATCGCGAAGCTCGATCCCGCCGCGCCCGAGGCGGAGGAAGTCCGTCGTCGTGCCGCGCGCGGCGCGGAGTCACTCGCACAGGGAAAGCCGCTCAAGGCCGTGCCGGACTTCGAGGCGGCGGTTGCGCTCGATCCCGGCGACCCGGAGTTGCTGCGGCACCTGGCGCAGGCCTATTCGCAGCTTGGAAACGAACCGCGGGCGCTCGATGCGTTCGAGCGGATCCTCGTGCTCCAGCCGGATGATGCGCAGGCGCTGGTGGCCACGGGCGTGGCCCTCGCCGCGCAGCGCCGCTACGAGGACGCTGTTCGACGAATTGCGGCCGGACTCGCATCGTCGGCCAAGGGGGCCGCCACCGGTCGCTCGCTGCCCATCGCATCGCGCGTGCTCGCGGAGCGTTCGCTTGCCGGCGTGCTGCGCGAAATGGAATTCGACGGCGCCTCGATCGAAGCGTCGACCTCTGCCTTGACGACGCTCGACTCGATCGAAGCGAGCCTGCTGGACGGCGCGGAGTCCGAGCGCCCCGATACGAGTCGCCTTCGGGCGGAGATCCTGCTCGCCCGCGCCGATGCGGCCATCAGGCTCGGCCGGCTTCCCGATGCCCTGGCCGATCTCGAGGCGATCGCGCATCTGCGCGGCGCCGATCCCGACATCGTGCTGCCGCGCGAGCTGTTGGTGCTCGAGCGCGCGAGCCGCGGCGAGGACGCGGAGCGGAGGCTGGTGCGATCGATGAGCGAGCATCGATCGGCGCCGACGCCACGGCAGGTGGAACTGGCCGAGTGGCTCGTCTCCCGCCGCGCGGATCGGCCGCTGCTTGCGGAGACGGCGCGGACGCTGTCGAAGGATCATCCGAACGACGCCATGACCGCGCGGCTCGCCGGGGCCGTGGAGCCCGAGCGCGGCGCCGCCGCGTTCGCAACGCTCCTCACGCAGAATCCGCGCAGCGCCGAGGCGTGGCGCGGCTATCTGCGATCGAGCGCCGCAGGCGACCCCGGCAGGATCGCGGAGGCGATGCTCGTCGAAGTGCGACGCGCGCCGTGGGCGGGAAGCACGGCGCTTGCGGCGGCGCTGGGGGCGGGACCGCGCGAAGCGACGCTTCGACGCGCGCTCGAAGCGATGCCGCCATCGCCCGAGCGTGAAGCGGCGCTCGCTCGCCTGGCCGTTGCGTCACGCGATTTCGGCGCGGCGTGGGCGCGGCTGCTCGAATCGCGCGAGCGCTGGCCCGGCGACCCGGGCCTCGCCATGGCGCAGCTCGAGACGGCGGCGGCGCTCGAGGAGTCGTCGCTCATCGACATGCTCGAGCAGGGCGCGGCGGGCACCAGCGCCGGGCTGCCTCGCGATCCGGAGGTCGAGGTGGCGGCCGCGCTTGCGCGACGCGCTGCCGGCGATGTGGACGGCGCGAAGGCCCGTCTGGAGGCGATCCTGGCCGCGCCGCCTGCGTCGCCGCGCGACGCGGCGCCCGGCGCCGGGTCGTGGCGATGGGTGACCGCGACAGTGCTCGCGGGAATCCTCGCCGAGGAGTCGATGCTCCTTCGCGCCGAGGATCCGCAGCGAACGGAGATTGCGAAGCGAGCGGCGGAGCTGGCGCAGGGCGCGCTCGATGCCGATGCCGAGAATGCCGATGCGGCACTCGTGCTGCTGCGGCTTCGGGATCCTCGGCAGGGGCCGCTCGCGGACGAGGCATCGTGGAGCGCGCTGCGCGAGCGACTGCGCTCGAGTCCGCTCTCGTGGCTCAATGAGCGCGTGATGGCGGAGGAGGAGATCGCGCGAGGTCGAATCGACGCGGCGATCCTGCGTCTTCGTCGACTCGCCGAGTCGCGGCCGTTCGATGGCGACCTCGTGGGGCTCGCGGTCAGCCTGATGACGCGGTCGGGTCGAGGCGCCGAGGCCGTGGAATGGCTCGACGGGATGCTCGCGGCCGCCCCGGGGCTCGTGTCGCTTCGCGATGCGCGGCTCTCGGCGCGCGTGGCTGCGGGCCAGTCCGACGCGATGGTCGCGGAGCTGACCGAGGCGGTCGCCGAGGATCCGGGCGACGGTCTCGCCCAGTGGCACCTCGAGGCGATCCTCCGCGCGGTGGGGCGCCAGGACGAGGCGATCACGAGGAGTCGCGATCGGATCCGCATGAGGCCGCCGGGGCCGAGGCGATCGCTCGAGCTTGCGAATCTCGAATCTCGAGGCGGGCGTCCCGCAGAGGCGCTCACGGCGCTGGAGGAGCTCAGCGACGATGCCTCGCTCACGATTGCGCAGCGACTGGCCGCGGTCGATCTCGCCTCGCGCATTCCCGCGAGCATTCCGGGCCGAAACGACCTGCTCGTCGAGCTCGCCGAGAAGGGGCTGGCGCACGCGGACGGGATCGAGGCGGTGGTCTTCGCCGCCGCATGGGCCGTCGGCACCATGGACGAGGTGCGCGACGGCACGAGGCGCGAGCAGGCCGAGGCGCTGGAGGAGATTCGACGCCGTGCCGAGACCGCGGCCGTGAAGTCGGCCGGAGCGGCCAATGATGTCGCGCAGGTGCTCCGCTGGCGGGATTCGGCGCAGATGCTGGTCGACGGCGATGCGCCCGTGGCGGCCGCCGAGTTCATCCGCGCGCGGCTTGCGAACCCGGAGCCCATGCCGCCCCCCGCGCAGCGCATGCTCCAGAGCGGCGCCTTCGCATGCGATGCCGCGGCCGGCGGTCGCGCCGAGCAGTCGCTCGCGCTGCTGCGTTCGCTGCGGGAGTCCGGTGCGGCGCCCTTCGCATGGGTGCGCGGCGGTGCGCAGACGGAGGGCGACGCCCTCATGGCGCTCGCGTCGCTCTTCACGCTCGTCGGTGACCGCGAGGGCAGTGAGCAGTTGTTCGAAGCGGTGCTCGAGGCAGCGCCGCAGAACGCGATGGCGATGAACAACCTCGCGTGGAGCCGCGTGGAGCGCGGCGTGCTGGATGCGCGTTCCGTGGAGCTCGCGGAACGCGCCGTCGAGCTCGCGCCGAACGAGGCGGCGATCCTCGACACGCTCGGATGGATCCGCTACCACCAGGGGCAGCTCGACGACGAGAAGGACGGCGGCCGTCGCGGTGCCGTCTCGCTCCTGCGTCGTTCGGTGGAGCTCGGCGCGAGCGACCCGAGCATCGAGGTGCTCGACCACCTTGGTGATGCGCTCTGGCGTGCAGGCGATCACGAGGGTGCGGAGCAGGCGTGGCGAAGCGTCGAGCGCCACATCAAGGAGCGATTCGATCGCACGCAGATGGTGCCGCAGCTCGGCAACTACCTGCTCGGAGAGACGGGATTGCGCATCATCGATCCGGAGCGCTTCTACGACGATCACTTCGGCCAGCCCGCGCAGCGCGCGGCGCGGAAGCTCCAGGAGATTTCGCAGGGGCACGATCCGTCGGTGGCCGTGCCGCTGCAGAAGGGCGGCGCGCCGGTGCCCGCGCCGGACTCATCGCCCGCGCCAGGCTCGTCGCCTGCGCCGGGCTCGTCGCCTGCGCCGGGCTCGTCGCCGTCGAACGCACCGTCCGCCCCTTGACGCGCACCCCCCTGATCGAGGAGAACGCGAGCTCAATGGCCGGTCACAGCGCGTGGAAGAACATCAAGCACCGCAAGGCGGCGGTGGATGCCAAGCGAGGCAAGATCTGGTCCAAGTGCTCGCGCGCGATCATCGTGGCGGCGAAGAACGGCGGCGGTGATGTGAAGTTCAACGCGAGCCTTCGCCTGGCCGTTGAGGATGCGAAGGCGGCGAACATGCCGCGCGACACGATCGAGAAGGCCATCAAGAAGGGCTCCGGCGACCTGGAGGGCGAGAGCTATGAGGCCGTGCGCTACGAGGGCTACGGGCCTGCAGGCGTCGCATTCGTGGCGGAGTGCCTCACGAGCAATGTGAACCGCACGGCTCCCGAGATCCGCACCATCTTCGACAAGAACGGCGGCAAGCTCGGCGTGCCGGGAAGCGTGCTGCACGGATTCGCGCTGAAGGGCGTGATCCTGGTCGGCGGCGAGGCCGTGAGCGAGGATCGCATGCTGGAGCTCGCGCTCGAGGCCGGTGCCGAGGATGTCGCAAGCAGTGCCGACGGCCACCAGGTCACCTGCGTTCCCACCCAGCTCGCCCAGGTGAAGGAGGCCCTCGAAGCGGCGGGGGTCCGTGTCGAGAACGCCGAGTTGTCGTATGTTCCGCTGATGACGACCGCGGTTGATGCCGCCGCAGCCGCATCGGTCCAGAAGCTCATCGACGCCCTTGAAGAGCACGACGATGTCCAGAAGGTCCACACCAATGCCGAATTCCCAGAGTGATCGTCCAAGGTTGCCCCGGTTCGCCGTTGCGCTGCTTGGTGCGGCGCTGCTCGGCGGCTGCGAGATGGAACGCTCCTTCGAGGGCCATACGCGCGAGGAGGTCTGGGACGCGATGGTCCTCGCGGCGCAGTACCCGCGCTATCGCGACTGGGTCGTCCAGGAGAACAATGTCTGGGCCGATCCGATGAAGGATCGCGTCGAGATCCTCCGCGAGCTCAAGCGCGATGTGGTGCTGCCGGGTCAGAAGCCCTATCGCGAGGAATCGGAGTGGCGCCTGCACGCGATGCTGGAGCCGGGATTCCCACCGACCGTGAAGATGGCCACCAAGGACATCTGCGTCCCGGCGCACTTCTGGCTCCAGGCGGATCACTACTTCGATGAGGTGCAGGCGCGACTCGCGGTCGCACCGCCTGCCGTACCGCCGCCGGTCGTGCCCATCGACGACCCGATGATGCTGCCGCCATCGAGCATTCCCGTGACGGCCGAAGTGCGCGATGACCCGCTCGATTCGGTGCCGGGCGTTGCGCCCGAGCCGCCGCCGCCGCCACCACCTGCTCCCGCGCCGCCTGCCCCGCGCCCAAGCGGCCAATCGCAGCCCCTCGATGTGCCTTAGTTGAGCGCTCCGTAGCGGCTTCGCCGCACACTCGCTTCACGGCACTGCCGCCTTTTCACGCTCCATCGCTTCGCTGCACACTCGCTTCACGCTGTCCAGAGTTCCCCGCTCGCTCGTACGCATTTGCCCAACAGGAGAGAGACGCCATGCCCAGCTCAATCGCCATGACCGCGACCGGATTGAAGGTTCCCGATGAACCCGTCATTCCGTTCATCGAGGGCGACGGCACCGGCCCGGACATCTGGCGCGCGAGCGTCAAGGTCTTCGACGCCGCTGTGCAGAAGGCATACAAGGGCAAGCGCCGCATCCACTGGCATGAGGTGCTCGCCGGCGAGAAGGCCTTCAACAAGACGGGCAACTGGCTGCCGGATGAAACGCTCAAGGCGTTCCGTGAGCATCTCGTCGGCATCAAGGGGCCGCTCACCACGCCCGTCGGCGGCGGCATTCGTTCGCTCAATGTCGCGCTGCGGCAGATGCTGGATCTGTATGTGTGCCTCAGACCGGTTCGCTGGTTCAAGGGCGTGCCTTCGCCCGTGAAGAAGCCCGAGGATGTGGACATGGTGATCTTCCGTGAGAACACGGAGGACATCTATGCAGGCATCGAGTACGCGGGCGGCACGGCCGAGAGCCAGAAGGTGCTCGACTTCCTGGCGAAGGAGTTCCCCAAGGAGTTCGGCAAGATCCGCTTCGGCACGAAGGAGCGCGCCGCCGAGTGGCAGAAGCAGCTCGAGAGCGTGGGCGGACCCAGGCGCGACCTCTCGAGCACGCCGCCGCAGGTGGGCATCGGCTTCAAGCCGATCTCGCAGCTCGGCACGGAGCGGCTCATCCACTCGGCCATTGCCTATGCCATCAAGGAGAAGCGCCGCAGCGTGACGATCGTGCACAAGGGCAACATCATGAAGTTCACGGAGGGCGCCTTCCGCGACTGGGGCTACGAGATTGCTGCGAAGCACTTCCGCGAGCATGTCGTCACTGAACGAGAGAGCTGGATCCTCGGCAATCGCGAGAGCAAGCCTGCGATCACGAGCGAGGAGAACGCTCGCATGATCGATCCGGGCTACGACATGATGACGCCCGACCAGAGGAAGAAGGTCGTGGCCGAGGTCGATACGGCCATGAAGCTCTGGCCCACGCACGGTGAGGGCAAGTGGAAGAAGAAGCTGCTCATCAAGGACTCGATCGCGGACATCACGCTCCAGCAGGTGCTCACGCGTGCCAAGGACTTCGATGTCATTGCGACCATGAACCTGAACGGCGACTACCTGAGTGATGCGCTTGCGGCGCAGGTCGGCGGCATCGGCATCGCACCGGGCGCGAACATCAACTATGTGACGGGTCACGCCATCTTCGAGGCGACGCACGGCACCGCGCCCAAGTACGCGAACCTGGACAAGGTGAATCCCGGCTCGGTGATCCTCTCGGGCGAGATGATGCTCCGCTTCATGGGCTGGAACGAGGCGGCGGATCTCATCATCCGCGGCATCGACGGCGCCATCACCGCGAAGACCGTCACCTACGACTTCGAGCGCATGATGCCGGGGTCGACGCTCGTGAGCTGCTCGGGCTTCGGCGACGCCATCATCCAGCACATGGACGCGAAGGTTCCGGTGGGGGTATAGCCATGCGTGAGGCGACAGAAGGATGCCAAGTTTGAGCGAGAACCCGGGCTGCCTTGGATTTCTCTTCCGGCTCTTCGGAGCGCAGGGCAGCGGGCACTCCGTCGCTGACGCGAGCGCCACGGCCGCACTCCCGTACCGACAGCGCGACGATTTCCTCTCGGCGGCGGAGCACTCGTTCTATCGCGTGCTGGTGTCGGCGGTAGGCAGCAATGCCACGGTCCTTGCGAAGGTGAACCTGGGGGATCTCTTCTTCGTCACGCAGCCGGGCAAGAACCGGGGATACCACAACATGATCGATCGCAAGCATGTGGACTTCGTGCTCTGCGATCCTCAGTCCATGCGATCAATGCTTGGCATCGAGTTGGATGACAAGAGCCACGAGCGCCCCGATCGCCAGGAGCGTGACCAGTTCGTCGACCGGGTCTTTGCTGCGGCGGGCCTGCCCATCATGCATGTGCGTGCAAGGCAGAGCTACAGCACGGCGGAGATCTCAAATGAGCTGAGTGCGCTGCTGGGCGGCGCTGCCCGCGTCGCTGACAACTCAGGTGGGGCGCTCGCATCATCGGTGGCAGGCCGGGGCGCCGCCGCTCCACCGATGCAACCAACTCCGCAAGGGTCGGCTGTTCCACCCGTTCCCGCTGCGACAGGAAGCTCCGTCCAATGTCCGCGCTGCGGGTCCACGATGGTACTGCGCACGGCGTCGCGAGGCGCGAGGCAGGGTGAGACCTTCTACGGCTGTCCGCACTTTCCGAAGTGCCAAGGCACACTGCCTGCGTCCTCGCAGCCGACCTCCGCGTGAGAGCTCGCGCGCGAGCATCTCAGCGGGCGTTCGCAACGGCGCTTCTCACCAGCGGTCCGCTCGGCGTGCATGTTGCTCGCCCACGGGCGTCGACCGTGCGCGTCTGCGTCGGAGCCTTGGTACCGCACCAGCCATGGCGTAATTCTCTGTCCGAGTTACAGGAGGTGGAACTCGCGATGCTGTCGCGGCGACCACGAGTTGCCAACTCGGCGGATCAGTCCCTTGGCGGGATCCAGCCGGGTAGCGTCGCGGGTCGAGCACAAGTACCTTCCGCGACGGTGCATCGATGCTCATGACCGTTGGAGCCTTTTGTTCCCGAGCGCGTGCGGATATGGACGCACTGGTTGGTGAACTGCGCGAAGCAACAGGTCGGTCGACCGATGAAGAGTCCGCGGCCTGGCGTGCCTCACTTCCAGTGATTGCGAGTGCTTTGGCAGATGCCGGGCTGGAGCAACTCCATGTGCATGTCAGGGATCGCAAGAGCCTCTCGTTGGAGTACCGCCTTCCAGCTGCCAACAGCTGGTGTGACCTGGTCCTGCTGGGCGCCGGCGTGCGTGGGCCGGCAGCAGTCATGCTTGAGCTGAAGGACTGGAACACGGACGGCGACCAGCCTGGACCCAGGCCCGCGATCATTCATCACAAGGGTCGAGAGATGCTCCATCCGAGTGATCAGGTGCGCGGCTATGTGGAGTACTGCCGGTCGTTCCACGGCGCCGTCCTTGCTCGTGGCGCGGAGATTCATGGTTGCACCGTCCTCACCCGATCTCGAGCTGCGCGTTGCTACTCGGATGAACCTCATGCTGCACTCGCCGCCGCGTATCCCGTATTCACGGCTTCGGCCAGCGATCTCACAAAGCGGTTCCCCAGCTTTCTAAGAGAGCGGCTGCGCTCGGCCGACGAAACCTGGGCCGTCGAGTTCGAGGTGGGCGAGTACGCGCAGGACCGGAGGCTCATCGAGTCGGTCGCCCGTGCGGTGCTCGATCCTTCCTCGACCCGATTCGTTCTCCTTGATGGACAGCGACGAGGATTCGAGCTGTGTTTGCAGCGAATCGAGGAACACCTCGCCCGGCAGGAGGCGAGTCGACTTGTTGTGATCATCGAGGGACCACCGGGAAGCGGCAAGAGCGTCATTGCGGCGCGCCTCTGGGCAACCCTCGCACGAGATGAACGGTTGCGGGGTCCGAAGGTTCTCGTGACTACCTCCTCTTGCCAGACGGAGAACTGGTCAAGGGCGATCGCGAGCGCTTCGGACCTGGCCACGGCAGCGGGAATTGTGAAGCGCACTGCGGAGTTCTCGCCCGGCGTGAACACCACATGGTCCACACGGATGGCGAGGCAGAGTGTGAAGGTGACGCAGGAGGATTGGCGCACAAATCTGCGGCTCCTCGAATCTCAGGGCGCGGTGCCGTCACTCAAGGACTGCGGTCTTGCGCTCTCGGTTGTCGATGAGGCGCACGCGTTGATAGATCCTGAGGATTCGCGAACGCGCGGCGCACCGAGCTCAGGATGGACGATGCACGCAGGTCCGCAGGCCTATCACATTGTCCGGGCATCCAAGGTGAGCGTGTTCCTGCTTGATCCAGAGCAGAGCTACCGCGACAGCGAGACAACCACGCCTGCACGGATTCAGGCACTCGCGGGGGAGTTCAAGGGTGTCACGGTCGTGTCGAGTATTTCGCTGGGCGATACGCAGTTTCGGTGCGGTGGCAGCAAGGAGTATGTGACATGGGTTGAGAGCGTCCTTGCTGCTCGGCGGGTGCCAGGATCGGCCAGTCCTCATGTGTGGCGACGTCAGCGATACCAGCAGGCTGAACGCAGCCAGGGCGGGCCATTCCTGCTGGAGATGGTGCCGGACCCACTTGCCCTTGATGAGTGTCTGCGCGAGCATCTCCCACAGACGCGCAGTGTTCGACTGGTCTCAAGTTACGCACGCCGCTGGATTACGAAGGGCATTGATCCGCACGCGAGCGCCAATTCCGAGCTCGACTTCTCCATCCAATTCAAGCGGGGCAATCGGACACGGGAGTGGCGCCGCGCCTGGAACTTTGCACCTGAGGGTGAATACCACCGCTTCGTGCAAGCGCCGGTGGGAACGAAGATTGCGGAGGATCCTTTGGCCGAAGTTGGGTGCCCCTATGTCGTTCGGGGGTTCGACTTCGACTACATCGGCCTGCTCTGGCTCTCTGACCTCGTTTGGCGAAAGGACCGATGGTGGTTCAACCTGGACACGATTCATGAGTCAGCATGGAAGGGGACGCGCGCGCGCGCGAGGCGTGAACTCGCGGCCGAGAGGCCTGGCACCGAGTGCGAGGAGCTGCTTCAGCGGCTCAAGCGCGGCTATCGAGTGCTGCTGACCAGAGCCGTGCGAGGCATGTACATCTGGGTCGAGGACGCTGAGACGCGCGAGTATCTGGGGGCGGCGCTGCGGTGAGGGGCGAGCCTGAGAAGAGAGTGTGCCCCCATGGAAAGCTGAGCAAAAATACTCAGCGTCCTGAGTAATCCGTCACCTCCGATGCGGTAATCGAACTCGCTGCGGACGGTTCACGCACGCCTCGCCGGGGCCGGTCCGCCGATCTCGACCCAGTACCGGCGCACCGGCAACTTCAGAGCAACGCGAGGCGACGGCGTTCAAGAATGTCACCATTGACTGGACGCTGCGCGAGAGTGTCCGCGCTCACTTGCGCGTGCTGGTGAAGCGCATCCTGCGCAAGTACGGCTACCCGCCGGACAAGCAGGAGAAGGCAACGGAGACCGTGCTCGAGCAGGCCGCGCTTCTGTCGGGCGAGTGGGCGGCAGGCTGAGGGTGGTCCCTGGGAGTGTGCCGATCATGCCCAACATGGCGATCGGCGCCGCACGATTCCTGCCGGTGCGTAGTGGCGACTCTTATTGGCCGTGTGCGCGAAAGTGACCAGTTTGCTCGACACTTCTCAAGGTGTCTAGTAAAGTCGACACCATGGAGCCGGGCCCTCTTCTCGAGATCGCTCGCGATTGGAGCTTCTGGGAGTCCGCGCCGCCGCCGTCGGTGCCGCGACGCGTCGCGCTCCCGCGCGAGCTTCGTCCGGAGATGGTGCTCGTGGTCCAGGGCGTTCGCCGGTGCGGCAAGTCGACGCTGCTCGAGCAGCTCATCGATCGCTACGAGTTCGATCGCGCTCGCTGCCTCTTCATCAACTTCGAAGATCCTCGCCTGGCCCAGTCCCTCAGTCACGAGACGCTGGAGTCGCTGGTGGATGCCTTCGAACGGGATCGAGGGCCCGGGGCGACCTACTTCCTCGACGAGATCCAATGGGTCGACGGGTGGCAGCGCTGGCTCCGAACGCAGGTCGATCGACCGAAGGGGCGACGCTTCGTAGTGACCGGGTCGAGTGCGCACCTGCTGTCGGGTGAACTCGGATCCACGCTCACCGGACGCCATCACACGGTCGAACTTTTTCCCTTCGATCTTGCCGAGTACCGAGTTCTCCGACCGCGGGCCGCGCTTGAGGAGTATCTCGATCAGGGCGGATTTCCCGCGGCGGTGCAGGCACCTGACCGCGAGACGCTTCTCCGCACGCTCTTCACGGACATCATCGAGCGCGATGTGCGCGAACGGGTCGGCGCACGATCGACCCAGCCTTTGCGGCAGCTTGCTCAGATGATCTTCGAGTCGGCCGGATCTGAGATGAGCTCGCGCCGCGTGGCGTCCGCGCTCGGCTTGGCCGTCGATACTGCGGGTGGCTACATCGACGCCATCGAGAATGCCTATCTCGCGTTGAGCTGCTCCTTCTTCGCCTGGTCGATGCGCCGGCGACTGGTGCGCCATCGCAAGTACTACGCCGTCGACACTGGACTTCGACGAGCCGTTGTCACCGCGACCGGCGCCGATCGAGGGAAGCAACTGGAAGCCGCAACCTTCCTGCTGCTGCGTCGCAGGTTCAAGGAAGTGCACTACTGGCGCGGCGAGGCCGAGGTGGACTTCGTGGTGTCGCATGGCGGCGTTCCGACCCCCGTGCAGGTGACCTGGAGCACGCCCACAGACCGTCACGAGCGCGGCATCGACGGGTTCCACGCAGCGCACCCGACGGCGGGCGAAGGCGTGATCGTGACGCGAGAGTCGTTCGAGCAAGGTGTGCCGGAGCTGCAGTCCGGCTCAACGCCTCCGCCCGAACCAAGGTGAAGCCCGCAGGTCGAGACGCGGGAGCTCCCATGCTCCGCTGCACTCAGGTACGCAAGGTTCAGCGCAGTCCCGGCGTCCCCGGACTGTGCCGAGGCGATTACGCTTGCTGCCTTCGCCACCGCAGAGAGATCACCAGATGAAACCGTCCTGCATCGCCTTCGCGTCCACCTTCGCGTCCACCGTCGCCATCGCCGTCACGGTCGCCGTCATCGTCACCGCCGCCATCGCCGGGCCAAGCGCTCATGCGGCGGATCGGCCCAACATCATCCACATCGTCGCTGACGATCTCGGCTGGAAGGATGTCGGCTTCAATGGCTGCACCGACATCAAGACGCCGAACCTCGACGCGCTGGCCGCAGGAGGCGCCAGGTTCACGCAGTTCTATGTGCAGTCCATGTGCACGCCGACTCGCGCCGCGCTGATGACCGGTCGATACCCCTTCCGCTACGGCCTGCAGACGATCGTCATCCCGGGCCCGGCCGGATACGGTCTCGACACCACCGAGTTCCTCATGCCGCAGTGCCTCAAGGATGCCGGCTACTCCACCGCAATCATCGGCAAGTGGCACCTTGGTCACGCCGACACGAAGTACTGGCCCAGGCAGCGCGGCTTCGACTACCAGTACGGCGCGATGATCGGCGAGCTGGACTACTACTCGCACAGTGACGCCGGCGTGCTCGACTGGTTCCGGAACAACGAGCCGGTGCACGAGGAGGGCTACACGACGCAACTCATCGGCGATGACGCCGTGAGGTTCATCAACGAGCAGAAGGAATCCACTCCGTTCTATCTCTACCTCGCCTTCAACGCCCCGCACACGCCGTATCAGGCGCCGCAGGAGTACATCGACCGCTCCAAGGACATCACCGATCCCACGCGTCGCACCTACGCGGGCATGGTGACATGCATGGATGAACAGATCGGTCGCGTCGTGGCCGCGCTCGACGAGAAGGGCCTGCGCGGCAACACGCTCATCCTCTTCAACAGCGACAACGGCGGCACGCGGAACGCAATGTTCGCCGGGCAGATGGCCGACCTCTCCAAGACCACGCTGCCGTGCGACAACGGGCCCTACCGCGACGGCAAGGGCACGCTGTTCGAAGGTGGCTGCCGCGTTGCCGCCTGCGCGAACTGGCCCGGACACATCAAGCCTCAGACGGTCGACGGCGTCATCCACGCGGTGGACATCTATCCCACGCTCGCGGCGCTTGCCGGTGCGTCGACAGCGAAGTGCAAGCCCCTCGACGGCGTGAATGTCTGGACCACGATCGCTGAAGGCAAGCCCTCGCCTCGCGCCGAGGTCATCTACAACATCGAGCCATTCCGCGCCGCGATTCGTCAGGGCGATTGGAAGCTCATCTGGCGTCCGCTCATTCCATCGAGCGTGGATCTCTTCAACCTCGCTGAAGACCCATTCGAGCAGCACAATGTCGCGGCCGCGCATCCCGACAGGACCGCCGCCATGCAGGCGCGCATCGAAGCGCTCGGCAGGGAAGCGGCCAAGCCGCTCGCACTGATCTATGTCGCCAAGGTCGGATTGGCGCACGGCAAGCCGCTGATGGGCTCGATGGATGGCGCGACTCCCGCGGCCACCGACGATAACGGGCCATCGATCACCGACGAAGGCGTCGGCGACCGCGACCGGCATTGAGCGCCATGAAGACTTGCGCCTCCGGGAAGAGCCACATTACCGACTCCACGAGGGACCGCATCGTGTGGTGGTCGTTCCAGGCGGCGGGGTTGCTCTTCTGCGTCGCGCTCCTCTCCGCAATTGGTGCACTCCTGCTCGGTGGCGCCGAGCATCGCGTGCGGCAGTGGGGGTGGATCGCGGGAGCCAGGATTGCGGTGATCGGCTATCCGCTCGGTTGGGTGACCTTCGCAGGTGCCAGTCTTCGCAGGCGTTCGACTGCTGAACTCGAAAGGAGTGCGAGGGAGATGCGGCGCGGGATGAGGCCGCTTCCCGGAGCGCTGACTGGCGCCGCGCTCGGAGGCATCCTCGGCATCCTCGTCTACTTCATGATCGTGGTGTTCTGGGTCAGCGCGGCGCTCAGCCCGCTTGCGCCCGACGAATGGCGCGAGGGCTTTCGAACGAGCTCGCTCTCCGTGAGCCTCCCGATCCGGCCAGCTCTCGTCCTTCTCGTCTGGACGCTCGGAGTTCTCGCCGTTGTCGGTGCTGCATTCGGCGCGTGCGGCAAAGTTCATCGGCACGGTCACAATGAGCGATCGAGCGAACATGGCGACGGATCAACCCCATTTGATGGAGACGATCGATGCGCGTGATGGTGCTGGTGAAGGCGACTGAAGAGAGCGAGCGTGGTGATCTGCCGACGCGTGAGCTCCTCGACGCAATGGGCCGATTCAATCAGGAGCTGATCGAAGCCGGCATCCTGCGCGCCGCCGACGGTCTGAAGCCCACTTCTGTGGGCAAACGCATCGCCTTCAAAGGTGCAACGCGCGCCGTCACCGACGGACCGTTCGCACAGACGAGCGAACTCGTCGCCGGCTTCTGGCTCTGGGAGGTCAGGGACATGGAGGAGGCGGTCGCGTGGGTGAAGCGCTGCCCCAATCCGATGCCCGGACCAAGCGTGATCGAGATCCGACCTCTCTACGAGGCAATCGACCTGATTTAGGTGCCAAAAGTGTCGTCGAATCGCCTGATTGACGATATAGTTGCCAGAACTGGCACCTTATGGCGAGCACCGAACACCTAGGCGATGCGGCGGTCCTGGCTCTGCTTGGCGAGCGCTTGGCTCGGTATCGCCTGGAGCGCAATCTCACCCAGAGCGATCTGGCCAGGGAAGCGGGCGTCTCGAAGCGGACGCTGGTGCGGCTCGAGGGCGGAGAGTCGACACAGCTCACGAACCTGATCCGCGTGCTTCGGGCGCTTGGCCTGCTCGTCAATCTCGATGCGCTCGTCCCGCCACCGACTCCGAGTCCGCTCGAGCAACTGCGAACCAGGGAGCGACTTCGGAAGCGCGCATCCTCGCGCGCGGATGATGGGCCATCCTCGCGAAGTGCAGCGCCCGCGCGAAGTGCTCCGCCTCCCGGAGGCGCGCCTCCCGCGCGAAGCTCCCCGCCTTCGCGCAGCGCTCCGCCCGCGCGCAGCACTCCACCCTCCGGCAGTGCGCAGCCCTCCAGGAAGGCGCCATCATCGAAGCCGAAGTGGACCTGGGGCGAAGACGAGCGTGATCGATGACGGTCGCCGAAGTCAGGATGTGGGGACGACAGATCGGCGCAGTCTCCGTGGAAGGCGTCGGCCAAGTGGCATCGTTCCAATTCGCGGAGGCGTTCCGCACGAGCGGCATCGAGATCGCGCCGCTCATGATGCCACTCGGTGCGCAGGTCTATCGCTTTCCCGACCTTCCCAGGGAGTCGTTTCACGGCTTGCCCGGGCTCCTGGCGGATGCGCTGCCCGACAAGTTCGGCCATGCCGTCATTGATGCATGGCTTGCCAGTCGCGGCATGCTCCCGGGGGAGATCGATGCGGTTGAACGGCTCTGCTATACGGGCCGGCGCGGCATGGGCGCGCTCGAGTTCCAGCCGGCGCAGGGGCCGCGGAGCGGCACCTCGACTCCCATGCAGGTGAGCGAGCTCGTGGAGATCGCATCGGAGGTCCTTCGCGGCCGCGAGCAGCTTCAAGCGTCCTTCGCCGACGAGAAGCGAGAGCACGCGCTGCGGGAGATCCTTCGCGTCGGAGCGTCCGCCGGCGGCGCGCGGGCGAAGGCGGTCATCGCCTGGAATCCGGCGACCAACGAAGTGCGATCGGGCCAGGTGAAGGCGCCGCAGGGTTTCGAGTACTGGCTGCTCAAGTTCGACGGCGTCAGGAACAATCGGGACAGGGATCTCGCGGATCCGCAGGGCTTCGGCGCGATCGAATACGCCTACGCGCTCATGGCGGCTGCCGCGGGCGTTCGCATGGCTCCGTGCCGAATGTTCGACGAGGGCGGCCGAAGACACTTCATGACGCGCCGATTCGATCGAACGGATGATGGCGACAAGATCCACATGCAGTCGCTCGCAGCGCTCGGGCACTTCGACTTCAACAATCCGGGCGCGCACTCGTATGAGCAGGCGCTGCTCGTGATCCGTCGACTCGGCCTCTCGATGAATGACATCGAGGAGCAGTTCCGGCGCATGGCCTTCAATGTCGTGGCGCGCAATCAGGACGATCATGTCAAGAACATCGCGTTCCTGATGAACAAGGCGGGCGAGTGGTCTCTCTCTCCCGCGTTCGATGTGATCTACAGCTACAACCCCGACGGTGCGTGGACCTCGCAGCATCAGATGAGCCTGAACGGAAAGCGCGATCGATTCACCCTCGATGACTTCCGCGAGGTCGGAGAGGTCGCGTCGATGAAGCGAGGTCGTGCCGACGCAATCGTGGCGGAAGTGACCGACGCCGTTCGCCGATGGGGCGAATTCGCCGAGCTGGCAGGTGTCGACGGCGACCAGACTCGACGAATCGCCCTGGCGCACAGGCTGGACATCCTGCCGACGCCCCCATCGCATCGGCGGTAGGTTGGTGAGGCTGATGAACAATCCAGGACACACACGGTGAAGAAGCGAGACTCGAAACCGACTGCGCGATCAACTCCCGCCGCACGCAAGCCTGCGAAGGCAGCCGTGCGGCTGCTCTCGGGCGGCAATCCGCAGATCGCGAAGGCCGATGGCGACGCACCGGTGCAGGCCTATATCGCCGCGATGCCGGGATGGAAGAGCGATCTGGGCAAGCGCCTCGATGCGATCATCGTTCGAAGCGTGCCCAATGTGCGCAAGGCCGTGCGATGGAACTCGCCGTTCTATGGCGCGGCAGGGCGGGGGAGCTCTGCCGGCGCGAGAGGCGCCGAAGGCTCGGGAGCTGCAACAGGCGCCGATGGCAAGAGCTGGTTCCTGGCCATCCATTGCCTCACCCGCTATGTGAAGGTGAACTTCTTCGATGGCTTGTCGCTGCGTCCCATCCCGCCCGGAGGCACGGCGCGGAGCGGCCAATCTCGCTGGATCGACATCTACGAGCATGACACGCTCGACGAGGCGCAGTTCGCCGCTTGGGTGAAGCAGGCCGCCGCACTTCCCGGTTGGACACCGTAGTCCCGCATTCCTCGAGGGAGCGAGCTCGTTGAGCACGGAGTCAACCGTTCCGGCCCTTGCGCTGCCGTGCCATCGATGCGGGTACATGCTTCATCGCCCGGCGATGGGCACGGTCTGTCCGGAGTGTGGTGCCGAGGCAGATGAGTCGATCCGCCGATTGCAGATCTCCCATGATCGGCGTGGTGATCCGAGGCGATGGCCGCTCATCACGGTCGCGCTCGTGCTTGCATACATCGTGGTGTCCTCCTTCGTGATTGCGGGATGGCCCATCGCTCTGTGGGTCATCGCGCCGGTCTTCGTGGCATGGTCCCTGCTCGGTGCGTTGATCCTGTTCGCATGGGGGCGATTCCGCGCCTGTCCCGCCCGCTCCGCGACAGTGCTCACATTCGCGGTGCTCACGCTCGCCGGGACCTTCAGCGGACAGATCGTCGCGTTTTCACGAGATCATGATCGCGAAGGCACGCTGCTGGCGATCTCGATCGCCACCGCAATGGTGGCGGCTTCCGTGGCAACTGGAATCGGTCTCTGCCTTGCCGTCGTCCGCGCAGTCGCCGTGCCGCGATGAGGCTGCTGGAATGGCGCCCTGCGCCGACCCGTATCCTGCCGATCGTGATGTACATAGGTGTCCAACTCCTCAGCCTCGCGATCCTGTGCCTCGGAACAGTTCGACCTTTCGACGGGCGAACACTCGACGGCTGGGAGGGCGACCGAAGCTTCTGGAGTGTCGAGAATGGCGAGATCGTCGGGCGGAGCACCGCGGCGCGGCCGCTGGCGCATTCCGAGTGCCTCGTGTGGACGGGCGCCATGCCCAACGACTTCGAGCTGCGCTGCCGCGTGAGGATCGAAGGCGGCAACAGCGGCATCCACTACCGAAGTCGTCGAGTTGCAGGCATGGCCGATCTTGCGGGGTACCAGGCGGATCTGGATGCAACCGACACCTACACGGGCGTGCTGTACGAGGGGCTTGGCCGAGGGCTCATGAGCGCGCGGGGTGAACGAGTCGAGTGGACCCCCGAGGGAAAGCGGGTTCTCGCGCGACATGGCTCGGACGAGGCGCTCCGCGCCGTCATTCGCAGCGGCGACTGGAACGACTATCGCATCGAAGCGCAGGGAACTCGCCTGCGGCACTGGATCAACGGCGTGCTCATGAGCGATGTCACGGACGGTGACACAAGCCGTTTTCGTGCCGGCGGGCTGCTCGCGCTGCAGCTTCACGAGGGTGATCCGATGACGGTGCGCTTCAAGGACCTCGAAGTGCGCCCACTCGCAAGCGCTCCGCCCGCGAGTGCGCTTGTCGTGCCTGAGGGCTTCACCGTCGAGCTGCTCGCAAGCGCAGACCCATCGCAGGGAAGCTGGGTCTGTCTCTGCTTCGACCCGCTTGGACGAGCCATCATCAGCCCGCAGTCGGGGCCGCTGCTGCGCGTCTCGATTCCCGGAGTGTCGCGATCCGAATCAGGCGACCCTTGGGCCGGGGAGGAGGTCGAATGCAAGCAGCTCGACCCGGATGTCTCCGGAAGTGCGCAGGGACTGTGCTTCCTCGGCGACGCCCTCTTCGTCAACAGCGTTCTCGATCCGGCGACGCGCGGGCTCTGGCGACTGCGCGATGTCGACGGCGACGGGCGATTCGAGCAGCGCGCGAGGCTCTTCACCTACGCCAACGACGGCGGGGAGCATGGACCGCATGCAGTCATCCCGGGACCCGATGGCGCACTCTGGATGGCGATCGGAAATCACACGCCACCGCCGGATGGCGCGATATTGACGCAGCCGGATGCGCAGGGGCGTCGCGCGCCCGGCTCGCCCTGCGATTTCTGGGATGAGGATCTGCCCACGCCGCGCCTCTGGGATCCGAGAGGTCATGCGGTTGGATTGCTCGCGCCAGGTGGCGTCATCCTGCGAGTCGATCCCGCCACCGGCGCCGCGACGATCTTCGCGGGCGGTCTTCGCAACGCCTACGACCTCTGCTTCGACGCCGAAGGGGAGCTCTTCACCTACGACAGCGACATGGAGTGGGACATCGGTGCGCCGTGGTACCGCGCGCCCCGTATCGTGCATGTGGTCTCCGGCGGCGATTACGGCTGGCGGAGCGGAAGCGGGAAGTGGCCGTCGTGGTATCCCGACAGCCTGCCACCGGCGTGCGACACGGATGTCTCCTCGCCCACGGGCATGCTCTCGGGTGCCGATGGCGGCTTCCCCGAGCCGTGGCGACGCATGCTCTTCGCGGCAGACTGGACCTACGGTCGCGTGCTCGCCGTTGAGACGGAGCCTGACGGCGCGGGTGTTCGGGCGCGATGGATGCCGTTCATCTCCGGTCGGCCGATGCCCGTGGCCGATCTCGCGTGGGGCCCCGATGGTGCGATGTATCTCGTCACGGGCGGACGCGGCACGCAGAGCGGCCTCTATCGAATTCGCGCGGCGGCGGCCGGATCGGGCGCTGCCGACAAGGCGTTGCCAAGGAACTCGTTGCCCGCGCCGAGTGAGAGCCTCGTGGCACACCGCGACCGCGCGCCGGTCGCGGAGCAGAACAGGGAGCGACGCCGCGAGATCGAAGCTTGGCACCGACCGCTCTCGCCGCAGGACTTCGACGCGGCGCGGCCGGCGATCGTCGACGCACTCGGCCGCCGCGATCGCACGCTGGCCTTCGCCGCGCGCGTGGCACTCGAGCATCAGCCGATCGAGGCGTGGCGCGAGCTCGTGGTCGGGTTTCCGGAGGGGCAGGCGCGATTGCTGGGAGCCCTGGCGCTCGCACGCCGCGGCAATGAACTCGATGCGCGCGTGGCTGCGGAGCTCGCCGCAGCGTGCCTCGCACAGGACGCGGACGCGACGGCTCGTCGAGTGTCGGAGGAGCAGTGCATCCTGGCGCTGCGAGTTGCACAGATCGTCCTGCTGCGTCATCCCTCCGTCGCCGACTCGGCACCGCTTCAATCCTGCGGTGCGGCCGCAGCGGCCCTGGGCGCAGACCTCCGCTCGGATGCGCGCGTGGCTCAGGCGGCGCTCGAACTCGCCTGCGCGCTTCGCCGCACCGACGCGATCGCCGCGTGCCTCGACCGCCTCGACGCGGCCACCGATCGCGCCGACGCCATCCGCTGGGCCGCCATGGTGCGCCTGCTCGACGACGGCTGGACCGAGGCCTTGCGCGAGCGCTACTGGAGATGGCTCGATGCGGCTGATGCCATCTCCGGCGGAATGAGTCTGGGTGGATACATCGAAGCGATCCGCCGCGATGCAACGGAGCATGTGCGTCGACCTGCATCGAGCCCGGAGCGGCCGCCGCCCGCACGAGCGAGGTCGGCCGTTGCCGCCTCCACCACGGCTCGTGTCGCCCGCGCGTGGAGGGTTGCCGATCTCGTCGACGAGGCGCCCGCGCCCGATACGGTCGCGGCGGCCCCGCGCAACCTCCTTCGTGGTGCGCTGATCTATCGCGAGACGAGCTGCATCCTCTGCCATCGATTCGCGGGAGAGGGTTCGAGCACAGGCCCTGATCTCACGGGGGTGGCGTCGCGATTCAGCCGAATCGACCTCCTGCGAGCGATCCTGGAACCCAGCGCGCATGTGAGCGACCAGTACCGGGACAGCATGATCACGACGATCGACGGCGATGTAATCGTCGGGAGGATCGTCCATGAAGCGCCCGATCACCTTGAGATCCTGACGAACCCGATGGGATTCGAGCGAGAGCGCGTCGAGCGATCGGCCGTCGCGCGGATCGAGGCTCTGGAGACGAGCGTCATGCCGCCGGGGCTGCTCGATACGCGCTCGCGCGACGAGGTCCTTGACCTGCTGGCGTACCTGGAATCGGGCGGCGGAATCGCTTCGCCCTCGACCGGCGCCGTGGCGCCTGCGCCCCCGATGAATCCCGAGCCGGGTGAAACAGGCTCGGGGGAAGTGCGTAGGTAACCGCACCGGGCGACCGTCGATGCCGTGATCGTCAGCTCTGGCCGACGGCGCCTCAGCGCCTCAACTCCGGCGGGCAAAGGAGACACCCGATGATCCCGCCGGAAATCGTGAGGTTCTCGTGCCGAAGTGCCGCGTGCGTGGTCGGAGCGGCACTTGCTTCCGTGTTCCCACCCTCGACCGCGCTGTCGGGATCGTCACCGTCCGCAGGTTTCCTCTCGACGAGCGGCAACCAGATCGTGAGTCACGCGGGCAGCCCGGTTCGCATCACGGGCATCAACTGGTTCGGCTTCGAGACGGGCACGCATGTGGCTCACGGGCTCTGGACCCGCAACTACAAGGACCTCCTTCAGCAGGTCCGGGATCTCGGCTTCAACACCCTGCGCATTCCGTTCAGCAACGCCGCGTTCGCGCCGGGTGCCGAGACGAACAGCATCAACGACTGGGCCAATCCCGATCTCGAGGGTCTTTCACCGATCCAGGTGCTCGACCGCATCGTCGCGCATTGCGGTGAGCTCGGACTCAAGGTCATCCTCGATCGGCACTCAGCGCTCGCCGACAACTTCTGGAACGAGGATCTCTGGTACATCCCGGGCAGTCCCGTCTGGACCGAGCAGCGCTGGATCGATGACTGGGTCATGCTTGCCGCGCGCTACGCGGGCAATCCCACCGTGATCGGCGCGGACCTCTTCAATGAGCCGAAGAACAGCGCCACCTGGGGAAGCAGCAATCCCGCCACCGACTGGAACAAGGCCGCCGAACGATGCGGCAATGCGATCCACGCCGCCAATTCCGAGTGGCTGATCATCGTCGAAGGCGTCCAGACCTACGCAGGGCAGAGCACCTGGTGGGGCGGCAACCTGATGGGCGCGAGCGCGCATCCCGTGGTGCTGAATCAACCGTCCAAGCTCGTCTACTCCATGCACGACTATCCGGCGAGCGTCCATGCCCAGCCGTGGTTCAGCGCTCCGAACTACCCGTTGAATCTCCCGTCCGTCTGGAACGGCTTCTGGGGATATCTCTTCGCTCAGGACACGGCGCCGCTCCTTCTCGGTGAGTTCGGAACCAAGCTCCAGACGACGAGCGATCAGCAGTGGCTCGGCACGCTCATGACCTACATCGACGGCGACTTCGATCTCGACGGCGCGAGCGATCTGCCCGCCGGCGCCAAGGGCATGAGCTGGACCTACTGGTGCCTCAATCCCAACAGCGGCGATACGGGCGGCATCCTCGCCGACGACTGGGTCACGGTGAACGCGGCGAAGATGGCGTACCTCCAGGGCAGCCTCGCGCCCATGATCGGCAGCTCATGCGCGGGCGACCTCGACGGCGACGGTCGCGTGAACGGCGCCGATCTCGGGGAGCTGCTCGGAGCGTGGGGCAGTGCCGATCCCATGGCGGATCTGAACGCTGACGGCTTCGTCGACGGCGCGGATCTCGGGGAACTGCTCGGCGCCTGGGGCGACTGCTGAGCGCTCGCCGCGCAGTTCGGTGAACGAACGCGCGACCGCACCCGGAGAGCCTTCGCGGGCCTCCGGGTGCGGTGCGTGATACGGACACTCGTCGTCGAATCGACTCAGCTCGCTTCGCACGGCCCCCAGTTGCCCAGCAGGATGCCGAGGTCGGCGCCGTCGAGTTGACCATCGCCGTCGAGATCGAAGCTGAGGTCGCCTTCGCTCCAGCCCATGAAGAGGAGCTCGAGGTCGAAGACACCGACCACACCGTCGAGATCGAAGTCGCCGTCGCATCCCGTCGGCTCGGAGCAGGCGCCGCCGATCTGGAGTGCGCCACTGACCGCGCGATCGATGAGCGTCGTGTACTGCTCGGGGGGCACCGGGACCGCAACGCCCGTCAGCATGACACTCGCTGCGTTGAGCACCACCTGGCCGCTGCCTCCGCCGCAGACGATCGAGTCGGTGGCCGCATTCGTCAGCTTGATGGTGCCGTCGTCCGCGTTCATGCAGACGAACTCGTCGGCCGTGATCGCTCCGGCTGCGAGACCGGAGAGGTCGATCATCCCCGGTGCCGCCAGCAGTCCCACGCCGACGGCGAGTCGAATCGCCAGGCCGACAGCCTTCTCCACGCCGAGGATCAGCGGCGCAGCGAGCAGGACGCTGCCTCGCGGGGCGCCGCCGGCGGCGGCGGTCCGTCCCTGGCCGCCGGTGACCGTGCCCGCGCGGATCTTCTCGCTTGCCGCTGCGATCACCATGCCACCAGGCACGGGTGCAGGCGTGTTGCCGATGCCTGCCGATCCGCCGACGATCTCGCCGGGACGAAGTCGATCGCCCTCCGAGATCCCGTTCAGCACGCGCTGGGCAACGATGCCCACGCGTCCGCCCACGCCCGAATTCGCACCGGCGCGTGCCGGAGAGCCGTTGCCGCCGCGAATCACCGCCGGCTGTCGATCGCCGCTTCGGGTATCGCCGGTGTTCTGAACGGTCCCGAGGACCGCGATCAGAACCTGGCCACCGGGCATGGCGAGTCCCGTCGTTGCAGCGCCGGCGAAGATCCTCGCGAACGATCCGTTGTTGTAGAGGTTGTTCGCTGAGATGAAGACATCGCCGCCGCCATCGCGACCATCGCCGGCGCGAATTCCCTTGGCGGTGGCCCAGCCGACATTGATGAGGTTCCCGTTGGAGACGAGGATGCGAATGGTGCCGCCGACCGCCGGCATCGCGGCCGCGCCGGCGCCCGTGCCCGAGTTGCCGCCAAGCACATGGGCCTTCGTCGCGCGCACGAGCGTGCTTGCCTGAAGTCGCACATTGCCTCCGCGACCCGCGGGCTGTGCGCCGGCACCGCCGCCGTTTCCGACCGCGACCGTCGCATCGGATCCGATGTCGATCGCGCCGCCGGTCGCCTTGAGCGTCACGGAGCCGCCGTCGCGCCCGATGCCTCCACCCGCGATGCTCGCGCCAGCCCAGACTCGATGACCAGCGCCGATGGCGATGCCATCGGTTGCGCTGATCTCGATGTCGACGGCCTTGCCCGTTGCGTCGCGGGCGCTCGTGAGCGTGGTCGCGGCGCCACCTGCGGCAAGCTGGAAGCTCTTGAGCTCCTTCTTGCCGGCGGCCGTGATGTAGATGGTCCCGGAGGTGCCGGGAATGATCACATCATGCGGACCTCCGTCGGCGGCGCCGCCGGGCGCGGCGGCAGGGGCGCCTTGCGGCGCGCCCGTGGCGTCAAGGGTCACCCAGTTGCCGACGGTCTCCCACTTCTTATCCCCCGACGCGCCGGTCCAGCGAACCGTTGCAGCGGTGGCCTGCGCGGCGACGGCACCGGCGATGAACACGCCGATCGCAATCGCCGCGATGCAGTTGCGACGCCGAGCGCCCGCCGAACCTGGCTGGCCGCGTCGAAGGGGCGAGCGTGCGGATTCGCGCCGTTGGGCGCGAGTTCCCGTGACGCCTGCATGCGACAGCTCGAACTCGGGGGTCCCGCAGCGAGGGGCAAGGACGATTTCTTCTGATGCGAACATGGACGGACTCCTGGCTTGGATTGCGAGGCCGGGGCACCGAACGAGGTGGCCGACGGCATGCGGTCGCAGGCAGCTAGCGAGCCCGTTGACGAACCTGACAGGGATGCTGGAAAGAGCCCCGCATCGGCAGGGGGCGCGAAGTTCCGGATTGCGGCTGTCCCGTCTCGAACGACACGCGTGAGGGCACGCCGACCCCAGGGGAGCCGGGAGGTCCTGTCCAGGGGCCAGTCCGGGCTCAGCGGTTCTTCGCCAGCTCTGTGCGCTGCGTGATCCTCAGCAGGCGACGGCGAGTGTCACGAATCACGATGTTCGGCAGGAGGTTGTAGAACAGGTTCGCAACCAGATACACGCTTCCGAGCGTCGTGTATCCGTGGATGAACGCGGCGGTCATAGGGGGGATCGACGCAGCAAGCGCCGCCCAGTGCATCAACTCCATGGACGCAAGCCAGCGGGCCGTCTCCTTCGGTGATCGACCTGCGTACGGGTTGCTCCGCTGAGGGTCGATCCATCGGGCCACCGCCTGGATCGCATCGCCGTTGCCCACAAACGCTCGGTAGAAGCGAAGAAGACCGCGACTCAACGGCGCCTCGCGCGGAGGTCGAGGCGCGACCTGCATCCATCGCGGGGCCAGAAGCAGCACCCCCACGAATGCCGCGACCATCAGACCACCGGCCGCCAGTGCGGCGCGGAGATGATCCTCCGCCAATCGCAGCAGGAAGAACTGCAACGGCGCAGCGAAGACGATGAACATCCCAAGGCCGTGTGCCGCGACCAGTCGGTAGGCAAGGTACTTCCGCAGTCCTGACACGGTGGCCCGTTCCTTCGCGCGCGAGGTGGCGAAGAGTACGGAGTCCGCCTTCAACGAGGCGGTGGAGTCTGACCCCTGCTGGCGACGGGCTTGGATCCCAATTGCTCCCGATTCGACGATGTCGGCCGCATGCGGATACGGTGCCGCGTCATGCCGCAGTCTGTGGAGCGAACCAAGCGTTCGAAGCGGCTCGTCGCGACGAGCATCCTGGCGATCCTGTGGGGCACCACGCCGCCGCTCTGGGGCTTTGTGCTGCTCGCGAATCTGGGGCCATTCTCCGAGTGGCTGCGCGAGGATCAACTGCGCGGGCTCCTCGTCTTCACCTCCGTCTTCATCCTGGCCGCAGGTTCGGGAATGCTGCCGACCTACGCGCAGGCGATCCTCGGCGGCTGGGCCTTCGGATTCACCTGGGGATTCCTCGCGTCGATCGTCGGCTTCGTGGGCGGCGCATGCGTGGGCTGGGGAATCTCGCGCCTCGTCGCGGGCAAGGGCGTCGAGGCCTGGCTCGACTCCAAGCCCAAGGCGAAGGTGGTGCGGGAAGCCCTCGTCGAACAGGGCTTCTGGAAGAGCCTGCTGGTCGTGTCGCTCCTGCGCCTGCCGCCGAACTCGCCGTTTGCGCTCTCGAACCTGGCGATGTCGGCCAGCGGCGTGCACATCGTGCCCTACATCCTCGGCACCGCGATCGGCATGATGCCGCGGACGGCTGTTGCGTGCTGGATCGCCGCGGAGGGTGCGAGCCACGCGGCGGATCTCCAGTCGCTCGTGCGCGAGCAGGGGTGGGGCATGGCGGTCATGGGGGTGGCGGTGCTGGCGGTGTCGCTGGGCATCATCGGCGCGATCGGCCGCGCGGCGCTGCGTCGAGCCGTGCGACGAGGCGCGCTGCCCAAGGATGCGTGAGCGGCACCGGCCAGGGTGATCGACGACCGCGCGGTGCGGCGGCCCCCCGGTACCATTCGCGACCCATGCTGGAAGCCACCGTCACCGAGAAGAAGCCACGACGCACCGCGATTGCCGAGAAGGCGGGCACCACGAAGGCAGGCACCGTGAAGCCCGCGGCTGCGAAGACCGGCGCCGGGAAGTCCGGTGCGAAGGCCGGCGCCGTGAAGGCTCGCACGCGACGCCCGCGCAGCGAGCGCAAGCCGCGCCGAGGCTGGCGCAACGCCCACACTTCCGATCCTCGCGAGCTCTATGAACTGGCGGTTCAATCGCCGGATCTCGAGGCGACCTTCATCGACCGCGTCTTCCGCAAGGTGCGAGGACGAACGCCCCGGCACCTGCGCGAAGACTTCGCTGCAAGCTTCGCGCTCGCGGGCGAGTGGGTCGCGCGGCGCCCGGACAACCGCGCCATCGCGATCGACATCGATCCGGAGATCATCGCGTGGGGACAGCGCCGTCGCGCCAAGGAGCGCAGCGCCGAGGAGCTGTCGAGGATCCGACTGGTGCAGTCGGATGTGCTCGCATTCCGCGGTCCCGCGGTGGATGTCGTCGCCGCGTTCAACTTCAGCTACTTCGTGCTCAAGTCGCGGGCACTGCTTCGGCGCTACTTCGAGTCGGCGCGTCGCGCGCTCGTGCGCGACGGCCTGCTCGTGATCGATGCCTATGGCGGCTACGAGAGCTGGTCGGTGATCGAGGAGGAGCGCAATCTCGACGGCTTCACCTATGTGTGGGACCAGTCGATGGTCAATCCCATCACGAACGAAGTGGTGAACCACATTCACTTCAGGTTCCCGGATGGAAGCGAGATCCGCCGCGCGTTCACCTACGACTGGCGCCTCTGGACGATCGCCGAGATCCGCGAGACGCTCGCCGAGGCGGGCTTCCGCCGCAGCACCGTCTACTGGGAGGGAACGGAGCGGCGCACCGGGCAGGGCAACGGGGTCTTCAAGCCGAGCGATCGAGGTGAGCCGTGCGCCGGATGGATCGCATACATCGTCGCCGAGCGCTGACCACGCGAGCCCTCGTCGTCGCGGAGGTCCGAGCGGCATCGAATCCGGCCTGATCGGTCGGCGAATCCACGCCCAAAGGGCACGGCCGACCGACGATCGGCCTGCCCATATCATCCGAGCCATGGTCCGCCCCACGCTGCTTGCGCCCGATGTCACCGCCGCCCATGCGACGGTGGCGGCGCGCCTCGCGGCCGAGCTGGCGCAGGTGGAGCGGATCTTCGATGAACAGCTCGAGTCGGACCTTCCGGAGGTCAACGAGCTCTGCCGGCATGTCGAGCGCTACCGAGGCAAGATGCTCCGGCCGTCCCTCGTGATCCTCTCCGGCATGGCGGCCGAGGGTGATTCCGGAGCACCGTCGATCGGCGATCGGCACCTCATCGTCGGCGCCGTCGTCGAGATGATCCATATGGCGACGCTGGTGCATGATGATGTGCTCGACGATGCGGAGATCCGCCGTCGCGGGCGCACGGTGAACAGCCTGCGCGGCAACGAGACGGCGGTCATCCTCGGCGACTACCTCATCTCGAACGCCTTCCACCTCTGTTCGAAGGCGGGAGAGCCGTGGATCAACCTCGCGCTGGGCGAGACGACGAACACGCTCTGCGAAGGCGAGCTCGTGCAGCTCGCGCATCGCGATGATCTCGCGCTCGACGAGTCGCGGTACTTCGACATCGTGCGTCGCAAGACGGCGTCGCTCGTCGCCGCGTGCTGTCGGATCGGCGCCACGCTCGCTGGCGCTTCCCCGTCCCAGGCCGACGCGCTCTTCAACTTCGGCAACGATGTGGGCATCGCCTTTCAGATCCAGGACGACCTGCTGGATCTCGAGGGGCATCAGGAGGTGGTCGGAAAGAGCCTCGGCCGCGATCTTGCGAAGGGAAAGCTGACGCTGCCGCTGATCCTTCACCTTCAGGGTGCTCGCGAGGATCCTGCGCGGCGCGAGCGTTCATTGCGGCTCATCGCGGAGCGGGACATCGAGTCGCTCATGGTGGTGATGCGCACGGACGGCTCGCTGGAATCAGCGCGGCGCCGCGCCATGGAGCTCGTGGCAAGGGCCAAGGCGGGCCTCGCAACGCTTCCGGAGTCGCCCGCGCGGGACTTCCTGGCGGATGCCGCCGCAAGCGTCGTGCGTCGAGACGCCTGACGAGGTTGCCGCGCGTTGCGCAGGCCACCGAACCGGGTCCGAAATCGCATCGACCGTACGCCGCTCAGGCTCAGTAGCCGCGTTGATTGCACGCCGCGCCAGGCTCAGTAGCCGCGCCGACGCGAGGGAGCACCGCCCCCGGTGCCGCCGCTGGGCTTGCCTTCGGGCGCGGCGCTCTTCCAGCTGCGCTTGCTCGAGGACGCGCCGGACTTGGACTGCGAGAGTCCGCGATTGGCCGCGACGAGCGATTGCATCACCGCGGGCGTGAGCTGATAAGGCGAACCCTGCCAGCGCACGATGCCGTCCGCCGATGTGATGACGCAGTGAGGAATGCCCTTCACTCCGAAGAAGGTGAGCAATCGCTTGTTCGTGTCCAGCGCGAGGGAGTACTTGAAGTCGCGCTCCTTCAGGTTGCGCTTTCGCATTCCCTCCTCGAACTTGGAGCGACTCTCGTCCGAAAGTCCGACGAAGCAGGCATCTGCAGCGAAGTTGGTCGCGAGTTCGTTCATGTGCGGAATCGCCTTGACGCAAGGTCCGCACCAGGTGGCCCAGAAATCGACCACGACGAGACGATCACCGGGATTCGGCGCCGGCGTGACCCAGGTCTCCACCTCGAACGCCGGCATCTGCTTGCCGCGCTGATCGATCGCACTCTGCACGGGATCGAGGAACTCGGGGAACTTGGCGGCGCCGGGCGCCGGCGCATCGAGTGGTCGGCGCTTCGGTTCCGCCGCCGGGTCCATCTCCTCCTCGCGAAGGATCTCGACCGCGGCCTTCACGCCCTCGGGCGTCAGGCCCGCGTAGCGCACGATTCCGTTGCGGTCGATGACGAGATTCACGGGCTTCTTCCAGACGCCCAGCTCGTCGCACCATTCACCGTTGGCGTCGATCACGGCGATCCACCCGTCCAACACCGGCTCCAGAATCGAGCTCGCTCGGTCCACCCCCTCGGGCGTGTGCAGCAGCATCACGACGGGCGGGTCCTGATCGAAGCCCTTGAGCTGGCGTCGCAATGGATCGACGGCGCTGCGCCAGCTTCCGCCCTTCACGCTCAGACTCTGGATCACGACGACGCGGCCTCGAAGCGCTTCGACATTGAGCGCGGGGGAGCCGATCCATTCGAGCGAGCCGGTCGGCTCGGGAAGCGAGTAGGTCAGGCCCTGTTCAAGCGCGGCGCGATCCTCCGCGTCGAGCTTCATTTGGAGCTTGGACGACTTCGCGGGACCGACGGGAGCGCGGGTCTTGGCGGGGGCCTTCGGCGCGTCGGTCTGCGCCGCGCCGGCCATCGTGAGCGCGGCACCAAGGACGACCGCCACGGCGATGCTCGGCATCGCGATGGAGCGCGGGTCGTACGAGCGGCGGCGCTCCATGCCGACGGAATGCGCACGAGTGTCAATCCTGATCGATCGCAACATGTCGGAAGAGCTCCTTGGGACGAGAGGGACTCGAACGGCATCATGCTATGCGATGCCCTCGTCCGGTCCGCCTGCGGCATTGTCGATCAGCCTGACCTCACCGAGCCGCGCGGCAAGCAGGATTCGCATCGATTCCGCCGGAACCGCCCCTCGCAGTGGCCGGAGCGACATGGCCTCGCGGATCACGGCGTAGTCGACCGAGAATCCCTCGCGCTCCAGAAGTGCCGTCATGGACCTCTCGACCTCCGCGAGCGACTCGGCGGTGATCGACATGGGCGTGGCCACCGGCAGAACCGCCCTGGCCGCCGTTCCGCGTTCCTGCGGTGCCGACGCAGCCGCCCGCAGCCGCGCCCGCGCACGCTCGATGGCGCGCCAAAGCGCCGTGGCACGGTGCCTTGCCGCCGCATCCAGATATCGATTGCGGCTGCTCATCGCGAGACCGTCCGATTCGCGCACCGTGGGACAGGGCACGATCTCGAGATCCTCGAAGCGACGCCTCTCGGGCGCACGGTGCCGTTCCTGCTCCACCATCTGCGCAATCACGCGAAGCTGCTGCCAGTCCTTCTCGCCGAAGTAGGCGCGCTTCGGTGCGCAGAGCTCGAAGAGCCGCGCCACCACCAGGCACACGCCGCCGAAGTGTCCGGGGCGGATTCGATCCTCGAGCGCGGGCTCCGTTGCCGCAGGTGGGAGCCGCATGGCGGCCGCCTCGCGCTGCGCCGCCTCGAGTCCGCGCGGATAGACCGTCTCGACGCTCGGAACGAAGACTGCGTCGGCGCCCGCCTGCTCCGCGACTCTGAGGTCCGAGTCGAGCGTGCGTGGATAGCGCGCGAAGTCCTCGTTCGGACCGAACTGCGTCGGGTTGACGAAGATGGTGACGACGACGGGGGAGCGTTTCGCACCCGTCTCGCCAGGACTCGCGCCGGCGCGATCGGTTTCCGCTCGCGTGCCGCCGGAGGCCGCGCCTGCGCGCGAGGGCGGAGCGTCGCCGTCGCATGCTGCGCGGATGAGCGAGGCGTGGCCGTCGTGCAGGGCGCCCATGGTCGGCACGAGCGAGCAACCGCGGATGCGTGCCAGATCGGTGGTGGTTTCGAGTACCGGGATCAAGGGAATTCCGAACGCGAACGCTGCATCGGACGAGCCTACGACGACCTGCAGGTCGTGAATCGCCGCCATGGTCGCGGGACACCGGTGGGATCGCCTACACTGTGCATCCTGCGAATCATTCTCAGGTGCTCCGGCATCCCGGAGCAATGCTCCGCGAACCAGGATCGATACCCATGCCCCCCAAGCTGCCCATCTACATGGATCACGCCGCGACCACTCGCTGCGACCCGCGCGTGCTGGACGCGATGCTCCCGTACTTCACCGAGAAGTTCGGCAACGCGTCGAGCCGCAACCACAAGTTCGGCTGGGAGGCGGAGGAAGCGGTCGACGCGGCGCGCGATCAGGCCGCGTCGCTCATCGGCGCGAACTCGAAGGAGATCATCTGGACGAGCGGTTCCACCGAGAGCAACAACCTGGCGATCAAGGGCGCCGCTCGCATGTACGCGAAGGCTCCGGAGGGGCAGTCCGGTCGCGGTCACATCATCACGAGCGTGATCGAGCACAAGGCCGTGCTCGATCCGTGCAAGCGACTCCAGCGCGAGGGCTTCGAGGTGACATTCCTCGAGCCGCCGCCGGATGGCGTCATTACGGCCGAGGCGGTCAAGGCGGTGATGCGTCCCGACACGATCCTCGTTTCGCTCATGTGGGCCAACAACGAGATCGGCACGATCAACGAGATTCCGCAGATCGGCGCTCTCTGCCATGAGCGCGAGGTCATCCTGCATACCGATGCCACGCAATGGGTCGGCAAGATGCCCACGGATGTGGAGCGCGACAACATCGACCTCATGAGCTGGTCGGGACACAAGATCTACGGGCCCAAGGGCGTGGGCGCGCTGTATGTGCGTCGACGCAAGCCGCGCGTGCGACTCGAGGCGATCATCGACGGAGGCGGCCACGAGCGCGGCATGCGCAGCGGCACGCTGAATGTCACCGGTATCGTCGGCTTCGGCAAGGCGTGCGCTCTCTGTGCCGCCGAGATGCAGAACGACGGGCAGCGCCTTCTCACCCTCCGCCGCAAGCTCGAGAAGGACCTGGCCTCGAAGCTTGAAGTGGTGCAGATCAACGGCCATGTCGAGAAGCGGCTGCCGCATCTCACGAATATCTCCTTCGGCTTCGTGGAGGGCGAAAGCCTGCTCATGGGCATCAAGGACATCGCGTGCAGCAGCGGATCCGCGTGCACCAGCGCCAGCCTCGAGCCGAGCTATGTGCTCAAGAGCCTCGGCGTGGGCGACGAACTGGCGCACAGTTCGCTGCGCCTCTCGCTGGGCCGCTGGACGACCGATGAGGAGGTGGACTACGCCATCGCGGGAATCGTGAAGGCGGTCAACCACCTCCGGACCATGAGCCCGCTCTACGATCTGCACAAGGAAGGCGTCGACATCTCGAAGATCCAGTGGCAGGCGCACTGATTTTCGCTCACTCGCACCCCGCGGCCGCCTGACGGCCGCCTTCAGAGGACACCACCATGGCCTACAGCGACAAGGTCATCGACCACTACCAGAACCCGCGCAATGTCGGCAGCTTCGGCAGCTCGAAGGAAGTCGCGACGCGCAAGGATGTCGGCGTCGGCATCGTCGGCGCTCCCGAGTGCGGCGATGTCATGCAGCTCCAGATCAAGGTGAACGACAAGGGCGTCATCGAAGACGCCAAGTTCAAGTGCTTCGGCTGCGGCTCGGCCATCGCGTCGAGCTCGCTTGCCACCGAGTGGATCAAGGGCCGGAAGGTCGACGACGCGCTTGGCATCAAGAACACTCAGATCGTGGAGGAGCTGAGCCTGCCGCCCGTGAAGATCCACTGCTCGGTGCTCGCGGAGGATTCGATCCGCACCGCGATCGCCGACTGGAAGAAGAAGAACGGCGTGCCGGATTCCGCCCCGCAGGCGGCCGCCAGCCACTGATGCAGCGATCGTTCCGCAATCATTCGCCCGCACCCCCGAGAGACCCGCCATGCCCGTCACCGTGACCGACACCGCCGCCCGTGAGATCGCCTCGATCGTTCGCCAGCAGGGCCTGGATGCTGAGAAGATCCGCCTGCGCGTGGGCGTCAAGGGTGGTGGCTGTTCCGGCTTCAGCTATCTGCTCGACCTCACGGAGGTGCAGAAGGACAACGACGAGATGTGGGAGTACCCATTCACGCTCGCACCGGCAGTGAAGAAGAGTGCGGGCGTGTCGATCGGTGCGGCATCGGTCGGGGGTGGCGACACGGGTGCGAGCACCGCGACGGCGACCGACGGCGGCGAATCGTTCACACTTCGCGTGATCTGCGACCCCAAGAGCTATCTCTATCTCAACGGCACTTCGATCGATTTCAAAGACGAGCTCATGGGGCGCGGCTTCGTCTTCAACAACCCGAATGCGACGAGCAGCTGCGGCTGCGGTTCGAGCTTCTCGGCGTAATGCGGCGAAGGGGGACCGTGCGGTCTGCCGCAAGCGCGGGCGTTGCCGCATGCGCTTGCGCTGCAGCCGGCGATTGCACTGCGGATGCGGGGGGCTCTGCCAAGTGCGCGCGAGCTGACGAGCGAACCGGCGCGCAGCAACCCGTCGCTCATGTCCCGTGCACTCGGAGCGTCTGCTCGTGCGTTGCGGGAGTGTGACGCGCACGCACCGTTTCCGGAGGGTTACAGGCGATCATCGATCCGTGCTGTAGCTTCCTTGCACGCATGCACCACGCTTGCGTGAAGGAGCCCAGCATGTCGCGCACAGCGCCGCTCGCCCGATTCGCCCTCGCATCCGTTCTCACATCTGCATCGCTCATCGCCGCAGCCATTCCGGAGGCACACGCGCAGTCGGCCGGTGCCGCACCGCCCCATGCTGCATCCTCGGCGCCCGCATGGATCGTGCCGCAGGTCGGCCGCGCCATCGGTCGCCCCGCGATCGAGGTCACGCAGGTTGCCGCCCAATGCGACATCCGTGGCCGCGTCGCCACCACCACACTCGACATCGCCGTCGTCAATCGCTCCGGGCGTCCGGAGCAGGCGATGTTGCTCGTGCCGGTTCCCTCGGATGCGATCGTGACTGGGTTCGCGTTCGAGGGACCGGCGTCCGAGCCGACCGCGAAGCTCCTTCCGAAGGACGAGGCGCGGCGCATCTACGACCAGATCGTCGCGCGGGAGCGAGATCCCGCGCTGCTGGAGTGGGCCGGATGGAATCTGCTGCGGTCGAGCGTCTTCCCCGTTCCCGCGGGCGGCACCCAGCGCATGCGCATCTCGTGGGAGAACCTCCTGATCGGCTCCGGCGATCGACTCGACTACACACTGCCGCGCAGCGATCTCGTCGGCGGTGCGCCCTGGACCATCGAGGTGACGATCCACGGCCGCGATGTGGCGGCCGCGTACTCGCCGTCGCATGAGATCCTCACGGAGCGACCCCTCGGTGCCGGTGGTGCGCCTGGCGAGAGCCTTCGCGTGCGCGCGAACGCCCGCGCTGCCGGATCGTTCCGCCTCTCGATCGTGCGCACCAGCACGCCCAGCGTCTCCGTGATGACCTACCCGGATCCCGCGTCGGGCGGCGGCTTCTTCCTGCTCCTGGCTGCGGCGCCGGATGCAGCGGGCACGCTCGAGCTCTCGCGCGAGGTCACGATCGTGCTCGACCGCTCGGGCAGCCTCTCGGGCGCGCCGTTCGAGCGCGCCAAGGCGGCCGTGCTGCGCGTGCTGGACGACCTCGGTCCCGCCGATCGTGCGAATGTCATCGACTTCTCGAACTCGGTCGCGAAGTTCGACGCGGCCTCCACCGCGCTGGATGCCGCCGCTCGTTCGCGCCTGCGCGAATATGTCGCGTCGCTGCGATCCGGCGGCGGCACCAACATCCACGATGCGCTCCTGGAGGGCCTGCGCCAGCCGCGCCCCGCGGACGGCATCGTCTCGACGATCCTCTTCGTCACCGATGGCGTGCCGACGATCGGCCGCACGAGCGAGCGAGACATCCGCGCGCTCGTGGAGCAGGGGAACGCCGCATCGCGGCGGATCTTCGCGATCGGCCTCGGCAACGACCTCAATGCACCGATGCTCGACCGCATCGCCGACATGACGCGGGCGAATGCGACCTATCTCGCGATGGACGACGACCTGCCCGCGAAGATCGGCGAGGTAGCGGCACGGCTGCGTGGCCCGATGCTCGCGGAGCTCTCGCTCCAGGCCACCGATCAGGGCCGCATCGCCGATCTTCAGCCGTCGCGCCTTCCCGATCTCTTCCGAGCCGGCACGCTCGTGGTGCTCGGCCACTACCGGGGCGAGGCGCCGTTCACGCTCTCGCTCGAGGGCCGCGGCACGGGAGGCATGCAACGCCTCGCCGTCGAAGTGGATCCACGGCAGGCGAGCACCGCGAATGCGTTCGTGCCGCGCCTCTGGGCAAGTCGGCGCATCGCGCAGCTCGTCGACGAGGTGCGCCAGCTCGGGTTGGACGGCGCCACGGTCAACTGGAGCGATCCTCGCATGCGCGAGCTCGTGGGCGAGATCGTTCGACTCTCGACCACCTGGGGCGTGCTCACCGAGTACACCTCGATGCTCGCGCTCGAGGGCTCGAATCTGGGTGATCTCCGTGCGCTCGAGAGGGCGTGCACCGACGCGCTGCAGCACCGCGCGGTGCAGCAACGCGTCGGCGCAGCCGCCGTGAGCCAGAGCGAGAACTTCAATCGCCAGAAGTGGGATGGGAATGTCGCCGCCTCGCGGCAGTTCGTGGCGCCCGGCGGTGCCCAGGTGGAGGCGAGCGCGATGAATCAGTGCGCCGATCGCACCTTCTACAAGAGCGGACCGGCGTGGGCCGATGCCTCGCTGGCAGGGCGCGAGCTGCGCGTGGACGAGGAGATCGCATGGGGATCGGATCGCCACCGCGAACTGCTCTGGGAGCTCGTGGACGAAGGCCGTCAGTCGGCCATCGCCATGGAGGGCGAGATCCTGATCCTGCACCGCGGCCGCACGCTGCTCGTTCGCAACGACGCAGCAATGCCATGACCTCGAGACCTCATGACCCGAACCAGCAACCACCAGTCCGAAAGGAACCGACCATGACCATCGACCTCAAGACCTCCTCCTCCAGGCCTGCAACCTTCGCCGAGTCGCGAGCCTGCAGCGTTCGACCCCATGCCGTTGCAGCATCCTGCGCCCTGGCGGGTGCCCTCGGCGCCGCAGCGCTGGTGTCGGCATCGCACGGCGGCGGCGAAGCGTGCCGTCAGGCATCGCCGCAGCGCATCGTGGAGCTTGCCATCTGCCTCGACACCTCCGGCAGCATGGAGGGACTGATCGACACGGCTCGCACTCGCATCTGGGACATCGTGAGCGACCTGGCGACGGCCACACCCGCGCCTCGACTGCGCGTGGCGCTCATCACCTTCGGGAACAACGGCCATCAGGCCGAGAGCGGCTGGACGAGCATCGATCAGGGACTCACCGACGACCTCGATTCGATCAGCATGAAGCTCTTCGCGCTGCGGACCAACGGAGGCGAGGAGTATGTGGGCCGCGCGGTCGACCTTGCCGCAAAGTCGCTCGCATGGACGCCGGGGGAGGAGACGCTGAAGTTGATCGTGATCGCCGGGAACGAGTCGGCCGATCAGGATCGGCTCGTGAAGTACGCCGACGCCTCGCGCACGGCGATTGAGCGTGGCATCATGGTGAACGCGATCTATTGCGGCGATCCTTCGGACACGATGGCCCCAGCCTGGCGCGAGGTGGCCACGCTCGCCGATGGCCACTTCGCCGCGATCAACCAGAATGACGGTGTCGTGGCGATTGCCGCCCCGCAGGATTCGCAGCTCGTGGCGCTCAGCACGGCGCTGAACACGACCTACCTGCCGTTCGGCGCCAAGGGCGAGTGGCACGCCGCGAACCAGGCCGAACAGGACGCCAATGTCGCCGCCATGGCACCCTCGGCCGCCGCGCAGCGCTGCGTCGCCAAGGGCAGCGAGCTCTACGACAATCGCCGATGGGACCTGGTTGATGCGAGCCGCGATGCGAACTTCGACCTCGCCGCGATCAAAGAGGACGCGCTGCCGGAGTCGATGCGGGCGATGACGCTCGAGCAGCGCCGCGCCCACATCGAGGCGATGGCGGCGCAGCGCACCTCGATTCAGCAGCAGGTGAAGGAACTCAACGCCGCTCGCGAGCAGTTCATCGCGGCGGAGCGCACGCGGCTCGCCACGACCGGACCGCGCTTCGAGGATGTGATCCGTGACGCGGTCCGGGCGCAGGCCAAGTCCAAGGGGCTCCAGTTCCCCAGCGACCTCGCGGCCCGATAGTCAATCACCTCGCCATGCCCGGGAGGGAGCGATCCGGCGGCATTCCCTCCCGGGCGTCCTTCTGCTCACTTGCCCCATCCGCCCGCGCCGATACCCTCACCACAGGCAACCCATGAGTCGCATGCGCATTCTGGTGGTCGAGGACGACGCAGCCATCCGCCGAGGACTGGTCGACGCACTCCAGTTCCACGGCTTCGAGACGATCGAGGCGGCGGACGGCGTGGCGGCCGTCTCGCAGGCGCTCGAAGGAGCCCCGGACCTGGTGCTGCTCGACTGCATGCTGCCCAGGCAGTCGGGCCTCGAGTCGCTGCGGATCATTCGGGCATCACGCCCGACGCTGCCGGTCATCATGCTCACCGCGCTCGGCGCCGAGAATGACCGCGTCAGCGGTCTGTCGCTCGGAGCGGACGACTACATCGTGAAGCCGTTCTCACTGCGCGAACTCGTGGCGCGCGTGGAGGCAGTGCTGCGTCGATCGCCGGCGCGACCGCTCGATGTCTCCGGGCTTTCCGACGGACAAGTGCAGATCGATCTCGAGCGTCGCGTGGTCGTCGGCGGGGGCGGAGAGACGCCCATCTCCGAGCGCGATGTGGGCATCCTTCGCCACTTCGCCGTCAATCGCACGCGCGTGGTGGAGCGCGACGAGCTGCTGCGCGTGGTGTGGGGGCTCGATCCGCGAAACCTCGAGACGCGGACCGTGGACATGCAGGTCGCGCGACTGCGCGAGCGGATCGCCGCTGCCGGCGCACGCTGCGAGTGGATCACCACCGCGCGCGGCAAGGGCTATCGGCTCGGATCCGAAGTGGAAGTGCGTTCATGACGCGCGGCGCCGCACGAACGACGGGGGCGACATGAGACGCTCCCGTCGCGCTCTCTGGTGGGGAGTCTTCGGCGCCGGCAGCACCGCAGTGATCGCGGGCCTCGCATGGATCTCCGCACAGGTGGTGCGACTGGAGCGGGAGGAGGCGCTGGCGCGAGCGGAGGTGGCTGAACAGGAGACGCTTCACCTCGCGCTGTGGCGCATGGATTCGTGGCTCGCGCCGCATCTGGCCCGCGAGAGCGCGCGGACCTGGTTCGAGTATCAGTCCTACTACCCGGAGATGCTCGCACTGAATCGGCTCTGCGAGCCGCTGGCACCGGGCGAGGTGGTCGTGCCCAGTCCGTTGCTCGAGTTCCGCAGCGAGCTCTTTCCGCTGCATGTGCAGTACAGCCCGGAGAGCGGCTTCACCTCGCCGCAGGTGCCGTCGCCGGACATCGTGACCTCGGGCGTCGTGGGCTGCGTGCCCGGCGGGCCCGACGACGAGCTCGAGGCTCGATTGCGCGCCTTCGTCTACGACAACAACGGCGAGGTGCTCCTGATCGCAGTGCGTGCGGCCGAGGCGAAGTCGCCGTGGCAGGCGATCGGCAGCGCCTCGAGTGCGTTCGATCGCTCGAGCGGCGCACAGGCAACCGGACGGTCGGCGCGCGAATCCTTGTGGACCGCGGCACCGAAAGGTGCGGGAGGGACATTCAACGGCGCGGCGATGGCGCAGCAGGACATGGCGCCCAGCGAGGTGCGCGATGCACAGATCGAAGTGAAGACGGTCGCGTCGCGCGATATCTGGGACACGCGCAATCGCAGGCTCAAGGAGGAATCCGAGGCGGAGTTCAAGGCGCGGCAGAGCGTTGCTTCCCAGGTGCAGAACATGTACATGGAAGGGAACCAGGCGGCGCCGCGATCGACCGAGGTCCCCGCGCCGCAGAACCGGCTATTGCAGCAGGTCGAGTCGGCGGCCCTGCGGCCCACGGCCGAGGTCGGACCGCTCGTCCCCATCTGGCTCGGCCTTCCTGCGGATCAGCTGCTGCTTGCGCGCCGAGTCACGCTCGGGGACGAGGAGCTCCTTCAGGGTGTCGTCATCGACTGGTATGTCCTGCAGCACGACCTGCTGGCGCGGGTGGAGGACCTCTTTCCATCGCCGGACGCGAGGCTTGAGCCGGTGGTCGACGGATCGACGAGCGGTTCCGGATTGCTCGCGAGCCTGCCGGTGCGCTTCGTGCCGCCTGAGCTCCGGAAGGCGCCGCCAACGATCGGGCGCGGCGTCGCCATGGGGCTCATCGTCGTCTGGCTCGTGGCGCTGGGTGCCATCGGCACCACGGGGATCGCCATGAACTCCACGCTGCGTGCGGCGATGCAGACGAGTCGCTTCGCCTCGAGCGTCACGCACGAGCTGCGCACGCCGCTCACCACCTTCAGGCTCTACGCCGAGATGCTCTCCGACGGCCTGGTGGCCGATCCGGCGAAGGCGCGCGAGTACCTGCGGACACTGCGCGATGAATCGACGCGGCTCGGGCTCCTGGTGGAGAATGTCCTCGCGTGGTCGCGGCTCGAGGAGGGACGCAAGGCCGCGGAGCCGCGGTCGATGGCGGCAGGTGATCTCGTGGTCGACGCCGAACCCGTGCTCAAGCGTCGATGCGAGGAGGCCGGTGCCACGCTCGTGACCCGCATGGACTCCGAGGACGAGGTGCAGGCCGATCCGTCGCGCGTTCGGCAGATCCTCTTCAATCTCGTGGACAACGCCTGCAAGTACGCGGGCGATCACGCGCAGGTCGAGGTCACGGCAAGCAGGCGCAACGGGAGTGTGGTGCTCACGGTGGATGATGATGGTCCCGGCGTGCCGCCAGCGCAGCGACGCACCATCTTCCGCGCATTCAACCGCGGCGCATTGGGTCCCGGCGATTCCGTCCGCGGGCTTGGTCTCGGACTCTCGATCTCGCAGGAACTCGCACAGAGCATGGGCGGTTCGCTGCTCTGCGGCCAGAGCCCGCTGGGCGGCGCCCGATTCGAGCTCGAGCTTCCCGCGACCGGACACGATCACGACGCAGTGCGGTGAGAGGCCTGCGAAAAAGCGGCATCTGCTGCGGCGCGGCGCTTGCGCGCCGCCATCATCGACGGCGTTGATCAGTCGCATCCACAGCTTCGTGCTGCAGGGGATCGAGGCGCTGCCGTGCGAGGTGGAGGTGGACTTCGCTGGCACGGGACTTCCCCGCACCACCATCGTGGGGCTGCCGGATGCGGCCGTGCGCGAGTCGGCGGATCGGGTGCGCACGGCGCTCGAGAACTCGGGCTTTGACTGGCCTCGCTGCCGCCTCACGGTGAATCTCGCGCCGGCCGACCTGCGCAAGGAGGGGCCGGTCTACGACCTTCCAATGGCGGTCGGCATGCTCGCGGGCAGCGGGGCGCTCGAGCCGACGCGCCGGCGCGTAAGCGAGCGGTCGCATCTCGAGCAGGGCGGTGGAGTCGCGCTCTGCTCCGGCGCAGCAGTGGACCTGTCGAAGTGCCTGTTCGCGGGGGAACTGGCACTGGACGGACGACTGCGTCCCATCAAGGGCGCGGTGAGCCTCGGGATCCTTGCAGGTCGGCTTGGGCTGGATGCCGTGCTGCCGCGCGCCAACGCGTTGGAGGCCGCGCTCGTGGGAGGCGTCCGCGCGTTCGGCTTCGACACGATCAGCGAGGTGGTCTCGTTCCTGCGCGGGGAGAGCGGCGCGGAGCCGGCGCGCGAACCTGATGTGCTGGCCGCCATTGACGCGGCGGTGGCGGAGGTGGACTTCGCGGAGGTGCGCGGCCAGGAGGCGGCCAAGAGGGCACTGCTGGTGGCTGCAGCAGGCGGCCACAATCTGCTCATGATCGGCCCCGCGGGCGCCGGCAAGACCATGATGGCTCGAGCCCTTCCGGGAATCCTGCCGCCACTCTCGCGCGACGAGGTGGTGGAGGTCACGAGGCTCTACTCCTGCGTGCGGGCGCTTGCCTCGGATGTCGGCTCCGCGGGGCCGCTGATCGTGCGTCGGCCGGTGCGTGCGCCCCATCATGGCGCAAGCGCCGTCTCCATCGTGGGCGGCGGCAGCGTGCCGAGACCCGGCGAGGTGAGCCTTGCCCATCGAGGCGTGCTCTTCCTCGACGAGCTGCCCGAGTTCGGGCGATCGGTCCTCGAGAGCCTGCGGGAACCCGTGGAAGACGGTCATGTCACGATTGCGCGGGCACACGGCTCCGTGCGATTCCCTGCGGAGGTGATGCTCGTGGCCGCCATGAATCCAACGGCGCGCGGGCATCGATCGCGCGGGCGACGCGGTGCGGCCGAGCAGGCCCGTTACATGGCGCGGCTCTCGGGGCCGCTGGTCGATCGCATCGACATTCATGTGGAGGTCCTTCCGGTGCCGTTCAGGGAGCTTTCCCGGTCTCGGGAAGGCATGCAATCGCAGTCCATGCGCTGCGCGGTGGCGGCGGCCCGGGCCATGCAGCAGGCCCGGAACGGGCCGGGCGTGCTCAACGCGCGGTTGCGCGGGCGGCACCTCGATCGTCACGCGGCACTGGATGATCCGACTCGACGGCTTCTCGGGGAGGCGCTGGATCAGCTCGGCCTCAGCGCGCGCGCGTATGACCGGATTCGCCGCGTGTCGCGCACCATCGCGGACCTGGCCGCATGCGAGCGAGTGCAGATGGAGCATGTGGCCGAGGCGATCCAGTACCGCCTGCTCGACCGCGCGGGCGCGGTGCCGGCCTAGGCGCATGACGGCGGCCCGGGTGCGGCTCGCTCGGCAGGGCCGCGCCGCGCGACGCGACTCGCCTGCCGCGCTTGGCCCGGACTCAGAGTCGCGCGCGAATTGCGGCCGCGTAGTGCAGGGCTTCGAGCAGGCAGGTCTCGACCGCCGGGAGCATCCAGTTGTCCTGGTTCACGAACCAGATTCGATCCGCAACGGGACGGCGCAACAGCTCGCAGACTCCATCGGCGATCGCGTTGGGCCTCGCGGTCGGCATGGCGTGCCCCCATCGCGACATGCGGACCTGATGAACGCTCGACTCGGGAATGCGCAGCAGCGACAGGATCGATCGCAACTGCGGGACAAGTTGCTTCGCGTAGGTCTGCCAGGAGTCCTCCACCACGAGCGTGAAGCGCCCTGACGGCCAGGGCAGCGGCCAGTAGAGCGTGAGGATCGTCGAGTCGCTCTCGCCCGACGCTCCGAACCGACCGTCGATGACATCCATCACCTTGACGGCCGACTCGGCCTCGGCCTCGTCCATGGGGAACTTCGCTCCGTCGAGCAGGAAGAGGTCGTAGAAGCGGTTGGCCAGCTTCCGATCGAGGAGCAGATTGACCACCACATAGGCATGCGTGCCGACCTGATTCATGGCATCGGTCTTGGCGGCATCGAGCGACTCGAGCTGCGGCAGCATCCACTTCGCGATGAACTTCGAGTTCGCGAGCACGACATGCCGCGCCAGCAGCGACGAGTACCCGCCGGCGTTCCTCCATGAGACTCGGACATGTTCGCCCTCGAGCCGCACATCGACGGCCATGTCGCCCGGTCGGAGGGCCGGCCGTTCGCGCTGCGATTCACCCGCCGCGATGGAACGCCAGAGCGCCGTTGCAAGCGACGCATTGCCGCCGGGCAGCACGATGCGACCGAATTCCTCCGCTGCGATGAAGTTCCAGCCGGCGGCCGCGGAGATCCGGTCGTAGCCGGCGCCGAAGGATGAGTAGCAGTAGGCCTGGATGCCCGCAGCCAGGCGCGGCGGGAGCGGCGCACCCAGCCGCTTCTCGATGTCGAACTTCAGCGTGGTTCGGTCCAGTTCGAGGATCCAGCGGTTGTCGCCATCCCGTGGCAGGGGGATCTCCGGGTACAGATCGCCGGCGAATTCCTGAACGATCGCGGCGTATTGGCGCACGAGCACGCGTTCCTCGTCCGTGAAGCCGCTCCACTCGAGCAGGTCGCCCACCACCGCGCCATCGATCTCGGCGGTCATGTCGCCGGGAGAGACTCTGGCGTCGGGCCAGACGCCAAGTTCGTGATAGAGGCTCTCGAGTTCGGAGCCCTTGTCGGGCACGATGAAGTACGCACTGCCGAGGCTGCACGCGGTTCCGCGCCAGCGCTCTCCCATGGCCGTGCCGCCCATGCGGTCGCGCAGCTCGAAGAGCGCGATGGAGCGGTCGCGCAGCGCGTGTGCCGTCGCCAGTCCGGAGAGCCCTCCGCCGATGATGGCGACATCGACCGTCTCCTGCGGCTCCGGCGGGGATCCGCCCGGGAAGCAGTTCTCGCACGAGTGAAACGGCAGAACGCCGTCGGCGAAGGCATCACCTGTCCAGCCCTGCGCGAAGGGAATGCCGTCGACCTCGATCGACTCGAGCCTGGAGGGAAGCTCGAGGATCGGATGACCTCGCGGCACTCGCGGGCGCGTCGTTGAGAGAGCCGGGTGCGGCGGTGGGGTTCCGAAGGCGGCAGTGGCCCCCAGACCGCCGAGCCGGAGCAATCCGAGCGCCGCAGCGCCGAGGCCGGCGTGCAGCACGACACGGCGCGAGACAGGAGCGGATCCCGGAGTGAACGACGAGTGCCGCGAGCGATCGTCCGTCATGAAGGCCTCCATCCCGCCGGATGCCCTTGAACCCACGATCGTATCTGAGCGGTGCAGCCTATTCGAGGCCGGGCGCGAAGCCGCGGCGCATCGTGTTCTCGCAGATCGCACGCGGCTCGACGAAGTGGAGCAGATAATCAGCGCCGCCGGCCTTGCTGCCGACGCCGCTCATGCCCGCACCGCCGAACGGCTGGCGACCGACGAGTGCACCGGTGATCCCGCGGTTGATGTAGAGATTGCCCACGCGGAACTCCCGCTTCGCTCGCTCGATGTGCGACGGCTTTCGCGTGAAGACGCCGCCGGTGAGCCGGTAGAGCGTTCCGTTCGCCACGCGCAGCGCCTCGTCGAAGTCCTTCACGCGGATCACCGCGAGCACGGGACCGAAGATCTCCTCGTGGGCGAGGCGATGCTCCGGCCGGATGCCGCTGATGATGGTGGGACCCACGAACGGCTTGCCGACACGCTCGGCGAGTCCCGCGGGCACCGGGTGCGAGAGCTCGAGCGTTCCTTCGCGAGAGCCGATCTCGATGAACTCGCGGATGCGCTGCGCCGCGTCGTCGTCGATCACGGGTCCCACATCCGTGCCCGGCAGCATCGGATCACCCACCGTGAGGCAGCGCGTCGCCTCGATCAGGCGATGGAGGAAGTGATCGTGCGCCGACTCCACCACGATGACGCGGCTGCACGCGGAGCACTTCTGCCCGGAGAAGCCGAAGGCGCTCTGCCGCACGCCCAGCACGGCCTCGTCCAGGTCGGCGCTCGCATCGACGATGACTGCGTTCTTCCCGCCCATCTCGCAGACGACGCGCTTCACATGGCGCTGCTCGTCGCTCGTGTCGCCGGCGACGCGAAGGATGTCGAGGCCCACGGCCTTCGAGCCCGTGAACGCGATGACTGCGGTGCGCGGATCCCGCACGAGCGCCGCACCGACCGTCTCGCCCTCACCCGGCAGGAACGCGAGCACATCCTTCGGCGCTCCCGCGGCCCAGAGGATCTCGCACATGATCCGCGCGATGCCCGGAGTCTGCTCCGCGGGCTTCACCGCCACCGTGTTGCCGCAGACGAGCGCTGCGACCGTCATGCCCGTGCAGATCGCCAGCGGGAAGTTCCACGGGCTGATGACCGTGCAGACGCCGCGAGGTTCGTGGATCACCTCGTCGAGCTCGCCCACGAAGAGGCCGAGCCGCTCGCGCCGGAAGAGCCTGCCGCCGAGCCGCGCGTAGTACTCGCAGAAGTCGATCGCCTCGCAGACATCCGCATCGGCTTCGCGCCAGGTCTTGCCGGACTCGCGGATCATCACGCCCGCGAGTTCGTCGCGGCGGGCGCGCAGGGCGGCCGCGGCCCTCACGAGCACGGCCGCGCGCTCCGTGTACGGCGTGTCGCGCCATCGCGGGAAGGACGCGTGCAGCGCATCGATCGCCGCGCGGGCCTGCGCCACGGTCGTGTCGTTCCTGACCTGCGGCACTGCGGCACTCGAGATCGCGGCCGCGAACGCATCGCGCTGGGCGCGCTTCGAGAAGTCGCGGAGCGGCTCGGTGAAGAACGGGCGGCCGTCGCCCACGCCCGGCTCGGCGGGGGAGAGCGCGTGTCGTTCCGGGTGCGCGTCGAGCTGATGCGACGCAGGACTCGAGGCACGCGTCACCCCGTGCGGCGACCGCAGCAGGTCGTCATGCGACGCGTCGTCCATGAAGCCGGCGCGCAGCCAGCTCTCGTTGCTCGTGTTCTCGAGCAGGCGGCGCACGAGATACGCCATGCCCGGGATCATCTCGCCCACGGGCACATACTCGCGCACGCGCAGGCCGAGATCGACCGCCGCGCCCTTCAACTGGTCCGCCATGCCGTGCAGCATCTGGAGCTCGAGCGCCGGCCCGGGCAGGTCGAAGCGCTTCAGCAGCGCGAGCGCCGTGGCGATGCTCCGCGCGTTGTGCGAGCCGAGCGCCAGCTTCACACCGCCGGCACCCGCCGTGCGCGGCGTCCGCGCGAGGAACGCCTCCGCCATGCGCTCGAAGCACGCATCGGTCTCGTGCTTGCGGCTCCACACCGGAACCGGCCAGCCCTGCTGCTCGGCGAAGATCGTCTCGTAGTCCCAGTAGGCGCCCTTCACGAGGCGCACCGTCACCTGCCGACCGGTGCGCTCCGCCCACTCCATGACGGTCCGCGCATCGTCGTCGCCGCTTCGCAGGTACGCCTGCATCGCAAGCCCCGCCTGGAAGTCCACCGCCTCGCAGCAGCGCATGAAGAGCTGGATCGTGAGATCCTTGAGCGACGCCTGCTCCATGTCGAAGTTGACGAAGACGCCATGCCTCTTCGCCGCCTCGAGGATCGGGCGAAGGCCCTCCATCAGGCCGCGGATCGAGCCTTCGGTGTCGATCGGATCGGTGCGCGCGTGGAGCGAGCTGATCTTGATGCTGACATTGGTGCGTGGGATCGGTCCGAGGTGGTCGCGGTCGAGGCGGTCATCCTGCGGCCAGCTCGCCACCTCCTTCGGCAGGTGCTCGATGAGGTCGAGGTACTTTGCCTGATAGGCCCGCGCCTCCTCGTCGCTCACGCATGCCTCGCCGAGCAGGTCCACGCTGAACGCAAGTCCCGCCTTGCGGATCGCGTGGAGCTTCGGCAGCGCGCTGGCGGCGTCCGTGCCCGCGATGAACTTGCCCGCCATGCCCGTGATCTGCGAGGAGATCGTCCGCGCCGCGAGTCCCTTCAGCAGGCCGCCCGCCTTGAGCCCGAGGTCGAAGCCCGGCGGCGCCTTCACGCCAGGCTGACTCATCGAATCGGCGAGATGATCGTGGATCTGCTCCGGTGACCGCAGCATCGGGAACGCATCGACGAAGCGGAAGAGCTGCACCTTGAAGGCCTGATCCTTCATGGACCAGTCCATGAGCTTGTCGGACCAGAACGCCTTGCTGAGCATGCCGCTGCGGTGCGAGCGAGCGCGATCGAGCAGATCGGCGCCGAGCCGACGCACATCGGCCTCGAGCGTCGGGTCGTGCGAGCCCACGATGCCGGGTGCGCCTGGTCCACCCGACCCGCCGCGCGAGCCCGTCGTGCCGGGAGATCCGGCCGCACCTGGATTCGCGCCGGATGCGTGGCTCGCGCCGTCGGTGCTGCGTGAATCCGACGCCGGTCGCTCCGCCAGTCCGGCGCTTGCCTTGCGCTTCGAGAAGAAACCCATGGGGACGACCAGTATAGGTGGCGCGTCCCTGCGTCAGTTCCGCTGGGTGCGGGCGACGGCGTCAATGGCGCGCCGGTATGACTCCTCGCACCGCCGCGCCGCGCCGTCCCAGGTGATGCCGCGCACCTCGAAGTAGCCGTGATCGCGCAGGGTGTTCTGGAGCGGCGGATGGCGCAGGACCGCGATGATCTTGTTCGCCATGTCGTCCACATCCCAGAAGTCGCACTTGAGCGCGTTCACGAGGATCTCGCTCACGCCGCTCGTGCGGCTGATGAGCACCGGCACGCGGTGGCCCATCGCCTCCAGCGGCGCGATGCCGAACGGCTCGCTCACGCTCGGCATGACATAGAGGTCCGCCATGTTGAAGACGCGCTGGATGTCCTTGCCGCGGAGGAATCCGGTGAAGAGCACCTTCGAGCCGATGCCGAGCGCCGCGGCCATCTCGATCATGCGCTGTGCCTGGTCGCCGGAACCGGCCACCACGAACTTCACATCGTCCATCACATCCAGCACGCGCTTCGCGGCGGCGATGAAGTACTCCGGCCCCTTCTGCATCGTGATGCGACCGAAGTAGAGCACGATGCGGTCGCCCTTGCGGATGCCGTCGATGCCGACATGGCGCGGATCGAGCTCGACGCCGTTGTAGACGACATCGATCTTGTCGGGCGAGACGCCGTAGCGATTCACGCAGAGGTTCTTCGTGAGCATGCTCACCGAGACGACGCGCACGGCGCCGTGCATGCCGCGACGCTCGATGTTGTAGACGGGCTGATTGACATGCTCGCCGGAGCGGTCGAACTCGGTGCTGTGGATGTGGCAGACCAGCGGCTTGCCCGTGATCCGCGCGATGGCGAGTCCCGCGGGATAGGTGAGCCAGTCATGCGCATGGATCACATCGAACTGCAGATTCCGTGCCGTTCGAGTGCAGAATCGCGCGTAGCGCTCGGCCTGGCCCAGCAGGTCGCCGTCGTAGTCGGCGGCGGATGCAGGCTTCGACGCGATGCCGTGCTCGCGCTCCCACGAAGGCGGGCCCGCTTCGGGAATCGCCTCGTGCAGGCTGATCTCGCGCCAGAGGATCTCCGCCTCCGCGGCCGTGAGGTCGGGTCTCAGCAGTCGTCGTCCGGCCGATGAGTGCACGAGCGCGGTGAGTCCGGCACTGAGCCCGCCCCGCCCGTAGACGGAGGCGCTCTGCGGAGATGTGCGGCCAAGAATGGACAGTCGCGCCAAGGGACCTTCGCCCGGGCCGGCGCTGCCTGCGTCCGGCATGGCCACGATCGAACTGAGCCAGAGCGGCGCGGCACCGATGGGGCCCGGCTCACGCGCCGGAGAAGGGGCGATCATCGTCGGCTCCGCCACGGGATATCCGCCCGCATCCTCCGGCTTCGATTCCCCGGGCGAGACGAGCTGCACATGCGATGCGAAGCTCGGATCGATGTGCTTGGGCAGGACGAAGGTGATGTCCAGCCCGAGCCGCGCCATGGCGCGGGTCAGCCCATAGCACGCGGTGCCAAGACCGCCGGTGATGAAGGGAGGGAACTCCCAGCCGAGCATCAGGACCCGCAGGCTCATGGCCTACTCCGACCCATCGGCGCCGGACATGTCGCCGAGACTTCGGAAGGTCGCTTCGAACGCAAGGAGGAACTTCGAGACGAGCTCCGGATTGTGGCCGTCCGGCAATCGCACGGCAAAGGTGTAGAGCCGGTCGTCCGAGCGGAAGTGGCGCACCGGCGGTGGTGCCGCCTCCACGCCGAACTCCACAAGTTCCTCCTCGAACAGCTCCTCGAGCGAATCGCCCGTGTGCATGAGGTCCGACTCGATCGACTCGCTGAGCCAGCGATCGGCCGTGACGAGCGTCAGGAACCAGCCGTCGTCGTGGCGCTCCACGCGGTACCAGGCCGGCGCCGCGGCGGCGGCGGCGGCGCACCGCAGCATGGCTCCGTCGAGCCGGACCTCACCGAACGCGCCGTGCGCGCGGGCCCGCTCGGCGAGTTCGCGAAGGAAATCCTGATCGATGGCGCTCACGGCCGGTCCGGGGTTCGACGGAAGGGACAAGGGGGAACCAGTGTACCCGCTCGAACCGTTACGATCGTCGGCCGGAGAACGCATGGAGGCGAAGCGTCCGATGACCGAAGCCGAAGCGCCCTGGACGACGCGGCGGCTGCTTCGCTGGATGATGTCGCATTTCGAGAGCCGGGGCATCGACTCGCCGCGGGTCTGTGCGGAGATGCTGCTCGCGTCGACGATCGGCTGCGAGCGGCTGGCGCTCTACATGGATCAGGACCGCGTTGCGAGCGATCCGGAGCGGGCCAGGCTGCGGGAGTTCGTGCGGCGCATCGTCGCCCACGAGCCCGTGCAGTATGTGGTGGGGGAGGCGTGGTTCTTCTCCAGGCCGTTCCATGTGTCGACGGCGACGCTGATTCCGCGTCCTTCGACCGAGCGCCTCGTGGAGGAGGCGATTTCATTCCTGCGGGATGGAAGTGCTTCGCCTCGTCGCGTGCTCGATCTCTGCACGGGGACCGGATGCATCGCACTGTCGATGGCAAGTGCCCGCGGCGTGACGGCCGAAGTGCTGGCCACGGACTGCGAGCCGGCGGCGATCGAGCTTGCCACGCGAAACGCGGCGCGGCATCGATGCACGGCGGTGAGCTTCGCGGTGGGCGACCTCTACGACGCGGTCGAGCCCGGCGCGTGCTTCGATCTCATCACGGCGAATCCGCCGTATGTCTCGGACTCCGAGTGGCAGGCGCTCGAGCCGAATGTGCGCCTGCACGAGCCGCCGCGGGCGCTTCGGGGCGGCGCCGACGGGCTTGATCTCGTGCGCCGCGTGATCGCGGAGGCACCCGCGAGGCTCGTTCCGGGCGGAATGCTGCTCGTGGAGATCGGCCACGCCCATCGGGCGCAGGCGCTGGCGCTGGCCACAGGCACGGCGGGCCTGCGCGACGCGGAAGTGCTCAAGGACCACGAGGATCTCGACCGCGTGCTGCGGGTCCGACGGGCGTAGTGCATTCCCCGGCGCGCGATCAGGGCCGCGCGAAGCCGCGCGGCCTACGCCTCGGCGCCGAGCGCCTTGCGCACTTCCTCGACCAGCTGCGTCGCCTGGAACGGCTTGAAGAGGAAGCAGCTCAGCCCCTCCTGGCTCGAACGCACGATCGAGTGGTTCGGGTCGTAGCCGAAGCCGGTCATCAGGATCACCGGCGTCGCGGCCGAGGCGTCCTTGGCGGCGCGGAAGATCTCGTAGCCGTTGCGATCGGGAATGCGCACATCGCTGACCACCAGGTCGTACGGCGCACCGCGCGCGGCCGCGGCGCGGATGGACTCGATGGCATCCGCACCGGATGCATGCGCGTCCACCACGGCGCCGGCGTCGCCCAGCACCGTCTGGATCGTCTCGCGGATCTGTGCCTCGTCGTCGGCGACGAGCACGCGGCGGCCGGAGATCACCGTGTCGTGGCCGCGATCTCGGTCGATGCGGTCCAACCCCAGGATCGAGCGCGATCCCTCGGTGCAGATGCGAATGCGACCCTCGAGCATCTCGATCGATCGCTCGATCTGGCCGAGCACGCCCAGCGCATCCTCATCGCTCGAGAGGCGGACGCGAAGTCGCGCCGACTGCGTCCGCAGGTTCTGCACCGGCACCGCAATCTCCTCGCGCAGGGCGCCCGCGATGCGCTGATTCGTCGTGTATCGCTCCACGATCAGCATGTCGAGGATGGTCATGGCCATCGCGACATAACGGCCGTAGAGCTCCAGCAGCAGGCGATCCTCGTCGTCGAAGCGCGCGAGTTCGCGCGACTCGAGGTTGAGGGTGCCGGCGACGCGCTGGTCGAGCTTGAGCGGCACGGTCACGCTGCTCCGCGCATCGACCAGTCCGGGCATGTACCGAGGCTCCTTGACCACATCGGTGCAGAGCATGCTGTCGCCGGTTGCGGCCACGAGCCCCGTGATGCCGTTGCCTTCCGCATGCGCGAAGAGGCTCATGCCGATGCGCAGCGGCTCGATGCCCTTGCCGATCACGAGCTCGAGCTGCGCCGTCTCGCGATTGAGGATCCGCAGTTCGAACTCCTCGCAGCGGAAGATCGTGCGCAGCGCCTCGACGATGCGCCCCTCGATGAGCTTCAGGCGCTCCGCGACATTGAGCGGATTGACGATCTTGGCATCCAGCGCGAGCAGGGCGGCGCCCGCCTGGTCCACCTGCCGCACGCGATCCGCCAGGCGCTCGCGCGCGGTGGTTTCATAGAGCACGCCTACGGCGCGCGACTGCGGGTCCTTCGGAGAGAGCGGGGAGATCACGATCTCGAAGGAGCGTCCGCCCGTGCTGAAGTGACGCAGGTGCACGCGCCGCGGCGCCTCGATTCCGTCCCGCAGCTGATCGCGGCAGGTGTCGCTGAAACGGGCCATCACCTCCGGCGGCTGCGCCGCGAGCCGATTGTTCATCCAGATGATCTCGCCGGTGCGCTCGACGACACCGACACCATCACCGATCGCTTCGATGAGCGGCGGGTCGCCGGTGGCGGCCTCGATGGGTGTCTCCGATGGGGACATGAGCGGTGGACGAGAGCGCGAGCGTCGAAGTATAGATCGGCGCGATGGCGACTCCGGCGCGAGTAAACTCCCCGACTCGCTTCTTCCCCGACCGGAACGCTGGCACAGGTCCCGGAACCGGGACGCCGAGACGACGCACCCAATGATCGAACTCGACGGCGTCACCAAACGGTTCGGACTCGTGGAAGCGGTGCGACGACTTTCGTTCCGAGTCCCCGCGGGAACGGTCTGCGGCTTTCTCGGCCCCAATGGCGCCGGGAAGAGCACCACGATTCGCATGATCGCGGGCTCGATCGCGCCGGACGAGGGGAGGATCCTGGTTGGCGGCATCGATCCGGCGGTGGACCGGGTGGGCGCCATGACGGGCCTCGGCTGGCTTCCGGAGCATGCACCGCTTCCTGCGGAACTTCGAGTGGACGAAGTGCTCGACCTTCGAGCCAGACTGCATGGCCTGGGTCGCGGCGAGCGCGCCGAGTCGATCGAGCGCGTCATTTCGGCCTGCCGACTGGAGAGCGTTCGACGGCGCCTCTGCGGCCAGCTCAGCAAGGGCTACCGCCAGCGGACCGGACTGGCCGCAGCGCTCGTGCATGGGCCGCGCGTGATCGTGCTGGACGAACCGACCTCGGGGCTCGATCCGGGCCAGGTGGACGACTTCCGTGCGCTGATCCGCTCGCTCGCGGGCGAGGCGACGATCCTGCTCTCGACGCATGTGCTGGCGGAGGTGGAGGCGCTCTGCCGCCATGTCGTCGTGATCGACCGTGGCGTGCTGCTGGCCGAGGGCGCAATCGACGAACTTCACCTCGTTGCGGCAGCGACCTCGTCGCCCGGTTCGTCGGCCGATCGCGTGCGACTCGAGGCGCTCTATCGCGGGCTCATGGGGGGACGACTGCCGTGAGCGTCATTCGTGACTCGAGCGCGATCTCGGCGGCGACCGAACGAGCACGGTCACCTCGGCGCGACGCAGATCCTCGCGCGGCGCCGTCGGCGTGGTGCACCTTCCTCGCGGTGGCGCGGCGCGAGTGGTTGGGCATCGTGCTGTCGCCGGTCGGATGGATCGCCCTTGCGGCATTCGCGGTGCCGCCCGGACTCGCATTTGCGTCAGGCTCGCTGGTGCCGGGCGCGCCCGTCACCATGCGGCTTCCGTTGATGATCGCAGCGTGGTCGCTCTTCGTCGTCGCGCCGGTGCTCGCATGGCGCAGCGTCGGCGAGGAGCGGCGCGCGGGTACATGGGACTTGCTCGTGGCATCGCCGGCGGGACCCGGCGCGATCGTGCTGGGCAAGCTCGCATCGCAAGGCGTGTTCCTTCTCCTGCTGGGTCTGCCGCTCGCGATCCAGTGTGCACTGCTGTCGACCGTGGCGCGGCCGGACATCGGCGAGTTCGCCTGCGGCCTGCTCGGAGTGCTGCTCGCCGGCGCCGTCGTCCTTGCGAGCGCCTTCTGGCTCGCGGTCGTGTCGCCCGGCCCGGCGGCCGCGTACCTGCTCACCATCGGTCTCTGGTCCGCCTGGATCCTGGTCGGCCGCGCGATGCCGACCGTGACGCCGCCCGAGTGGACCGCCGCCGCCCATGCGCTCGATCCGCTTCGACGCGTGGATGACTTCCTGCTCGGCATCCTGGATCCGGCGGACCTCGTGTTCCTGCTGGCGGTCGGCGCGTTCTTCGTGGTGGCGGCGATCGACGCGGTGGCCGAGGGAACGCGCGGTGCCGCGTCGATGCGGCGGCGAACGCTGCGGGCCGTGCTGCTCGTCGGTGTCGGTACGAGCGCGGTGCTGGCGGTGGCGCTCGCATCGCAGCCGGTGCTTCGCCACTCGGTCGATCTGACGCGCACGCGCGCCTGGACGCTGGGCGAGCGCACGCGCGAGGTCGTCGCGTCGCTCGCGGGCGACTGGCGCATCGAGGCGATCGCCGGGCCGGACTCGGTCGACGCGCTGGCGCTGCGGCAGCTCGACGAAGTGCTCGCGCGCTTCAACGGGTTGCCGACGAGGGGCGGTGTCGTGCGCGCGGGGCGGATCGACCCGGCGGATCCGGCGCAGTCGGCGAGCTTCGACGAGTCGCTCGAGCGGCTGGAGCGCACCTACGCGGCGCCGCTTGCGGCGCAGCGCGTCGCGATCGACCGTGGGATCGCGGCCTTCGAGCGGCTTGCGGCGTGGGCCGGCGCGGAGTCCAACGCGCTGGCGGCGCTGCTGGCGTCGATTCCCACGGAGGCGGAGGTCGCTGCGTCGGGCGCGGCGGGCGCGGCGGGTGTCCCCGCAGCCGCGGGCGCCGTATTGATCGATGCGGATCGAAGTGCGCTGGAGCAGTGGCGCGCCACGCTGGCGCGACTGGCCACGGATCATCGCGCATTCGTCGAGGAGCGGCGGGCGCAGGCTCGCAGCAGCGCCCGATCCCCGCTGGGCGACGCCGCCGGCGCGGCGATGCTCGTGGATGCGGCGCTTCGGGCATGGATCGAGCAGTGCGCCGGCGTGGAACAGGCGCTGCGCGAACTGCGCCGTCGCGATCGACTGCCGCCGGAGGTGGCGGAGTATCTGCGGGATGCGCCGCGTCGAGCGCTCGACATGGCGCAGCAGTTGGCCAACGCACAGGATCAGCTCGCGCGGCTTCCGGAGCTGGCCCTTGCCGAGGTTGCGGCGGCCCTGCGCGGGGGCGACGCGGTGATCGTCAGCGGACCGGACCGCGCGGCGGCCATCCCGGGCTGGCAGCTCCTGCCGCCGGCGATGGGTTCCTCCGGTGGCGGCGCAAGCGGTGCGAGCGCCTTCGATCGGCGCTTCCGCGGCGAGGAGGTCATCGCGGCGGCGATTCGGTCGCTCGATCGCGGCGTGGCGCCCGAAGTCGTCTTCGTGCATGCGGAGGGACGAACGCTCCTTCGACCTTCCGCGGATCGAGCGGATCTCGCGGCGATCACCGATTCACTGCGCTCGGCGCGGTGCGCGGTGCGCGAGTGGCAGCCTGCGGCGGAGCCTCGTCCTCCGGGACGCGAAGGGCGACGCACGGTCTGGGTGGTGGTGCCGCCGCTGCGCCGAACGGGCGTGGAGCCGGATCCGCGGGAGCGGCGGCTGCTGGAGGCGTGCAGCCGGCTCATCGACGCCGGCGAGCCGCTCCTGCTTGCGGTGGCGCCGAGCGTGCTGCCGCTCGTGGGCCAGCCCGATCCGTGGGTGGAGATGGCTCGCCGCATCGGCGTCGACGCAAGGACGGAGTCGACACTGCTCGAACTCGTCGCCACCTCGGAACGAGGGCGCGAAGTGCGCGCCTACTTCGAGGTCGAGGGCCAGGCCTCGCATCCCGCGTCGCGCGGCGCCTCGGGCATGTCGACGCTCGTCTCGGAGCCCGTCCGACTCGAGCGGCTCTCCCGCGTCGATGGAGCGTCGAGCGACGCGGCGCCTTCGGCGCAGGTGGAGACGCTGGTCGAGATCGCACCGGCGCGCCAGCGATGGATCGAGGACGACTGGCGCAGCGCGGCGCGACGCACCACCGAGGTTCCGGAGGCGAAACGGCTCGAGAGTCCGGCCGTCGTGCTCGCGGCGGTCGAGCGTGGTGAGGGTCGGCGCAGCGTCATCTCCGGTGGCGCCGCGTGGATGCTCTCCGGGCTCGCCGACCTGACCGGCCAGCTCGGGCCCGATCGAGTGTTCCTCCGCTATCCGGGCAATCGCGAGCTCTTCATCGGCTGCATCGGATGGCTCGCAGGGCTCGACGAGGGCTTCGCCGGCGGAAGCGGCCGCGAGGTGGAGCGCGTGCCTGCGCTCGTCGCGTCTCAGCGCGGGGCGATTGCGGCAGCCGGCGCCGCAGGAGTCCCGGCGAGCGCTCTGGCCATGGCGTGGTTCATCGGTTGGCGAAGGAGGCGCGCGTGATCGCCCTCGTCGTCTGCGGAAAGGAGTACCAGTGAGCGCGTCCATGGCACCCTCGCGCGGCCTCGTGCGCAGCGCCATGGCGGCGTGGGGCATTGCGCTCCTGCTCGCCATCGCGCTGGCGCTCGCCTGGCACCGCGGTGGCGCGGGATCGGTGCGGGAAGGCGATGTCGCAGGCTCCGGCGATCGGCGCGGCCCTGCGCCGATCCTGTCGCGGGAGTCGCTCCCCATCGAGCGCGTCGATCGGATCTCGATCAAGGCGGGCGGCGGGCCCCTCGTCTTCGAGCGAGGCGATGAGGGCTGGCGGCAGGTGCAGCCCTTCATCCAGGCCGCTGATGGCGCCCAGCTGCGCGAACTCCTGGTGCGCGTCTCGGAGGTGCGCGCGAGTCGCGCGGTGAATGCGTCCGTCGCGGACATGGCCGCGCTCGGGCTCGAGCCGCCCCAGGCCGAGGTCACGATCGCATGGGGCGCGGAGTCGCGGAGGATCCGCCTTGGTCGCCGTGGCGTCGGCGGACGCGCATGGCTGCGCGTCGACGACGGTCCGCCCCTTGCGGCCGACCCGGCGGCCCACGAGGCGATCCTCGACTCGGATCCGCGCCGGTGGCGATCGTGGCGGCTCTTCGATCGAGTCGGCGCGTCCACCGATCGACTCGTGGTGCATCGAACGCCGGCGGATGGTCGGCGCGAGCCGCAAACGCTTGAACTGGAGCGCAAGGAAGGTCGATGGTCGATGCTCGCGCCGTGGCGCACGCGCGTGGACGCATCGGCGATCGATGGGGTGCTCAGCGCGCTCAGCCGTGCCGAGCACTCGGGCTTCCTCGACGATGCGCCGGAGGACCTGGCGCTGTACGGGCTGGAGCGACCGATCGCCAGCGTCGAGGCGTGGTCGATCGAGCGTCGCGCACGCGACGGGAGCGTCGAGCAGCAGCGCGTGTCGGAGCGCATTGAGATCGGCTCGGGACTCGTGCAGGGCGGCTCGCTCTCGGCGCGGCGCATCGATCGGCCGCCGGTGGTGCTGCTCGATCAGGCGGCGCTCGCCGCGCTGCTTCCGGCACCCGTGGCACTCGTCGATCCGCGACCCTGTGGTCATGCGCCCGCCGACATCAGGACGGTGCGCGTTCGGGATCGCGAGGGTCGACTTCGGTTCCAGCTCGATCGATCGCTCGAGGGCTGGACCCTGCGCGAAGCGTCGGGCGCGGGTGAGCAGGGCATCGACGGCGCCCTGGCGCCGACCGAAGCGGAGCTCGAAGTGGCCGGCCCCGCCTCGCCGACCGCCGTGCAGCAGTTGCTCGAGCGATTGACCGCCGCGCGAGCACCCGAGCTGGCACTGCAGCCGATGCCCGAGGCGCTGCGCGTGGCCACGATCGAGGTGGTTCCCACGCTCGGCCCGTCTTCGATCATCCGCGTGGCCCGCGAGAGCGAGCAGGGCAAATGGGCGCTCGACGAGTCGGACGATGTGCTTCGCGTCTTCCCTCCGTCGTTCGACCTGCCGCTCGAGGCGGCGCTGTATCGCGGCGCTCGCGCCGCGCCGCCGGCCCGCCGCGATGTCGAATGAGGTCCGCCGCGTCAGCGGTAGCAGAGCAGCGTCTCGTTCCCTCGCCGCCACGCGCCGGCGAGCGTGCGCGGCAGCATGTCGCTTACTTCACGGGGCTCGAGTCCGCGCATGGGTCGAAGCGCGAGTGCATCGCCGGCGAGCCATGGAGCCACGACCACCCAGCATTCGTGCAGCAGGCCGTCGCGCGCCAGACGGCCCACCAGGCCGCCACCCGCCTCCACCAGCACGCGCGTGATGCCGTGCTCCTTCGCCAGACCTCGCAGCAGCGTGCGAAGCCCCGTCGCATCGTCGGCAAGATCCAGCATGGTGATACCCGCGGCGCGAAGGGCACGGCCATGGTCGCTTCGCGCTGCCTGCGCTTCCGGTGATGCCGCGATCAAGACCGGTGACTGGGGTGAGACCGATGCCACCAGTGCCGAACGCAGTGGAGTCTCCAGTCCGGGATCGATCACCACTCGCTTGGGCATCCGACGGATCGACACGGAGCGCGGCGTCAGCAGCGGGTCGTCCGCCAGCACCGTGCCGAGGCCCGTCATGATCGCGTCCACTCGCCCGCGTTCGCGATGCACCGCGAGGCGAAGCCGCGCCGATGAGATCCACCGGCTCGAGCCGAAGCGCGTGGCGACGGCGCCGTCGATCGTCTGCGCCCATTTGGCACTGATCCACGGCAATCCCGTGGTGGTGCAGTGCACGAACGGCGCGTTGAGCGCCTCGGCGGCAGGCGTGGGCATTCGCACCACCTCCACGCCCGCCTCGCGAAGTCGCGAGGCGCCGCCACCGGCCAGCGCATGCGGATCCGCCGTCGCGAAGACGACGCGCGCTGCGCCGGCGGCGAGGATCGCCTCCGTGCACGGCGGCGTGCGGCCATGATGATTGCAGGGCTCGAGCGTCACCACGACCGTGCCGCCGCGCGCGCGAGCGCCGGCGCGGGCCAGCGCCTCGACCTCCGCATGCGGACCCCCCACGCGTCGATGCCATCCCCAGCCGATGCGTTCATCGGCGGCATCGAGCACCACGCATCCCACCATCGGATTCGGTTCGACGCGGCCGTGACCGCGCACGGCCAGCCGCACCGCAAGGTCCATCGCTCGTCGCCAGGACCGCGGTGCAGTGGGCGTCATCGTCGTCTCAGTTGGAGGCGGCCGACCCCGCCACGAGCGCACTCAGCGGCGATTCGCCGCTGCGCAGCTCGCGGAGCGTCTCCGCGCGGCTCGTCGTCTGCGGAACCACGCGCGCCGTCGGTGCCAGCGCGAGCGTGGCGATCAGCAGGTCGTCGTGCAGCACGCCGCCGGACCACTGCTCGATCTGCCATGCGAGGAACTCGCTCCATCGCGGCGGCGCCGGCTGGCGGCTGCACGCCTCGCGCAGCCGCGCCTCGCCGAAGACGCGTCCGCGTCGATCGCGCGCCTCGATCACGCCGTCCGTGACGAGCATCAGCACATCGCCGGCGCCGATGTGCGTGACCTCCTCCGTCACCTCGAAGTCCGTGTGCGGAAGCGCGCCGAGGATGAACGCGCTGCTCTCCCGCGCATCCACCGTGCCGGCCGTGCGGCGCAGCACCGCCGCGGGATGGCCCGCGTTGGCGACCACCAGTCGACCGGTGTGCGGGTCGAGCTGCGCGGCGATGGCCGTACCGAAGATCACATGCTTCGCGAGCGTGAGGTGGATGTAGCGATTGAGCCCCGCCAGGACGGCGCCGGGCGAGATCATCGGATTCTCGGCGCGGATGCGATCGAGTTCGCCGGCGATGCGGTTCACGGTCATGGCCGCCGCGAGCCCGTGTCCCGTCACATCGATCACGACGACATTGAATCGATCGAGCGGGTCGGTCCATGCCTGCGCGAAATCGCCGCCGAGCTCGCGCATGGGGCGATAGAGAAGATCGAACTCGATGTCCTCGCGCCGTGTCGGCGGTGGAAAGAGGCTCTCGTGGATGCGCCGCGCCTGGGCAAGTTCGCGACGGAGCTCCATGAAGCCCTGGCTCGCCATGCGACGACCGAAGCGGCGCCGGTGCCGGCGAAGCCGCCACCAGCACGCGACCATGCCGGGCACGAGCACGAGCGGAATCACGAGCGCGCTCAGCAGCGTGTCGAGCATGCTCGTCCATCCGGTGGCTGCGGCAGCGTCGGCGTCGATCCGGGCCGCACCGGCATCGGCCCGCAGGATCAGCGCCGCCACCACATAGGCGCCGATGAGCGGCACCATCGGACGCACGCTCTCACGCGGTGTCCACGGCAGGATGAGGCACGCGAGGAAGTGCCAGAAGAAGATCGCCCACGCGGGACGGAAGAGGTCCTGGGAGCCGAGCGAGGTGGCGATGGCCTCGAAGGCCAGATGCACGGCACCGAGCAGGACGATCATCCAGCTCGCCTCGTGGACGAGGCCCTGACGGGTCTCCACGCGCCGGGCTCGCACGAACGCAAAGATGCCCAGGATCGCGAAGCTCGCGATCGTGGCGATGATCAGGGCAGGGAGCGAGGAGCCGCCGGCCGATTCGAACATGCCGAGCGTCGTGCTCCATGCGCCGTCGCGCGGGGTGGTCGTCGTTCGTGCCGTCGCGAACACGAGCCCCCAGCCGATGCCGGCGAAGGCCACGATCTCCCAGGCTGCGAAGACACTGCACAGGACCAGGAAGCGCCGCCGGAACCAGGTCTCCATCTCGCGCTCGTACTCGCCGCGGAAGATGACAGGGACATGCTGTTCGGCATGCTCGGCGCTGGACTCGGAAGTGGACGACATGCCGATCATGACGGGAAGTGCGCGGGCTGGTTCGGAAAGGACGCCACCCTCGTTCGCCGCAACGGTGCGACGGACGAGGCAACACCGGCTCAACGAGCGCCGGCGATGGCATTATCCCACGAAGTGGGGGATCAGGTCTGCGCCAGAACCTCGTCCTTGAGGCGATCGGGCATGATCCGGTAGGTGTGCGGCTCCATGCTGGAGCTTGCACGCCCCTGCGTCATGGAGCGCAGCGAAGTGGTGTAGCCGAAGAGTTCCGCGAGCGGCACCTCCGCCTGGATCACGCGCGTCACGCCGCGCAACTCGCTGTCGATGATGTGGCCGCGCCGTGATGCGAGATCTCCCGAGACATTGCCGAAGAACTCGTCCGGCGTGGTCACCGCGAGCTTCATGATCGGCTCCAGCAGCGCGGGACCGGCCTGCGTGCATGCTTCGCGGAACGCCAGGGCGCCCGCCTGCTCGAACGCGATCTGGCTCGAGTCGACATCGTGGTAGCTGCCGTAGACGAGCTGCACGCGCACATTGATGACGGGATAGCCGCCGAGGATGCCGCTTGCGGCCGCCTGACGAACGCCGTACTCGATGCTCGGGATGAACTCGCGGGGAACGACGCCGCCCGAAATCTTGTCCTCGAACGCGACGCCATCCTTGAACTTGAGCCCCTCGGCCTCGGCCTGCTCGGGCGTGATCGGCTCGACCGTGACATACGCGTCGCCGTACTGGCCGCGGCCGCCGGTCTGCTTCTTGAAGAGTCCGCGCACGCGCTCGGCGCGTCCCGTGATGGTCTCGCGGTACGCCACGCGCGGCTTGCCGACATTCACGCCGATCTTCATGTCGCGCGTGAGCTTGTTCTTGATGATCTCCAGGTGCAGCTCACCCATGCCCGAGATGATCGTCTCGCCCGTTTCGTCGTTGTAGTTCGAGCGGAACGAGGGATCCTCGCGTCGGATCGTGGTGAGCGCCTCGCCGAGCTTCTTCTTGTCGTCGGCAGTGATGGGCTCGATCGACATCGAGATCACCGGCTCCGGGAAGACCATGCGCTCCAGGATGATCGGGTGATCCGGGTCGCAGAGCGTGTCGCCCGTGAAGCTGTCCTTGAGGCCGACGACGGCGACGATCTGTCCGGCGCCGGTCTCGTCGAGCGCCTCGCGGTCCTGCGCGTGCATCTCGTAGAGGCGGCTGATGTTCTCCTTGCGACCGTTGCCCGGGTTCATCACGCGGCTGCCCTTCGTGAGCTTGCCCGAGTAGATGCGCAGGTAGGTCAGCGTGCCGGCGACATCCGCGACCACCTTGAAGACGAGTGCCGAGAACGGTGCATCGTCCTTGTGCGGCCGCGTGAGCTTGACCGACGGATCCTTGGGATCCACGCCTTCCACATCGACGCGCTCGGTGGGGTTGGGCAGGTACTCGACGGCGGCGTCGAGCACGCGCTGGATGCCGACATACTTGAGCGCCGAGCCGCAGAGGACGGGGAATGCGCGAAGCTCGATCGTGCCCCTGCGCAGGGATGCCTTGAGCTCCGCGACCGTGATCGACTCATGGTCGTGGATGTACTTCTCGGTGAGCGACTCGTCGAGCTCCGCGACGCGCTCGACCATCTGGGAGCGCCAGATCTCCGCAGCGTCCTTCCAGTCCGCGGGAATCTCGGTCTCCGTGATGGTGACGCCGTCGTCGCTCTCGCTCCAGTAGAGCGCCTTCATGGTCATCAGGTCGATGATGCCGCGGAAGTCCGGGCCGTTGCCGATGGGGAGCTGGATGGCGATCGCGTTCGCGCCGAGGCGCGTGCGGATCGAGTTGAAGCTGAACTCGAAGTCGCCGCCCATCTTGTCCATCTTGTTGATGAGGCAGAGACGCGGAACGCCGTAGCGCTCCGCCTGGCGCCAGACGGTCTCCGACTGCGCCTCGACGCCTTCCTTGCCGTCGAAGACCGCGACCGCGCCGTCGAGCACGCGCAGCGATCGCTCCACCTCGATGGTGAAGTCGACATGGCCCGGCGTGTCGATGAGGTTGACCTTGTACTCCACGCCGCCGAAGTGCCAGGGGCAAGTGGTTGCCGCCGACTGGATCGTGATGCCGCGCTCCTGCTCTTCCTGGAGGCTGTCCATGGTGGCGGTGCCCTCGTGGACCTCGCCCATCCGGTGGATCTTGCCGGTGTAGAAGAGCACCCGCTCCGTCACCGTCGTCTTGCCTGCGTCGATGTGAGCGCAGATGCCGATATTGCGAACCTTGCTGAGATCGGTGGCCATGGCGTTCGAGCTTTCCTGCCCCGCCCCTCGGCGGAGCCTGCGTGCGATGCGTGCGGGATGAGCGGTGGACCCGCGCGGAGGGGCCCTTGGACGCGCGTTCCCTACTGCGAAGAATCGGCCACTGTACCGGGACCTTCCCGGCCGAGTCAAGGATCTGGACGCATCCGTGGGCCTTCAAGCGGGCCTGCCGGGCCTACGCCTGACGAACCAGCCGTTCGCGGTCCACCCCGATCCTCGGCAGGTGCGGCGTGACCTCGGCCAGCCACCTGCGTCCATCCTCGACATATCCGGCCGTCGGCTTGAGTTCCGGCAGGAACTGCGCGAAGTAGCGGTTCAGGCGGGCCATCCACAGCTCGCGCACGAGCTTGGCGGTCATGCTCGCCAGGGCGACCGGCAGGTGCTTCGACTCGGACTCGACCTCCCAGGACGCATGGATGCGACGGTCGCCATCCACGAGCTCGTAGCTGCTGCGCGTCTCGGTCTCCTCCAGCACCCGGATCCGCGCGTCGGGGAAGGTGAACGCGAGCTCCTCCCGGTAGTGCATGCGCCCTCCGTGGCGGTCGAACGCCGCGACGATCCGCTCGCGCGGGAAGCGGCGCGCGGCATCGAGCAGATGCTCGAACGCGACGCTCGTGTTGACCGACGCCTTGCTGCGCGTGCGTGCAAGCGCGCCGTTGAAGTCAGGTGCGTCGAGCGCGGCGACGCGCAGGCGCAGGAGATGGACACCGGCGCGTTCCATCGTGCGCGCGAGCATCGCGGCGGCGATGCCGATGAGCGCCGGATCGTTCGCAAGCGGCAGAGGGACGGCAGCGCCTTCCCAGGGCGGTGCCGCGCACGGGCGGGCACCGACCGCGTCCAGCAGCGCGAGGTCGTCGGCGGGCCGCACGGCGGAGCCATCGACGGTCGCCAGGCACGCGAGCACGCCTCGCTCGAGGTGCTCCAGGGGATGACCGCTCGCGTCGTTCGGACGCTTCAGCTTCTTACTGTCGGCGATGGCAACGCGCCCGCGCGGGTCCCGCGGCTTGCGGCAGACGGCCGATTCGAGTCGGGACCAGAGATCGATCTCGCCGGGGAGCGTCGGAACCGACACGCTGGCCGCCGAGGATGGTGATGGTGGCGCAGGATCTGCCCGGAATGTGGCTGCCGCGACGCACAGAGGGCCGAGCAGGGGCCCGTAGCCCGCCTCGTCGATGCCGATGATGATCGCCACGGCTCCGAGCGTACCGAGGTCGGATTCAGGATCCTCTGCAAGGTCCAGCCCGGCCCAACCGATGGAACTGCTATACTCCGCCTTGGATTCGCGAAGGCTGACCCGATCGTACGAGTGGCCGCAGCGTTGAATCAGCCGTCGCTTGACCTCGCCCGAGATCGTCGCCGGTTGCAAATGGATTCGGGCAAGGATTGATTGCGATGAAACTGTATGTCGGGAACCTGTCGTTCAAGACGACCAATGACTCGCTGCGCGAACTGTTCGAGCAGCATGGCTCCGTGCGAAGCGCGGAAGTGGTGACGGACCGCATGACTGGCCGTTCGCGCGGCTTCGGCTTCGTGGAGATGGATGACTCCGGCCAGGCGCAGGCGGCGGTTCAGGCCCTGAACGGGAAGAACATCGATGGCCGTGATCTCACGGTCAACGAGGCTCGGCCCCGCGAGGAGCGCAGCTTCGGTGGCGGCGGCGGCGGCGGTGGCGGCCGCGGCGGCTACGGTGGCGGCGGCGGCGGCGGTGGTGGCGGCCGCGGCGGCTACGGTGGTGGCGGCGGTGGCGGTCGCGGCGGAAGCCGTGGCGGCGATCGCGGCGGCTGGTGATCCACGGCGACCCCTTCAGGGTCGCACCAAGGTCCAGTGATTGATGCGGGCACGCGTCGATGCAGCAAAGGGCTGCACGGCGCGTGCCCGCTGTTCATTTCACGGGGCGATACACTCCGTCGCCATGAGTGGGATGGGCCGTGTCAGGTACGCACGCTGCGCGACCTCGGCGGCGGTGCTGCTGGTGCTCGTCGCGCCGGCGCCGGGGCAACTGATGTCGCCGCTCGATGGCTCCTCGCAGCCGATCCAGGCGACGACGCTCTCTCGGGTGCTGGCGATGGCGGGCGTCTCGGTGCCTCTTGAGGCTCAGTGGAAGTGCCATGGCGCCTATCTCGACTCGGTGTTCGATCGGGAGAGCGAATCGCAGTCGTTTGCACGCTCGCTCAGCCTGGACGGCACCGGCTTCGAGGAACCCGAGTCGGTCAAGCGTGGTGCGGCAGTCGTTCGGCGCTCGCTTGCAGCCCATGAGACCGCCATCGACGAACTCGTCCGCTGCATCGGTGAGTCCGCCACCGACGACGCTCGCGAGAGGTTGCCGCCGGTGGCCATGGAGCTCAAGGCTCGGATGCTCTGCACCTCGTCGCTCGAGTACGGGCCGGTTCATGAATTCGGCCCGTATCAGCTCTGCTTCGATCCATGGTCCTCCCTCGATTCCCTGCTCACCGAGGAGCAGCGACGCACCGTGGCGTCGATCGTGCTTCAGTACAGTGGCTCGCGCCTTCGCAGCGCTCGCACCGTGCTCGAGTCGGGACTTGAGAACCGACTGAAGATGGCGGAGCTTTCGGCATCGCTCGGCGTGACCGCAATGACGCCGGATGCGGCGCGGCAGATCCTCGAGCGAAGGTCGGCGGAGGAGCGCGAGGCATATGGTCGGGCGATCGCGGCGGGAGAGCGGCCGGCGCCCCCCAGGCACTGGACGACCGAGCTGTACGGGCTCCGCAGTTGTTCGCCTTGTGCCGCACACGATGCGCTCGTGGCGGCACGCGAACTCACTCTGGCGATCGCGTCGGCCCTGCCTCCCGAACTCGCGGCGCGCACTCGTCGCGATTTCCTCGAGCGCGTGATGGGACTCAACGACTGGATGACTGCCGAGCGCTGGGGCGGCGCCAGGCCCATGTCAACCGACGCGCGCTGGATGGCCCGGACCCTGCTCGCGCGGCCCGACCTCTCTCCTGAACAGCGACGCAAGGCTCGCGCGATCCTCTCGGAGTGGAGCGATGCGGAGTTGGCGTGGAAGGAACGCACGGCGCAAGCGCTGCTCGAAGGCATGGAGGCGATGTGCCGCAGCGAAGGGCGTCCGCCGCGACACCCCTTCCATGCGATGGGCGTCGAGGTGCCCGAACTCGATGCCCTCTCGGCGCCCTTCCACAAGCGACTCGCCGATGCGCTTGACCAGCCGTGGATCGCCGATGCCTCGATCGAGCCGCCGCCGGCGCCGACGGCGGATGATGGAGCGCGCCTGGAGCCGGAGGACCTCGTGCTCACGGGGTCCGCAGGAGCCCTCACGAACCCGCGGCGAGCGATCTTCGAGCCTCGGGTGGTTGGGTTCACGGGCTGGCGGGGTGTCGACGAGATGGACATCGAGCAGTGGTGCCTGCTCGCGGATGCGGACGCGGATCTGCGGGGCAGGCTCGAGGCGATCGCGCAGGAGCGGCAGGCGGCATGGAACGAGATCGTGTCGCCCATCGTGGTGCGGTCAGTGGAGGACATGCCGCGCGTTCCCGGCATGTATGCGATCCGCGCCGGCGAGCCCGATCCGCATCAGGCGAAGGTCGATGCGTGGCAGAAGCGAGTCGGCGATGCCGCGGTCGAGCTCGACGCTGCGGCGCGTGCGTGGAATGCGTCCCTCCATGATGCGCTTCGCCGAACGCTGGGAGAGGAGCGCGCCTGGGTGCGTGCGGCCGTCGAGCATCGAAGGCTGGCCGATCGACTGGATGCGACGCAGGGCTCTCGCGTCCATCCTGCGCTGATGGCGATTGACGAAGAGGTGCTCGGCGGACGACGGGTCGATCCGGTCCGAGTCGTTCTCGAAGCGGGATTGCCCCCGGAGGCAGCGCGGACCGCGATCTGCGCGGCCATGCCGATGGTGGCGTCGCTTGCGCCGTTGCTCGAGGAGCAGGAGGCGATTCTCATGGGATACCTCCGGTCGATGGGAACACGCTCGGAAGAACGCAACTTCGATCAGATCATGGATGACGAGATGGCGACGGGACGAAGGCTGCTCGCCCTGCGCGACGCCTGGCGCCCGATCGAGACCGCGGCGATCGACGCGGCGAAGTCTGTGGTGAGCGAGTCGCAAGCGACCCGCATCGATCGCGCCGTGATGCGGAGAAGGTTCCCGTCCGCGTTCACTCGCGCCGATGAGATCGCTCGCGTGGCCGACGAAGCGCGTCGCGCGGCGAATCGCGAGCCCGATCTCGTGCGGCGCCTCGAGGCGATCGCCCTCATCGACGCGGCTGAGGAGTCTGCGCTCGAGAGGATTCAGCTTCGCAGCGCGGCGGTCATCGCCGGGCTTTCGCAGCCGCCACCGCCGGTGATCGACTCCCTGGCGCGGCTGTTCAGGGAGTGCCAGGCGCGACGAGAGCGTTCGAACTCGTCGGGCCGCGCGCCGATCTGGGAGACCAACCGCTTCGCGAACTATCTGGCGGGAGCCCTGCCCGGAGAGGTTCTCTGGAGCTGTCCGCCGCTGGTGCGGATGGCGAGCAATCATGGTGTGGTTCTGCCTCCGAGGCCCGGGGCGGTGGATGCGATGCGGGATACGATCGCCACGCCGTGAGCGCGAGAGAGAGTTCTTCAGCCGCTGCGCCTTCGCGCCGAACGAAGGTCGTCGCCGCCATGAGCGGCGGCGTGGACAGTTCCGTGGCCGCGGCGCTCCTGCTGCAGGAGGGCTACGAGGTCGTCGGTTGCTTCATGCGACTCGGCTCCGTGGAGGAGCGAGACGAGGCCGCATGTTCGGCCACGCCGCTCGCGCAGGCGCCGCGAGCGCACAAGCAGGGCTGCTGCAGTGTCAATGACGCCGCGGATGCCCGCCTGGTCGCGGCGCACCTGGGCATTCCGTTCTACGCGGTCAACTTCGAGCGCGACTTCGGCCGCGTCATCGACTACTTCGTGGACGAGTACAACGCCGGACGCACGCCGAATCCGTGCGTGCGCTGCAACGACTGGCTCAAGTTCGGGCGCCTGCATGCGCTCGCGAAGGATCTCGGCGCCGAGTTCGTGGCGAGCGGACACTACGCGCGAGTTGTGCGGGACTGCGCCCTGAGCGGCGGCGCCGCAGCGGGCGGTGGCGCGGGCGCGAATGATCGAGGCGCCGAAGCAGATCGCGCGAGCGAAAGCGCCCACGGCCGAGCCAGACTCCTGCGCGGCATCGATCACGCCAAGGACCAGAGCTATGTGCTCTTCGGGACGCCTCGGGAGCGACTGGACGAGATGCTGCTGCCGATCGGCGGGCTGACCAAGGCGCGCGTGCGGGAGCTTGCCCGGGAGTTCGGCCTGCCCGTGTCGGAGAAGCCCGACTCGCAGGAGATCTGCTTCGTGCCGGATCAGGACTACGCGGCGCTCGTGACCCGGCGCGCGCCGGAACATGTGCGTGAGGGAAGGATCCTCGACGAGTCCGGACGCGACCTCGGCGGCCACGCGGGCCATCAGCACTTCACGATCGGCCAGCGCCGAGGCGTGCCGGTGGCATTGGGCTCGCCCGTGCATGTGCTCTCGAAGGATCCCGCGGCGAACACGATCACCGTCGGCCCTCGCGAGCGACTGCTGCGTCGGCGATGCACCGCTCGCGGCGCGAACTGGCTTATCGAGCCCCCGGAAGAGTTCATCGCGTGCACGGCGAGAGTGCGTTCAACCTCGCTGCCGACGCCCGCACGGGTGCGGGCGCTTGCGCCGGTCGGTGCGTCGGTTCCGCGCGGTGCGCGGGCCGGCGTCGGCAACCGGGATCACCCGGGCATGGCGTCACCAAGCGGTGCGCTCGAGGTGATCTTCGACGAGCCTGTCGAGGCGATTGCGCCGGGTCAGGCGGTGGTCTGCTACCTCGGCGAGGAACTCATCGGCGGCGGCTGGATCGACGCAGCGGATTGAGCAGCGAGGGGGCGCGGGGGTGCGGATGCGGTGGCCGGGCATGCCGCCGCGCCGGGCGCGTCGTGTAGGATTCGCGACTCAGGAGGAGTCACCGAATGCCCGCGACCGCCGCCAGCAAGACCGCCGAGATCCTCGGCGCCGATGCCGAAAACCTGCTCTCCCACAAGGCCAAGGTCGATCGGAAGCTGCTGCAGTTGCCCGGGCCGGACTTCGTCGATCGCGTCTGGGTCCAGAGCGATCGATCGCCGCAGGTCCTTCGCAACCTCCAGGCCATGTTCGCACACGGACGGCTTGCGAACACGGGGTACATGAGCATTCTGCCGGTCGACCAGGGCATCGAGCATTCGGCCGGTGCGAGCTTCGCCAAGAACCCGCTCTACTTCGACGGCGAGAACATCGTGAAGCTGGCGATCGAGGGCGGCTGCAACGCGGTCGCCACGACCTTCGGCGTGCTCGGCAGCGTGAGCCGCAAGTACGCGCACAAGATTCCGTTCATCGTCAAAGTCAATCACAACGAGCTGCTGACCTACCCGAACAAGTTCGACCAGATCCTCTTCGGCACCGTCGAGGAGGCGTGGAACCTGGGCGCGGCGGCGGTGGGGGCCACGATCTACTTCGGGTCGGACAATGCGGATCGGCAGATCGTCGAGGTCGCGAACGCATTCCAGCTTGCGCACGAGTTCGGCATGGCCACCATCCTCTGGTGCTACCTGCGCAACAACGCGTTCAAGAGGGACGGCAAGGACTATCACACGAGCGCCGACCTGACGGGGCAGGCCAATCATCTTGGCGTGACGATCCAGGCGGATATCATCAAGCAGAAGCAGCCCGAACTGAACGGCGGCTTCGAGGCGCTGAACATGGGCGGCTCGAGCTACGGCAAGTTCGACAAGCGGATCTACACGGATCTCTGCACCGATCACCCGATCGACCTCACGCGCTATCAGGTGCTCAACTGCTACTGCGGTCGCTCGGGGCTGATCAATTCCGGCGGCGCGAGCGCCGGCGCGAGTGACCTTGCCGACGCGGTGAAGACCGCCGTGATCAACAAGCGCGCGGGCGGCACCGGACTCATCTCGGGCCGCAAGGCGTTCCAGCGTCCCATGCCGGAGGGCGTGAAGCTGCTGAACGCCATCCAGGATGTCTATCTGGATCCCGAGGTCACGATCGCCTGATGGCGCACGGCCTTCGCGCGATCGCGATCATGCTCGCCGCTGCCACGGCGGCCGGCGGCGGCTGCGCAGGCTCGCCTCGCAGCGAGGGTCCTCTTCCGAGCGTGGAGTTCCGTCTCGCCGAGTTCGAGCCGCGCGAGGCGTTCGTCGAGGCGAGAAGCCGTGACGGGGAGACGCTCTGGATCGCGCCGGAGCCCGTGCTGACGCTCGAGGACTTCTCCACCTCGCTCATCCGCCGTCAGGCCAGCGACGACTTCCTCCTGCTCAATGTGAAGGCGGGTTCGCGCATTCGCCTGGATGCGGCCACGATGCCGCATCTCGATCGCCCCGTGGTGGTGATGATCGACGGCACGATCGTCTATGTGCCCACGCTCAAGACGAGCATCTCGCGGCAGGTGCCGGTGCGGATCGGACCGCGCGGCATCACGCGCGACGAGGCACTGCGGATCACCGACGCGATCGCCGACCTGCGCGAGTTCGGCGCTCGACCGCTCCAGCCGCCGGTCAGCCCGCAGGAACCGGCGCCGCCGGCGCCGGCATCCCATCCCTGAAGATGAAGAACGCGGCGGCGATGAGGCAGAGGCTCGCCCAGAGGTAGTTGAGCGTGAGCTGCTGCCGCATGTAGCCCACCGCGAACCCGGCGAAGACGAGCATGGTGATGACCTCCTGGATCACCTTGAGCTGTCCCAGCGTGTACGGCCCCGCGCCGTGGCCGTAGCCGAGACGATTCGCCGGCACCTGGAAGCAGTACTCGACGAACGCGATGCCCCAGCTCACCACGATGGCGATCATGAGCGGCTTGTTCCTGAAGTCGCGCAGGTGGCCGTACCACGCATAGGTCATGAAGACATTGGCGACGAGCAGCAGGGCGACGGGCGTGAGATGGCGCATCGCGCCATTCTCCCATCAGGCGCGATCCGCAAGGTGCAGCTCCACGCGGTAGCGCAGCGAAATGGCACCCTCGCGCGAGCGCTGCGCGAAGAGATCGCGCAGCCGTGCGTCCGCCGTTGCGCGTGCCGTTCCGTCGCGCGGGTAGTAGCTGGCGCTGCCGGCGCGGTCGAGCAGCCCGGCCAGATCGAGCCGCTGCTCGTTCGCGAAATCGAGGCGTCGATACGCGCCGAAGAGCGTGGAGCGGGCGAGCGGCAGACCCGTGTCCTCGCGCGCGGCGAGGCTCGTCGCGTCGAGTCCGCGCTTCGCCTCGGGGACGGTGATTGCGGAGTACGCGGCCGTGGTCGCGTCGCGGTCATCGCGCAGGTTCCAGAGCAGCGCCACCCGGCCGCGCGGCACGAGCAGCCGATGGAACTCTGCAAGCGCTGCGTTCGCCTCGAACCAATGGAAGGCCTGGGCGACGAGCACGAGCTCGAAGGAGGACTGCTCGAGCCCCGTGCGCTCCGCCGGCGCACAGACCCATCGGCCGGGCGAATGCCGCTGCGCCGCATCGAGCATCTCGCGATTCGGATCGACGCCCGTCACGAGATCCGCGAACTCGGCGAGTCGTCGCGTCGAGATGCCCGTGCCGCAGCCGACATCCACGGCACGGATCGGTCGGGCCAATCCAGCGACCATCGCCGCGAATGCCTCGCTCGGATAGTCGGGACGACCGCGCTCGTAGGCGGTCGCCAGGCCGGTGAATCGCTGTTCGTTCGCCATCAGGCGGGCGAGGGCTGCGAACCGCCGGCGCTCGCCGTTGCCTGCCGCAGTTGCCGCGAAGGCTTCGATGCCGCGAGCGCCTCGGCGGCGCGACGCGCCTCCTCCGTGCCGATGAAGTCCTCGCCGAAGCGCACGAGCCGGAGGCTGTTCGCGATGACGAAGACGTAGCTGACGGCGTAGAAGAACGGCGTCGCCCAGATGTTGATGTTGCCGGTGGCCGCAAGCGCCAGGCCCACGATCGCCAGCAGCAGGCTCGCGCCGATGTTCTGCGCGATGATGAGCCGGGTGCGGCGTGCAAGCTCGAGCAGGAACGGCACATGGCGCAGGTCGTCGTTCATCAGCGCCACGCCCGCCGAGTTCGTCGCGATGTCGGAGCCCGACAGTCCCATGGCCACGCCCACATCCGCGCTGGCCAGGATCGGACCGTCGTTGATTCCGTCACCCACCACGAGCGTGCGGTGGCCGCGCCGAAGGAGGTACTTCAGCTCCTCGTGCTTCTCCTCGGGCAGGCACTCCGCCTCGATGGCGTCGACGCCCACGGCCTGACCCACGCGCTTCGCGACACTCAGGCGATCGCCCGTGAAGATGACCACGCGCCGCACGCCCAGTTCGCGCAGCTTCGTGACGACATCCACGGCATAGCGGCGCAGCTTGTCCTCCAGGCCCACCGCGCCGAGATAGCGCCCGTCGCGCATCACATGCACGCTGGACATGCCCTCGATCAGCGGCTCGACCGCCGGAAGCGCCCCTTCGATGGCGGCGTTCACCTGGAGCAGCCACTCGATGCGCCCGGCATGGATCACGGCGCCTGCATCGGTGGTGGCCACCACGCCGCGACCGTGCAGCTCCTCGTACTTGCGAAGCGTTCCGGGCGTCAGGCGCGCCTTCGTGGCCGTGTCGAGGATGCTCCGCGCGAGCGGGTGATTGGAGCTCTGCTCGGCATCCGCGGCGGCCTGGAGCAGCTCGGCGGGATCGACGCCCGCCGCGGGCGCCAGCCGACCGACGCTGAATCGGCCGGTCGTGAGCGTGCCCGTCTTGTCCATCACCACCGTGTCGACATTCGCGGCGGACTCGAGCACGCGCGTCGTCTTGATCATGATGCCCAGCCGCGCAGCGGCCGCGAACGCGGCGACCATGGCCGTCGGATAGGCGATGAGCAGCGCGCCGGGGCAGGTCACCACGAGCACCGTGATGGCGCGCTCGGCGGCGGCGGCCTTCACGAGCGCGTTGTCGCTTCGGCTGGCGAACCACCAGACGAGCCCGGCCACCATGAGCACCACCGGCACGTAGTAGCTCGCGAGGCGCTCGATCAGTTCCTGCCGTCTGCCGCGCGTGCTCTCCGCCTCGCGGATGAGCTGCTCCACCTTGCCGATCGTCGTCTCGCCCGCGACGGCGGTGACGCGCACATCGATCTGGCCCGTCAGGTTGCTCGTGCCAGCGTAGACATCGGATCCGGGCTCCACCTCGATCGGCACCGCTTCACCGGTGAGCGACGCCTGATTGATGTTCGAGGTGCCGGTCACGACCTTGCCGTCGACGGGCAGGTTCTCGCCCGGTCGCACGCGCACGGTCTGTCCTACGCGGATCTCCGCAAGCGACACATCGCGCTCGGCGCCATTGGCGTCCACCAGGCGCGCCGTATCCGGCGTGAGTTCGACCAGCTCGCGGATGGCGCGCTGCGCGCCCCACGCGGTCCGGCTCAGCACGAGTTCCGCGAGCCAGAGGAAGAACGCAAGGAAGCCTGCGGCAAGGAAGAGGTTGCTCATGAGCGCCGCGAAGACCGCGAGCGACGCGAGCGTGTCGCTCGAGGGCCGGCCGGAGAGGAACTCGCGGATGGCGCCCCATGCGAGCGGGATGAAGAGGATGATGGCGCCGATGGCCGCCGGGATGTCCGCCACCTGGCGCTCGATGCCCAGCAGCATGGCGATCCACGAGGAGAGCAGCAGCATGCCGCCCACCAGGGCCAGGAAGAGCTGGCGTTCGAGGCGTCGACCGCCGTCGGCGCCAGGGTCTGCGGCGCGCGAGGCAGAGGCGGTGCGTGCGGCGGTGGGAGAATCGCTCATGCGGCTCATGCGATTGCAGAGGGTAGCAGTCCCCCTCGCGAGAGATGTGAGGGGTCCCTACGCCGTGTCGGCGGGCGAGGTTCGGCCGGGGATGGCGGGCTTGCGAGCCGCGGCAGGCTCTCTGCGGTCGATGCGCCGACCGGGCGCCGACCCCGAGCACAGCCGGGGCGCCGTCAAACGACGCGTTCCTGGCGTGCCTCGCGGGCCATGAGCTCCGCGATGGCGTCCGCGGGGGCAAGGCCCCCGAAGAGAATGCGATCGACTGCGTCGATGATGGGCAGATCGATGCCCCGATCGCGGGCGAGCTGGGCGACGCTGCGAGCCGTTTCCACACCCTCGACCACCGACCGCGTGGACGCGAGATGCTGCTCGAGCGTCTGCCCTCGCCCGAGCGCCTCGCCGCAGGAGCGATTGCGACCCTCCGGGCTGAAGCAGGTCGTTGCAAGGTCGCCCACGCCGGCGATGCCGAAGAATGTTTCGGCCTTCGCGCCAAGCGCCGTCCCGAGCCGCGCCATTTCGGCAAGCCCGCGCGCCAGCAGTGCGCTCTTGGCGTTGAAGCCGAGTCCGAGTCCATCGACGATGCCGGCGGCGATCGCAATGATGTTCTTGAGCGCGCCCGCCATCTCGGCGCCGATCGGGTCGTCGTGCGTGTAGATGCGGAGCCACGGGGCCATGAAGGTCGTCTGCACGCGAAGCGCCGCGCGAGCATCGCTGCACGCGGCGAGCATGATCGCGGGAAGGCGCCGAGCAAGTTCCGCCGCGATCGTCGGACCCGTGAGGATGACCACGGGCGAGTCGCTCGCGCGACCCGTCGCATCCCGGAGCACCGCGGAGGGAAGTCGATGCGAGCCGGACTCGAACCCCTTCGCCACGCTCACGAGCGCGGTCGAAGGAGGCAGTCGGCCGGCGAGCCGCGCCCATGCCGGTCGCACGAACTGCGTCGGAATGGCGCTGACCGCGATCGTCGCGCCGTCGAGCGCGCGGTCGGGATCGGCGGTGACCTCCACTTCGGGCGGCAGCGACACGCCCGCAAGGCGCGGCGAGGATCGCGCGGTGGCCAGCGCCTCGATGTCGCGCTCGAACGGTCCCCAGAGCACGCACGACACGCGCTTCTCCGCCAGGACCGACGCAAGCACCAGCCCCATCTGGCCGTCGCCCACGATCGAGACTCGTTCGGCAGGGGAGGCCATGCGCTGCTCAATCCTCGTCGAAGCGACGGTTGACGAGGGCCGTGAGTGCGGCGATCGCCTCCGCCTCGTCGGCGCCGTCGCATGTGATCTCGAGCGTGGTGCCGCAGGTTCCCGCGAGCAGCAGGATCTGCATGATGCTCTTGCCGTCCACGCGCTCCTCGGAGTCGCAGCGGCGCACCGTCACCGATGCCGCAAAGCGGGACGCCGCTTCGACGAAGGTCATCGCCGGTCTCGCATGCAGACCGAGCGTGTTGGAGATGACGACCTGCGCGGAGACCACGCTGTCACGCGCTCAACGCTGCGTTCTCCCGGCGTCCGCTTCCTCGAGCAGGGTCACCACCTCGTGAACCTCCCGGGCCTGTCGAAGGAAGCGACGGAACTGGTCCTTGCCCAGACATCCCACGATGACCTCCATGGCCGCGATGTGCTCCTCGGGACGCTCCTCCGGAGAGACGAGCAGGAAGATGGCATGCACGGGCTGGCGGTCGAGCGCGTTGAACTCGACGCCGCGCTCGCTGAGACCGACGGCCACCGTGACGGAGGGAAAGTCCGCCGCCTTCACATGCGGCACGGCCACGCCGTGGCCGATGCCGGTCGAGCCGCGCTTCTCCCGCTTGATGACGGCCTTCTGGAACTCGTCGCGCTTCGTGGCGGCGATCGAACCGGAGGCGACGAGCGCGTCGAGGAGTTCGCCGATGGCATCGTCGCGCCGCGTGGATTTCAGGCTGGGAACGATCGCTTTCTTGACGACGATGGTGCTGAGCTTCATGGCGAGGGTGGCGGTGATGGCGCCCGTGGGAGGGCGGCGACGGCGGCGTCGCCGGGGGCCGGAGCGTCATGCCTCCGGGTGGTGATGGTTTCGGATCTTTTCCTTGTGGTCCGTGAGCTGGCGCACGCCGCGATCGATCACCAGATCCACCGCGGCATAGAGATCCTCATGGCGGCTGTTGGCGATGAAGTCATCGTGCCCCTCGATGTCCGAGATGAGCTCGACATGGAATCCATGCCGCGGCTCCTTCTCGACCACCAGCGTGAGCTGCTGCACCCGGTCGAAGTGGCGCGTGATGCGCTCCGCCTTCTTGCGGATGTAGGTCTCGATCGGCCCGGTCAACTCCATGTGCTTGGCAGTGATGTTGATCTGCATCGAACGGACCTTGGAATCCTGAGGTTGAGGGTGCTCTGGTCGCTGGTGGGTGCCGCGGCAGCGCCTCCGCGACCCGTCCGGTGGCCGGGTCGGGCATGGTACACGCCTGCGCCTTCTCACGGAGCGAGCGAGGGTCGACCCTGGCGCTCCACGAGCGTGGTCGTTCGATACTCACCGCGCCGCCGATATCCGACCTCGATGGACTGTCCCCTCGGAAGTCGTCCGAGCACGATCACGAGTTCCTCGAGCGAGCGCACGGCCTCGCCGCCGATGCCCGTGATCACATCGCCGATTCGCAGTCCCGCCTGGTCCGCGGATGAGCGGCGCAGCACGCGCGTGATCTTCACACCGTCGTTGGAGTTCTCGGCCTGGATGCCCATGATCGGGTCCGTCGGCGTCACCGTGTCCTTGATGGTGCCGCGCGACGCGACCCATCGGCGCCACTCCTTCTCGACATCCGCCACCGGGCGATTGAACGCCTTCTCCATCGCCTTCACGCCGGTCGGGTCCCTCTCGAATCCGTCCGTGTAGGCGCGATAGAAGTCCACGAGCCGGCCGCGATCCGCGACGAACTCGAAGATGGACCTCGCCAGCGCGTAGTTGAGTTCCGCCTTCTCCATGAAGGCGGCATGGCTCGTGGCGAAGAAGCGCGGCCATGGCGGTGCGTTGCCGTGCATCGCGGCACCGCGCGCCAGGTTGTGACGGATGTTCGGTCGGAAGATCGGTGCGCCGTCCTCGCCCCACTCGTAGTCCTCGAAGAGGCTCGCGAAGCCCTCCTGGAACCAGACGGGATGCACCTGCCGCAGCCGGTCCATGTGCCCCCAGTGCAGCAGGTGCACGAACTCGTGGCGGAGGCTTGCGCCGGTGTCGCGACTCACCAGGCGTCGCAGCCGATGCTCGTAGACGCCGGCGGTGTTCGGTCCGTCGAAGAAGTCCTTGAAGTCCAGCGGATGCGGGATCGCCAGCAGCACCGGATCGTTCTGCACGCCGCCGAAGAGTTCGCGCACCATCCAGTCGCCCTGTCGATCGAGCATGGCCAGCATCTGCGTGCGGCTCGTCTCGTCCAGCGCGAGCGCCAGGCGCAGCTTGCGCGGCTCATCCTCGAGGTAGGTGTAGCGGCGGTCGCCGTACTTCCTCTTCCACGCCGCGAACGCCTCCTCGCCCAGCGCGACGCGACGCTCCGCGGGGGAGCGGATCGCCGCGAGTCGTGCGCGCACGGCGGGCCAGCGGGGGTCCTCGCGCAGTGCCGCGAGGTCGGGGTCGCCCGCGGCGGACCCGAGGTCGCCGAAGCCGAAGTCGATGGAGCGGCCCAGCAGATCGAATGCGCGATCAAGATCCCCGAGGCGCGACTGCACGCACGCGCCGTTGTAGAGCATCAGCGCATCGTCGGGATGCCGGCCGAGGAACGCGTCGACGACGCGCCAGGCGCCGGGCCAGTCGTCGGCGGCAGTGGCTCGCGAAAGGTCGCGCTCGGCCGAAGCCCGCTCCGCGTCCGTGGGCGTGGTTCGAGGCGAGCGACGACGCTCCGAGGCTGGTGTTCGGTCGGCTCCCTGCGACGGATCGCAGCAGCCGGCGTGATTCGGGGCGAGGGCGGCGCGATGCGCCTCGATGCTGCCGGTGTCGGCAGCGGCCGCCGCGCTCGCTGCGTCGGCCGGACCCGCGCCCAGTGCCAGCAGGCACGCGATGACTGCGTCGGCGTACTCTCGCACGCGGTCAGGATAGTCGCACCTGCGGCGCCGACGGCTGCATGGAAGCGCGAATCGGCAGCGGGATCTCGCCGGTGGCGATGCGCCGCAGCACCTCGGGCAGGAGCTCCCGTTCGGCATGCCGCACGCGCTGATCGAGCGACTCGGGCGTGTCGCCGGGCACGATCGGCACGCGACGCTCCGCAAGCACCTGCCCATGGTCGTAGATCTCGTCGACCAGATGGACGCAGCAGCTCGTTTCGGCGAGACCCGCGTCGAGCACGGCACGATGCACACGGAGCCCGTACATGCCGCGGCCGCCGAAGCGAGGAAGCGGACCGGGATGAATGTTGATCACGCGGCCGGCCCATCGGCCCACCCGGAAGAGCCGCAGATATCCGCAGAGGCAGATGAGATCGGCCCGGGCCGCGAGCAACGCGTCATCGAGTCGATCGTCCAGGGAGCGGCCATGGTTCCCGCTCGTGGTGGTGCTCGCATCATTGCCTGCGGGTGCGCCGACGCCATCCGATCGCTCGATCACCGCGACCGGCATGGCCCGTTGCCGCGCGAGGTCGATGCCCGCGACGCCCGGCTTCGTCGCCGCCACGAGTGCAATCTCGACCGGCAGCTCGCCGCGCTCGACTCGATCCGCAAGGTTCATCACCGTGGAGCCCGCGCCGCTCACGAGGCACGCGACGCGAAGTGGCGGCGCGGATTTTCGCTGCGCTTCGACCGATGCCGCGGAACGATCTTCATTGCTCGATTCGCTCATGCGCCGCTCGGCGCGCTGAGCGTAGCCGCATCCCCAAAGTGCGTCCGAGCCAGCGATTCCGCACGCGCTGCATGACGCGTTCCTCGAGTCGATGAGCACAACTGCGATGAGGTGCTGCGTCGTCCGCGCGCCAATCGCGGAACAACGCTCTTTGCTCCGGATCTGGAAATTGCAGGAAGGCCGGCTACGGTCGAGATGACAGGTGAGTCTCGGACCATCGGGCAGTCGATCATGCGTGGCGCAGCGCCATGGAGGGACCGTGCGACGAATTCACATCGTAATCGTGCTCGTTTCCACAGCGGCAACGGCTGGTCTGCTGATTGCGAATCCCGCAGCCGCACCTCCCGGCGGCTATGTGGCGTTCACCACCAACGACCTCGGCATGCACTGCGTGAACTCCGATTTCTCGGAGATCTGCATCCTGCCTCCCTACAACACGGTCCGCACCGAGGTGTTTCGGCGCGGCGGCTCGCCGGAGCGAGTCCATGAGAATCTCACGGTGACCTACTCGGTTCCGTCGAACACGCACTCGTCGGACAAATCGAACTTCTGGGCCTATGCGCAGGCGACCTTCGGAGTCGATCTGCCTCCGGACATCGGACTCACGGGGCACGGCATGGCAGGCTCGATGACCGCCACCCAAGGGGGGCGCTACGAGGTCACCGGCATTCCCATCGTTCCGATCGATGACTCCGGCAAGCTCGATCCGTATCCGGTTGCGGAGGTCAGGATCAGCGGCCCCGATGGAACCTTCGTGAGCCACGCCGTCGTCCCAGTCTCCAGCGAGATGGCGTGCACTTCCTGCCATGGCGGCAACGGCGTCTCGATGGCGCACGACATGCTCGTGAAGCATGACGCGATGCACGGCACATCGCTCGTGGATCAGAAGCCCGTGCTCTGCGCGTCATGCCACGCCGATGTGGTGCTCGGCGCTCCGGGGGTGCCCGGCGTCCCCGCCTTCTCGCACGCGATGCACGGATCGCATGCAGTCGCCGTCGAGGGCATGGGGCTGAAGAACTCCTGCTACGCGTGTCATCCCGGCGAGCGCACGCAGTGCCAGCGTGATGTCCACTCGACCGCCGGTGTCGACTGCGTCTCGTGCCACGGCGGCATGTCGGCGGTCGGCAACCCGGCGCGGCGGCCGTGGGTCGACCTTCCTCGCTGCGGCGACTGCCATGATCGACCGGGCTTCGAGTTCGAGCCACCGGGGGTGCTCTTCAAGGATGCCACCGGCCATGGCGGCGTGCATTGCACGAGTTGCCACAACAGCCCGCATGCAATCACTCCCACGATCACCGAGATCGACAATCAACAGGCGATCACGCTGCAGGGACATGCCGGCGTGATCGATACCTGCATCGTCTGCCACACGCAGGTTCCGAGCGATCCGTTCCCCCATCGCGGCGACGACGACTGATTGCAAGGACGAGAGCATCACCATGCGACTGAACACTCACGTATCCAATAGCGCGCTTTCAGGTGCCGCCGCTCTGCTCGTGACCGCCGCGGCCTTCGCTGCACCGCCCGCGTATGTCGTGGTCGATCTCGAAACGCTCGCCGGGCCGGACGAGTTGACCGATCCGGGATCGTGGGCGTCCGGACTCGCAGGCGCAGGCGGCGTCATTGGCGGATCGGTGACCAACGGCGCGCACCACGAGTTCCATGCCTTCCGCATGGCGATGGGATCGATGATCGATCTCCTGCCGCTTGCGGGGGATGCTCACAGCATTGCAACGGGAGCGAACGCCTCCGGCGCAACGGTCGGCCTCAGCTACAACCTCGGCGAGGTGGTCACCCACGGCGTCCGCTGGGGGACCGATGGCGCTTCGACATCATTGGGAGCCTTCCATCCCAGGGCCATCGCGGACGACGGCACGGTCGTTGGCGAGCAGCCCGTCGCAGGCAGCCTCGGCGTCGCGCGCGCCGCGCGGCTTGTCAACGGTGTGGTCACGGATCTCGGCACACTCGGCGGGACGAGCAGTTCCGCGTCGGATGTCAACGCCGGTGGCTGGATCGTCGGACAGTCGAGACTGGCGAGCGGTGCGACCTTGCGCGCGTTCCTCTGGCGTGCTGGAACCATGAGCGATCTCGGCACGCTCGGTGGCGCTTCGAGTCGTGCGGTGGCGATCAATTCCGCCGGGCAGGTGGTTGGGACATCCCAGACCGCCGTCGGCGATCCTCACGCGACGCTCTTCAATCTCGGCCCCGCCGGCGAGGTCCTTTCCCGTGTCGATCTTGGCGTGCTCCAAGGGCGATCGAGCAGTGCATTGGACATCTCCGACGACGGCACGGTGGTGGGCGTCTCCGGCGATCGCGCCTTCCGTTGGTCGGCGGGCTCGCTCGTCGACCTCAATGAGCTGATCGCGCCAGGAAGCGCATGGGTTCTGACCAGGGCCGTCGCGATCGACGCGAACGGTCGTGTGGCGGGCGAAGGGCGTCACTTCGGGCAGCGGCGGGCATTCCTGCTCCTGCGGCGCAGCGCTGCGGACTTCAACGCCGATGGGCGAGTGGACGGCGATGATCTGGGCACGCTTCTGGGCGAGTGGGGACCCTGCGCAGGTTGCCAGGCGGATCTCAACGGCGATGGCATCGTGAACGGCGACGATCTCGGAACGCTCCTGGGCGAGTGGAGCTGATCGCCGACGGCGTGGGCGCAGCGCGGACTCTCGCCTTCAGTCGCCACTCGAGGGGGGCGATCGGAAGTCGATGCTCTTTCCGTCGGCACCGACGGCCACCATCGTCAGGATCGCCTCGGTGACCTTCACGGTCTCGCCGCTGCGCCAGCGTTCGGCCTCCACCACGACGCGCACGCGCACGCTGCTGCGTCCGGTTGCTTCCGTGCGCGTTCCCATGGCGAGAATGTCGCCGGTGAAGACCGGGGCGATGAAGTCGACGCGGTCGATCGACACGGTGACCCATCGATGCAGCCCGTGTCGGCGCGCTTCCACATATCCCGCCTGATCGATCAGGCTCAGGATCACGCCGCCGAAGACGGTGCCCTGGTGATTCTCGTCCGCAGGCGATGTGATGCGCCGCAACGCCGGATGCAGGGCCTCGCGCTCGCTCATGCCGCGAGCGTAGCCGCTCCTGCCGACCATGGACGCTGCGGCCGCACGCTACGCTTGTGACCCCATGCCACGCACCACTGCCGCCCGCGCCGGCCGATCAGGTTCCTCCGCCTCTCGTCGGCTCGCCGCCCAGCGCGGCGAGGCCCGCGCCCCATCGGCAGCGCAAGGCACGCGTCTGGAGCGTGACTCGATGGGCGAGATGCCCGTGGCGGCGGACCTGCTGCATGGCGCGACCACACAGCGCGCCGTCCTGAACTTTCCCGTCTCCGGGCGCCCGGTTCCGCCGCAGCTCATCGAGGCCTACCTGCTGCTCAAGCGCTGCTGCGCGGAGGCCAATCGCGAACTCGGGAACCTCTCCGCCGCGAAGGCCCGGGCCATCATCGATGCATGCGACGAGATGCTCGGCAGCTTTCGCGGAAAGGGCTCGCCGACCGGTGTGGCGGAGCTGATGCGTCACTTCCCGATCGATGTCTTCCAGACGGGCTCCGGCACCTCCACCAACATGAATGTGAACGAGGTGATCGCCAATGTCGCGGCGAGGCGGGCGGGCAAGGCGATCGGCTCGCGCGATGTCGTCCATCCCAACGACGATGTGAACGCGAGCCAGAGTTCGAACGACACCTTCCCCACGGCGTCGCAGGTGGCCGGCGCCGCGATGATCACCGAGCGACTGCTGCCCGCCCTCTCGCGTCTGGCCGCGGCGCTCGAGAAGAAGGCCAAGGCGTGGGATCGCATCGTCAAGGTCGGGCGCACGCATCTCATGGATGCGACACCGATCCGCATGGGGCAGGTCTTCTCGGGCTTCGCGGCCGCGGCGCGCGAAGGGGAGCGCCGCGCGAAGGCGGCCGTCGAGGCGCTCGCGAGCAATCTGCCGATCGGTGGAACGGCCGTCGGAACCGGCATCAACGCACATCCGCGATTCGGATCGATGGTGGCCACGAAGCTCTCCTCCTCGCTCGGCATCCGCTTCCGCGAGACGCGCAATCACTTCGAGGCGCAGGCGACCCGCGACTGCGTGGTCGAGGCAAGCGGCAACCTGCGCACCATCGCCGTGAGCCTGTCGAAGATCGCCAACGACATTCGACTGCTGGGATCGGGACCGCGCTGCGGGCTCGGTGAATTGAGCCTTCCCGCGACGCAGCCGGGCAGTTCGATCATGCCCGGCAAGGTCAATCCCGTCATCTGCGAAAGCGTCATCATGGTGTCCGCGCAGGTGATCGGCAACGACACGGCGATCTCGATCGGTGGTCTTGGCGGCGTCGGCAGTCTTCTCGAACTCAATGTGGCGATGCCCATGATCGCGGACAACCTGATCGAGAGCATCTCTCTGCTGGCGAACGCCTGCGGGATGTTCGTCGACCGATGCATCGACGGCCTCGAGGTGAATGAGAGGACCGCGACGGGCATGGTCGAGCGGAGCCTGATGATGTGCACGGCGCTGGCGCCGGTGATCGGGTACGACCGTGCCGCGAAACTCGCGAAGGAGGCGTTCGCGAGCGGTCAGACGGTGCGCGAGCTCGCGCTCGAGCAGAAGCTCGTCGATGCGAAGTCGCTCGATCGACTGCTCGATCCCACCGCCATGACGAAGCCCGGCGGAAAGGGGCCGGGCGGCGGTTGAGTTCCAGGCGCGGTGCCGCGTCGGCAATCAGCCGGACGCGGCTTGCACATCGGCACCCAGACGATCACGAGGATCGCCGCGAGCGTGCACGCGATGCTCAGTTCGAGATTCCACATCGGTGACCTCGGCGAAGGGGCGGACTTCGAGTTGATTGAAAGTGGTCCGAGGCGCCTCGCGGGCAATTGCTGTGAGCGTGAGAGAGTCGTTCAGTAGACCTCGAGCATGCAGCGGTGCGTGGGACGCACGCGGCGCTTGACCTGTTCCTCGGTCCACTCGGCGGGCGGCACATCGGCGATCTTCTCGTCGCGCGTGAGGTAGCCGCGATCGAGACCGTGCCGCCCGAGCATCTGGAAGAGGCCCACCTGCATGCCTGCAAGGCCGCAGATGTAGATCAGCGTGGTGGGGGAGGCGAGAAGTTCGCGGAAGTGGTCGAGCCGGCGCTCGATGAACTGATGCACATACTCGCCGCGCCCGCCGTCGGAGCGATTCTCGCGACTGATGACCGTGTGGTACTCGAAGCCGGGGTGCTTCTTCGCGAGTCCCGTGAAGAGCTCGTCGTAGAGCAGGTCGCTGCGGTACGGCGAGCCCATCACAAGATGAATGCGCCGCGTGCATGGCTTCCAGCCGGCGGTGGCGGGTGAGCCTGCGGGAGGTCCTTCAAGCAGCTCCTTCATGAACCCCCGGAAGGGGGCGATGCCGGTGCCCGTGGCAAGGAAGAGGTAGTCGTGCGCGTCATGGTCGACCGGAAGGAGGAACCGCTTGCCCGCAGGACCGCTCAGCTGCACCGGCTCGCCGGGGCGAAGGTCGCAGAGATAGTTCGAGCAGACGCCCAGGAAGAGTCGGTGATCGCCCGGGTCGTCGCCCACCTTGTGCGGCGAGCGCTCCGCGATGAGCCGCTTGGGTGTGGTGGACATGATCCGGCCATGGCCGTCCTCGCCCCAGGTGGGGCTGGCGATCGAATAGAGACGCACCTTGTGCGGTCGCCCCTGCTCGTCCGCGCCCGGAGGAATGATTCCGAAGCTCTGGCCCGAGCGGAAGTTGCCCTCGAGCGGCGTTCCGGAGATGTCGATCTCGACATGCCGGACGAAACTGGAGCTCTTGCCCTTCATGCAGAGCGCGTTGTTCGTCACTCGGCCCACGACGGGCGATCCCGGCAGGACCAGGTGCATCTTGGCGGCGGGGAGGTTCGGTTCCACGATCGACTCGGCGGTGGGACTCATGGTTGTGCGGGTTCGCTGCGTGATTGGGGATGAATCGTGGATTGCGGGCGTGGACGCATGGTAGGGGGCGATTGCCGATTTTGGGCTCCATGCCCGCTCACCGGTCGATACAACATCGCTCCGGCGCCGCGGCGCGCCGGCTCACCGCGAACTGAAGGACGAGGGATCGTCATGGATTTCTTCCGCATCGAGGGCGGCCGAAGGCTCTCTGGACGCATTGCGATCGAGGGCAGCAAGAACGCGGCACTGCCGCTGATGGCCGCCAGCCTGCTCACGGAGCAGCCGGTGGTCCTGCGCAATGTCGCCGAGCTCTCGGATGTCGAGAACATGGCGAGGCTGCTGAACGAGCTCGGCGTGAAGGCGATGTTCGCGCCGGAGGCGATGACGCTCACCAGCGAGGATGAGAACCAGGTCACGGCGCGCTACGACATCGTGCGCACCATGCGCGCGAGCATCTGCGTGCTGGGGCCGATGGTGGCGCGTCGCCGGCGCGCGGTGATCAGCATGCCGGGCGGCTGCGCCTTCGGCGACCGGCCCGTCGATCTGCATCTGAAGGGCCTGAAGGCGCTGGGCGCGAAGGTCGATCTGCGCGGCGGCAACATCGTGGTGACGGCCGACCGGCTGCGCGGCGCCACGGTCTTCCTGGGAGGTCCCTTCGGCAGCACGGTGCTGGGCACCGCGAATGTGATGAGCGCGGCCACGCTTGCGAGCGGCACCACGATCATCGAGGGCGCCGCCTGCGAGCCGGAGGTGGTCGATCTTGCGCGGCTGCTCACGAAGATGGGCGCGAAGATCCGCGGCGCAGGGTCGCCTCGCATCGTGATCGAGGGCGTGGAGGAGCTCGGCGGTGCGGACCATACGGTCATGCCTGATCGAATCGTGGCCGGCACCTATGCCGTGGCGTGCGCCATGACCAACGGCGACTGCATCCTCGACGAGTTCCCATACGACGCGCTGATCGCGGCCGTGCACTACCTCGAGGAGATCGGCGTGCATGTGGAGGTCCTCTCCGCGAACGAGGACCGCACGCGCGCGACCGTGCGCGTCACGAGCGACCGCTCGCTCCGCCCGGCCATGATCACCACGCAGCCGCATCCGGGATTCCCCACGGATCTCCAGGCGCAGTTCATGGCGCTGCTCTGCCTGGCGCAGGGCAACAGCATCATCACCGAGAAGATCTACCCGGAGCGCTTCCTGCATGTGGCGGAGCTCTCGCGCATGGGCGCGAGGCTCTTCCGCCAGGGGCCCACGGTGATGGTCGCCGGCGGCGGCGAGCTGATCGGCGCACCCGTGATGGCGAGCGACCTTCGTGCGAGCGCCTGCCTGGTGCTCGCGGGGCTGGCTGCACGCGGCGAGACGATCGTGAACCGCGTCTATCACCTGGATCGCGGCTACGCGCAGATGGAGAGGGTGCTCACGCAACTCGGCGCCCGCATCGAGCGACTGAGCGACTCGGCGAAGGCCGTCGATCCCACCGTGCCGCTGCCGCTCGATGCCGCGTCAGCGCCCGGATCCGCGGCGACGCCGCTGGGCGCCCATCGCTTCATGCAGGACGATCGCTGACGCGACCGCGACATTGAGCGACACGCCCGGCCGGGTCGCGATCCGGCAGACGCCGTCGGCCGAGGCGAGGACTTCGCGCGAGACGCCGCGTCCTTCGGCGCCCAGCACGAGCACGCACGGATCGTCGAACCGGCACTGGACGACATCCTCCGCGCCGTCGGCGTCCTCCGCGACGATCACGCGGATGCCGCGCGTGCGCAGCGTGCCGAGATCCGCCGCGAGGTTCGCGCTCGTGGCCCACGGAACGCTGAAGACGCGCCCCATGCTGATGCGGATCGTCTTGCGCGTCAGAGGGTCCGCGGAGTCGCCCGAGAGGAGCACGCCCGCCGCGCCGAACGCGTACGCGTTCCTGAAGAGCGAGCCCATGTTGTCGACATGCACCACGGCGTCGGCCGCGAGCAGCACGCGCGGTGCGTCTGCCTGGACCGGCGCCGCGAGCAGGTCATCGAGCGTCGCATCCGGCGCTCGTCGTCCCATGCCCAGCGCGCCGTGATGATGGTCGTAGCCGGAGATGCGCTCGACGAGCTCCGAGGGCGCGACGAAGACCGTCAGCGCGCCGGCGGCCTCGACCGCGGGTCGCAGTCGCTCGAGCGCCTCGGGACTGAGCAGCAGCGAATGCACATTCACCGGCGGGGGCAGGTGCTCGCCTCGATTCCGCCTCACCACCGCCGCCATCCATCGTTCGATGCATGCGGCGCTCTCCACGATGAAGGCACCGTGGGCGCCGCGAAGATCCGCGTCGCGCACATCGCGGTAGATCGCGACGCGAGGGTCGTCGAGGTCGTCGATCGGGACCGGGTTCACGCGGTTCACGCGGTTCACGCTGGTGGCGCAGTCGGTGCGGCCCTCAGCGCCGCGATGCCGCGGCCGCGGAGGTCTCGAGCCGCGTCATGAGATCCGAGAGATCGCGCCGGTATCGACGCACGGCAGGCAGCACCTGCTCCTCCAGACGGCGCTTCGTCGCCGCGTCCAGCAGGGTGGATCCGTCGGCGATCGACGAGGTGGCCGCCTGGATTGCGGAGGTGAGCGCGTCGGCGCTGATCGCGGCTCGATTCGCGGAGAGGATCAGCAGCAGCGCCGCCTCGTCATCGGCGGAGAACGGCTGGAACGCGCGGACGACCGAGATCAGCACATCGACATTCTTGAGCAGCCAGAGTTCGGTGGAGCCGATCACGAACTGCGTCTTCGTCACCAGGAGGTCCTCGCGAATCTCCGGCCAGAGGGCGCTCCACATGACGCTGATCAAGGACGCGCCGTCGCCGATCGGTCCGAGGCAGGCGCGGATCTGCGCCCAGTCGGAACCCGATCCGGAGAATCGTCCGCTGAGCTGGTGCCAGATGGCGCGCAGGCCGACCTGATCGTCAAAGGCCGACTCGAGCTGCTGGATGCGCACCATCGGCCTGAGTCGGCGCGGTGCGTCGGGCGACGCATCGGGACCGCCGTCGGGATCGAGCTCGAGCGACCGCGAGAGCACCTGCCACTGCTCGCTGATGCCCTTCGACTGCTCGCTCCAGGCCTCGAAGTCCTTCGGCAGCCGCTCGGCCAGCGGCTCGAGCGCTTCGAGCATCCTGGTGATGCGACTCTCGCGCCCGGGGCCCCAGGGCTCGCCGGTGGCGGGATCAATCGGGCCCTCGGTCGCCATGAAGATGTCGCGGATTCCCGGTACGGAGCGGCGAATCGAGTCGAGATCGCCGGCGCCCTTCTTGCCGAGGATCCGCTCCATGGCCGACTCCCGCGCGGCGATGGTGAGCACGCGACCCGCTGCGAGCACCGGTGCCCGCTTGGCGGCCTCGTCGAGCGGACCGGGTATCGGCGCCGAGCGCGTACCGCCGATGCTGAGGATGTCGAGCTCGGCACTGCCGCTGATCGCGTTGCGGTCGAGCACCAGGCGCGCATCCGTGTGCAGTCGGATCGACGCATCGAGCTCGAAGGTGATGATGAACCCGCCCGTGGTGGGTCCGAGCGGCGTCAGTCCGTCGGCAACATCCCGCGGACGAATGCTGCGGTCGAGCTCGATCGCGGTCACGGTGCCCATGTCGACGCCGCCCAGGCGCACCGGGGTCCCGAGCTTCAGCCCCGAGAGTCCGTCCTCGAAGGTTCCGAACGCCTGCCATGAGTTGAACTGCCGCCATTGAATGCCCTTGATGAGCAGTGTCGCGACGAGCCCCAGCACGAAGATGAGGATCACCACGGTCCCGATGCGTCGGGCGACCCGATCGGTCTCCGGGGTGAAGTTCATGGCGACCGCTCGCGACGCCATCGCGTCATGGCGCGCCGGCGGGGGATCTCGGCGCCGCGTTGAGGATGATGCCGAGTTCGTTGCGGGACTTCTCGAAGCGATCCACCGCCGAGAGCACCTGCTGCTCGATCAGCGCCCGGAACGCGGGATCCTGCGCGAAGCGGTTGCGCTGATCGGAGAGGACCGCGCGGAGCGCCTCGCTTGCGACATTGAGCTCGCTCGTGGCGACCGCGAAGTCGGCGGCGGCCTGATAGAGGTTCTCGTTCGCGATCTCCTTCGGTCCCGGCATGTTCAGCAGTCGCCACGGATTCCGCCGCACTTCCAGCGTGCCGAGCTTGAGCTGCGTGGCCGCCTCTCGCGCGTTGAAGAGGAAGCTGCGGATGGTGGGGATCTCCGCCGTGAGCTCGGCCTGCGCCTGCGCCAGCAGCGTGTCGAGCGAGATCACCGAGGTGAGGCCGTAGTCGAGGATCGTCTCGATCTTGGGCATGGCCGTGTCGCGGGCCTCGACCATGACATCCTTCGCGGCGCCGGCGAAGCTCACTGCCTCGTCGAGGAAGACATCCACCTTGCCCTCCGGCGCCAGATAGCCGTTGATGCGGACGAGCGACTGATCCGCATTGCGGAGGGAGTTCGTGATGTGCTCGCGCCAGGTGTCGTAGTCCTTCGCGACCTCCTCCACGATCTGCTGCGCGTTCTCGAGGATGGGCCCCGCGCGCTCGTCGAGCGTCCGCGTGAAGTTCGCGGTGTTGCCCAGGATGTCGCCCACACGGAGCGCGTTCTCGGCGCCCACGAGGCTCGCCAGCAGTCCGGAGCCGCCGGACGCGAGGATCTCCTGGTTCGGCTCGATCTGGTTCGTCACGCGACCGTCCTTCACATTCGGGATGCCCACCGAGATGAAGTTGATGGTGGCCGTGTTTCCCAGTGGACTCGCGACGCGAATGACCTGGACGCCGTCGTCGGCCTCCAGCGGTCCGGTGTTGGTGCGATGGAAGAGCTGGATGTCCGCGTCGATCTCGATCTCGACGAGGATGTCCTTCACATCGCCCGTGGCCTTGACGATGTCGGGCGTGACCTTGCGCACGGTGCCGCGCGACAGACCGCCGATCTGCACATCGGAGCCGGGTGCCAGTCCCGCCACGCCGTCCTTCAGCGTGAACCGGATCTGATACGCATCGCGCTTGACGAAGAGGTTCGTCCGCATCAGTGAGAAGATCACTGCGAACCCGAGCGCCATGCATGTCAGCACGAAGGCACCCGCGCGGACCGAGTTGGAAATCTGCTCGCCGGCCATGCGATTCGGATCGGTGCGGGAGTTGTATCAGACGCTCAGGAGCCCTGCACCATGCGCTCGTTCGTCTCGAAGCGAGCGAGCGCCGCCAGCAATTGCTCGATCTGCACATGCGGCGGCACCGACATGAGCCTGCGCCGCAGGGCCGTGACGGTCTTCAGCTCGCGCTCCGAGAGCAGCAGGTGCTCCTTCCGGGTGCCGCTGGCCGCGAGGTTGATGGCGGGGAAGAGCCGCTTCTCCGAGATCGACCGATCGAGGATGAGCTCCATGTTCCCGGTGCCCTTGAATTCCTCGAAGATGATCTGGTCGGCGCGGCTGCCGGTGTCCACCAGGCAGCTCGCGATGATGGTGAGCGATCCGCCCTCCTCCGCCTTGCGTGCCGCGCCGAAGAGCTGCTTGGGCACCTCCAGCGCCCGGCTGTCGAGTCCGCCGGACATGGTGCGGCCGCCGGAGCCGTAGCGCCGGCTGTTGTTGAACGCCCGCCCGAGCCGGGTGAGCGAATCCAGAAGCACCACCACATCCTTGCCGGCCTCCACCATGCGCTTGGCGCGGTCGATCGCCAGGATGCCCAGCGAGAGGTGCCGCTCCAGATCCTGGTCGTTGCTCGAGGCGAGCACATGCGCCGGCACATTGCGCTTGAAGTCCGTGACCTCCTCGGGGCGCTCGTCGATCAGCAGCGCCACGAGCTCCACCTGCGGGTGGTTGTGCTTGATGCCGAAGGCGATGTTCTGGAGCAGGATCGTCTTGCCCGCCTTCGGCGGCGCCACGATCAGTCCGCGCGTGCCGTAGCCGATGGGGCAGAAGAGATCGATCAATCGGCACGCGGGCGGGCAGCCGCGATGCTCGAGGAACATGCGCGGCTGCGGATCGAGCGCCGTCAGCTCGTTGAACGGCTTGCGCTGCGCGTAGGCCTCGGGCGGAAGTCCCTCGATCTCCAGCAACCGATCGACCACCTTGCGAAGGCGGCGCCCCTGGCCGGGTCGTCGGCGCCGGCTGCGACGATCGACGACCTCCGCGACGACCTGCTGACCCGGTCGCAGCGGATAGCGCTCCGCGAGTTCCGCTGGAACGATGGGATCGTCCGGGCCCTCCACGAGTCCGTCGGCGAACTGCCTGATGTGACCCTCGGCGCCTTGCGGCATCTCGAGGATCCCGCTGAATGTGCTCATAAAACGATCCGTACCGTTGACTCCAGGGCGAGACGACCCTGCATCTGGATCGCGAGCGCCGTGTCGCCTCGTTCCATCGAACGAAGCGCCGGACGCATCGCGCCGCGACTCCGCAAGTCAACTTGGGTGCGATTCGTCGCGACGGCATCACCGACGCGACGCGCACAGTGGAGCCTGCGAAGGGGTCCGTGTCAAGCGCGGGCGTTGCGGGCGAGCGCAATGGCGATTCCCGCGGCCGCCAGCGCATTGCCGCGGAGGAGATGCACATTCGCGCGCAGCGAACGCCCCTTCGTCCGCTCGACCAGCCGGCCCAGCATGCGCGGAGTCGCGTCCGCGCCGAGTCCGGTTTCCGCCGCATCCGCGCCAGTCTGCTCGTCTTCCATGGGCGCCACCGCCTCGGCCGGATCGACCGGGTGGGCGACCAGCACGCCGGCACCTCCAAGCGACCAGTGCGCCTTGCAGACCTCGGCAGCCCCAGCGGCATCGTCCACTGACGCCGGCAGTCGAAGCGAATGCTCGCTCTCGAGCACGAACCGAGGCAGCGATGCGCAGCCGAGACCGACGACGGGCACCGAGAGCGTGGCCAGCGCCTCCATCGTCGCGGGAAGGTCGAGGATCGACTTCGCGCCGCTGGCGACGACGCAGACGGCGAATCGAGCCAGCGCGTGCAGGTCCGCCGAGATGTCCGGATGCTCCCGCCATCCGCGATGGACGCCGCCGATCCCGCCTGTTGCGAAGACGCGCACGCCCGCAGCGCTGCACAACGCCAGCGTCGCGGCGACGGTGGTTCCGCCGCGAGCGCGCCGCGCCATCGCGGGTGCGAGATCGCGCCATGAGAGCTTGGCCGCGGCGGGAGCGCTTGCCAGGGCCACGAGTTCCTGATCCTCCAGGCCGACGCAGGCGCGGCCATCGACGACGGCGGTGACCGCGGGCATGGCGCCGCCCTCGCGGACGGCGGCCGTCATGGCGCGCATGGCGGCCAGGTTCAGCGGCAGCGTTCGATCGATCCACGCCGGCGCCTCGCCGAGCATGGGGAGTTTCGACTGAAGCGATGTCCATGACTCGCGCGGCAGACCGTGGGTCACCACGGCTGTCTCGAGCGCGACGACGGGCGCGGCCCCGGCGATGGCGTCGGCCACCGTCGGATGCACGCGAACACCGAAGAATGCCTCATTGACGCCCATGCGATCGCGCGATGCGGCGCGTGGGTCGCCGGCACTCATGGCTCAGCGCTTCCGGCCGGGCACGCGTCCGCCGAGTCGGCGCTGCGGCATGGCCGTGGGCACGAGCCCGCCGGGGAACTTGTTGGGATCGACGGCCTCCGTCGACGCCGCCTGCGCGGGCGGCGCCTCCGGCGTCGCGTAGCGATTCTTGGAGCGGTCGCTCGTCTCGCGGCGCTTTACATCGAGCTCTCGCTGCGCGGCGACATCCGAGGGCACGGGGCCGGGCACGAAGTCGTCATAGTGCCGACGCGGAATCTCGATGTTGGCGAGCATCTCGATCGCCGTCAGCAGCTCGCCCTGATCGGGGCAGACGAAGGTCCACGCCACGCCTTCACGGCCCGCCCGCGCCGTTCTCCCGATGCGATGGATGTAGACCTCGGGATCCTCCGGCAGGTCGTAATTGACGACATGGGAGATGTCCTCGACATCGAGTCCGCGCGCGGCGAGGTCGCTGGCCACGAGCACGCTGAGATCGCCGCCGCGGAGCTGGTCCATCACCTTGTCGCGCTTCTTCTGGAACATGTCGCCGTGCATCGGATGCGCGTCGATCCTGTGGCGCGCGAGGTACTCCGCGACGCCGTCCACGGTGCGCTTGGTGCGGCAGAAGACCACGGTGAGGTCCGGCTTCTCGTGCGTGAGCAGGTGGAGCAGCAGCTTCTTCTTGTCCCATGGCTCCACCGAGAAGTAGCTCTGCTTCACCTGGGCGACGGTGAGGCTCTTCTCGAAGGTGACGAGCTTCTCCGGATTGTTCATGTAGGAGCGCGCCAGGCGCTCGATCTCGCCCGCGATCGTCGCGGAGACGAAGACCGTCTGCGGGCGCTGCTTCATGGAGCCGAGGATGCGGCGGATGTCGTCCCGGAAGCCGATGTCGAGCATGCGGTCCACTTCGTCGAGCACGGCGAAGCGGAAGTGGTCGTAGGGCAGCAGGCCGCGTGCATGCATGTCCATGATGCGGCCCGGCGTACCGACCACGATCGTCACGCCCTTCTCCAGCTTGTGCGCCTGGGCCTTGATCGCGTGGCCACCGTAGACGGCCGCCACATGGTGACCGCAGTAGCGCGCGAGGTCGTGCATCTCCTTCGTGACCTGGACGGCCAGTTCACGCGTGGGCACGAGGATGAGGCCGCCGAAGCGAGCCTTCGGATCCAGTCGCGCGAGCATTGGAAGACCGAAGGCAGCCGTCTTGCCGGTTCCCGTCTTCGCCTGGCCAAGGCAGTCGCGTCCCGCGAGTGCGGGGGGGATCAGCGCCGCCTGGATGCGCGTCGGATGGACGAAGCCCTTCTCGGAGATGGCGCGGCGCAGCGGTTCCGGAAGGCCGAGGTCCGCGAAGGTGCGGGTCGTATCGAAGGTTTCGTGGGCAGTCGTCAAGGCGCTGTGGACACGGGGCGAGCGCGTCGCTCCCGTCGAGTCATGGTAGGTTCCCGGCAACGCCGATAGTACACGAGCGGCGAGCGGGCCGCACCGGCAGCCACACCACGGAGGGACGGCGGCTTCGCCATGGCTGACACCAGCGTCATCGAGATCAACCTCTCGGCGGTCGACCACAACCTCGCCGTGATGCGCGAGATGGTGGGCGAGGGCTGTCTGCTCTGTCCCGTGGTGAAGGCGGATGCGTACGGACTCGGCGCGGCTCGCATCGCCAAGCGGCTCGCGAGCGTCGGCGCCGACATGTTCGCGGTGTTCAGCCCGGAGCAGGCGGCAGCGCTCTCGGCGGCGGCCGTCGGCAAGCCCGTACTGGTGCTCATGCCGGTGCGGGACTTCTCGCGCAGCGACGACCTCTATCGAATGCTCGTCTCCGGCTCGCTGCACCTGACCGTGCACGACCTTCGACACCTCGAGGAGCTTCAGCGACTCGCGGTGCGCTTCGCGACGATCGTGCCGGTGCACCTCGAGGTGGACACGGGCATGAGCCGCGGCGGGTGCCTCCCCGAGGAGGCGGCGCTCGTGCTGCAGCGCATCGCGGCGAGCCGCTGGGTGCGCCTCGCCGGCATCTTCACGCACTTCTCCAATCCGCGCAGCGATGCGGAGCGCACGAAGGCGCAGATGGAGGCGTTCGATGCGCTGCTCGATCGCGAGCGATCATGCCTGCCCGCGGAGTGCATCGTGCATGTGGCGTCGAGCTATGCGGCGCTTCGCCACCGGCGCTTCCATCGCAGCATGGTGCGATTCGGGCTCGCCTGGACGGGTCTTGCGCTCGACGGGATCGAGAGCGGCGAGGTGCTCTGGGAGAGCGAGCAGTTGCGGCCGATCCTCTCATGGCGCAGCCAGCTCGCACAGGTGAAGACCATTCCGGTCGGCGCCACCGTCGGCTACCAGAGCCTCTGGTCCGCGGAGCGCGAGACGCGCATGGGTCTCATTCCGGTGGGCTATTCGGATGGCTATCCGATGGCTCGCAGTTCCCGCGATCCGCGACAGGTCTGCGTGCGATGTTCCGGTCTGCGCGGGCCGATCGAGGGATGGGCACCGGTGATCGGTGCCGTGAACATGGACCAGATCGCCGTGGATCTCACCGATATCGACGCCCTTGCGGAGCTTCCGGGCGGCGGGGTCGGCGCGGAGGTCGAACTCGTCTCCGAGGATCGCGACGCGCCGAACCACCTGCCGCGCGTGGCGGCGGCGGCCGGAATGGTGCCGTATGAGTTCCTCTGCCGATTGAACCCGCGCATTCGCCGCGTCCACACGGCCGACAAGAGTGTCGACGCACCGAGGGTCGCGCCGTCGACAGCCCCCGCGGCGCCCGGCGCCTCGATCGAGCTGCAACCGGCCCTGCGCCGCCGCGCGTGAACGAGCACCGCGGGGTCCGGTGGCGGTGAAGGGCACCGCCTAGGATGCGGGTCGCATGCGAGCAGCGTCGATCGTCATCGTCGGCGGTGGACCTGCGGGCGCGACGACAGCGGTGCTGCTGGCGCGGCAAGGTGCCGCGGTCACGCTGCTCGAGCGTCGATCGGATCGCGATGGAAAGTGCTGCGGCGGGTGCCTCGCGCCGCGCGCGCTGCCGATCCTGGAACGAATGGGACTCGACCGGGTGGTGCGGGGCGTCGCCGCGGGCTCGACGCGTCGCTGGCGGCTGCATGATGCGCGCGGTCGGGTTCTGCTCGATGAGTCCCTCGGCGATGGCGCGGGTGTGACGGTCGACCGCGCCACGCTCGATGCGGCGTTGCGAGATGCGGCGCTGGCTGCGGGTGCCCGACTCGAGCGCGAGTGGTCGCTCGGGCAGGCGATCGGGACCCGCCCGGACCTCGTGATCGGCGCCGATGGCGTCGGCAGCGGCGTGGCCCGCGCCTTCGGACTGGCGCAGCGCCGTGCTCGAGCGCCTCGTCGATTCGGTGTCTCGTGGTGGACCGAGATGCCGAAGTCTCGCTCGGGCGTCGTGCGCGACGCGACCATCGAGATTCACATGGCCAAGGAGGGGTACATCGGTCTCGTCGGTGCCGGCTCGCGCATGCTCGTGGCGGCACTCATCGATCGCGATCGCATCGATGGCACGGCGCGGCCGGAGCAGATCGTGGCGCGGTGGCAGGGAGAGAACGCGGTGCTCGATGCGCTGCCGCCGCTCGCGGCGGACGGCGCCTCGACGCTGGCGACCGGGCCTCTGCCCTGGCGACCGCGCGCGACCGCACGCGGCGCGAGCGCGGAGGCGCCGGGCGTCGCGCTCGTCGGTGATGCCGCGGGCTACGAGGAGCCGTTCACCGGGGAGGGCATGGCGTGGGCATTCGAGTCGGCGGAGCTGCTCGCAGCGCACATCGGCGAAGCGCATGCATGGGACGACCGCGCGGCCGCGCGCTACGCTGCGGCGCATCGTGCGAGTTTTTCACGGCGTCGGCTGCGCGTGCGGCTGCTTGCCGGCGCCGGTGCAGTGGCGGCGCGGTGGGTGCCGGTCGCGGGGCTGCTTCGCGCCGCGGGGCGCGTGCCGAAACTGCCCGGCGCGATCGTGCGAAGCGTGGTGGCGGCATGACGCGTGCACAACCGGTCATACGGGGGACGAGCGCATTCAACCGATGCGAGCCGGAACCGTCGCCGCGGCGCGTAGATCGCTCCGCGCCCGGCCCGGTGCCGAGGCTTCATGGCGTGGGCACGGCGCAGCCGGCGATCGAACGGACGCAGGCGGTGCTGGGAGAGGAGATCGGCGGGCTGCTCGGGCTTCATGGCGCCGAGCGCACTCGATGGGATCGCATCTGGCGCGGCAGCGGCATCCAGACGCGTCGCGCCGTCGCGCCGCTCGAGGTCGCGATCGGCGCGGGCACGGCGGAGCGCATGCGGATCTTCGATGCGCACGCGCCGCACCTGGCGGCCGCGGCCGCGATCGCGGCGCTGCACGATGCGGGCGTGGCCGCGAGCGAGGTGACCGATCTCGTCGTCGTCACCTGCACGGGATTCGCTGCGCCGGGAGTGCCGCGGCGGCTCTTCGACCTGCTCGGGCTCGACGCCGGCGTGCGATCGAGCCAGATCGGATTCATGGGCTGCTTCGGCGGCGTGTGCGGCCTTCGTGCGGCCGCGGCGCACGCATCCGCCGATCCCCGCGCGGTGGTGCTGCTCGTCTGCGTCGAGCTCTGTTCGCTGCACCTCCGGCTCGACCGCGATCCGCAGAACCTCGTCGCCAGCGCCCTCTTCGGGGACGGTGCGGCGGCGGCGGTCGTCTCGTGTCGCACGCCCCTCGGTGCCGCCGCTGTGCGCGCCGCGGAGGCGAAAGCGCACGCCGCACGCGCACCGCGAATCCGGCCGGGCCGCAGCCTCACGGTGCCCGGCACGCTCGACGCGATGAGCTGGATCGTCACCGACCACGGCTTCGCCATGACGCTCTCGCGCGAAGTGCCCGAGGCGCTTGCGAGTGCGCTCCCGTCGCTCCTTCCGGACGAATGCGATGTGCTCGTGCATCCCGGCGGGCCGGCCGTGATCGACGCCGCAGCAAGCGCGCTTCGCCCGGAGCAGCGGGGGGCGATCGAGCAGAGCCGAGCGGTGCTGCGCGACTGCGGGAACATGAGTTCGGCGTCGATCCTCTTCGTGCTGGAGCGATGGCGGCGCGCCGGCGGTACCGCACCAGCGTCGCTGGTGGCGTTCGGCCCGGGCCTCACGATCGATCTCGTCACGCTGGATTCCGTTTGAGCGAGGGCGCGTTGCCGTCACGCCGAATCGCCCGTCGCGCGGCTATCGTGCACGCTCCATGTCCGCGTGCGCCAGACCCATCGTCCGCATCGGCGTCGTTCGCTATCTCAACACGCTGCCGCTGATCGACGGCCTGGAGTGCCTCGAGGGCGTCGAGCTGCGCCACGAGGTTCCCGCCCGGCTGGCGGAGATGCTCGAGTCGGGGGAGGTGGACCTTGCGCTCTGCTCGTCCATCGACCTGGCGCGAAGCTCGTGCGGGCTGGAGATCATTCCGGTTGGTTGCCTCGGCTGCCATGGCGAGACGCTCACGGTGCGTCTCTTCGCGCGTCGATCCCTGAGCGAGATCATGGTGCTCGATGCCGACACGGAGAGCCACACATCCGTGGCGCTGGCGCAGATCGTGCTCCGCGAGATGTACGGCACCGCCCCGCGCGTGCGGCCGTTCGTGGACGGATCGGACGATCGCGGCCGCGCCGAGGCGCTGCTGCTGATCGGCGACAAGGCCGTGCTGCATGCACCCGGCATCGCGGACTTCCCGGTGCGACTGGACCTGGGCGAGGCATGGCGCGAGCTGACGGGACTGCCGTTCGTCTTCGCGGTCTGGATGGCGCGGGCGCAGCGCACGCCGGAGCAGTCGGCGCGGCTCGCCTCGATCGCCGCGGTGCTCGACCATCGCCGCCGCGCCAATCGCGTGCGCCTCGATCGGATCGCAACGGAGAACGCGCCGGCTCGCGGATGGAGCGCGGAAACGGCCCGGCATTACCTCGGCACGCTGCTCGACTTCGACTTCACCGCGCGGCATGCGGAAGGGCTGTCGCTCTTCCTCGCCAAGTCGCACGCCATGGGGCTCACGACCGGCGTTCCTTCGGTGCACATGGCCGCAGGACCTTGGCGCGGTGGATCGGCCGCGCATGAGCCGGCCGGCACACTCCCGGCGGCCGCGAGCTGATCGTGCCGCGACGGCCCCGATTCCGCACCGCCGCGATCGGCGCTCTCCACGAGGGGCTGCGGTTCGCGCCGCCGGAGACGCTCCGACGGCAGATGGTCGCGGCGGAGCGCCTTGCGCAGGAGATCGAGCCGATGTCGCTGCTGGCGCCGGCGGCCGTGATCCGCGCCGTCACCGGCTTCAGACCCGAGGACGCATCCGACGACGCGTCGCTCGTCGGCCAGGCCGTGCTCGGCGATCTGGCGACCTTCATCGAGCGCGTCAGCGAAGGCCTCGATCTTCGCGCAGACGATCGGCGGGGCGGCGCGATGCCGCTCGACGACGCGGCGCAGTGGCTCGGCGTGTCGGAGCGATCGCTTCTTCGATACCGCTCGCTGGGACTCGCCGTGCACTGGATCGACTTCGGCACGGGCGATCGTCGCGTCGGGTGCTACCTCGAGGTGCTCGAGCGCTTCCGCGATCGCCGCCTCGGCGCCGCGCCACGGCGCGCGCGTGCCGCGACACTGACACCCGCGCAGCGCCAGGCGGTGGTCGAGTCGGCGAGGGCGTTGCCGTCCGACCCGCCGCTTCCGATGGCTCGCGTCGCGTCGATCGTCGCTGCCGCGCACGCCATCGAGCCCGCACGCGTGCGGCGACTGCTCGCGCGATCGGGCCTCCGGTTCGCGGCACGGGTGCGTCGTGGCGGCGGCGAGGTGAGACTCGCGTATCGCGCCTGGCGACGCAACGCAGATCCGCGGGCGATCGCGGCGCATCTTGGGCGGGACAAGGCGGCCACCTGGCGTGCCATCAACGCGGGCCGACGGGCGGCGCTGCGGGCGCTGTCGCTGCCGCGCGTGGATCCGCTGCCGACCTTCGAACATCCCGAGGCGGCGGAGGTGCTGCTGGGCCCGGATGCGGTGCGTCGGGGTCTGCGCGTGCGAGCGTTGCCCGCGGACGGCGCCGCGCTGCTGAAGGAGTTCGCGCCGGTCGCGCTTCCGAGCCGTGCGGGCGAGGTCGACGCGTGCCGCCGTCTCGTGGCGATGCGCTTCCTGCTCTGGCGCGCCCGACTCGGCATCTCGCTCCTGCGCACGGCGCCGACGAGCCACGCGCTCGATCGCATTGAGACGGACCTTCGCAATGCGGCGTCGCTGCGTCGCTCGCTCGTGGCGCAGGCGCTGCCGGCCGCGCTGGGGAGACTCGAGGCGTCGATCGGCGGAGCGCTGGAGGCGCTCCCGCCGTCACGGCTCGCGCCGGCACTGACCCGCGCCGTGGCAATCACGGTGGCGTCACTTGACGCCGCCGACGCGCTCGACGCCGCCGAAGGCCGCCTCCGCACGGCGCGACATGCAGCACTGCACATGGACCGGGATCTCTCGCTGCATCCGGTGGAGTCGGTCGATCGTCGCGCATCACGCGGCCCCTCCGCGCCGCCGCAGGCGATGGCATGGCCGGACCTCGAGGCGATCATCGCGCCCTGGAGCATTGCGGCGCCGTCGTTCATCGAGTGCGCCTCGGCCGGTGCCATGCCCGCGCGTGCAACCGGCGCGGGCGAGCTGCTCGCGCGGCGATACGGATGGAACGGCGAGCCCGCGCTGACGGTGATGGAACTGGCGAAGCGGGAGGGGGTGGCGCCGTCGCTGCTCCAGCGTCGCCTTCTCGACGCCTGGGCGTGAGGCACCGCACGAGCGCGGCGGTCTCCGCGCCCGGGAAGAGCAGGGCGTCCGACGCCTCAGCGCTTGCTGAACTGGAATCGACGACGCGCGCCGGCCTGGCCGTACTTCTTCCGCTCGACCTTGCGGGCGTCGCGGGTGAGGTAGCCGTGCTCGCGCAGGATCGGTTCGAGGTTCGCATCGAACGATCGCAGCGCTCGACCGAGCGCCAGGATCACGGCACCGGCCTGACCGGTGAATCCGCCGCCGTTCGTGGAGACCTTCACATCCATCTTGCCGCGCGTGCCCGTTCGGTCCAGCACGGCACCGATGGCCTTGCGGTCGCGCTCCTCGACGAAGAACTCCTCCATCGGGCGATCGTTGATGGTGAAGACACCGGAGCCCGCCTTGAGGCGGAGTCGTGCCACCGATGTCTTGCGTCGTCCCGTGGCCCAGTACCAGCCGCGCGGATCGGGGCCTGCGGTCGGAGCGGGAGTCTCGGTGGGGAAGGTGGTCATGGGAGGCGTTCGGTTGGATCTGCGCGGTCAGCGCGTTCAGTGCGTGGTGCCGGAATCGAGCGGGATCGGCTGCTGCGCGCCGTGCTCGTGCTGGTCGCCGGCGAAGACGCGAAGCTTGCGGGCGAGCTTGCGGCCGAGTCGGCCGCGGGGAAGCATGCGCACGATCGCAGCCGTGACGACGCGCTCGGGATTGCTCACGAGAAGATCGCCGTAGGACTGGACCTTGAGACCACCGGGATAGCCGGACCAGCGCCGAAGCGTCTTCTGGTCAGCCTTGCGGCCGGTCAGCACGATCTTCGAAGCGTTGGTGATGATCACCGCATCGCCGGTGTCCACATTCGGCGTGTACTCGGGGCGATGCTTGCCCATGAGGACGGTGGCCACTTCCGTGGCAAGTCGACCCAGGACGCGGCCGGAGGCATCCACATGTCGCCATGTGGTCTTGACCTCTCCGGGCTTGGCATGGAAAGTCTGGCGGGGCATTGGGGAATCGAGCAGGATAAGGGTTGCCCGAAACCTGTCAAGGGGGCGACTCGGAATGCCTTCCGGCACCCGGGCACTAGGATCCGGGCCCATATGGACGGCTCGAACGCATCATCGCCACCGCCAACGATGCCGCCCTCGTCTTCGGGGATGCCGCCCGTTCCGCCGCCGGGACCGCCGCCGTCGCGAATCTCAGCTCCGGAACCGTTGCCCGGTGCTCCGGTTCCCAAGCGGGTCCTGACGGTCGTCTCGCTCGTGGTGATTGCGGTCCTGAGCGTGCTCACGGCCATCGGTGTCGAAGTGGAGCGCGCGGAGACACGGGAGACGGCCTCCGGCCTTCGCGTCGGCTCGCTCGGGATGCAGGAGCTTCTCGCGGCGAGGATGTCCGCGGGGCTCATGTGGTTCGGCGCATCCCCGGAGCAGACCTTCTCGAGCATTGCCGGGGACGACGGCGCATGGGCCGAAGGCTCGATCACCAAGCGACTGGCGCGCGTGATCATGCTTGCGGCGCAGGGCGACAATGCTGCGGCGCTGGCCGCGTTCGAGTCCGCGTCGCAGGCGGCTGACGCGGCTGAGTTGGGCGATGAGGCAGGTCCCGTCCTGCGCGTCACGGCATCGATCCTTCGCGCTGACGCGTTGGACGCGACGGCTCGGGATCAACTGGACCATTGGCCTCTTCCCGATGCGAGCGATCGCGCCGACGCAGAAGCGCGACTGGGCGCCTTCGTGCTGCTCGGCGAGGCGCTCGTGGCGCGCGACGCACAGGCGCGGGCGTCGTTCGATCGCGTCGGCGCGCAGTGCGGAATGGCCCTGCTCATCTTCGGTGGATGGATGGCCATGGCGGGGCTCGGCGGGCTCGTTGGGGCGGTGGTGCTGCTGATCCTCCTGCTGAGCGGCATGCTGCGGAGCGGCACCGGCGTCGGACGACCCGAGAGCTCGGTGCTGCTCGAGGTCTTCGCGGTCTTCATGGTGCTCCTGCTCGGGGCATCGCTGCTGCTGGAACTCGCTTCGACGAAGGGAAGTCCACTCAGGGAGTGGTTCACGCAGAACCCCTCCCTGGGCATCGGCATCCAGATGGTGATCATGGCCGCGTCCGCGGCGCTGGCGCTGGGATGGTGGCGCGTGCGAGGCGGCTCATGGTCGTCGCTGCGGTCGCTCGCCGGCTTGCACATGGGCCGCGGGCTCGCATCGACCATCGGTCTGGGCGTGACGGGCTACGCGCTGGCAGTGATCCTTGCCGCCGCAGGCGTGCTGCTGAGCATTCTCCTCAGCGCGCTGGCAGGCGAAAAGCGCATGGGAGATCCCACCCATCCGGTGCATGAGGTGATGCAGAGCGGCCGTGCCGGAACGATCCTCGTCCTGGTGCTGGCCGTGATCATGGCGCCCCTCCTGGAGGAGACATTCTTTCGCGGCATGCTCTACCGGGGCCTGCGCGATCGGCTCGCGACGCATGGCGCGGCGCTCATCGCAGGCGCGTTCGGCGGCATCGTCCTCTCGAGCGCGGTCTTCGCGATGATCCACCCGCAGGGGTTGCTCTTCGCTCCTGTGCTTGCGGGGCTCGGCGCGGGATTCTGCGTGGTGCGCGAGTGGAGCGGCAGCGCGGCGCCCGGCATGATCGCGCACGCGCTGAACAACGGCGCGGTTCTCACCTTCACGCTGGTGATCACGGGCTGAATTGAACCGGCGGACGCGGGCGGAGCCGTGGGGCGCTGCTGCGGCGCGCCCCGGCGATGCCTCGCGGTCTCCAACGGGCTACTGGAGTTCGACCGTCCAGTACGCCTCGTCCAGGAACGCCTTCCAGCTCTGGTATCGAGGGCTGCCGAGCCGAAGCGTGATCGCCGGATTGCGACGCGGACGGATCGGGGCGCGGATGAGCTTCATGCCGGCGCCGGTGGGCGTGCGACCGCCCTTGCGGGCATTGCAGCGCACGCACGCGCAGACGAGATTGGTCCAGGTGTTCTCCCCGCCGAGCACGCGCGGCGTGACATGGTCGAGCGTCAGCTCGCGCGTAGGGAAGTGCTTGCCGCAGTACTGGCAGCGATTGCTATCGCGTGCGTAGATGTTCCGGCGATTGAGCTTGACCGTCTCGCGCGGGATTCGGTCGTAGCCGAGCAGCCGGATGATCTTCGGCACGGCGATCACGAGCCGGGTGGTGAAGACCCAGTCGTGCTCCTCGAGCTCGTAGGCGCGCTGGAACTCCGCGGCCTCCTGCCACGAGTCGAAGCTGTAGTTGACATAGTTCCCGTCCTCGACCGAGATGATCTCGGCGACGCCCTTCAGCAGCATGTTGAAGGCGCGTCGCGCCTCGATCACGCGGATGGCGTTGTAGAGCCGATTGAGGACCAGGACTCTGGCGTCGAGCGCGCACGCGGTCGGCGTCATCCTGACAGTCACCTCCCAGTCCCATCCTTCGGGACGGCGAGAGTGTAGCCGACGATTCGAGGCAAGGCCGCGCCGATCGCTCGGATCGAAGCGGCGCTTCGTCGGCGCTGCCTCGCGACGGGCGAAACCGCCGCGGCCGGTAGCATGCGCGCATGCGGCGAATGATGATCGGACTCGCGGCGGTGGTGGTGATGACCTCGTTTGAAGGATTCGCTTCGGCGCGATCCGGGCCCGGCACGGCGATGACCAGTGCCGCGGGCCCGCTCGCCGGATGGGTGGCCGTCAACGGGCGGCCGGACACCTGGCGAGCCGAAGGCGACGAGATCGTCTGCACGGGCATTCCGCACGGCATGCTTCGCAGTGCAAGGTCCTACGAGAACTTCATCCTCGAACTCGAGTGGATGCACATGAAGCCCGACGGCAACGCCGGGATCTTCGTCTGGAGCGATCCGATTCCCGCTCGCGGCGGGCCCTTTCCGCGTTCGGTCGAGGTGCAGGTCATGCTCACGGACGATGTGAAGGACGCGGATGGGCGACTGCTCTACACGGGGCAGGGCGACATCTTCTCGATCCACGGCGCAACCTGCGTTCCCGCGCGACCGCATCCGGCGGGGTGGGCGCGGTGTCTGCCGAGTTCCCGGCGCACGAAGGGTGCGGGCGAGTGGAACCACTATCGCGTCGAGGCGCGCGACGGCGTCATCACGCTGGCGGTCAACGGCGAAGTGGTCTCCGAGGTGCGCGACTGCCACCCGCGTCACGGGTTCCTCTGCCTCGAGAGCGAGGGAAGCGAGATCCGCTTCCGGAACATCCGCATCACGGAGCTTCCCTCGAGCGGCGCAGCATCCGCGTCCGCGATCGAGCAGTCGTCATGGCGGACCCTCTTCGGCGCCGATCTCGCCGCATGGCGCGTGGACGAGGCGAACGCAGCGCACTGGACCGTCGAGGGAACGCGACTGCGCTTCGACGGCAAGGGCGGCGATCTCTGGACGAAGGAGTCCTTCGGCGACTTCGATCTCGTCGTCGATTGGCGCTGGACGAAGGAGCATCAGGGCCGCATGCAGCGCCCCGTGATCCTGCCGGACGGCAGCGAGGCGCGGAACGATGATGGTTCGCCCAGGACCGTGGAGGTCGAGGAACGCGACAGCGGCATCTTCCTGCGCGGCTCGACGAAGGCGCAGGTGAACATGTGGATGTGGCCCGTCGGCAGCGGCGAGGTCTACGGCTACCGCGTCGATCCCGCATCGTCCGCGGCGCTGCGGGCCGCGTGCACGCCGAAGGCGGCCGCCGACGCACCCGCCGGGCAATGGAACCGCTTCGAGATCTCGATGCGCGCCGAGCAGCTCACGGTCCGGCTCAACGGCACCCTCGTGATCGACGGCGCCGAGCTCACCGGCGTTCCGCCGCGCGGGCCGATCGGGTTGCAGAGTCACGGATCGCCCGTCGAGTTCACCAACATCTACCTGCGAGCCGTCAGTGCGGAGGCTTCCGAACCGCGTTGAGGATCGCGTTCACCAGGGCCTTCGGCACTTCCGGCGGTGCGGACTCGTCGCCGGAGCCCAGTGCCTGCCTTCCCATGCGGATCGCGTCCTCATAGGTGCGGAGATAGTCGCGGCAATGTCCGCAGCCGGCCAGGTGCGCGTCGAAGCTTGCACGACGCTCGGCCGGGAGCGAGCCCGAGCGGTAGTCATCCAGGAAGTCGATGAGCTCGCGGCAGGTGAGTTCGGTCATCGGGAGAGTTCCTCTTCCAGCAGTTGGCGCAGGGCTTGCCGTGCGCGGTGAAGTCGGACCTTGGCGGCGCCGGGGGAGATCCCCAGCATCGATGCGGTCTCGGCGGTGTCGAGCTCCTCGATGTCGCGAAGGAGCAGCACGATGCGGTAGTCGTCCGGCAATCGGTCGATGAGTCGACGAACCGTGTCGCGCGTGTCGGCACGCTCGAGCAGGGCGTCGGCAGGCTCGCTCCACGCCTCGCGTGCCACGATGCGGTGGCCGGTCGTGTCGAACGAGGGAAGCAGCGATTCGATGGCGACCTCGTGACGCCGTCGCCGCGTCCGCAGCCGCATGAGCGCCGCGTTCACGGCGATGCGATGGAGCCAGGTTGCAAGGCGGGCGATTCCCTCGAACTTCGGCAGCCCTCGGAAGGCCGCGATGAAGGCATCCTGCAGCGCGTCCTGCGCTTCGTGTTCATCGCCCAGGTAGCGACGCGTGATCACGAGCAGCCGTGCCGCGTGTCGCTGCACCAGGCGCTCGAACGCGGCGGCATCCCCTGCGCGGAGGGCCGGGAGGTCCAGCATGTCGGGGTCGTTTTGCACGGTCGGGGGCGCCACCATGGTTCACATGCGGAGAGGGGCGCTCGTGAAGTTGACCCCGAAGCGATGGCACCAGACGCACACGGTGCATGGCCCCGAGAGATCGAGGTCGGCGGGAAGTGCGTAGTTCTGGTCGCCCTTGTTGCCCTTCAGCGCTGCGACCTCCGTGAACCCGGCGGCCTTGACGCTGGCAGTGTCGGGTGCATCCGCATCGCGGACGAGGATCACGCGGAGGTCTGGACCGTTGCTCGTCTCGAAATCGGTCAGCCGGAGGACTCTCGAACCATTCCCAAGCTCGTAGATCGTTGCCGTGCCCCTGCCCTCATGCGCAACGGCATGGAACTCGCCTCGCTGCAGCGCAACGGCAGGGCCCTGCTCACCATCTGATCGTTGCGACGGCGAGGGAAAGGACTCGTGCACCGCTCGATCGATGAACAGCAGTTCGGGTCGAAAGAGGCCCCAGCCGGTGGCGACCAAGGCGATGCCGGCGACGATGAGAGCGTACTTCTTCATGGAGGTGCTCCAGAGGTCCGCAGTTCGGCCACGCCGCTTCAACGCGAAGGCAGGCATGGGCTGGACCACTTGGATGCACCGCTCTCGCGGCGGTTACGCAGGATCAGCGCGTGGCGCCGACCGCCTGGTTCAGGGGCTTGCCGAGCTTGTCGCGCTTGGCGGCGACGAAGGTCTCGTGATGCGGCACATGGCCGAGCATCGTGGAGACGAGCTTGCCGATGGTCACGATGCCGCGCTCGCTGTGCACGCCCTCCCTCTGCCACGCCTCCGCGGGAAGGGCGCGGAGCACGCCCGCCATCCAGCGCCGGTGCAGATCGAAGATGCTCGCAAGGACCTTGAGATCGCCTCCTTGCAATGCAGGCGTGGAAGCCCAGAGCGTCTCGTCGTAACCCATGAGCAGCGGCTTCGCCTCCGCAACGATCTTGCGCATGCGATGGCCGTAGACGAGATCGCTGTCGAGCATGTGCACCACCAGCTGCCGCATGCTCCAGGTGCCGGGTACGGGATGCGCGTCGAGATCGGCGGGGGAGAGTCCGTCGATCCAGTGGTGAAGGGCTTCCGACTGCGACTCGTATCGATCGATGTCGTTCGCGTGGCTCATGGCGGCAGCCTACGAGAGCGCCGGCCGCGCGGTTCGCCTCGCTTCATCCGCCGCGATAGGCGCAGCGCGTGGTGCAGGTCTCCTCCACGATCACCTCGGCAAGCAGCGGCAGCGACGGCTTCAGCCGCTCCCAGATCCAGACGGCGACCATCTCGCTTGTGGGATTCTCGAGGCCGGCGATCTCATTGAGGCATCGATGGTCGAGCGCCGACTCGATCGGCTCCGTGGCGCGCTTGATGTCGCCGTAGTCGACGAGGTAGCCGCGCTCGCGCGGCATGTCGCCTTCGACGACGACCTCGACATGGAACGAGTGGCCGTGCATGCGACGGCACTTGTGACCCTCGGGAAAGGTCGGCAGCCAATGCGCGGCCTCGAACGAGAAGCGCTTGCTGAGTCGGACGCGCATCGGGGGCTCGGAGGCGGCGCCGTGATTCCTGCGCGGGCTCCTCGGCCCGTGCCGCAGCGCCAATTCGCGGGCTCAGGCCTTCGCGGCCTTGGCCTTCTTCTCGGCCTTGGGCTTCGAGGCCTTGGCGGCCTTCTCCGCCTTCGGCTTCGCCGCGCCGCCCTCGCCGGCACCGTCGGCGTTCTCGCCCGCGCCCGCCATCATCTCCGCCTCGAAGTGCTTGAGACCGCGGCGCTGATCGCGCAGTCGGCGGCTCTTGCCCGCGCGATCGCGCAGGTAGTAGAGCTTCGCGCGACGAGCGTCGGCGCGGCGCACGACCTCGATCCGCGTGAGCCTCGGCGAGTGCACCGGGAAGGTTCGCTCGACGCCCTCGTTCGCCACGATGCGCCGCACCGTGATCACGGCATTCACGCCGCGACCGCGCATGGCGATGAGCACGCCCTGGAAGATCTGGGTGCGCTCCTTGTCGCCTTCGATGATCTTGTAGTGCACATCGATCGTGTCGCCGACGGTGATGCGGGGGAGATCCTTCGCCGGCTTCAACTGGCTGGCGACGACGCTTTCGATGATCGCGGTGCGGTTCATGATGCTCGGTCCTTGTTCGAATCGTGCGGCGTTCCGCACGAGCGTTCCGTCCTCAGGTCGGGTCGCCGCTCGCGCGTGCGCCGGACCATCTGTTCCATCCTCCACGCCTCGATGGCGGCGTGGTCGCCCGAGAGAAGCACCTCGGGCACCGTGCGACCGCGCCACTCGCGCGGCCTGGTGTAGTGCGGGCAGTCCAGGAGCGGCTGCCCATGTTCGTCGCGACGGCTGAACGAATCCTCCGTCGCCGAGTCCTCGTGGCCGAGCGCTCCGGGAAGGAGCCGGACGACCGCGTCGGCCAGTGCCAGGGCGGGCAGTTCGCCGCCCGAGAGCACGAAGTCGCCGACGCTGAGCTCGAGAGGGCGAAGTTCCTCGATCGCCCGCTCGTCGATTCCTTCGTAGTGACCGGCGATCAGGAGCAGCCGGTCACGCCTGGCAAGTTCCTCCACGCGGGGTTGCGCCAGGCGCTCGCCCTGCGGCGTGAGCAGCACTCGAAGCGCCGCCCGCGCATCCATTCGTTCCACCGCCTCCACCGCGTCCACCAGCGGCTGGCACATGAGCACCATGCCGGGTCCTCCGCCGAAGGGCCGATCATCCGCCTTGCGGTGCCGATCCTCCGTCCAGCCGCGGATGTCGTGCACATGGAACTCGACGGTTCCGGACGCGGCCGCACGCCCGAGGATGCTCGCCGACAGGATCGGCGCGAACATCTCCGGAAAGAGCGTGAGGAAGTCGATGCGCATGCGCGGCTCCGTTGTGTTCGAACCGGCGCGAACGACCTCACGGTGCACCGGTCAGCCCGCCTTCGCCTCCTCCTTCTTCTTCTTGCCGCCGGTCTTGACGCTCTTGGAGAGTTCGTCGAGCTTGGCGATGACGCCCTTGGGCAGTTCGCCGCCGGCCCTTCGGATGAGCGTCGCGGCCGTCCGCGACGGCTGCGCACCGGCATTGAGCCAGTGCTGCACGCGCTCCATCTTCAGTTCGTATTGCTTGCCGTCGGCCGCCGTGGGCGAGTACCACCCGAGGTTCTCGATCACGCGACCATCTCGCGGCGCGCGCTTGTCCATGGCGCTGAGCCGGTAGAAGGGGGAGTGAATCCGGCCCATTCGCTTGAAACGCAGGACGACCATGATCAGCCTTCTGCCGACTCCACGTCAGCCGCCTCCTCGTTCCGCTCGGCCGCACGGCCGTGACTGCGGAGCGGGACGCCGTGGAGGTGCCGGCCTGCACGAGTCGGCATGCATGCTGCATGCGGACCCGTTTCCGGCACCCGTGCGACGCCCTTTGGACGGGCAGGTGCGAACCGCGAAAGGTAGCCGAAACCACGGGCCTGCTCAAGGGCCGTGCTACGGCAGCAGTGCGTAGACCCAGGTGAGGTAGCCGCCGGAGATTCGGCTCGAAACCTGGAAGAACCAGCGGAAGGCGCCGAGGAACATGAGCGCGAAGAGCGCCACGAACGCGTAGTTCGAGATCGCCGGATCGCTGAGCAGGCGATCCACGGGGCGCAGGATCGCCGCGAGGATGGCACTGCCGTCGAGCGGCGGCAGCGGCAGCAGGTTGAAGAGCGCCAGCAGCACATTCAGGCTTCCGCCCACCTCGAGGATGGTGAAGATCGCGTCGTGCACCGTGTTGGGCGCGGTGGAGTAGCGCTCCCACACGGCGGCGGCGGTGAGCAGCACGAGCGCCATCGCGATGTTCACCGCCGGCCCTGCGGCGGCGACGATCGCGCGCGACCATCGTCCGTGCCGGAACTGGCGAGGATCGATCGGCATCGCGCCCCAGGTGATGCCCATCAGTGCGAAGAGCAGCCACGCGAACGGCGGAATGTGCACCGCAGGATTCATCGTGAGGCGGCCGAGCCATCGAGGCGTCTGGTCGCCCTGGCGCACGGCCGCGAAGCCGTGGCCGAGTTCGTGCAGCGTGATCGAGAGGATCACCCAGAAGATCCAGCTCACGAGCAGGATCGGATCCGCATGCCAGTACTTGTGCACCCACCAGTCGCTCATGCGAGGCTCCCGGCGGCGGTCGCGCAGCGCGGAGCGCCGAGGAACCTTGCCGCGTTCGTCGCGTAGGCGGCGATCGCCTCGTCGCGCGAGATCGTTCGTTCGCGCTCGCGTTCTCCGGTCGCTTCGGCGATGCCCTTCGCGGGATCGAGGTCGACGATCGGCCAGTCGCTGCCGAAGCCGAGGATCGCGCCGTGGTCGAGCAGGGCGCGGAACGGGAAGACGCGGTTCATCCGCCGCTCACCGAGGCATGCCCGCGCAGGCTCGCGGTCGTACGCGCGGTGCAGCGGCTGCATGCTCACCAGCCGTCCGCCAAGGCGCGGAATGTCGTCAGGATGCACGGTCTGCGCATGCTCGAACCGCGTCACCCTTCGGCGGTCGACCGGCTCGATGGCATCGAGCGCCACGCGAAGCGCTTCGTCACCGATGGCGTGGATCGCGGGGGAGAGCCCTGCGTCGATCACGGCGCAGGCCCAGTCGCGCAGCGAGCCGTCGAGGGCTCGCTCCATGAGCAGTCCGCGATGGCCCGGCGCGTCGTCGTACGGCTCGAGCATCCGCGCCGTCCGGCTTCCGAGCGTGCCATCGGCGAAGGTCTTGAAGCCGTTGATCCAGAGGCGCTCGTCGTGGCGGATGCGGAACGCAAGCGATGGATCGAAGTCGGCGCCGCGATCGAGCAGCGTCACCGCCACGCGGATCGGAAGTTCACCGCGCAGCGGCTCGTAGACCTGCTGAACATCGTCGAGGGACTCCATCGAGCAGACGGCGCCAAGACCAAGCGAGGCGGCATGCGCGCACGCCGCGCGAAGGAACGCCTGCCTCTGCTCCACCGATGGCGCCGGAACGCGAGGATTGACGAGCTGCCATGCGGCCTGCTCGCGCATCAGCCCCGTCGGCTCGCCGCGCTCGTCGAACACGATCTCGCCTCCGGCGGGGCAGGGCTCGCTGCGGAGGAGCGCGAGCACTGCATCGTTCACAACGCATGCGTGCTGGTCCATGCGATAGGCGACGGTCGGACGATCCCCGGCCGCGCGCAGCCACTCGCGCGTGGGCAGGGCACCGCCCCAGCGCTCCTGGTCCCAGCCGAACGCCTCGAGCCAGTGGTTGCGCGGAAGCCGCGCATGCGCCTCGCTGATCGCCGCCTCGAAGGCCTCCCGGCTCTCGATTCGGGAGAGATCCACCTGCGTGAGCGTGCGACCGCCGAGCAGCAGGTGTGTGTGGCAGTCGATGAGGCTCTGCATCGAAGCACCTATGCTACGGCCATGAACGGACACCCCGGAACGAGACGGCACGCGAGCGCAGCACAGACACAGTGGCAGACGAAGGAGCAGGTGCGGCCCCGGCGCGCGGCGGGCGGAGCGATTCGACTCGGTGCGGCGCTGATCGCCGCGATGGTCGCATCGGGCATGACCTCGTGCAAGGATGCGGCGCCGCCGCCGAAGCCGCCGACTCCGATGCCCTCGGCACCGTCATCGGGCGCATCGCCCGCGGGAGGCGTCACGGCTGCGCCCAGCGCCCCCGCCGCGCCCGGTGCCTCCGCCGCGCCCGGTGCGCCCGCCGCCGCGGGCTCCATCGAGGGCACGCTCTCGAGTGGCACGAGCGATCCGACCCGCATCGACATCGCGGGGCTCACCATGCCCAAGCCGGTCGCGTGGGTCTGGCAGCGACCCGCGATGCAGTTCCGCACGCTTCAGTACGAGGTGCCATCGCATGGTGGCGCGAGTCCCGCCGCGGAACTCATCTTCAGCGTCTTCCCGAGCGGTGGAGCGGGACCTCTCAACGCGAACATCGATCGCTGGATCGGGCAGTTCCGCGGTGGCACGCCCGAGGAGGTCGTCATGCACCGGGGCGAGATCGAGATCGACGGCATGCGCGTGACGCGCATCGACCTTCGCGGTGCGTACATGGGCATGGGTGCCGCCGCGCCGCGCCCGCAGACGATGCAGTTCGGCGCCATCGTCGAGACGCCGGACGCGAACGTCTTCATCCGGCTGCTCGGCGCCGAAGCGACCGTGGAGGAGAACCGCGCCGATTTCGACGCGATGATCGCTGGCATCAAGCGTGCACCGTCGCCGCAGTGATCGCTCGCGAGCCGAGCCTCACGCGGCAGCACGGTGACCCTCGGGAACTCAGCCCTTCCGAGCCGCCGCGTCGAACCGCCGGGAGACCTCGTTCCAGTTCACCACATCCCACCACGCGGCAAGGTAGTCCGCGCGTCGGTTCTGGTAGTGCAGGTAGTAGGCGTGCTCCCAGACATCGACGCCCAGGATCGGCGCGGCGACGACATCCGCCACGCCCTTCATGAGCGGATTGTCCTGGTTCGGCGTGCTCGTGATCGCGAGCACGCCGTCGGGCTTCACCACGAGCCACGCCCAGCCGGAGCCGAAGCGCTTCATGCCCGCGTCGGCGAACTGCGACTTGAACGCGTCCATGGACCCGAAGGACTTCTCGATCGCGGCCGCAAGTGCCGCGCTCGGAGCGCCGCCGGAACCCTTCGGCGCCATGATCTGCCAGAACATCGAGTGGTTGTAGTGGCCGCCGCCGTTGTTGCGGACGGCGCCTCGGATCGGCTCGGGCACCTGCGTGATCTCGGCGCAGATCTGCTCGATCGACTTCTTCGCCCAATCCGGATGCGCCTCGAGCGCCTTGTTGAGGTTGTCCACATACGCCTTGTGGTGCTTCGTGCGGTGGATGTTCATCGTCTTCGCGTCGATCGCGGGCTCGAGCGCGTTCTCGGCATAGGGAAGTTCGGGGAGCGTGAAGGGCATGGGTGGATCCTCCGGGGTGAGTCCGTGCAGTCGGGAACCGATGGCCCCGCGAACCGTCGCGCCGGCCGCGACGGTTGCGGCGGCGGCAAGGAACGCTCGACGCGGGATGTCGTTCGGTTCCATGGGCCCTGCAGGATACCTGCACCGTAGGCTTGGGGTCATGAATGGCCTCCTGCGCATGGCCGACGCCAATGCCAATCGCGCCGCGGAGGCGCTTCGCACGCTCGAGGACGCGGCGCGGTTCGTGCTCGGGGACTCCGTGCTTTCGCGCCGCTTCAAGACGCTGCGGCACGATCTGCACGCGGCGCTCGAGGGCGTGGAGTCGCTCCGACTCGCTGCGGCTCGCGACGCCGCAGGTGATCCCGCCGGAGCCGGCACCAGTGTTCCCTCCAGACGCGGCGCCGTCGAGGTCGTTGCGGCGGGGGTGTCACGACTCGGCGAGTCGCTCCGGGCGCTCGAGGAAGCGCTGCGGGTGCTGCGCCCGGAGGCCGCCGAGCGCGTCGAGCGCATCCGCTATCTCGGCTATGACGCATGCGCCGCGCTGACGCTCGCCTGCGCCAGCGGCGGGGCGCGGCAATGGGCGCTGTGCCTCGTGCTCACCGAGTCGCTGTGCATGCGTCCCTGGCGCGAGGTTCTGCTCGCGGCGCTCCGGTCCGGCGCCGATTGCGTGCAGCTGCGCGAGAAGGCGATGGCAGACGGTGCGCTGCTCGATCGCGCGAGGGAAGTGGTCTCCATGGCACGGCCATTCGGTGCGAGCGTGATCGTGAACGATCGCATCGACATCGCGCTCGCGGCGGGCGCTGACGGCGTGCATCTGGGGCGGGAGGACCTTCCGATCCGCGAGGCACGGCTGTACGGCGGATCGCTCATCATCGGCGCGAGCACGCATGACCCGGACGAGGCCGCGGCCGCCGTCGCGGAGGGTGCCGATTACTGCGGCGTCGGCGCAATGTTCGCGACGAGCCTCAAGCCCGATCGCGCGCCGAGCGGCGCCGCCTTCATGCGATGGTTCGCCGATCACCATCCAGGCACGCCGCACCTGGCGATCGGTGGCATCACGCCCGAGCGCCTGGAGGGTCTGATCGCCGCCGGCTGCCGCGGTGTCGCCGTGAGCCGTGCGATCTGCGAGGCGCGTGATCCGGGGGAGGTCACCGCGCGGTTCTGCGCAGCGCTCGGTCGAACGGCACGCGACACGGCCGCGCCCGCATTGGGATCCCCGCGATGAGCGTGCGCGATGTCGAACTCCTGCTGCTCGGCACGGGCACGAGCGCCGGCGTGCCCGTCATCGGCTGCGGATGCGAGGTCTGCCGCTCGGACGATCCGCGCGATCGACGCACGCGCTCCGGTGCGCTGCTGCGCTTCACCGACGCATCCGGAGAGCGCCGGGATCTCCTCATCGACTGCCCGCCGGACCATCGAGAGCAGGCGTTGCGGCACGGGCTCGTGCGCTGCGACGGCATCCTCTTCACGCACCACCATGTCGATCACACCTTCGGTCTCGACGAGGTGCGGCGCTACAACGCCATCATGCAGCGCGCGATCGAGATCTACGCCGACGATCGCACGCTTGCACATCTGGATCGCGTCTACCGCCACATCTTCCGTGCGTCGGAGAATGTGAACGACTCCTTCGTCGCCACGCTCACGCCTCGGCGCATCGAAGCGGGCCGCGCGTTCGAGCTCTTCGGCCTGCGCATCACGCCCATCGACCTGCTGCACGGGCGCGTGCCGGTCCTCGGCTTCCGGCTCGAATCGGCCTCCGGCGCCTCGCCCGACCCGCTTCCACTCGCATACTGCACGGATGTCAATGCGATTCCGCCTCCGTCGTGGCCGCTGCTGCGGGGAGTCCGCACGCTCGTGCTGGACATGCTGCGCTATCGCTCGCATCCCACGCACTTCACCGTCGATCAGGCGATCGAGACGGCCACGCGCATCGGCGCGGACCGGACCTATTTCGTGCACATGACGCATGACATCCGCCATGCGGATCTCGACGCGAGGCTCCCGCCGGGCATGCACCTCGGTCACGACGGCCTTCGCGTGGCGTCTCCAGCGGCACCGGTGGCGCACGGGGCTGCGAATACCCCGAGGGATTCGGCCGAGTCGGCTGCAGGAGCGGCGGCCGAGGCCGGGACCGGATCCGCATCGAGTGCCGGGCCCTCGCCGCCGATCGCTGCTCCGCTATCATCTCCGCCCACCCCATGGCACAGCTGAGGCAGATCAAGAAGCGCATGGTCGCGGTCCGCACGATCCAGCGGATCACGAAGACCATGCAGATGATCGCGACCGCGAAGTTCACGGCCGCGATGAGCCGCGCCAAGGCGAGCCGCCCCTATGTCAGCAGCATTCGGGAACTCGTCTCCGCGGTGGCCGGAGCCGCCACCGATGTCAGGCATCCGCTGCTCGGCGCATCCCGCGCCGGCTCCGGCACCGATCTCGTCCTCGTCATTGCCAGCGACCGCGGTCTCTGCGGCGCGTACAACGGCCATGTGCTCCGCACCGCCATGGGGCAGGTGCGAGCCATCCTCGGTGCCAAGCGCACGCTCCAGCTCGAGACGAGCGGCAAGAAGGCGGTGGGGTTCTTCCGCTTCGCGAAGATTCCAGTCGCCGCGCGCCACGCATTCGGCGACCGTCCCAAGTTCGAGGCGGTGGAAGCGCTCGCGCAACGGCTGATCGATGATTTCACCTCCGGCCGAGTCGACTCGGTCCGCGTGGTCAGCATGCGGTTCATCTCCAACAGCCGGCAGGTGCCGGAGGTGATGCAACTGCTGCCCATGTCGCTTCCAGGCGCCGAGACTTCCTCCGGCGGCACGGCCAGCGCGGGGCGCGCCTCCGCCGGTCCAGCGACCCGCGCCGCCGCAGGGCACGCGGGCGCTCTCTACGAGTTCAGCCCATCGAGCGAGGAACTGCTCGACGATCTCCTTCCTCGCTGCATCAAGGTCTCGCTCTATCAGGCGTTCATGGACGCGATCGTGAGCGAGAATGTGATGCGCATGATCGCCATGAAGGCAGCCACCGACAACGCGGGCGGACTGGGACGGGCTCTGCGTCGCAGCTACAACCGCGCGCGGCAGGCGAAGATCACGACCGAGCTCACCGAGATCGTCTCGGGTGCGGCCGCACTCGAGTGAGCGGCGCTTCGCGGCGCATGCGGCGAGTCGGCGCCCAGATCCCTGATTTCCTCCGTGTTCGCGGCTAGCGCTTCTGGCGACCGTAGAGCGGCTTCGTCATTGCTTCCGATGCGACGCCCTCGCTGCCTTCCGAGAGCGACTGAGGGAGGCCATGCCCGACGGGTTCTCCTGCCTTGTCCCACGCCCGCAGTCCGCCTCGAAGGGTGTAGACATCCCAGCGGTCGAACTCCATGAGCCGCTTGCTCATGGATCGCGCCACCACATCGTCGTGATCACTGTCATAGACGACGAGGATCTGATAGGGCTGGAGTTGTTCCGCGGCGCCTTCGCGCAATGCCGCGAACGGTACGAGCACGGCGCCTTCCACATGGCCGGCGGCGAAGTCGGTCGGATTGCGCGGGTCGACGAACGCCACGGACTTCTGCCCGGCCAGCGAGAATCCCTTGGGGACACCCAGCTCCTTGGCTTCGTTCACCGAGACCCACTGGAGGCTCCGGTCGCTCGTGACGGTGTCGCAGCCGGCCATCAGCGTCAGGGTCGCCGCGGCGCCGGCGAGGCATGAACGGGGGAAGCCTCTCATGTGCCCATCTTGCCTGCGCGGGCCGCTGCGTGCAAATGAGGCCGCGACTTGATCCGACCCGCAGCCTGTGCTGAACCGCGGGAGTACAACACGGTCATGACGCGAATGAACCGCCTCTGCGGCTCCAGCTGGCCCTGCATCTTCGGAGCCGCATTCATGCTCTCGACCGCAGGTGCCAGCCAGAGCGGAGCGCCCGCAACCGGGCCCGCCGGCGTTCCAACGCTGCGGGCGCCTGCCGCTGAAGCGCCGGCGCGATTGGAGACCGCGGGCCTGTGGCGCAACGAGGACGGCTCCGTGATCGTCGGTGTGCGCTTCGTCATGTCGCCCAAGTGGCACATCTACTGGACGAATCCCGGCGACAGCGGCATGCCTCCGCGCTTCACCCCGGAGCTGCCACAGGGCTGGTCGCACGCATCCACCATCTTTCCACGCCCGGATGTGCTGAAGACCGATGAGGGGACCACACTCGGCTATGAGGAGCACGCGGTGCTCCTGCTCGTGCTGAAGCCGCAGCCGGCTGCAAGGTCGGGCCCTGCCTCGATCGCAGTGCGATACCTGGTCTGCAAGGCCCTCTGCATTGCCGGCGAAGGCGCCGTGCGGATCGAGCTTCCGGCACCGGACGGCATACCGACACTTGCTGCATTGCCGACGATCATCGATGGTCGCTCCTATCCGCAGCCGCTCTCGTCGGTGAGTGGCCGCGCGGCGGTGAACGAGGGCACGCTGCGCGTTCGCGGAGAGCTTCCCGACGGCGTCAGTGCCGCACCCGGTGCGAGTCCCTCCGTCCGAGTCGTGTTCCTGCCCTTTGATTTTCAGGGATTCACGGTGCCCGGAGGCATGGTCACCCCGGGTCGTGCCGATGATGGGAGCTTCAGCATCGAGGCCGAAGTATCGCTTGAGCCAAACGATGCTCCTGCGCAAGGGCTTAGGGCCGGAGGACTTGTGACTTTCGGCACAGCCAGGCACGATCCATGCATCGACTTCACCGTACAAGTGGCCAACCCGATCCGGCCGAAATGAGCCGACCTGCGTGCCTCGGTGCCCGCAGGGGATCACGACGCACTCGAACTATCACGACGGTTTGCCGGCGACCGCCACGCATCATCACCGGTGTCTTTGGAGATAACGAACATGGAAAACAGGAAGTCGATCATCGCAACGCTCGGTCTCGCATGCGCCCTCGGCGCCGGCATGCTGCTTGGTGCGGCACCTGCTGACGGCAGCGGCGCTCCGCCCGCCGGCGGCAACACCGCTCCCAAGCAGAAGCAGTCGGGCCAGGATGCCGGCAAGGACAAGCACGCCGGTCACGACCATTCGAAGGACAAGGCAAGCGGCGGAGAGAAGAAGGCTCCGGCTGCCGTGGTCGGTCAGAAGGCCCCGGAGTTCCAGTTCAAGGACTTCAATGGCAAGAGCCACAGCCTTGCCGAATTCAGCGGCAAGACCGTTGTGCTCGAGTGGATGAACCCGGGCTGCCCCGTCTGCAAGCGCAAGGTCGAGTCGGGCGAGGTCGCCAAGATGATGGCGGCCGCCAAGGCTGCGGATCCGAATGTCGTCTTCATCTTCGTCAACAGCACCAACACCGAGATGGGCGGCTCCGCCGAGGGCAGCGCGAAGTACCTCAAGGACAACAAGATCGATGCCATCGGCTTCTTCGAGGCTGACGGTGCGGTCGGTCGTCTCTTCGGCGCAAGGACCACACCGCACCTCTTCGTCATCAATCCGCAGGGCGTGCTCGCCTACTCGGGCGCGATCGACGACGCCGAGGGCGACAAGAAGGGCGTCAACTTCGTGGTCGAGGCCGTGAAGGCGATCAAGGCCGGCAATGCGCCGTCGCCGTCGACCACCAAGCCCTACGGCTGCTCGGTCAAGTACGCGAAGCAGTGACCGGCTGCGGCAATCGGCGTTCGCGCCGATGACAGGCCGAACGGCTCGGAATCAATGAGCAGGGCTCCGTCCTCGGACGGAGCCCTGTTTCGTTCAACAGCATCAGTTCGTCGTCATCGTCGCGTCGACGATGGTCGGTGCGTCGCCGCGCTGCTCAGTCGAGGTTCACCGGCATGACCACATAGGTGAACTCGGCGCCGGCTTTGAGCACGCCCGGCTTGTTGGGCGCCTTGAGCTCGATGATCACCTCGCCGGGATCGATCACCTTGAGCGCGTCCGTGAGGTAGCTCGGATTGAAGCCGATCTCGATCGGTTCACCGTGATATTTCTCCATGGGCAGCGTGATCTCCGCTTCGCCAAGCTCCGGGGCGCGGCTGCGAAGCACCAGCGAATCGCTGCCGAAGGTCATGCGCACGCCCTTGCTCTCCTCGTTCGTGAGGAGCGCCGCGCGACGCACGGCGCTTCCCAGCGCATCGCGGTCGAAGGAGATCTTCTTGTCGTGGTCCTTGGGGATCACATCCTCGAACGGCGGGAAGGTGCCTTCCACGAGCTGGCTCACCAGCACCGCCGCGTCCTCGCCGGCACCGATGCGGAACTGGATGCGAGTCTCCTCGCGTGCCACCGCGACGGGCGCGGCGGGATCGTGCATGAGCCGATTGAGCACATTCATCGTCTTCGTCGGAACGATGGCGCGGAATTCACCCTCGCCCTTGGAGCACTCGCCGCGTGCCAGCGCCAGACGCCGACCGTCCGTCGCAACCATCCGCAGCTTCCTTCCTTCGCGATCGAGAAGGACCGCGTTGAACGCGTAGCGGCTGGTGTCCATCGCCGTGGCGAAGAGCGTCCGCGCGATCAGGCGCCGCATCTGCTCCGCCGTCGTCTCGAAGTCGGTCTTCGACGGCGGCAGCTCGGGAATCTTCGGGAAGTCCTTCGGGTCGAGGCAGAAGATCTTGTACTTGGCGTCCTCGCCGCGAAGGAGCATGGTCTGCCCCTGCATCTCCATGGTGAGGGTCGTATCGTCGCTGGCGCGGACGATCTGGAGGAGCTTCTCGGCGGGCAGCAGCGTGTCGCCTTCCTGCTGCACATCGACCTGCGGCACGCTGACGGCGACGCTCACCTCCGTGTCCGTGGCACGGATCGTGAGCAGGCCGCCCTTGGCGGTCATTCGCACGCAGGCAAGCGCCGGGGATGTGTTGCGCGGCGCAACGACGCTGCCGGCGGTGGTGAGGGCTTCGAGCAGGTGTGCACGATCGCAGACGACCTTCATCGTGTCGGCCATGGGGGAGTTTCCTTCCCGGAAAAGTCGAGCGGCAGTGTACCCGCGGCCGTGGCGGGCGTCGCATGCGGCGGCCGAAGTGGAGGCCATGCGCCGTCGCGGCTACCGTGACGAGATGGCGCTTCGACTCCTGCGGCTTGTGAACAAGTGGTTCGCGCTCGCCGCGTTCTGGACCTACCTGGCGGCCGTTGCGCTTGCGTTCACGATGGTGATCGTGTTCTTCCCGGTCGGGGCGCTGGCGCTGCTCTTCGCAGGGCTGCTCACGCTGCCCGTGGTCGTGGCGATCTCGACCGGCATGTCATGGTGGGAGCGCGCGTGGTGCCGTCGATGGCTTCGCTCCGCGCGATGTCCGTGCTGTCTGGAGTCCCAGGCGGTCCACGGCACGGGCGCGGGCGAGATCGGCGCGGGATCGGCGAGCACCGCCGTCAACGACGACGAGCCATGGCGGACCTTTGAGATCCCTCGCTACGAGTGCCGGCGATGCGGCGCCTTCTTCGACGCGACCGGCGCCGAGGCCGAGGCGCCGCTGACGGCCTGATCGATCACTTCGTTGACCTGCGCCGCCATGTGGGGGTTGCCCAGGAAGAGGATCATCTGACCGCTCGGCAGGAGCTCCATGAGAATGCTGGTGCCGGTCGTCGCGATCGAGAGTCCCTGCGTGTCCTTGGTGCCATCGGCGAGGATCACTCGGAGCAACTCGCCCATGGTGTGATGATCGCCGGCGCCGAGGAGGATGGGATCGCGCGTGTTCAACTCCACCGACGCCATCTGGTCGACGGCCTTCCACACCTCGTTCTCCGCCATGCCGAAGGAGACGGCCTCGAAGATCTCGCGCCAGTGACCGACGGGGATGAGCAGCACGGGATCGAGCCGCAGCTTGTGCACGACTCCCTCGACGATGGAGGGCATCGCGGCTCGCGGAACCTTCCGCACCGTGGGCGGCAGCTTCGGCGCAAGGCGATGATCCTCGGCGGCGACATCGATCACGACGACCTGATCGTCGTCACGAAGCGCAAGATGGAGCTCTGCCGCGGTCGAATCGGCCACCTCGAGACCCTGTTGCTGCAGAGCCGGCCATGCTTCGGCGTAACTGACGAACTCCACCGCGTGCTCCTGAAGTCGTGCCCTGACGGAAAGGCCCCTGAGCGAGAGATGATGCGGACAATGTACCGCAAGATCAGCCCCGAGCACGACGGGGCCATCGACGCGGCGACGCGATTCGATCCGCGGCCTTCGACGGGTGATTCGTGCGGGAACGCGCCTCGACGCAGGTCCGCTGCGACCCGGTTACGATCGAGGTGGCCGAGGTCGATGCCGTCCGCGAGCGTCATGAAGACCGTGCTCTTCATCTGCACAGGGAACACCTGCCGCTCGCCCATGGCGGAAGCGGTGGCGCGTTCTCTGCTCGATCGCGGCCTCGTGCCCGGCGTGGGTCCTGAGACCTTCGTGGCATCGGCGGGCGTGGCGGCCGGCGACGGCATTCCCATCAGCGAGGAGGCGGTGCGGGCGCTCGCCCAGCAGGGCATCGAGCACGATGGCACGAGCAAGCGAGTGACGCCTGAGATGGTCCGGAAGGCAACCGTGGTTCTGGGCATGACCCGAGGGCATGTTGCCGAGGTTCGGCGGCTCCTGGGCGGTGGGGATGCCCCAACGGAGGTGGTTGTCGAGCTGCTCGATCCGGAGAGCGATGTGGAGGATCCTGTGGGACTCGGCTTGCCTGCGTATGATCGGCTCGTAAGGCACTTCGTTCGGGTGCTGCCGAAACGGCTCTCGGAGTTGCTGACACCATGAGGATTGCGCTCGGCGCTGATCATCGCGGACTTTCCGTGGCGCAAGTGGTGGTCAATCACCTGCGTGCCGAAGGACATGAAGTCAGTCTGCTCGGGGATGCATCGGGCTCGCCATGCGACTATCCGGACGCGGCGTACATGGTCTCTTCGGCAGTCGCGGAGGGAATCGCCGATCGAGGCATCCTCATCTGCGGAACAGGCATCGGCATGTGCATCGCTGCCAACAAGGTGCGGGGCGTTCGCGCGGCACTGGCGCAGGACGAACTGAGCGCGCAGCTCAGTCGGACGCACAACGACGCCAATGTGCTCTGTCTCTCGGCGGACCTGCTCGGGCACGCGCTCGTGAAGCGGATCGTCGAGGTCTGGTTCAGGACCGACTTCGAGGGCGGTCGGCATGCGCGGCGGATCGAGAAGATCCGCATGATCGAGCTGGGCGAGGATCCTTCGTCGCGCAACGGAAGCCATCCGGGTGGTGCCACAGGCAGCGCGATTCCGCCGCGTCACGCGGGCGGCTCCGAGAACGCGGCACAGCGCCTGGGTTGAACTGCCGACATCGATTCGGTCGATCCTGAGGGGAACGGATTCGTCATGGCACGCACGGTGCAGATGCAATTGCCACGCATGAAGGTCCTGCGCGCCGCGTCGCTGCTGGCGGCGGCGATCGTCCTTGCGCTGGGAGCCGCGGAAGTCGCGTCAGGCGGCCGGGGGCGTGCGTTCGCTGGAGCATCGATTGCCCGGGAGTTCCAGGGGCGTGCGGATCCGAAGGCTCGCGCTGAACGAGTCCTCGCGAGGATCGGCATCGACATCGATGACGCCGAAGCCGGGACCGGCGTGGTGGAGCGGCTGCGGCAGGATCATCGCCGCAGCATCGAACGGGCGCTCGGGGTGCTCGACGGTCGTTTCGATGCGTGGAGCGATCGAGTCCCGGCGTTCGCCGACGGACTGCTGAGCTGGTCGATGCGGGCGTCGCTTGCGTGGAAGGGCGTGCGCAGCGCGCTGGGGAGCGAGAGCGCCGCAGCCGCCCGCATGGCGATCGTGCGCGGGCGCTTCGAGGCCGAGGTGATGGACGGTCGCGCACTTCGTGACGCGATCGACGAGACGATGGAGCGATTCGCGCTCGAGATCCGGGCCGATCGCTCGCGAGCACTCGCGCGCGTGCGCTCGCGGGTCGAGTGGACTGCGCACGGCGGCGGGGGCGTCGACCTCGACGCGATCGGTCCCTTCCTGCAGGACACCGAGACAAGGCTCGATCGATCGCTGCTGCGTCAGGCCGACCGGTCGATCGCGGGCGGCGTTGCGGGCGTGATGGGCGCGGTGATCGTGACGGAGGTCGTCGTGGCGGGCGTCGGTGCCTCGATCGGCGGCGCGGCCGCGGGTGGCGCCGTCGCAGGAGCGACGGGAGGATCGATCGCGCCCGGTGTCGGCACGGCGATCGGGCTGGTCGCGGGGCTCGGCGCCGGCATCGCCGTCGACTGGTGGATGCACGCGCGAACGCGCGAGGAAGTGGTGAACCGCTGCATGGCGGCGCTCGAACAGCTGAGGCGGGAAGTCCTGGAGGGCGTGCCGGACGCTCGCAGTTCAGGGCTTCGGGGGCGCCTCGAGGAAGCGGCGGAACGCGAGGCGCGAGCGATTGAACAGGCCATTCGCGTGGCGACGGGAGGCAGACCGTGATGGGCGGAGCGAATCGATCGATCTCGATGATGACGATGGTGCTCGTATCGCTGATCTCGCTCATGCTCGCGAGCGGTGCGGCGATGGCGCAGGCCGCCGCCGCCGCGCGCGTGCTCGCGGAGCAGGTGCTGGAGCGAGCGACGGCCACCGGCGGCCGCGCGGCGCTGACGCAGTTCGAGCGCGCCGGCGGACGCGCCGCGGTCGAGGCGGCGCTCATGCAGGCCGAACGCGAGGGCGGCACCGCGCTGGCGCAGCGATCCGCGGCGATCCTCAGTGAGGTCGGCGCCCCCGCGCTGCGCGTCATTGCGCGAGCGCCTTCCTCCACGGCCGCGGCGCTCGAGGGGCTCAGCGGACCCGCCCTTCGCGCGGGCGTTGCGGCGATCGAGCGATCACCGTCGATCGTGTCGCTGCCTGCGGCCACCGCGCGCGGCGCGGTGATGGCGGAATCGCGTCTGCCGGGCGTCGGCGCCACGATCGTCGAGCAGCTCGGGGACGATGGAGTGCGCCTGGCCGCGGAGGTGGCCGAGGCGCAGGGCGTGTCACTGGCGCGATGGTCGAAGGATGTCGCGTCGCTGCCCGCGAAGGAGCGTGGTTCGGTGATCGCCGCGCTCGAGAAGCGCCCGGGCGTGGTGCTCGACTACCTCGATCGGCATCCGGGCGTGCTCGTGGCCGGGGCCATCGCCAGTGCGGCGGCGATCGTGGAGATGACGGCGCTCGTGTCGGGGCAGGAAGGTCCCACCACGGCGGCGGTGCGCGGGACGACGAAGATCGCGGATGAGGCGCTCTCGACGCCGCTGGCGGTGACCGTCACGCTCGCGGGCGTCGTGGCCGTGGCGCTCGGCGCCCTTTGGTTCCTGCCGAGCGTGCTCAGGCGCTGGCGGCGCGCGGCGCGCGCTGCGTGAAGCCCTCGGCGAGATCCGCGAGAAGCCGCACGCCATAGCCCGTGGGTCCATGCACGAGCAGGTCGTTGCTGCTCTCCACGCTGTCGACGCCGGCGATGTCGATGTGGGCCCAGGGAATCTTCTCGTCCACGAAGTAGGAGAGGAACGCGGCGCCCTGGATCGGGTGCGCGCTGCGCTGCGGATTGGAATTGATGAGGTCGGCGTGATGACCGCGCATGAAGTCGCGGTGCTCGGTCCAGAGCGGGAGCTGCCAGATGCGCTCGCCGCTCTCGCACGAGGCGTTCTCCAGGCGCGAGCGCAGCTGCGGATCGCCGCAGAAGTACCCCGCGCTGAAGTGGCCGAGCGCCACGACCACGCCGCCGGTGAGCGTGGCCATGTCCACGATCGCCGTCGGCGCCAGCGTCTTGCACGCGTAGCTCAGTGCGTCCGCGAGCACCAGCCGGCCCTCGGCGTCGGTGTTGGTCACCTCCACCGTCACGCCGTTGTGCATCGTGATGATGTCGTCGGGTCGGTAGGCATCGCCGCCGACCATGTTCTCCGCCACCGCAAGGATGCCGGTGACGCGCAGCGGCAGTCGTCGTTCCGCGATCGCCTGCATCGCACCGAGCACGGCCATGCCGCCCATCTTGTCGTACTTCATCCCCTTCATGCCGTTGTTCACCTTCAGGCTGTAGCCGCCCGTGTCGTAGGTGATCGTCTTGCCGACGAGCACGAGATGCTCGCGCCGCGCCGCGGGGGCGACGCGCTTCGGCGCATGCTCGAGGATGACGAGCGCCGGCTTGGACGGACTGGCGCGACCGACATTCACGAGGCCGCCCATGCCGAGGCGCTGCGCCGCGCGGTAGTCGATGACGCGGCAGCGAAGGCCATGATCGCGCGCAAGGCGCCTGGCGGTGGCCACCACCCACGCGGGGTGGCAGATGTTGGGCGGCGTGGCACCGAGGCGCCGCGTGAGGTTCACCGCGTCGCCCAGCAGCAGGCCGTGTTCGACGCCGTCGCGGAATGCCGCATCGGCGATGTCGACGGTCAGCGGCGGTTGCGCGGGGGCGCGCTTCGTGGCGGTGCCGTCGAAGTGGTCGACGCGCCAGTTCGCCATGGCCAGACCCTCGCCGAAGGCGCGGCCGAGCATCTCGCGATCGAGCGCGAGCCCCTTGCGGTCCTGTTCGGGAAGGGCCTGCGCGAAGGCGAGTCGGACCGATCGCAGGCCCATGCGGTCGAGCGATCGGACGAGCTTCGCGCCAGCGGTTCGCATCGATGCGTGCGAGATCGAGCCCGCGGCGCCGAGGCCGAGCACGACGCCATCGCGACCGAGCGCGAGCGTCTCTCCGTTGTCCCCCTTGAATCCGGGCACCTCCCGTGCGCGATCGGCGAGCGCCGCCGCCGCCGCGTCGCCGGCCGTTTGCGATCGCCCCTTCGAACGCTTCGCGGTCGACGACACCTTCCCGGGGCCGGCCGCGGCACGGCGCTTGCCGTCGCCGGACATGACCGCCACCACCGCCGTTGCGCCTCGACCGCCGCCGATTCTGATGGACTTGAACATGGGTCGGCAAGTGTAAGGTCCGCCGCGAGCCCGAGCGTGACGCGGGATCCGCGTTGCCGTCGCAGGCGCTCGCGTACGCTTGAGACTTCAATGGAGCCTCGATTCGATGTCATCGTGATCGGCGGGGGACACGCCGGTGCGGAGGCGGCGTGGGCGGCATCGAGCGTGCTGGGCGCCTGCGGCCGCGTGGCACTCGTCACCATGGATCCGTCGAAGATCGGGGCGATGAGTTGCAACCCGGCCATCGGCGGTCTCGCGAAGGGCCAGATGGTTCGCGAGATCGACGCGCTGGGCGGGCTCATGGGACTTGCCGCGGACGCGACGGGCATTCAGTTCCGCATGCTCAACATGTCCAAGGGCGCGGCGGTGCGCGGTCCGCGTGCGCAGTGCGACCGTCACGCCTATGCGCGCGAAGTGCGGCGGCTGATCGGCACTCGGTCGTCCATCGAGATCGTGGCGGGCACCGTGGACGAATTGATCGTGGAGGCGGGGGAGATTCGCGGCGTCGTGGTGGGCCCAGGCCGCGGCGCGAGCGCCGAGGCGCCTGCGGGGGCGCTCCGCGGCGCGACCCGGTTGTTGCAGGCGCGCGCGGTGGTGCTCACCACCGGCACCTTCATGCGCGCGCTCATGCACACGGGAGCGAGCAGGACGCCGGGCGGTCGCGTGGACGAGGGAACTGCCGTCGGAATCTCGGCGGCGCTTCGTGCGCTCGGATTCGAGCTCGGGCGACTCAAGACCGGCACGCCTCCGCGACTGCGTCGCGAGTCGATCGACTGGGACGCGCTGCCGGCGCAGCCCGGCGACTCGGAGCCGGTTCCGTTCTCCGACCTTTCGCCCGCGGCGCTCGGCGGCGGTCGCTTTCCGTCACTGCCCCAGGTCGACTGCCGGGAGACGCATACGAGCGCGGCGATCCACGACCTCATCCGCGCGAATCTCGATCGGGCGCCGATGTACAGCGGACAGATCGAGGCCGAATGCGGCCCTCGCTACTGCCCGTCGATCGAGGACAAGGTCGTGCGCTTCGGTGATCGCGACGCGCACCATGTCTTCCTCGAGCCCGAGAGCCTCGAGACGAGCGACATCTACTGCAATGGCATCAGCACCTCGCTTCCGGAGGATGTGCAGCGCGAGATCGTGCGAGCGCTTCCGGGGTGCGAGCGGGCCGAGATCGTCCGGTTCGGATACGCCGTCGAGTACGACATGGTCTGGCCGCACCAGATCGACGCGACGGGCGAGGCGAAGCGCGTGCGATCGCTCTTCCTGGCCGGGCAGATCAACGGTACGAGCGGCTACGAGGAGGCCGCGGCGCAGGGACTGGTGGCCGGGCTCAATGCGGCGCGGCGGGCGCTCGATGCCGATCCCGTTCGCTTCGCTCGCGACGAGGCGTACATCGGCGTGCTCATGGACGATCTCGTGACGCGCACGCCGCGCGAGCCGTACCGCATGTTCACGAGCCGCGCGGAGCATCGGCTGCGGCTTCGCGCGGACAATGCGGACGAGCGACTTACGACGCGTGGGCGGGAGCTGGGTCTGGTCTGCGATGATCGCTGGCGCGCGTTCGAGGCGCGAGGTGCGGCACTGCACGAGATCCGCGCAGGGATCGCGACCGCGCGTGTGGATGGCGTGCCGATGGCGGACTGGATCCGTCGCGCCGATCCGACCGGCGCGGAGGTGGCGCGGCGTCTTGGCGCGGTCGTCGTCGGCGCGCCAATGCCGACCGAGGACGTCGATGCGCAGGCCTCGGCCATCGACGAAGCGCTCGTGCTCGATGCGGCTCGCGTGCGGCTCGTCGATCGCATCGTCAGCGACATCCGCTATGCCGGCTACCTGCGTCGACAGGATGTCGAGGTGCGGCGGCAGCGGGAGGCCGAGCGCACAATGATTCCCGTTGACCTCGATCCGGCGCGCATCCCGGGCTTGCGCAGGGAGGCGGCCGAGATGCTCGTGCGTATCCGGCCGGCCACGATGGGGCAGGCATCGCGCCTGGCGGGCGTGAATCCGGCCGATGTCACGCTCCTGGCGGTAGCCATCGAGCGTTCGAAGCGCAGGACGGAGAAGTCACCGAGTGCCGCCGGCGGGTTCGGCAGACCTGCTGCATCCGAGCTTGAACCGCCGTCCGGCGCGTCCGTCGAATAGTCTTGCCGGGTCCCGCAGGTGCTGCAGCCTCCAGGAAGGCCGCGATCGAGACGATGGCACCGGCGGGTCGTTCTTCGCCGCCGTAGCTCAATGGCAGAGCACGTGATTTGTAATCTCGAGGTTGCCGGTTCAACTCCGGTCGGCGGCTTGAGGTCATCCCGCATTCCTCCCAGGAGAGTTCCATGAACAGGTCCGCATCGTCCCCGGTGCCGTCCATCCTCGTGGCGCTCATCGCGCTCGTGCTGTGGGGGGCACTCTCGCCCGCCTCAAGCGCCGCTCCACCGCCTGAGAGGACACTGAGCGTGGATGTCGTCGAGCTCGTGGCAGGGAAGGAGACTCCAGGGCTCGCCGAGCTCATGGCCGAGCACGACGGGATCGCCTACCTCTTCGCGACCCCCGAGAACAGGGCGCGCTTCGAGATGGACCCGCGAGCCTTCGAGGTGGCCGACGGCGGCGCCTGCGGCAAGATGGGGGCGCTCTCGGGCATGGGCGACGCGCGGCGCTATCTCGTGCATGACGGGCGCGTCTGGTTCTTCGCATCGGATGGATGTCGTGAGGGCTTCCGGAAGGAGCCGTCCAAGTGCATCGAGCGGTCCGACCCGAAGCCCGTAGCGACGGCGGTGCAGCAGCAGGAGGGAGCCAGGACGCTCGACTTGCTGGCGCGCTGGGCCGGCGGAACCGAGGCGCTGCGGCGCATGTCCACCTATCGCGAGCAGTCGGCGGCGGAACGAACGAGCGGCAATCGGAAGTACGCATGGAGCCGTGAGGCTGCGGCCAGGTTCCCCGATCGCGCGATGACGCGCGAAGCATGGGATGACGCGTGGTTCTCGACCATCCGGTCGCCGAAGGGGGCGGCCATGGGAAGCTCGCGCGGGTTCGAGACGATCGCCCGTGCGCGCGGCGAGGCGTTCGATCGAGTGCTCGGGCGATCGCCCGTGATGATCGTCCGGGCCTGGGTCGACGCATCGGCCGGCGGGACCTTCCCCCAAGGCTCGATCCTGGTGGCGGACGGCGGCGAAAGCACACTTGAGGGTCGGCCGGTCCGTTTCGTCGATGTCTGGATGCTGGGCGCCAAGTCGCGCCTGCTCGTCGATGCCGGGAGCGGGCAGTTGCTTCAGCAGTCCTTCCAAGGTCGCGATGGCGGCACAAGGGTCGGCGATGTGGTGCGCACATTCACGGCGGATGCGGTGGTGGACGGAGTCCGCCTGCCGACGGCATGGAAGGTCACGGTCGACGGAACCGCGGCGCCGGATGCGAGTGTCGCGATCGATCGCTTCGAGGTGAACCCGACGCTCGCGGAAGACCTCTTCGCCCTTGGGGGCCCGACCACTCCCGTTCGTTGACGATGGGTTTTGCGCAGGATGTGGCGGCCGTCGCCGGCGCGGCGTGCAATGGGGTTTGTCCGCAAGCCTCGCGAGCTTCGTGTTCACACGGGATACGGGACGGCCCACGACGCGATGGTCCTCAGCGTGTCGCCGCTGCTTCCGGCGCCAGCGATCGCGGTCACGAGCCCGTCGACGCGACGAGCGGGCCTTCGCCCCAGCGCCGCTGAAGCGATCGAACGATCCTCCCTGCGCTTCGACGATGCGGAGTCGCGCGCATGGTCGCTCGAACAGGCGGCGAAGATCCGGGAGGAGGTCGAGCGATTCCGATCGGGCATGCAGCCGGCTCCGCTCGTGCTGCCCCCGTTCCAGCCGGAACCGGAACCGGCACCCACGCAATGAACGATGGGGAGGGCGCTCGAGCAGGGCGCCTCGTACACTGGCGGCCGCATGCATCCCGGGACCATCGGGCCGTACCGGGTCGAGCGCGAATTGGGACGCGGTGGCATGGGCCATGTGCTCCTGGCGCGCGATCCGCGACTGGACCGCCTCGTGGCGATCAAGGCGCTGCCTCCGAATCTCGCCGCGGATCCGGATCGGCTCGCTCGCTTTCAGCGCGAAGCGAAGGTCCTGGCGTCGCTGAACCACCCGAACATCAGCGCCATCTACGGTGTGGAGGAGCTCAACGGCAGTCACTACCTGATCCTCGAGTTCGTCGAGGGGCAGACGCTCGAGAAGCGGATGGCATCCGGTCCGATCGCGGTGATGGATGCGATGGGCATCGCGCGGCAGATCGCCGAAGGACTTGAAACGGCGCACGAGCGAGGCATCGTGCATCGCGACCTGAAGCCCGGCAATGTGATAGTGACGCCTGAGGGCATCGCCAAGGTGCTCGATTTCGGACTGGCGAGAGCCACCGTTCCGGATGCAGCGGGCGCTGCCGGTTCCGGCGCGGGATCCGGCGCCCGACCCGGCGGGACATCCGGCGCGGGCACCGGCGGACTCGACGCTCGTGACATCGAAGGCTCGGCGCGCGGTGACTCGCCGACCATCAGTCTTCCACCGTGGAGCGACAGCCCCACGATGCCGGGCGTCATCATGGGTTCCGCCGGCTACATGAGCCCGGAGCAGGCGCGCGGCAGAGTGGTGGACAAGCGTTCGGACATCTTCTCGTTCGGGTGCGTGCTCTTCGAGATGCTCTCGGGAAGCAAGGCCTTCGACGGAGAGTCCGCTGCCGAGTGCATTGCGGCGGTGCTCCACCTGGAGCCCGACCTGTCGCGACTGCCGGCGAGCACTCCAACGCGGCTTCGCGACCTGGTTGCCTCATGTCTTGCGAAGGACCCCACGAAGCGGCTCCGCGACATCGGCGATGCGAGAATCGCGATCGACGAGCTTCTCGCAGGCGGGAGCGCGGCGACATCCATCGGCAGCGTTGCGGCTGGCTGGAATCCGCACGAGTCCACGGGTCGCCGACATTCGCTGGCAGTTGCACTGGCGTTCGTCGTCGCGGGTGTCGCGGTCGCCTTCGCAGCGAGTCTCTGGATGCGATGGCCGAACGCCGAGACACCGGCGCAGGTGCGACTCGTGATTCCATCCGCGAGCGACGACTATCGATGGGCCACGAGCGCTGCCATCTCCCCCGATGGCGCACGCATCGTCTTCGAGGCGAGACCCGCTTCCGGCGGCCCGTCATCGTTGTGGATGCGACCGCTCGACTCGTTCAAGGCGACGATGATTCCCGGCACCGCGAATGCGACCAGCGCCTTCTGGTCGTGGGACAGCCGGTCAATTGCATTCCACATGGATGGGAAGCTCTGGTCCGTCGATGCCGATCGACTCGGATCGCAACGATTGCTGGCGGCCGTGGCGGACAACGGAGGCGCGGCCTGGGGACCGACGGGGGAGATCGTCCTTGCGGCCGAGGGTGGCGAGAACGCCGGCCGGCTCCTTCGCATCCCGGCAGGTGGCGGCGAGCCCGTCGTCCTCCTCGCCCCCGATCCCGGCGCATTCGAGGCAGCGCTGCTGTTTCCGCACTTCCTGCCGGATGGCGAACGCTTCCTCTTCGTCGGCGTTCGGTTCGATCCGAGCGAGGAAGTGCGATCGGCCAAGCTCTTCATGGGCCGCCTGGGGTCCTCCGAACGAACGCTCATCGGCAAGGTCTCATCCGGCGTGTGGTTCGTCGATCCCGGTTGGCTCGTCTTCGTCGACGACGGCACGATCAAGCGCGTCTCATTCGATCCGGTGACGCTGCGCACTTCAGGCGAGCCGATCACAATCGCGGAAGGCGCGTTCTACTTCCGCCCACTCGGCATGGCGCTCATGAGCGTCTCGCGAAAGGGGACCATCGTCTTCGATGCGGCACCGATCGACGACGAACTCGTCTGGTACGACTTGGACGGGCAACGGGGGCGAGCGATCGCTGCGACCGGACGCTTCCAGTCGCCGCGCATCTCCCCGGACGGTTCGCAGGTGGTGGTGGCGGTGAGCGACCGGCGCACCCAGTTGAGCGATCTCTGGCTCTACGGAGTCGAACGGCCGGTCGCAAGTCGTCTCACCACCGACGCGCGATGGGAGAGCATCCCGGTCTGGAGCCATGATGGTCGAAGCGTCTTCTTCTCCTGCGACCGGCGCAGCACGCCCGAGATCTTCTGCCTGCGCACCGAGAGTCCCGGAGATCCAACGCCCGTGAAGGGCCTGGAGGGCAACGGGCTGGTGTGGGCAGCCCACGACACATCGCGCGATGGACGGTTCCTGCTCGCCTCGGCGGACTTCGAACGCCATGGACGGGAGTTTCGAGTCCTGGCGCTCGACGGAAGCGCGACGGCCGTGCCCTTTCAGAGTTCGCATGCCGACGAAGTCGCAGGACGATTCTCCCCTGATGGGCGCTGGATTGCGCTGCAGGTGATCGAGTCGGGCAGCTCGCAGATCTTCATGGCGCCCTTTCCGGGTCCAGGCTCGAAGGTGCTGGTCGCCGAGCGTGGCTCGAGTCCCGTCTGGTCGCCGAAGGGCGATGCAATCTACTTCCGCCAGCGCAGCGAGTCGCCACTCTCATCGACCGGTGCCACCCAGTCCTGGCGCATCATGAAGGTGCCGCTCGATCGATCGGAGGACTTCAAGTCACCGCCGGCGCCGCAACTGGTCTTCGAGATTCCGCACCAGATCGGCGATCTGGACATCACGCCGGACGGCCGCCGGCTGCTGCTGAGGCTTGTGGCCGACGACACGCCGCCGATCCAGGTGATCCTGCATGCGATTCAGCGCGAGTTCACGACGCGCTGACGCAGTCGTCGCTCATGACCGAGCATGATCCGTCACGGCGACGCGATGGCCGTTCCGTATGGCCTCGTGTTTGCCGGCGAAACCGGCCTGCCCTCCTTCAGGGCCTTGACGGCATTGACGACATGGTTCGTGCCTGCCTTGTCGTCGAGCGCGCCGGCATAGGAGATCACTCCCTTCGTGTCGATCACGAAGCAGTGCGGCGTCGTCATCGCGGCATAGGCCTTCGCGGCCGTACCGTTGCCATCGATGAGCGCGGTGGCCTTGACTCCATGGAGGGCCAGGAAGTCCGCCGTCAGCGTGGCGCTGTTGGCCAGCGTTCGATTGCTGTTGATGAAGAGGAACACCGTGCGGCTGTCCGCCTGCTTCGCTTGCGTCATCGTCGAAGCGATCGAGCCGTTCTGCATCAGGTCGATGCAGGTAGGGCACTGCGGATCGATCCAGATCAGCACGATCGGCGATCCGGCGAACTGCGACATCGTCACTGCGGTGCCCTGGGTGTCCTTCAGCGAAATCGCCGGAGCCTGCAATCCGATTCCGAGCGATCCGCTCTGGCTCGGTGGCCATCCGGTACTGCTTCCGGGCCCCTGGGCCGGATCGGACTGAACAGGCGGTGTGACGAGGAAAGCAGACGACGCGAGCAGTGCAATGACGCCCGTGCTGGGACGGCGCTGATGCCGCGATCGTGACGGAGCCACCATGCCGCCGAGATCCTACTTCGACGGGCGGCGGCTGCGCCGCCTTCGGGATCCTGTCGCTGCGTGTTGCTGCGCAACCCGCGCGTCCATGGGCTGCGCCCATGTCCGCTCCGCTGAACGAAAAGAGCCGCCCTCAGAAGGGGGCGGCTCTCAGTGGTCGTTGGGGCGACAGGATTGACCCTCCGGCGGCTGCGCCGCCTTCGGGATCCTGTCGCTGCGTGTTGCTGCGCAACCCGCGCGTCCATGGGCTGCGCCCATGTCCGCTCCGCTGAACGAAAAGAGCCGCCCTCAGAAGGGGGCGGCTCTCAGCGGTCGTTGGGGCGACAGGATTGACCCTCCGGCGGCTGCGCCGCCTTCGGGATCCTGTCGCTGCGTGTTGCTGCGCAACCCGCGCGTCCATGGGCTGCGCCCATGTCCGCTCCGCTGAACGAAAAGAGCCGCCCTCAGAAGGGGGCGGCTCTTTTCATTCATCGGGGCGACAGGATTTGAACCTGCGACCTCTTGGTCCCGAACCAAGCGCTCTAGCCAAGCTGAGCTACGCCCCGTCGTCGACTGGTTCGAGTCGGGGCGCCTTCGCCTCGATTCGAACGAGCATGGTACGCGGAACGGCCGCGACTTGCCGCTGCACGAATCCGGATTCCTGCCTCTGCGGCGAGGCCCCCTCGCTGCATCACGAGTGGGCGGTGAGGGATTCGAACCCCCGTAGGCGTAAGCCAGCAGATTTACAGTCTGCCCTCGTTGGCCACTTGAGTAACCGCCCGATCACTGGATGTTTCCACCAAAAGGTGGCGGAGGAGTGTAACGGCGCCGCAGGGACGCGGCAAGGTCGTACCGGATCGCACCCTGATGGCGATCGCGTTGCGATCGTTGCTGCGCGCAGCTCCGTCAGTGGGGACAGCATTCCACGCGGCGGTTGTAGAAGCGCAGCCAGCGAACGCGTGCCCGCGGTGCGCGGCGCCGCGCCTGGCGCGATCGGAGCCAGATGCTCAACAGGTATGTGGCCAGCACCACGAGCGCGGTCACGCCAACGCCGATGGCAATCTGGTGCGAGAGCTTCGTGACGCCGGCGCTGGACGCTGCTCTCGATGCGAGCCAGCCGATCGAGAGCTGCATCGTGACGGTCACCATCACGCAGCTCAGCTCCACCACGAGGAACTTCCACCACGCCATGTGCATCATGCCGCACATGGTGATCACGGGAATGCGCGTGCCCGGGATGAAGCGCGCCGCGAGCAGGACCAGCGCGCCGCGCACATCGATCTGGTGCTTGACCTCGAGCAGCCGCCGCGGATGGAGCAGTCGCTTGAACCAGCGGCTGTGGAGGAAGCGCGTGCCGAAGGTGCGACAGAGCCAGAACCAGCCGGCGTCTCCGAGCACGATGCCCAGATATGCGAAGAGTGCGAATTGCCAGAAGAGTCGCACGGGATGATCGGGATCGCCCGCTGCCAGGAAGCCCGCGGGGATCAGCACCATGTCTTCGTTGACATGGATGCCGATCATCGACGCGGCGAAGGCTGCGAACACGGTGATCGGTCCGTAGCGCCGGATGCCGTCCTCGATCCAGTCGGGGAAGCGATCCCGAAGATCACCGGTCGGCGCCGGCGCAGCGGCGATCGAATCCGCGCTCTCCGTCGAGAGCGGAATCGTCGTTGAGACCGCGATCGGTGGTGCGCTCGCTTCGGCTGCCTGATTCGAATTGCGAGCCGCACCGGAAGCCGCAGCGACGAGCGTGCACGCGAGCAGCAGGGTCACGAGCGCGCGGCGCGACGGGAACATGGGGCCGGAGTATAGACCTGCACCGCGCGGCGTCCGATGGCGTGGAATGCAGTGCCGATCACGCCGCAGGCAGTGCCGCGGGGGCGTCGTAGATCCGCAGCCACTGGGCGGGTGCACGCGGCGGGCGTCGCCGGGACAGGCGGTGGCGGAGCCATGCATGGACCAGCCAGAGCGCCAGCACGCAGGCGACCGTGACGCCGAGGCCGATGGCGATCTGGTGCGAAAGCCGCGTCACGCCGGCGCTGGAGGCGGCCTTCGCGGCGACCCAGCCGATGCCCATCTGGAGCGGCACCGTCAGCAGAACGCAGGTCAGCTCGACGGCGAGGAACCTCGACCATCGCATGTGCAGCAGGCCGCCCATCGTGATCACGGGCGTCCTCGTGCCGGGGATGAACCTCGCTGCGAGCAGCACCCAGGCGCCGCGGAGATCCATCTGGTACTTGATCTCCAGGATTCGGCGCGGATGCATGAGCCGCTTGAACCAGCGGCCGTGAAGGAATCGCGTGCCGAAGGTGCGGCAGATCCAGAACCAGCCCGCGTCGCCCAGCACGATCCCCAGGTAGGCCCAGAACGCGAACTCCCAGAAGAGCCGATGGGGATGATGCGGGTCGCCGGCGGCCAGGAAGCCCGCCGGGATGAGGATCAGGTCCTCGCTGAGATGGACGCCGACACCGGTGATGATGAACGCGACGAAGACCGAGATCGGTCCGTAGTCGCGGATGCCATCCTCGACCCATGCCGGAAAATGCTCGCGATCGTCAGCAGCCGGCGCGGCGCCCGCAATCGATCCCGCATCCGCGAGCGGCGCGGCGACGGCAACCGTGCCAGCCTCGACAAGCGCCGCGCTCTTCCCGAGCTCAGGCGGAGGAGGCGGAGGAGGCGGGGGAGCGGAGGCCGCCTCGAGCCGTTCGCCCATCGCGCAGATGAGCAGCGCAAGGGCGGCGATAAGAAGCAACCGCATGAGGGGGCGAGTATAGGTGTCCGTGCGCGAACGACGGCAACGATCGGATCGTGGCCGCCTGGCGGCACGGCACTCGGCGCGAGACGCCGCCGAAGCACCGCGATCAGGCCTTGCGGACCTCCGGCGGGATGCGCATCGAATAGAAGCTGCGGTAGACGAACACGAGCGCGATCAGGAAGAGCGCACCGCCGATCCAGAACTTGTAGTCCTGGACCTGCGGCTGCACCGCGATCTCCACGGCGAGCAGGCCGAAGAGCGTGGTGAACTTGATGACCGGGTTGAGGCTGACCGAGCTCGTGTCCTTGAAGGGATCGCCGACCGTGTCGCCCACGACGGTTGCCGCGTGCAGATCGGTGCCCTTCGCGCGCATGTCCACTTCGACGATCTTCTTGGCGTTGTCCCAGGCGCCGCCGGCGTTGGCCATGAAGATCGCCTGGAAGAGGCCGAAGAACGCCATGGCGATGAGGTAGCCGATGAAGAAGTACGGGTCGAAGAACGGCAGCGCCAGCGCCATGCAGAAGATGACGATGAAGATGTTGATCATGCCCTTCTGCGCGTAGACGGTGCAGATTCGCACGACCTCCTTCGAGTCCTCCACGCTGGCGGCGGCCTTGTTCAGGTTGATGTTGTTCTTGATGAACACGACCGCGCGGTAGGCGCCGGTCACGACCGCCTGCGTGCTGGCGCCGGTGAACCAGTAGATGACGCTGCCGCCGACGAGCAGGCCCAGCAGCACCTCCGGCTGCACCAGGCTGAGCTTGCCCACGACGCCGCCGTAGGTCTTGTCGAGCAGGAGGATGATGCCGAAGACCATCGTGGTTGCGCCCACGACGGCGGTTCCGATGAGCACCGGCTTCGCCGTCGCCTTGAAGGTGTTGCCGGCACCGTCGCCCTTCTCGAGCTGATGCTTCGCGGTCACGAAGTCGGGATCGAAGCCGAAGTCGCGCTTGATCTCCTCGCGGATGCCGGGCTTGCTCTCGATCTGGCTCAGCTCGTAGACGCTCTGCGCGTTGTCGGTGACCGGGCCGAAGCTGTCCACCGCAATCGTCACCGGGCCCATGCTGAGGAAGCCGAAGGCGATGAGACCGAAGGCGAAGATCGGTGCCGCGAAGTCGTACTGCGCGGGCATGAGCGCCTGCACATCCGGAAGCGACGAGGCCCACCATCCGATGGCCATGAGTCCGGCGATGACGAGTCCCGTCCAGAACGCCGAGAAGTTGCCGGCCACGAAGCCCGAGAGGATGTTGAGGCTCGCGCCGCCCTGCTGCGAGGCGTTCACGACCTCGCGCACATGACGGCTGCTGGTGCTGGTGAAGATCTTGACGAACTCGGGGATCAGCGCGCCGGCCAGCGTGCCGCAGCTGATGATGATCGAGAGGATCCACCAGAGATCGTTGAAGGTGTGCGTCACCGTGGCCGTGGTCACGGCCACGCCCTCCACGACGCCCTCGGGCGTGGTGAGCGTCGCCGGCGCGGCGCCGATGATGCCGGTGGTCGTCTCGCTGATTCGGCCGAGCAGCACCCAGCTCGCGGCGAAGGTGATGCCGATCGACACGATCGAGGTGATCCACACGAGCGAAGTGAGCGGCGCCTCCTCGTGGAAGCTCTTCTTCCCGGCGAAGCGACCATTCGAGATCGCCTCGTTGAGGAAGTAGCTCGCCAGACTGGTCACGATCATCAGCGCTCGCATCGCGAAGAGCCACACGATCAGCGCGGCGCACATGGGCGTCTCGCCGAGGGCGAGCGCGAGGAACGCGATCAGCGCCACGCCCGTCACGCCGTAGGTCTCGAAGCCGTCGGCGGTGGGTCCGACCGAGTCGCCGGCGTTGTCGCCCGTGCAGTCGGCGATGACGCCCGGGTTCTTCGGGTCGTCCTCCGGCAGCTTGAAGACGATCTTCATCAGGTCTGCGCCGATGTCGGCGATCTTGGTGAAGATGCCGCCGCAGATGCGAAGCGCCGAGGCGCCGAGCGACTCGCCGATGGCGAAGCCGATGAAGCTTGGTCCCACCAGGTGCTGCGGCAGGTAGGAGAGGATCACGATCATGAAGAAGAGCTCGACGCTCACGAGCAGCAGTCCGACGCTCATGCCGCTGCGCAGCGGGATCGCGAGCACCGGGAGGAAGTCGCCCTTGAGGCTCGCGAACGCAGCGCGGCTGTTGGCGGTCGTGTTGATGCGAATGCCGAACCACGCCACGGCGTAGCTGCCGAGGATGCCCAGGATGCTCGAGGCGAGCACGACGCCGACGCCGCCCCAGCCCATCCACGGATGCTCGGCGTTGTCCGCCTTCTGGCCGAGATACCCGAAGTAATAGAGCATGCAGGCGCCGATGAGCAGCCACAGCACCGCCAGGAACTTGCCCTGCTGGAAGAGGTAGCTCTTGCAGGTCTCCCAGATGATGTTGGAGACCGATGCCATGCTCTGGTGCACCGGGAGCGCCTTGGTCTGGGCGTACTGGTACCAGCCGAAGAGAGCGGCAAGCACGCAGATCAGCAGGCCGATCACCATCAGGTGCGTGCCCTGGATCTGGAAATTGCCGAAGTTGAAGACGGCTTCCTTGACCGCCGGGACGCGGATGTCGGCCTCGCCGGCGAATGCGGTGCCGGCAAGGGCAAGCGAGGCGAAGGCGGCGAGGGTGGCCAGACGACGAGGCTGGAAGATGCTGAGCATGGTGGGGTTGGGTTGGGTGCGTTCGAGGCGGGCGGAGCCCCGGGAGGGGCCACGGCGCCCGCGATTGGAAGCGGGGATGGTACCGATCGAGCGAGCGGACACAATGTGCCGGCGAACCACCCGCCACGGGCCGGCGGCGGGGACTATATCGGACGACAGGCATTCATGCTCGGCAACCGACTCGCGCGAAGACTGCGGCACCTCCAGGGCTGGGCGAAGTCCCAGGGCGTCACCTGCTTCCGTCTCTACGAGAAGGACATCCCGGAATACCCGCTGATCGTCGACTGGTACGACGGCGATGCGGTGGCATGGCTCCTGCCTCGCACGCGCGACGACACGGCGGAAGCCCAGCGGGAGTTCCGTGAGCGAGCCACGAACGAGATCCTCGCGGGGCTCGAATTGACGCCCGAGCGGCTGTGGCTCAAGGATCGGCGCGGTCAGCAGGGACTGGAGCAGTACGAGCGCGTGGCCCAACGCGGCGCCGCGCGCGTCGTCACGGAACAGGCGCTTCGTTTCGAAGTGAACCTCTCCGACTACCTCGACACCGGGCTCTTCCTTGATCACCGGGTGGCACGGTCGCTTGTGCGGCGCTATGCGCAGGGCAAGCGGTTCCTCAATCTCTTCGCGTACACGGGCAGCTTCACCGTCTATGCGCGAGCCGGCGGCGCCAGCGCCTCGACCACGGTCGACATGAGCAACACCTACCAGGAGTGGACGCGAAGGAACTTTGCGCTCAATGGTCAGCGCGAGACGGCGGAACATCGGCTCGTGACGGATGACTGTCTTGCGTGGCTCGAGGCCGGGCCGGCGGCGGGCGAGTCATACGACCTCATCGTCTGCGATCCGCCCACCTTCTCGAACTCCAAGCGCATGGGCGGTCGCACCTTCGCGATCGACCGCGACTACCCGGCGCTGCTCGCGTCGGTCGCGGCCTTCCTTGCGCCGGGTGGATTCCTCTACTTCTCGACGAACTCGCGCGGGCTCAGGTGGGAGTCGAACGCAGTGCCGCCGGGGCTCGAGGCGCTCGATCTCGGTGATCGCACCGTGCCGCCGGACTTCCGCAACCGGCGGATTCACCGGTGCTGGCGGTTGCAGCGATGCACCGGGGCGGAGCCGCGGCCGTGAGGAACCGGCCCTCGAAGCCGTTCCTCACCGCCGAGTGGCGTCATCTGGCGATGGTCAACTTCGTGGTGGAGCCGCGTGTGCTCGCGCCGTTGGTCCCGACCGGAACGGAGCTCGACCAGTGGAACGGCCGCACCTTCGTCAGCCTCGTCGGATTCCTCTTCCTGAACACGCGCGTGTTCGGTGTGGCCATTCCGTTCCATCGCAACTTCGAGGAGGTGAATCTTCGTTTCTATGTGCGGAGGCGGGCGAGCGATGGTTGGAGGCGGGGGGTTGCATTCGTGCGTGAGATCGTGCCGCGCCGCGCGATCGCCCTCACGGCACGACTGCTCTACGGAGAGCGATACTCCGCGCTCCCGATGCGCCATTGCCTGGGGAGGTGCGATGCTGACGGCATGCCCGACGCGGTGACCTATGGCTGGAGGTGGCATGGGCACGAGCATCGGATCGCCATGCGTGCCGAGGGAACACCTTGTGACCCGGCGCCGGGAAGCGAGGAGGAGTTTCTGGTGGAGCACTACTGGGGCTACGCCCGCCGGCGCGGCGGTCGAACCACGGAGTACCGAGTGGAACATCCTCGCTGGCGACTGCGGTCGGCGTCGCAGGTCGAGGTCGACTGCGATTCGGCGGGGCTCTACGGTTCCGAGTTCGCGGAGTGCCTGAGCGCACGCCCCGCATCCGCATTCCTCGCCGAAGGCTCGGAAGTCACGGTGTTCCGCGGAAGGACACTGCGGGATTGAAGGGAGCGCCGATGGAGCCGCTTGGCTGGGTGCTGTACGACGACTCCTGCGGAATCTGCCGACGGTGGGTGCCGTTCTGGGAGCGCACGCTGCGCAAGCGAGGAATTGCCATCGCGCCGTTGCAGGCCGAGTGGGTCGTGGAGCGCCTCGGAGTCTCGGAGGAGGAGCGACTCGGTGATCTGCGGCTCCTGCTTGCCGACGGCGCGCAGGTGCGCGGCGCCGACGCCTACCGCTTCGTGCTGCGGCGCATCTGGTGGGCCCTTCCGCTCTACCTCTTCGCCGCTGCGCCTCTGACGCGGCGCGTGTTCGACTGGGGCTACCGATGGTTTGCGACCCATCGCCATCGCTGGTCGCGCGCCTGCGGGCTTCCCAATCGCTGAACGAGCGACGGCCTGCAAAGCACCAGAGGTGGCACCAACTGGCACAAGGCAGCACCAGGCGGGACGATCATCGTCGCGGCACGACGCCTCGGCCTCACGCCTGGGCGAGGCCCTCGCGAATCGCGAACCGCATCAGATCGGCACGGGACTTGATAGCCAGCTTCCGCATCATGCGGTCCTGGTGTCCGTCGATGGTCTTCACGCTTCGGCAGAGCAGCGCCGCAATCTGCGTCCGAGGCATGCCTCTGCCGATGAGCCGAAGGATCTCGGCCTCGCGGTTCGTGAGCGATGCCAGCAGCGTCGATGGGGATCCCGCCTCCGCCGACGCCTCGCCGCGCGGGGGTGATACGCGCCTCGAGCCCGAGCGTCCTGCCAGTGAGGCCGCGCTGCAACGCTCCCGCACCCTCGCGCCCATGATGAAGTTCTTCCGATCGCCGCTCACCATCTCGAGCAGGCCGGCGACGATCACTTCGACATTGTCCGACTTGGTGAAGTAGGCGTTGACCCCGGCCGCGTGTGCCGCCGTAATGAAGCCGTCTCTCACATGGGCGCTCAGGATCATGATTCGCACATTCGGGCAGGCGCGCCGCAGCCGATCCGCCTCCTCGAAGGCGCTGGGTCCGGGCATCTCGATATCCAGGATCACGACATCCGGCTTCAGGCGCCGGGCCTCCGCCACGAGCTTGTCCGCAGACAGGAGTCCGCCCACGACCTCGAAGGCGCCGTCGATCGCGAACTGTGCCTTGAGACCCTCGACGAGCACTGCGTGATCATCCACGCACAGGACGCGAATCGGACGCAGGCGCGCCGTTTGATCGGGCGCCGCATGGCCGGTGGTCGCTCGATCGGCGGGGGCGGCGGCCGGCCGCGTGAGCTGCCCGGTGCGAGACGCCGCCTTGCCTGTTCTGCGGATCAAGGTCGATGCTGGGACGGATGTCATGAACGGCTCCTTGCTCCGCGCGGTCGCGGAGCGTTCGGTGAAGGCGTCAGTTCGCGAACGATGTGCAGGACCGCTTCCAGGTCATCGGGCGAATCGACGATCGTCGGCGCGAGCGGAGCCCACGCGGACGCGAATCGGACGGGCGGTGCCCCCAGGAGGACGAGCGATCCCAACGCAACGCGCTTTCGCCAGGCGCGGGCAAGCGGCAGCAGGCGCGGCGACGGATTGGTCACCCAGATGCTGGCGTTGCGCGGACCTGAGCGCGCTGCCGCAGATACATCGAAGCCGCGCCGAACCAGGACCTGCGAGATCATGGCGGAGGTCCGAACATTGGTCAGTGACACGGCGGCCAAGGTGCGCGGCGAGTTCGCTCGCTTGGAGTTCTGACCGGGCCGGGCTGCGACCTGCAGCACCACAGTGGCCGTCGTCCCGCCACCCGGCGTCGATGAGAGTTCGACATCGCCGCCGGCGCGCAGCGCGATCTTTCTCGCGAGCGGAAGCCCGAGACCCGTGCCCAGGCTGCGCGACTTGGTGGTGAAGAAGAGATCGAACGCACGGCGCAGGACGCCTCGGGTCATCCCGCAGCCGTTGTCCGTGATGGCCAGTCTCACGGCAATCCCATCGTCGCTCAATTCCGCCCAGATCCTCACTCGCCCCTTGCGTCGTGGCGTGATCGACTCCCCCGCATTGATGATCAGGTTGAGCATCGCCTGCGTCAGCCAGTGGCTGGACATGGCCACGAGCGGCAGCGTGGCGGGGATCGACACTCGCAGGGATACACGCTTCGGCAGCGCTCGCCGCAGGAGTTCACCGACCTGGTCCCACCAGCGATGCAGATCCGTTGCGCCACCCGACTCGGCATCGGCAGACTCCGCATCCGGATCGAGCGCAAGGAAGTGGAAGCCGTCGCTCAGGTGCTGCAGGTATGAGATCGATTGGCGGATCGCCGCAAGGTGCTTGAGTCCCGACGCAGGCAGGCCGGAGTGTTCGATCGCATTGAGCCTGGCGCGCACCGGAAGCAGCACATTGTTGAGGTCGTGGCCCAGTCCGGCCGCCAGGCTGCCGATCGACGCGAGCCGGTCCGCCAGATGAAGCCGCAGTGTTGCAGTGGCGAGCGCCCGAGTCTGCTCGGTGACGAACTGCTGCAGCCGAGTGCGCTCGGCGGCGCCGTTGGCGCTGGTGTCGATGTGCCGGCTGATGTCCCGTACGATTCCAATGAAGTAGCACGACGACTGGGCGGGCAGATCGACCTTGGAGACGGACAACTCGATTCGGAGCATCGAGCCGTCCTTCCGCCGGGCGTTGAACTGGCTCGTTCGATATTGCGGCTTGCTCGGCTCGGCCTTGCGATATCGATCAAGGTAGCGATCGAGGGCCGATCGCCGCGGCTCGGGGATCAGCACCTTGACATTGCGACCGAGCAGTTCCGTCGGTGTCCAGCCGAAGACCTGAGTGACGGAGTCGCTGGCCGACTGAATCACGCCACCGGCGTTCATCGTGATGATGGGATCGAGCATGGCACCGAGGCCGCCGTTCCGCTGCGCCCTTTCACGGGATGCGGTGCCGACACCTGCGACCGCTCGCCGCACCGGCGCGATCCGCTGACGGGACTTGAGTGCCACGGGCCCATTGTAGGACCGCCTCGCCGCATCCTTGATGCACGCACGAGATGCAGGACGGAACGGGGAAACTTCCCACTGGCGGCGATTCCGCGGCGAACCGACATTACCTCCATCGATGGCGGCGCGCCCGTGTGCCGCCAATCACTCGGGCGCGGCGCATGACACTCGACCATCACCACTTCATGGATGCAGCCGCGAACGAGCGCAATGACCGGGCGCTCCTGCAGCGAATCGTCGATGATGTCTGGCGACGACACGGTTGTGGCGGCGAGATGGACTGGATCGGCGTCACGACCTATCTGAGTGAGATGGTCGAACAGGCCCACCGCGACCGTCGAAACGCCAGACTCGTTCGCGCTTCGATGATCAATGGGGTGATTCCCTCGGCGCGCTCGTTCTGGCGCCGAGGGAGCGCCCCCGTCGCTCATTCAAGGATTGACCCAAACAGCCACTTCAGACAGGGAGAACCACCATGCTCGGAACCGTCCTCGTGATCGTCCTGATTCTGCTGCTCATCGGTGCGCTTCCAGTGTTCCCGTACAGTCGCCGTTGGGGCGCGGCGCCCGGCGGTGTGTTGGGCGTGATCCTGCTGGTCGTCATCATCCTTCTGTTGATGGGCTACCTGCGTTGATCATCATGTCCAGTTGTTGATCGGGCGCGGATCAAGCGCCAATGAGACGCCGTTCACCCGCTCGGCATGTGTCGTTGTGCTCTGCGGTCGTTCGTTCCTGCCGGCCTTAAACGAAGAAGCCCGGCCCCATGGGGAGGGGTCGGGCTTCTCGTTGACTTCCATCCTGCACGCTTCGGACGGCTCGTCCACCAGTTCGGTGAACGAGGCCGGGAAGTCATGGAGCCATGGCGACCTGGGTGGACCTGATGAGCACCATGACGCAGCGATCTCGCTGACGGCCTGGATCGGCCAGTTCGCCACGCGTGATGTTGGCAGCAGGAACGCCCGCAGCGGTCAGAGCATTCCGCACCGCGTCACCGCGCCGGGCGGCCATGTCGGCGTCTGCCGAGCTGCTGGTCACGCGGTTCGTGGCGCTGTCGATGCCGATGCCAAGGGATGGGTCCTGGCGGACGAGCCGCGCAAGCTCGGCGATCTTGCTTGCATCGGCCGCGTGCAACTCCGCCCTGTTCTGATCGAACCAGAACTCTTGATTCGGCGTCCATCGATCGCTCGATGCAGTCCCGTTCAACGGCACGACTGGCGGCGGAGAGTTGGCGTCGGTCCGCAGCAGAACGGCCACGCGACCATCGCGTGACAGATTCCTGGCCTCGAACTCGCCGATGCTGATGCGTCTTGCTTCAACGCCTTCCTGCACGAGTGCGGCGCGAACGGCATTGGCGCGCCGGTCGTTGAAGTCCTGACGGCGTCGATCACTGGAGGAGGAACCGGCGAATCGATCGAGTCCGACCTCGAGAGAAGGATTCGCCTGCATGTAGCTGGCAATCTCCGCGACCTTCTCGGCGTCACCGTTGTGAAGCGCGGTCCCGTCGCCGTCGAACCAGAATTCGCGATAGCTGGCCCAGCAGTCAAGTGCGCCGACCACGCCGGTCATGCCCTGAGTGCCTTGAGCACCTGCCTGCCCGGCAGGACCCGATGCGCCCGTCGGTCCTGCAGGACCTGCAAGCGTGGCGCCCTGGGCGCCGGTATCTCCGGTTGCACCACGAGCACCTGCTGGCCCCGCGCGTCCGGCGGGACCAGATGGGCCGACGAGCGTCTCGCCCCTCGATCCCGATTCACCAACCGCACCGCGAGGACCAGTCGGCCCCGCAGCACCGGTCTGACCGGCTGGCCCCGTGAGTCCTGCCATGGCGCTTCCGCTCTGCCCTTGAACACCTGACTGTCCAACTTGTCCCTGACCTCCGGAGACTCCGGCAATGCCCGCAGCACCCGTCGGTCCGGCGACCACATCACCCGATGCTCCGCGCGCGCCCTGCGCTCCCTGCGAGCCAGTCGGTCCTGCGGGCCCTGTCGGTCCGCGCGGTCCGGCCGCTGCATAGCCGACGGCGCCAGTCGCGCCCGTCGCACCGCGAGGTCCGGCCTCGCCGGCGGGGCCGTCGGGACCACGAGCGCCCATGAAGTCCTCGGGGCATGGCGCCTCGACATAGTGCGCCGGCGCGGTCTCGACAGCGCGAGCCGGCCTGGTCTCGGCAACGCGCTGAGATCTGTTGCAATCGCATCCTGCGACAGTGACCGCCGCAGCGGCCAGGAGGAGAGTTCGTTTCATGAAGAGGTCCTTTCGAACATTGTGGAGGCGTCTGCGATCACCACACTGCGTTTTCGCAGTTGGCGTGGCCGGCGCCGGAGTCGAGCCGAGCGGTCGCGTCAATCGCGCCCGTACATCATTGACCGTAGCCGCGCGAGCTTCGGCCCGAGCCTTCATTCCGCCACAGCGTTGCTGATGGGGGAAAGCTGCTGCCAAACCCGGAGGACGCAATGATCAATGAGTCATGGCGCAGCGCACATGGCGCGTCGCGAGACGCGCCCGTCGTCGACGGCGCATGAGTCGTTCGCAATCCCGGAACTGCGATCCGTCGAGATCGAACGACGGGGGGTTCCGCTGCAGCATCCATTGCGCCCTCGTGATGGCGGGGAATCGCCCGCCGAGGGCTCGAACATCCAATGGTGGCCGTCAGCGCTGTGAACCCGCCCGTCGTCGCCCCCTTCCTCCGCTCCGCCCCGTGCTCAGCTGCGGGTCTGCTGGGTACTCGTCTGATCGGGCCGCTTCGCATTGGGCTCCGTGCTCGTTCCGTCAGCGGCCTTCGCGCCCTGGTGCACCACGCGATCCGCGGATTCCTTCGCCTTGAAGCCCGCAGCGCCGACGGCCGCGCACGCCGCCGCACACCCTGCCTGATCGGCACCGATCGATGCCGAGCCCACCTTCACGGAGTGCGTGGCCACATTGGGAACACCCTTGAGCGCGCCGGTCACCTTGCCCACGCAGGCATCGCCGGTCATGCCGTCGATTGCAATGCTCCGCGTCATGGTCTGATTCTGAGTCATGTTGGTCCTTTGTCGTCGTCCAACTGAGTTTGGAGAGCCGCATGCTCTCACCACTGCGTGCACACTAGGCCTGCGCGCGTCGATATCCAGCCTCGCGGCCGATGATGGCGGCGAACGGGGAAAGGTCCGCGCTGCGGATCAGTCGCGTCGATGACTGTTCGTCAGTGAAGGCTCAGCAGGAACTCCGGACTGTCCGGCAGCTTCTCGACGAATGGATGCGGGTCGAGATGTCCCTCAGGCATCTTGAAGCGCAGGATCGACTTGCCCTTGCGGTTGCCCACATAGAGGTGATCGCCCTGCACCACGATCGCGCTCGGCGCGTCGAGCCCGCCGGTCCCCGGCTTCACGAACTGGATGAACTCGCCGCTGTCCAGGTCCTTCCGCCAGACGCAGTTGGCGCCGTTGTCCCCGATGAAGAGGTAGCGTCCATCGGCGCTGGCTGCCACCTGGATCGGATGCTTCAGTCCATCCCGCTCGGTGGCGATGACGCTCTTGCGCTGGCCCGTGGTCGGGTCGTACGCGGACACGGTGCTTGCGGAGCGGTCCGCGACATAGAGAAGGCCGTTGGAGCCGAAGGCGATGCCGCGCACCTCCACGAGTCCGTCGGGCGAAGTCTTTCGATTCGGAATGAAGGTGCCCGGCGCCAGGCTGCCGAAGTTTGCGAGCGATGGCGGCGCGGGCAGCGGTGTTCCCGGTGTCTGCGCGCCCGGACCCGAGTATCGCGTGACCGTGTTCGAATCCTGATTGGAGCAGTAGATCGATCCATCGGGTCCGACCACCACCGAGTAGGTGTGCTGCAGCGCCGGGTTCATCGTGCCGCCCTTGATGAAGACGCCGATGAAGTTGCGAACGCCGTCGCTCCCCGGCGCGCCGAAGTGCACGATGCGCGTGTCCTGCATCCAGGCGTTGACGACGAGCAGGCTGCCATCGCCCAGCAGGCACATGCCGCGAAGGTCCTTGAGCGTGTCGCCCGCCTCGCCCGGCGGAGCGCCGCGCAGCACGCTTCCCTTCACATCGCCCTTCTGCGTAAGACCGATGAGCGTGTTGCCGCCCTCGGCGCCGTGCATCGAGACATAGAAGATGATCTCGTCGTCCTTCGCGTCATGACCGTGCGAGCGCTTCGACGCCGCATCGCCGGCCGGTGGCACTGCGCCGGCGCCGCCGGCACCGCCCGCGGGCGACTTCTGGCCGTCGTCCTTCCTCTGATCGGCACCGTGGTCGTGCTTGTCCTTGTCGTGATGCCTGTCCGCGTCCTTGCCCTTGTCCTTGTCGTCGTGCGAGACGCGGACGGCCGCGCTGGGCGAAGCTTCCTGGTCGCATCCGCCGGCAGCGGCGGTGATGAGCAGCGCTGCGCTCGCCAACGCCGCCAGAGGTAGTCGGCGGAGTGATCCCGGGAGTCGATCGAGGCGAAGTGACATGGCGGATCCCGTCGATGCAAGGCGAGTTGTGTCCGACGACGCTTTCGGGAAAGATACCCACGCTCCGGAGCCTTCGGGGCAGCGCCCCTTCGTGGAGAGATCGATGTCCAAGTGCATCGTGTTCCTGGCCGTCCTGATGATGTCGGTCATCGCGCTGGCCGTGGAGCCGGCGCTCGCGGACAAGGCCACGGAGGCGGCCGCGTCGCTCAGCCAGGCGCCTTCCGCGCCGGCGGATGACGGGAGCGGCGGCAGTTGGCAGCGCATCGCCGACAACGCGGCGAAGTTCTATCACTGGGGCTTCATCACTCGGCTCTTCATCGGGCTCGGGCTCTCGGTGCTCTGCTCCTATGTGATCGCGTGGCACCCGCGCCGAAGCACCAAGGTCGATCCGCTCTCGGATCTCGAGGAGCGCAAGGCGCTGATCCTGCTCGGGCTCGTCGGCGCCGTGGCCGCCGAGATCGGCATCGATCAGAACATGGCATTCGTGATCTTCGGCATCGGAGCGCTCGTGCGCTTCCGCACGGTGCTCGACAATCCGAAGATCACCGGCAAGGCGATCCTGGTGGTGGTGATCGGGCTTGCATGCGGTGCGGGCTCCTGGGCCATGGCGGTCTTCGTCACGGCCGCGAGCTGGGCGCTCATCTACTGGCTCGATTCGCACATCTCGGCGCGGATCCGGCTGCGCGTGGGACCGAAGCTCGATCTGCGGCATGTCTACGCCGACATCCAGGAGTTCCTCCAGAAGAATCACTGCCGCATCAAGAGCTCCAATCTCTACGAGCAGAAGCGGCAGATCGTCTTCCTGGCGCACATTCCCGCGGAGCTCGATCCGATCGAGCTGGAGACGAGCCTGAAGGCCAAGCTGCCGAAGGCCGCCGACGGCTGCGAAGTGGACATCCGTGTGGCGTGACGGCGCGTCCTCGGCGCTCGGGGTGCGCGTCGAGCGAGTGTCGCGGCGCTTCGCCGGAAGTGCCGGTGCGCCAGGCGGCATCGAGGCGCTGCGAGGAATCACGATGGAGGTTCTTCCGGGCGAGCTCGTGGCCGTGGTCGGTGCGAGCGGCTGCGGCAAGACGACACTCCTGCGCCTGGTCGGCGGGCTCGATCGACCTGACGAGGGTTCCATCGACTTCGTTGGCGCGGACGGCCGAAGCGCAGCACGGGGTCAGCACGACCTTGGCTTCTGCTTCCAGGATCCGCGCCTGCTGCCGTGGCGCTGCGCTCGCGACAATGTGGCCCTCCCGCTCGAGCTTGCCGGCGTCGCGAAGGCGGAGCGACAGCGGCGTGCCCTGGAGGCGCTCGCCATGGTGCGGCTCACCGGGCGCGAGCGATCGCTTCCAGGCACGCTCTCCGGCGGCATGCGCATGCGCGTGGCGCTGGCCCGCGCCATCGTGACGAGGCCGCGCGTGCTGCTGCTGGACGAGCCCTTCTCGTCGCTCGATGAGCTGACGCGTCTCGAGCTCGACGCCGAACTGCTCATGCTTCGCGAGGCGACGGGTGCGACGATCCTGCTCGTGACCCATGCCATCAGCGAAGCGGTGCTGCTTGCGGATCGGATCGTCGTGCTCGCCTCGAATCCGGGGCGAGTGTGCGATACGGTCACCGTGGATCTGCCGGAGCGCGGCATGGCGCGACGCGGGTCGCCGGGACTCGCGCCGCTCGTGGCACGGATCCTCGACCGAATGGCCTCGCCGCTGCCGGCGGGCGCTGCATCGGAGCGGGCCGCATGAGCGCGGCGCTGCGAGCCGCGTGGCCGCCCGCGGTCGTGATCCTCACGGTGCTCGTGGTGTGGGAGGCCGCCGTCCGGGTCTTCGCGCCCCCGGCGTATCTGCTCCCGGGGCCCATCGCGGTGGCGCGGGCCATCACCGAGGCTCCCGAGCGCCTGCTCGGAGCGACGGCGCGCACCGCGCTGAGCACGCTCATCGGATTCTCGATCGCGGCCGTGACAGGTGTGGCGCTCGGGAGTCTGCTCTCCGCGTCGCGATTCCTCGAGCGCGGCTTCTACCCACTCGCCACGCTCTTTCAGATGGTTCCGCTCGTCGCGATCGCGCCGCTGCTCGTGATCTGGTTCCACTACGGGCTTGGCGCCACCGTGGCATCGAGCGCCATCGTGGCGCTCTTTCCGGTGCTCGCGAACACGCTCGACGGACTGCGCTCGGTGGATCCGGGACTGCGGGAACTCTTCCGCATCTCGCGCGCCGGTCGCTTCGTCACCTGGTGGAAGCTCGGCCTCCCCGCGGCCACGCCGCAGATCGTCACGGGTCTTCGAATCGCCGCGGGGCTTGCGCTCATCGGCACGATCGTCGGAGAGTTCGTGTCGGGCTACGCGGGCGACCGCGCGCCGCTGGGCGTGGTGATCCTCGCGGCCATGCGCGAGAATCGCGCCGATCTCGTCTTCGCCGCGATCGCGCTGTCGGCGCTCGTGGGACTTATGCTGTTCGGCATGGTGGGTCTCGGCGGATGGCTCGTCCTGCGGCGCTGGCACGCGTCGGCCTCTGCGATTGCAGGCGTGGCACTCGCGGTGCTGCTTCCTGCCATGCTCATTGCCTGCGAGCGAGGGAAGCCTTCGGAGAGCGCGGGCGGTTCCCAGACGAAGGTCCGATTGCAACTCAACTGGGTGCCGGAGCCCGAGTTCGGCGGTATCTACGCCGCGATCGAGCGAGGCTTCTTCACCGATGAGGGCATCGAGCTGGAAGTCATCAAGGGCGGCGCCGGCGTCTCGACGCCGCAACTCATCGCCTCGGGCGCGTGTGACTTCGGCGTCGTCAGCGCGGACCAGATCCTGCAGATCCGCGAGCAGGGGGGCGAGATCGTCGCGCTCTATGCGATCTTCCAGCGCAGTCCCGTGGGCATGATGCTGCACGCGGCGAACCCGATCGACTCGCTCGAGGCGCTGTGGAAGAGCGACTCGACGGTGGCCGTGGAGCCAGGTCTTCCCTATGTGAAGTTCCTGAACCAGCGCTACGGAGGCGAACGACTCAAGCTGGTGCCGTACCAGGGGGCGCTGGCGATCTTCACGCGCGATTCGAAGATGGCGCAGCAGTGCTTCGTCAGCGCCGAGCCCGTGCAGATGGAGTTGCAGGGAGTGCCTGTCAAGGTCTTCGCGCTCGCCGAGAGCGGCTACAACCCGTATACGGCCGTGATTGCAACGAGCGCGGCCAATCTGGCGTCGCGGCCCGAACTCGCGGAGCGATTCGTTCGTGCGTTGCGTCGCGGATGGGAGGCGTATCTCGCGGAGCCGGCGCGCTACAACCCGAGCATCGCGGCGCTCAACCCTGCCATGAGTCTCGAGGCGATGAACCTCGCGGCGCAGCGCGAACGACCGTCCATCGAGTCCGAATGGACCCGCACACACGGGCTGGGTTCGATGGAGGAAGCTCGATGGCGCGAGCTCGCGGCACAGATGGTGGAACTCGGGCTGATTCGAGCGGCGCCGGAGCCTGCAACGCTCTACCGCGAGCTGCCTTCGCCGGCAGGTGGCGCCGAGTCGTCGAGCTCCATGACCCGATGAATGCCGGGAAACGGCTGCAGCCGATTGGCGCGCGCAAGGGTCGCTTCGGCGCGATCGCAGAGCGTTGCTGCCTCCGAGGCATCGGGGCAGGATGCCACGGCGATCCTCGTCGCCGCGACCAGACTCCTCGCGAGCCGAAGTCGCTGCAGCGCCAGTGCCGCCATTTCGTCGCAGTACCGCGGCCACGCGTCGCCTCTGCCGCGCGTGAGCATGAGCTCCCAGGAGAATCGCTCATAGGCTCGTTCCATTCTTCGGCAGAGTTCGACTCGCTGAATCTCCGTCGCGTCGGCGATTCCCTGAAGCATCCTGAGCGACTCGGGGTCATTGGAGACCGCCGCTCGAACACCCCCCATGAACCAGCCGAGGTTGGTCGGATCGGGGTGAATGGGCGGAAACGCGGCGGCAAGCCATGCCTGCTCAAGGCGGCTGCCGTTCGCGAGGTCGAGCATCGCCACCGCATCGGCAACGGCTTCCCGATTGGCGCGATGGAGCCGCTGTTCCAGGCGATGCAGTTCCGAACGAGCGCTTCGGAAGTCGGGGATCAAGTCACCGCCCTCGCTCGCCTCTCGCACCCTCAGAAGCATGGCCCGGCAAAGGCCGTCGAAGAACGCTCGCTCACGACGCCGCAGGAGCGAAGTCACGGTTGTGCGATGGTGATCCAGGCGCGCCTCCACGGCGGCGATCCGATCCGGCGGAGCGTCGGCGAAGTGCTCGCGGACCAGTCGGTCGACATCCTCGGCGCAGGCTGCAAGGCCGAACGGAACCGCCTGCTGCACCGCGATCATGAGCTCGAATCGAGCGATGCCGACTCGGCGGCGCTGCTCCGCGGTCGTGGAGATCTCCTCGACGGTTGCAAGGAGCTGCTCCTCCACTCTCCGGAGCCGTTCGCTCGATGCATGCCCGCGTTCTCGAAACGAGCCGCACATCTGCTCGATGGCCCAGGGTTCGTACTTGCGGAATGAAGGCATGAGCGACTCGACCTCCACCGCCAAGGGCCGGAGCGACTCATCGAGCTCTCTGCGAAAGTGTCGGAGGTAGCGTCCATACGCATCCATCAGATCGATGCACTGCTCGGGGGCGGAGCAGAACGGCTCCACGATCGCCGACCAGAGGTCGAACGGGACCGCGGTCGGCACGAAGGCCTGCGTGACCGCGTCCGGCGCGAGCGCTTCAGGGAGCGGGTTGGACTCGAGAGCCTTCGTGAAGGCTCGCCATGCGGCCGCGGCTCGCTCCGCCGCCTCGTCGAACCGATCTGATTCCTGATGATCCGCAGGCACCGATGGTGGAGACACTGCGAGCGCGAGCAGGAGCGGCACCAGGGCTTGCGCAAAGCTGGCCATGATCGTTCGTCCTCATGGACAGTTGGGGCCATAGGCGGGACCACCCCAGTGCGAGCATCGACCGTGGCGTTCGAGCGTCTCGGAGTAGACGCAGCATGGGGTACCGCCGGGATTGCACTCGATTGGGTAGTGCGTGCACTGGACCCAGCCGATCTGAATGAAGTCGGAGTGTTGGGAGTACCCGACTGGGAATGCGAGCAGCGGTCGGTCGAACGGTTCGTCATGGACGAACTGGTTCGGAAGCAGGCAGGCGCAGTCGCATTGCTCGTTGATTGGTGGAGGAAGGTCGGCGCAACAGCTCCCGAACGGAATGAGCTGGTAACACGGGCGTGGGCTGCACGAGAATGCGCAAGACATGGCAAGTCTGACAAGCGGGATCCACATCTTGTTGCTCCGAGGAAGTGCCCGGCGTGCGGACCAACGCTGTGGAACCGGGCCTCATCGATAGTACTGACGACGAGCGCTGCGGAGGGACATCGGCCTGGGGGATTTCCGGTCGAACTCGCAGCTCCGGGGAGCAGTCGGAGGCGGGTCGGCACTGATCGCCGACCCGCCCCCGTGCGCGTGGGTGCGGGCCTCGATCAGCCGCAGTTGCCCCATTGGCCGAGCAGTGCTCCGAGGTCGTTGCCGTCGACAATGCCATCGCCATTGAAGTCCGCATCGCATGCGATGCATGAACCCCACTGGCCCAGCAGTGCACCGAGATCGTTTCCATCGACCGAGCCATCGCCGTTGAGATCGGCGGCGCACTCGTGATGATCGCCCTCGAGCACTTCCTCAGCAGCCTCCACGATCTCCGCGAAGGTCAACTCGTCGAGCTCATGGTTGAAGAGGATCCAGAACGGTTCGCTTGCGCCGATGCCCGACTGGCTCGTGTTCAGCGAAAGCTCAAGCAGGTAGGCACCGGGCGGCGCGTCGAACTGGCCTGCGGCGGGCAGCAGCTCAAAGATGTAGTGCACATGCCACTCGCCGGTGGGCGCAACGGCGAGCTGGAATCCGTTCACCGCCGCATCGGCCGTCGTGGCCGAGAGGGATCCGAACGAGAGCTTCAGCCTCACGCCGTCCAGTGGATCAGGCGCCGTCGTGCCGAAGTCGCTGCCGGTCCACACCCGAAGCGGCGAAACGAGTGTGAAGCCGATGAGCGAGCCGGGCTGAAAGGTCCCGGGCTCGTTGTCGAATCCGAGCTCGTCGCCGACGCCGGGAATGCCGAACTCGCCGAGCGTGGCCGCGAAGAGTCGCTCCGGAGCCGGCGCGTCGGCGACCAGTGCGTTGGTGGTGATGCGATCGCCGGTGATCGTCAGCAGGATGTCGCCCTCATGCTGTGCCGATGCGAGTGTGGCTGCGGAGGCGGCGATCGCTCCCGCGGTGATCATGGCGCCGGTGCGCGTGCTTGAAGCGAGTGAAGCGAGGGAGCGTGATGCGTTGGTGTCGATGCAGGACATTGAGCTCTTGCCTTCTCCGGCGCTAGAGGCCGGGATCGAGTTGATTCTTGTTCGCCGAAGTGAAGACCTCGTCGAATCGGAGCGTCGCGACATGACCGTCGACGAAGCTCCAGTTGCTGCGCGAGTCGCCGGAAGCTCGCTTCCGATCGACCGCATTGATGGAACATTGCGTTGAAGCGAGCAGCGCGGGATTGCTCACTGCGCCCCAGTTCTCCACATGCGGATGGTCGCTCGACGCGTATGCGCCACGCTCGGCCATGAGCAGGAAGCACGCCACCTCGCTCGGGCGTCGCACGCGGGCGAGCCGGTCGGCGGGCGCGCCGCTGCCGGTGGCGAGCGCGGGCGAGTAGCTCCGCGAAAGGTGGTTGTTCATGCCGTAGCTCGTGCGACGGAAGAGCGGCGTTCCCTGGACGATCGCGACAGGCGCGCCATCTCCGGACTCGGGCGGCCAGTGCGGGCTCAGGTCGAGCGGACTGACCAGCGCCTCGCCCTGGATGCCGAAGTCCCTGAGGGTCGTCACGAACGATCGCTTGGGATCACCCGAGCTGCCATGCGGCAGTCCCACATCCACGAAGCACTCCTGGTAGAGGTTCGAGTACGAGAGGTGAGCGTTCGAGAGTTCGCGAAGCCTCGTCAAGCAGGCGGCCGCGCGAGCAGAGCCGCCAAGGGCCTTGAGGCCCACCATCAGCAGGCTCGCCATGATGGCGACGATGCCGATGACCACGAGCACTTCCACGATGGTGAACGCCGAAGGATCGCGCCGGGATCTGCGCCGAGGTCGCGAATCGACTGGATATGTGCGCATGAAGCGCCTCCGCAGGTGGCGTGAGAACGCACGCGAACGCGGCGCGCGGCTCGGGTGCGAGCCGCGGCAGCGAGCGTGACCGAACCGGGAAGGTTCAGGCCGCGGGTGGAGGTCGCGCGCGATTCGAGTCGAGCGGTGGGCTGCGCTCGCCGCCGAGGGCGCACAAGACGCGGCGTTCCACCGCGCGAGTCGGCAACGCCGCTGATGCAGCGTCGTCGAGCACCGCGCCTGTCAGAGCGGCGAGGAAGTCGCAGGTGGCGCAGTCGTGTGCGGGTGACGGACGGGGGCGCGGCTCCGCCGGGTTCGGCACGCGCTCGTGCCGCCGGCAATCATCCGATGCGCCGCCTCCCGCCGCTCCGTGGAGGTCCTGGTGTTGCCGCTGTCCCGACACGCAGGCTGCCTGCAGGACCGCGCAACCTGTGTGGGAGCAGCCGTGCCCTGCATGTGCCGTCGCGTGATGCAGCAGGCGACTGCCCGCTGCACCCAGAAGGAGCAGCAGGAGCACGATCAGCGTTGCACCTCGACGCGGCATCAGCGACGAGGCTAGCCTCCGACCTCGTGCCGGACAAGAGATCCACTCGCCAATCTCGACACGCGCGCGCCGAGCGAGAGCCGCGAGCCGCGCAGCGTCCGCCGCTTCGCGTGGAGACCACCACGCTCTGGGAGTATCCGAGCCAGCACTACGACGCGGTCGGTCCCGATGGCGTCCGCCGCGCCATGCAGGGCGACAAGGACTATGTCGGGGCGACGCCGAGCTGGGTGATCTGGCAATTGCTCACGCGCTACACGCGGGAGAAGGACCTCGTGGTGGATCCCATGTGCGGATCCGGCACCACGCTCGATGTGGCGCGGGATCTCGGACGCCGAGGCCTGGGATACGACCTCGCGCCCGCGCGCGATGACATCTTCCGTGCCGATGCGAGACGGCTCCCGCTGGAGGACTCCACCGCCGACTTCGTCTTCGTCGATCCGCCGTACTCGACGCATGTGCAGTACTCGAACGACCCCGCCTGCATCGGCCAGCTCGACGCCGGCGGCGACGACGACGGCAGCGCCTACTACGACGCGATGGACGGCGTGCTCGACGAGATCCACCGCGTGCTTCGAGATCGGCGCTACATGGCCGTCTTCGTAAGCGACTCGTTCCGCAAGCAGCGAGGAAAGCCGGGGGGGCGGTTCATGCCGATCGGCTTCGAGCTCTTCGAGCGCCTGCGCCGGCGCTTCAAGCCGGTGGACATCATCTGCGTGGCCAGGAACAACCGCAAGCTCGGGTTGTCGAACTTCCGTCGCAGCGCCGAGGAGGGCAACTTCTTCCTGCGCGGCTTCAACTACCTGCTCATCGGCAAGAAGGAGCTTGGGCGGGACACGGCGGAGGGTGCGTCGCGCGAAGCGCTGCGCGGGCCGCTGCCTGGGGAGTCGCGCGAAGCGCTGCGCGGGCCGCCGCAAGGGGAGTCGCGCGGATCGCCGCGTGCGGAGCCGCGCGGGTCATCGCGCCCGCATCGTCACTCGTAGAGCCAGAACGCTCGCGGTGGCGGTCGACGAGTCCAGCTCGCCACTGTCGCCAGCAGCGCCGGATCGCCGCTGATGCATGCGAGCTCGCGGAAGAGGCGCGTCTGCACCTCCCGACGGAATGCAACGGCGGCCGCCAGTTCGGGCCAGGCACGGAGGCGATCGCGAATCGCGTTGCGGCTCGACGGGGCGCCGTCCATCGTCGCGGCACGGCGCGCCTGCATGATCGCATCCTCCGCAGCGTCGAGCGCCTCGGCGTATCGCTCGATGGAAGTGCGAATCTGCGCCATGAGCACGGCATCGCCCGCGTTGCGCCGCTGCGCCGCGTCGACGGCACGGTCGATCGTGGCGTCATCAAGGAAGTACTCGGGGAATGCAGAGCGGCGCCACGCGCGGCGGAGCGACATTGCCGCGTGCGGCAGAGCCTCGGCCAGTTCATCGATGGCCGCCTGATGCAGCGCCGTGTGTCGATCGACCGAAGGGCGCACGCTCGAAGCGATGGCCGCCAGCAGGGGAGGCAGCACCTCTTCCATCGATCCTTGGCCTTGTGCCCGCGCAATGCCGACGGCAAGGCGCCGGATGGCCGCGGTGCCTTCGCCTCGAAAGGCGCCGGCCTCCGCGGCGAGCTCCGGCAGTCGCCGATCGAGCAGGGCCTCGGCGACGGCGCGATCGTGCGGCTCGAGATCGGATGCGGCGAGCACCGCCACCGCCGTGACCGCGGCCTCGGGGGTGAATCCGAGCCCGTCGCCGAAGAAGATGAATCGCCAGTCGATTCGCTCGCGAGCGAGGCGCCGTTCCCATCGCAGCCGATCGATCGTCGGTTGATCGGAATCGCGAGCGAGCGCCGCCAGCGCATCGAGATAGCGCTCCTCCGCCGTCGCGATCAGGAACCGTTCGCGGTCGATGGCCGCGAAGTATGCATCGATCGCGCGGGCGATCGTCGCTGGATCGGAGAGAGCGGGACCGATGGCCGCCTCCGCAGCCTTCGTGGCTTCGCGCAGCGGGCCGAGCGCGCGGAGCGCCGTCATCGCATCATCAGTCCAGAGCTGTCGCGCCACGACGAGCTCGTCCGGCGTCAATTCGAAGCGGTCGAGGGTTGCGGTCAGCGCCCCCTCGTTCACCGGTTCCGGCAGGAAGATCGCCAGCATCTCGATGGGTCGATCCGGAAGCTCATCGTCATGTGCAGGATCCTCGCGCAGCGCGAGGGGCATGCCGAGGAGGAGTTTCGCGGCGCTTGAGGGAGCAAGCTGATGGACGAGTCGCTCCCGCTCCGCCGCCGGAATCTGTCCGATCTTCGCAAGCTCCTCGCGCTGAGGCTGCGGCAGCATGGAGAGTGCCGCACCGAGCAGCTCCTTGCGGAGCGCGTCGCGACCGGCCCGGCGCGAATCGCCCGCCGAAACAGGCTCGCCGCGTCGCATCACCTGAAGCAGTCCGTCGGCCAGCGCCCGGTCACGCTCCCGGAATCGACGCAGCCGCTCCGCCAGCGCCTGGCGCTGCGACTCGTTCAGAGCCTCGGAGGAGGCCGCAATCTCCACCTGCCACTCCAGCACGGGATCGCCCGCGACGCCGCCATGCGCCGAGTCAACCGCCTGCTGGAAGCGTTGCGTGAGCGCATCAAGGCTCTCCTGGTCGAGTGTGCCGCGCAGCTGCTCGATGGTTGCGAGATTCAGGTCGAGCACGCGCGCAAGTGCCCGGCGGATCGGCACCGCCGCCGCCTCGCGAGACTCCTGCTCCCATGCGTCGCGCTGTTCCTTCGATGGCGTCACGCCGGGCGCCTGGGCGGAGGCCGCCTGCTCGCGGCGATCGAACTCGCGCCTGAATCGGAGCGGGCGCGTTGCTTCCACTTCCCGCAGCCCCGGAAGCGCCTCTGCAAGAGCGCCGGAGTAACGGTCAAGGATCTCGAGCGTCTCAGCGCTCGCCGGTTCACGCAGCGCAACGAGCGAGCGAAGATCCAGCAGCGACGGCCCCGATCCCTCGATCACGAATCGGCAGCGATCGATCTGCCGCTCCACGCGGATGCGATCGACCCACCCGCGATCGAGACCGCATCGCTCGAGTCCCGCAAGGTACCCGTCGTCCAGGACCTCGATTCCGCGGATCAGGGATCGATGCTGCGCGATGAACCGCTCCATCGCGGTCGCGTCATCGCGCCACGAGTCGCCGCGAACGGCCTGAAAGCCGCGCACCAGCGGCACGGCTTCGCGGCGCATCAATTCGAGGTAGTCGCGGCGATAGACGAAGGTCAATTCGTCGATGCAGGCCCACTGTTCTGCCTCCAGCATGCAGGGACGCGAGCGACCGTCGAGCCAGAGCACTCCCTCGGAGATGGGCCCGGGAACGAGGTCGAAACGAGGCTCGCCGCCGCCGCAGCCGCCGAGGGCGAGTGTGGCTCCGAGCAGGACGAGCGGCAGCAATCGCCGTGCCAGCACCGCACAAGCGTACTGGTCGATCGGGAAGTCGGTGGCCGGCCTTGAGTGGTCCTTCCCGAACGCCGATTCCCGCTGGAAGCAAGGCCGGCGCGGGTTTCTCCCGCGCATCGGTCGAACGGAGGTTGACTTGCCATGCGTGGACCCAACACTTCAGGACAATCGGGGCGGATTGGCGGGGCGGAGGAAGGAAAGACTCGGGGCACCGGCCCCGGGAACCCGGCGCTCGGGGGAAACTCGAACCACGACGGACCCGCGAGGGAGAAAGTCCGTCGTGGTTTCTTGTTGCGCGCGAGCGACCCCAATTCGTGGCGACGCGTGAAGGACATCTCGACCGGGGCCGTGGTGACGGCCATTGCCGTGCTCGCAACGATCTCGATGCTCTCCTTCGGCACGGCATTGCGGGGGGCGATCGCGGACTTCGCATGGGGCCCGCGAGTTCCCGTCGCGAGCGTGGATGCAGACTCGGCGGCCACTCGCAGCGCCGCGGAGATTCAGTTGCGCATCGACCGTGCCGCCCCGGGCGCCATCATCGAGGTGGCACCGGGCCGCTACCGCGGTGCGATCGACTTCGGCGGCAAGGCGTTGATCCTGCGCTCGCGCGATGGTGCGGAGCGGACCATCATCGAGGGCGACGGTCGGGAGGGCGATCTCGTGACGATCCGCGTGACTCGCGGCGCGATCCAGCCGCAGCTCGAGGGCTTCACACTGCGCAACGCTCGCGGCGGGACGAGCGCCGCGCTCCGGATCGAAGACTGCGATCCGGTCGTCGCGCGATGCGTGATCGAGGACAATGACGCGTGCGGCGCGGTGCTCGTGAGCAGCCGCGCCCTTCTCGATGAGTGCGTCTTCCGACGCAATCGGGCGGCGCCCTTCGGCGGCGGCGTCCAGTCGACGGATGGCTCGCCCGTGATCATCGCATGCGTCTTCGAGCAGAACCACGCCATGACCGGCGGTGGCGCCATGTACCTTCAGGGCGGCGCCCCCATGGTGGTTCGCACGCGCCTCGAACGCAATGGCACCTCGGTGGGTGCCTGGGGCGGAGCCATCTACGGCGATGCGTGCGATCTCACGCTCATGGACTGCGAGATCCTGGGCAATGGCAGCAGCGATGAGGGTGCAGGCCTCTTCATTCGCGGCGGTACGGCCACGATCGACCGATGCGACTTCGAAGGCAATCGCTCGCGGTCCGGATGGGCGCTCGCCGCACAAAGCTCGCGCGTGCATGTTCGAACGACTCGTTTCTGCGGACCTCGCGAGTGGAACCTTGCCGGTGACGGCATCGAGGAGCGCGACAACGAGTACGCGCCGGGCTGCGAGCCGCCAGTGGCGCCCGGCGAATGATTCGGCACGCAGATCCAAAAAGAGAACCCGCCGACCTTGCGGCCGGCGGGTTCCATGTCTACTTGAGTGTCCGTCGCGGCGATGCCGCGTGCGGAGTTCGAGCAGGTCTCAGGCGCGACGACGACGCGCGGTGAGGCCGGCGAGGCCGACGAGCGCGAGCGCGCCGGGAGCCGGGATCTGGAAGATGTCGATCTTCACGGGAGCGCCCGCGAGGCTGGCACCGGCGGCGGTCCAGAAGACATCGTTGCCGTTGGTGACGACCGAGCCGATGCTGGCGCTGACTTCAACGATCGTGCCGTCCTGCTTGAGGCCGAGGAAGTCCATGCCGATGGTCGGGAAGTCGCCAGGACCGAAGGTGGTCCAGTCGAGCACGATGCTCAGGTGACCCGGGGCGAGGGTCGACGAGATGGTCATGAAGAACGCGGTGAAGAAGGGGTCAACCCACTGATTCACGCCACCGATGTTGTGGAAGCCCTGACCGGCCCAGGTGCCGACCTGAGTTGCGAACGGACCGTCGCCCCAGCCGTTGGCCGTGATGGGCTGACCAAGCGCGAAATCGGCGGACGCCGCACCGGAGATCGCAAGGGCCGCTGCTGCTGCAAGAATGGAACGCATGTGTCTCTCTCCAATCGATTGAATCGAACATGCGAGAACGGGACCTCCCCGACTCGCCTGGCTTCATCCTCTCGGACGAGCCTTGAACTTTCGCTCTGAGGATGCCCCGACGGGGTACCCCACGCGAACAGTGACGAATCTACACCAGAGAACCCCTGGAGCAAGACTTGGCTGGTGGTGAATTTTCAGAGTTGGGCCGAAATCGTGGAACCGAGATCGTCAGGCGCCTCCGCACCTGCCGCGAATAATCGAACCCGGACCCTGCACGGCTCCAGCGCTACGGTCAGCACCTGCACGGAACCCCGTCGCACGAATGACCGGGCTCTCGGAACGCACGCGGCAGGATTCGAACCTGCGACCCTCGGCTTCGAAGGCCGATGCTCTATCCAGCTGAGCTACGCGTGCAGGCTGGTGATGCCGAAGTCTACCTGACCTTCGCGGACCCAGGAGTCGTTCACTCGATGCGCCGCAGCGCTTCGGCGGCGTCGCTGATGAGCGCCGCGGCGCTGACCGGCGCTCCCACCGCTCGGCGCATCCACAGGTCCGGCGTCATGCGACCGATGGAGCAGATGCGCTTCGTTTCGAGGGCCAGGTCCTTGCCTCGCATGTGGCTGCGGATCTGGTGGCTCATGATGTGGCCGAGCGTGTAGTCCGCAAGGTAGAGCGGGTGGCCGATCATGTGCTGGTACGCAGCGAGCAGGTGATAGGGATCGGGGCCGAAATCTCGCTTGTAGAAACGGGCCCAGAGTCGCTCCGCGATGGCGATCACTTCAGCGCGAAGGGCCTCGGGGGTTGCATCACGATGTTGGTAGAGCCAGCGCCACGCGTGCAGTTCCAGCAGGCTCGGCCCGGCGATCTGGCAGGCCGCGAGCATCGTCTGCACCGCATCGAGATCCGACTGCCGCTGCGCCCCCGCAGGATCCTCGAGACCGAGCACGCGGCGACCGAGGGACTGGTAGAGGAAGGCGAACGCCTCGGTGCATGCGGTGTTCGGCACTCCGCGCAGGCATGGGCGCGGCGCGAAGTAGGTGGAGACGAGCTGTTCGAGGTTGTGGCCGAGCTCGTGCATTGCGGTGTCGAAACCGTCCCAGCCGAGTTCGCGGTCCAGACGCGAGGTGCGCAGCCACGCGCCGTACTCGGTGAGCGCCGGCCGGATGGCGTGGCCGGCGCCCTTGGCGATCTCCACGCGCACGCGCGATCCCAGGAAGTCCGCATCCTCCGGGGTGAAGCCGAGTCCGCGCAGCACCTGAGGAAGCTTGCGCTCGAAGTCCTTCTCGTCCTCGAAACGGGCGCGGACGGCCGCGTCGAGTTCCTGCGCGTCGGCATCCTCGGCAAGGTCGTCGAAGTAGATGTCGAAGGCTTCGAGCGGGCGACCGATGCGCCTCTCGAGCAGTGCCGCCAGATCGCGACGGACCGGCGCCTCGAGCAGCTCGATCAGCAGGCGCTCCACCTCGGGCTCGGGGATCTCGCGCGCAAGGTCGAACTTGCGAGCCATCGCGGTGGGCTGCTCCGGATGGAGTGCATCGAATCGCTCCGCGAGTCCGCGATGTGCGAGCCATTGGCGATAGCGCTCCGGTCCGCAGAGCGCCGATGTCGGATCGGGCCTCGACGCTCCGGCTCGCGCCCCGGCTGATCCACCGCCTGCGGAAGCGCCGGCAGCGGCGCCAGCCTCGTGCCCACCCACCGGCGCCCCATCGATCGTGTTGCGCTGCGGATCCCAGGCACCCTTGGCGCTGCCGTCCATCACCGATCTGGGAATGGTTCCGTCGATGTGCCTTGCCATCACCCACGCGAGTGCCCGCTGAAGGTCGACACCGTGCTCGCGGCCGTACCCCGCCTTGATCTGCTCGCGCACGAGCCAGTGGGCGATGAGCTTTCGGCCGGGCTCGAACCAGGTGTGCCCGGAAGCGTCCACCATGCGATCGACCGGCACATGGAACTCCTGCACGAAGACATTGGCCTCGTGACCGATGCGCCGCGCGAGATCATTGAGCTCGCCGGGAATGCGTGCCCCGAACGCCTGCGCAATTCGAGCCTCGGCCCACTCGGTGTCGGTCCACTTGCCGCCGCGCTCGAGCATGTCAGGCAGCTCAGGACGCGCGAAGTTGAGCAGCGCCACGAATGCAACGCGCTGGCGATAGAGCTGGTCGGACAGGTCGGGCGCGGGATCGAACTTCGCGAACATGTCGTCCACACCGGGGAAGTCATCGCCGCGCAGATCGCTCCAGCGGCGCAGGTTCCGGCGCATCTCATGCAGATGACCGCCGACCTGCTCGAGCGCCGTCTCGTATCGATCGAGCAGGCGACGAAGCTCAGCAGCGTCGGCGACGAAGTGCTTGGAGCAGAACGCGATGAACGCCGGCCCGTCGCCGTCCTCCGGTTGCCATCGCCGCGCCGCCTGCCGGACGCCGCGCTCGATGCGGGCGCGAGCGGCCTCGCCATGCGCCGCCACGAGTGCTGCGACGGCGGCGTCGACTGGAAGCGACGCGGCGTTCCCCGAGCCGGAGGGCGATGCCGAGGCCGCCGTGGCGGAGGAAGCGGTGCCGGTGCCGGTGCCGGACGAACGGGAACTCGACTGGGTTGCTGAAGGTGTCACGCGGCGATCGTACGCACCGCTTCGGCGGCGCGGTAGCGTGTTCGCATGCGAACGCACTCGCTTGGCCGCTGCCGCATCCAGACCTTGACCGCGCGTGCTGCGCTGACGGCGGCGCTTGTGATGGCCTCCGCGCTGACGGGCTGCGAACAGCAGCACCGGGACAACTGGGGTCGCCTTCAGGAGGGCATGACCAAGGAGCAAGTCGAGTATCTGCTGGGCGAGCCCAGCTCGCGCATCGATGCCAGGCGCGAGGGAATCGAGATCATCGTGCCCTTCGACCGCTGGCAGTACGGGGACAACCTCAGCACGCTCGCGACCGCGGCGGTCTTCCCGGCCGAGGCGCCCGACCGAGTGTGGGCCGTCTACTTCGACGAGGAAGGCCGCGTCATCGGATTCCGCGAGCCCATCCGACCATGGTGAAGCGAAGTGGGGCGATCATCGCGGGGGCGCTCCTCCTCGTGCTGCTGGTGTCGATGGGCGATCGAGCAAGACAGAGGTGCGTGCCGAGCGATCGGGCCACGATGCGGTTGATCGTGCATGTGACCAACACTGGCGTTGCAATCTCCACAGGAATCTCCTCCGACCCAGTGGGCGCGATCGACAACCGCAGCTCCTGGCGCACGACGGTTCGGACACTGGCCGATGGCGGCGAGGTCTTCGTGCAGGTGACGAACGACATCGCCATGCTTGAAGGCAACGCGAAACTGCTGCCGGAGAGCGGCGAGGTCGAGGTGGCGGGAAGCGTCGACTTCCGAATCGCCTTCGAAGTCCGCGATGATCGCGCGCAGCCATCGAGAGTGCTCGAGTCGGGCTGGATCGAGCCTGGCTCGTTCAAGCGTCGAATCGCCGTCCCGGCGCCGGAGAACCCGACAGGTCCGTGACTCAGACGGCCGCGGCCATCTTCTCGGCCTTCGCGCGGGCGTCGTCCACGGTGCCGACATACATGAACGCGCTCTCGGGCAGGTCGTCGACCTCGCCGTTGCAGATGCGGTCGAAGCTGTCGATCGTCTCCTCGAGGCTCGTCGTGACGCCGGGGAATCCCGTGAACACCTCGGCCACATAGAAGGGCTGCGAGAGGAATCGCTCGATCTTGCGAGCCCGGGCGACGGTGAGCTTGTCCTCTTCCGAGAGCTCGTCGACGCCGAGGATGGCGATGATGTCCTGGAGATCGCGATAGCGCTGGAGCGAGTTCTGCACGCGCCGCGACACCTGGTAGTGCCGCTCGCCCACGATCTGCGGGTCGAGGATGCGGCTGGTCGACGAGAGCGGATCGACGGCGGGGTAGATGCCCTTCTCGGCGATCTTGCGCTCGAGCACGACGAACGCGTCAAGGTGGCTGAAGGTGGTGGCGGGGGCCGGATCGGTCAGGTCGTCGGCGGGCACATAGATCGCTTGCACGCTGGTGATGGCACCTGCGCGCGTGGAGGTGATGCGCTCCTGCATCTGGCCCATCTCGGTGGACAGCGTCGGCTGATATCCGACGGCGCTGGGCATTCGACCCAGGAGTGCGGACACCTCGGATCCCGCCTGCGTGAAGCGGAAGATGTTGTCCACGAACATCAGCGTCTCCTTGCCGCTCTTGTCGCGGAAGAACTCCGCCATCGCGAGGGCCGAGAGAGCCACGCGCAGACGCGCGCCCGGCGGCTCGTTCATCTGGCCGAAGACCATGGCCACCTTGTCGATGACATGGCACTTCTTCTTGTTCTCGTCGAAGTACTCGGCCTCCTGCATCTCGAGCCAGAGGTCGTTGCCTTCGCGCGTGCGCTCGCCCACGCCGGCGAACACCGAGTAGCCACCGAAGTTTCGTGCCACGCGCGCGATCATCTCCTGGATGACGACGGTCTTGCCCACGCCGGCACCGCCGAAGAGTCCGATCTTTCCGCCGCGCACGAAGGGACAGAGCAGGTCAATGACCTTGATGCCCGTCGGAAGGACCTCGGTCTTGGGATTGAGGTCGACGAACTCGGGGGGAGCGCGATGAATGGGCGAGTGATCCTTGACGGTCACGGGGCCGCGGCCGTCGACCGGCTCACCGAGCAGGTTGAAGACGCGGCCAAGCACGCCCTCGCCGACGGGCACGGAGACGGGGGCGCCGGTATCGACGCACGCATCGCCGCGCCGCACGCCGTCGGTCGACGCGAGCGCCACGCATCGAACCTGTCCGCCGCCGAGGTGCTTCGCCACCTCGCCCACGAGCTTCGTCTTCTGGCCGTGGAGTTCGAACTCCACATGCACGGCGTTGTAGATCTCCGGGATCTGGTCCTCGGGGAACTGGGCGTCGAAGGTGCTTCCGATGACTTGAATCACGGTGCCGGTGGCGGGCATGGCGCTGAGTCTCTCGCTATGGGTGCGGGCGGAACGGGGACCTGCGCGATGGGACCCTTGGGCGCGGGGCGGTCGCCTCGCACGGGTTTCCATCGAAGGGCCGACAGAATAGCGGATCCCGGTGCAGATGCCGGACCCGCGTTCGCAGGACGGAAGTGGTCGGAATCGTTCGAGTTTCGCCCGCGGATCAAGCGTTGATGCACGCAGTCGCACCCAGCCCGAGCGTTCTACGCCTGACGATCGACGATGCGCCCGAGCTGCACGGCGGTGGCGGCCTCGATGCGGTCCGCGGCGCGGCTGTAGAGCTGGAGGGCATCCCCTTGGCCGAGGCCGGGAGCGAGCGAGGGATCGGCCGGGGTCCGCACCTGACCTGCCGTCAGCGGGCGGATCGCCTCGATGGGCCTGATCGCGCCGTAGATGCGCTGCACCTGGATCGAGGCGAGAGAGGAGAGTGCGGGGGTGACTTCCATGGGCCGAGACGCACTCTATCGGCGCGGCGGTCGCGATGCCTTCAGGTGCGATTGACTCCGAATGTGAAAGGTCCCGCCAACGCGCAACAAGCGCCCCGAAGATCGGGGCCTGGACGCGAGGGGAGTGTCCGAGGACTCAGGCGGAAGCGAGCGTCCGGGGGAGGGCGCGAACCATGTCGCGCAATCGCTGCGCCAGTCCGACGGAGCGAACATTCTCCTGGAGCTCCTCGAGACGCACCTGGTCGAGGCAGCCCGCCGTCAGCGCCAGCAGCGCCGCCTCCGCCGCCTGCACATCCGAGCGACGCTCGGGCGCAAGAGAGATGCGCAGCAGCGAGGCCCGCGCGAGCAGCGCGTCTCCGGAGATCCGCTTCGAAAGCGCCGCGACCTCCTCCGTGTTGGACGCATCGAGCTCGACGATCCGCTCCATCGCATCAGCGAGTGATTCGAGAAGGGCGGCGATGGACTCCGCTTCCGCAACGCGTTCGTTCGCGCGCCGCAGATCGCTTTCGGTCAGATCGCGCACACCGCTGAAGACGGGCGAGGCGATCATCCCGGTGGAGGGGCCGACGCGGGCACCGCGCCAGCCACTGTCGCGATTGCCCATCCACGCAGTCACGGCCAGTGCCAGCGCGGCCGCTGCGGCGAGCCACGCCGTCCGCTCGCGCCATCGCGCGGCGGCGGTGGGGGCGAATGTTCGGTCCCTCGCGCCCGCCTGGCTCCGCGTGCTCTCGATCACGCGGTCCGCAAAGCCCTCCGGCAGCGCCACCGGATCCGCGCGCGCGGCGAGCTTCAGCATGAAGTCGGTGGACTCGGCCTCCTCCAGCAGCTTGAGGCACGCGGGACACGCGAGCGCATGGCGCTCCGCGGTCTGCCGCCCGTCGGATGGCGCGGTGCCGTCCACCAGCGCCGTGAGCATCAGCTTGAAGTCCAGGCAGTCGAAGTCGCGTCGTTCGTCCATGATGGTCCTCCGTCACGCGCCCGCGGCGCGGTAGCGTCGAATGTCGTAGGTCGCGCCGGTGGCTTCGCGCTCCAGCGCCTCCAGTTCCTGCTGAAGCGCAAGCCGCGCACGGCTCAGGCGGCTCATCACCGTGCCCACCGGCACGCCGAGCACCTTGGCGATGTCCTCGTAGGCCATTTCGTCCTGCGCGCGAAGCATGATGATCGTCCGCTTCGCGGGATCGAGCCGCTCGAGCGCTCGCTCCACGCGCGTGAGATCCTCGCGAACGGCCGTACGATCGCCCACGCGCGCGCGGTGTTCGGTTCCGGGGTCGGTGGCGTCGTCGAACGAGACGCGATTGCGGCGCGTCGCCTTGAGTGCGTTGATGGAGAGATTCGTCGTGACCGTGCGGAGCCACGAGGGATAGACGGGCTCGCCGCCGTCGGGCGGCTTGCGCCACAACCGCAGGAAGGTCTCCTGGACGATCTCCTCCGCGCGGGCGCGATCACGGCAGATGCTCGCGGAGATGGCGATGAGCGACGGGCCCATCCGCTCCATCCACTCGCGCAGCGTCGCTTCAGTCAGGGGTTCGGGCACGGGCGGTCTCAGGATCGATCCACTCGAGGTTCAGGGGAGGCTCGGTCGGCCGCGTGCGAGCGGCGGCCGGGCGAAGGACCGCCCATCGCCCGGATCATTCCTCGGCTGGCGGCGCGGCAGGCGGCGTTGGCGCATTGGGCGGCGGCGCGGGCGTTGCATTCCGATCCGCCGCCGGGTTCTGGGCTGTCGCGTTCTGGGTCATGGAGGCCATCCATCCGAACTCCATCGCCTTCGGCGCCGTCGGTGCAAAGCTCTTCTCCGAGAGCTTCGGATCGACATCGATCACCTGGGGAGTCACTTCCACACCGAACGGGCGCCCCGTTGCCTCGAAGCCGATCGGAAGTTCATCGGACCACCAGAGATTCCGATCGAGCGTGACCATCTCGGAGGCGATGGATCCATGCGTCTCGACGACGACGCGAAGTCTTCCGGCGGTCCACTGGAGCAAATTGGACGCCAGCGCGAGCCGGGGCGCGCCGCAACGACCGTCGAGTCGGTACATGACGATCGGATCGACGATCGTGCACTCGCTCATGCGCGCGTCGGAACCGGGGCCGACCTCGAGCGGGCAGTCGACCTCGAGCATCAGCGACCGAGCGATCTGGACCTCCCTCGCTGCACTGGGCACGGTGCCGCCATCGGTGGAGGAGGCGCATGCGCCGACCTGGACGCCGGTGGTGATCCCTCGTTCGAGCGTGTTCTGGTGCAGCGCCACCAGGCGGCTCCCACCGCCGATCCGCACGCCGAAGCGGTGCGTCCAGTCGCCCCCGGGCGTGAATGCGCAGCGCGCGATCACCACCGCCACGCCGCCGTCGATCGACACGGCGGATTCGGACCAGTTCTCGAAGACGCACTGGGCGATGCCGACATTGCGCGCGTTGCGAATGCGGATGGCGTCCATGCCGGGCATCTCGCGACTCGTGCTGACTCGGCACGCGGAGACGGCGATGGAGACATCCATCGGCTCGGTCTCGACGCGCGGAGCATGCGCCGCATCGCCTGCTGCGGCGGGGCCGTCCCTGCCGCCGTTCGTCTGCGCGGGCATGGCGTCGATCTGCGGCGCCGGAGAGCCGTCGATGACGATCGCCGCGTCCGTGGCGTTGATGAAGTAGAGATTCTCGATCCGCACCCACGAGCAGCGGATCAACTCGATGCCCGTCTCTTCACACGCGATTGCGCTGGGCATGGAGGCATCGGCGCCGCGGATGACGATCGGTCGCTCGCGCGTGCCGTGGAGATCCTCCACGCGACCCGAGATGTGGAATCCCTTCTCGAGCAGGACCTGGTCGCCCGGTTTGCACTCCGCGGCGACCAGATGCCACGCAAGACCCGAGTGAACGAGGTGGCTCCTCGGCTCCTGGGGCGCGGGAGGCTGCGCTGCATCGTCGGCGATGAGGGCGGAGAGAGCGAGCAGCAGAAGGGCGATTTCCATGGACCTCCGCGGCGATTCGTGCCCCGTCACACGCCGTGAGCGAGCATACGCCGCATGCGGTCCGGCAGCGTGACTCGGAGCAGTGCCGTGCCTGGATCGAGACGAGCGACGAGACCTTGCGATGCGGCGGGAAGCAGGATGGTGGCGAGTGCCGCCGCTCGAACCTCAGGTGCTCGGGACGCGGCCGACGAGGCGAACCCCACGGAGCCCTCGAGCACCATCCACACGACGGGTTGTCCGTCGGTGACGACCTCGAGATCCACGACCGAAGCCCCCGCGAGGGCCGCCCGTTGCGTTCCGCCCGGAATGTGCCTGCCCGCGCTCGTCGAGATGTGCTCGATCTCGAAGTGCTCGCATCGGCAGAGCGACGCGGTGCGCAGACCCGAGGCCTCGATGGCGTGTGCCGTCGAGGCGTTCGTCGTGGCCGGATGATCGAGGCCCTGCGAGCGGCCCGTGAGCAGACACTCGAGCGCCTCGCGCCGATGCAGCGGCCGCGCGGGATCCCGGCGTCCCCAATCCCAGACGCGGAAGGTCGTGTCGGATGGTGTCTGCACCTCCGCCGCCATGATGCCCGCGCCGAGCGCGTGACAGATTCCGCTGGGAAGGTGAATGCAGTCCCCGGCGACGACCGGCACTCGGATGAGCGCGTCGAGCACGCGATCCGCATCGAGCAGCGCCGCGAACTGCCCGCGCGTCATCGACGGATCGATGCCGCGATAGATCTCGGCGCCCGGCGCGGCGCGCAGCACGATCCACGCCTCGCTCTTGAAGTGCGCCTCCGGATGTGCACGGGCGTACTCGGCGCTGGGATGCACCTGCACCGAGAGGTTCTCCTTGGCATCCAGGAGCTTGATGAGCAGAGGGAATCCGCCCTCCTGCGTACCCGCAGCGCGCCCCATGATGGCGTCGTGGTCCGCCGCCAGCGCCTCGCGAAGCGTGCGCCCGTCGAATCGTCCGCCGACGATTCGCGTTCGACCGCCCTGGATCGACTCCGGAAGGTCGGCGAGCTCCCATGATTCCCCGAACGGACCTCGCGCATCGGGCGGAGCCTTCCGACCAAGCTCTGCAAGTGCGTCCCCTCCCCAGGCGCGGTGCTTGAGGATCGGATCGAAGAGGATCGGATCCGCGGGGGGCATCGCGGGTGTCAGATCCGCATTCCGGTGATGGTGGCCTCGAAGACGAGCTTGCCTCGCACCAGTCCCTGCGTCCGGCTCGTGAAGCGACGACGCCCCGATTCGACATCCTCGGCCAGGAGCACCAGCGTGTCGCCTGGGACGACCTGGCCCCGGAAGATGCAGTCGTCGCACCGGGTGAAGGCGAGGAACCCGGTGAGCTGGGACTTTCGCTGCTGTACGAAGCTGCACAACTGGGCGCCGGCCTCGATCATGAGCACGCCGGGAAGGAGCGGCCGACCCGGAATGTGGCCCGGCACCCAGAACTCGTCGTGCCGCACATTCTTGACGCCGATCGCTCGACCACTGGCGGGGTCGAACCAGACCACATAGTCGAGGTGCCGCATATCGCCGGTCTGGAGAAGCGTGCGGCCGACCTCATCCTCGTTCGCGGAGCGGGTGTTGAGGTCGATGTCCTTGATGTCGAAGAGCAGTTCGGAGGCCACGGGAAGACCAGTGAGGGTGAAGTCTTTCGAGGTGGGCCGTCCAAGGCCCCCGGCAGGAAGGGAAAAAGCTCGATAATCTATCAGGGAGTAAGGGGCTGTGCCGATCCCGCGTGATCAGGGCGGTTCCGAGGTGATGTCGGCATTCCACACGGGTGGGTGACCGGCGGCCGGACAGTCAAAGGGTGCCAGCGCACCCGCTCGAAGGAGATGCTCATGGAAGCCTATGAGAGGCTGAAGAGGCTCGTCGAAGAGGTGGCCGACGACATGCAGAAGGCCGTGGGCGGCAACAAGGCCGCCGGAACCCGGGTCCGCAAGGCGATGCAGGACATCAAGTCCGCAGCGCAGGACATCCGGGTCAAGGTCTTGGACATGGGGAAGTCGCCGCCGCCGGCGGGTGGATGATGCGATCGGCGACTTCCGGGCTTTCCGGCCGGACCTGCTTGGCGAGTGCCAGGCACGCCCGGAACGCGGGGTGGCGGGCATCCGCCATGAGCTCGTAGATCGCCGAGAGCGTCCCGGTGGGAAGAGATCCCGCCCGCTCGATGCGACGCATCGCAGGCGGAATCTGCAACGGCTGTCCTGCGCCGATGGCATCGGTCAGATGGAACGACTGCACGCCCGAGGCGAGCAGGTCGAGCGCCGTCTGCATCACGCAGACATGCGCCTCGAGGCCGCAGAGGAGGGCATTCGGCCGACCGAGGCGGTGTATCGCATTGGCGACCTCGGGCACGAAGGCGCTGAATCGGGTCTTCTCGAAGATCGGCGTCCCTGATGGAAGGGCCTCGCGCACGGGGGCGACGGTTCGGCCAAGCCCCTGCGGGTAGTGCTCGGTCACGATCACGGGCAACGCGAGCTCCGCGGCGGCGCGGCACATCACGGCGGCGTTGGCGATGACGCGATCGAGGTCGGCGATATGGCCGTGGAAGGCCTCCTGGATGTCGATCACCAGGAGCACGGCATTCGCACTGGAAAGGCGGGGGATGGGCATTGGTGGAAGGAAGGTATGCGCGGAGCAGGTGGTGTCTCGCTCAGACGCGCAGGGTCGGTTCCTCCGCGAGTCGGTCGCGATAGCGCTGCCGAAGCGGCGTCACTCGACCCTCGATGAAGCGATCCACCTGTTCCGCCGAGCGTCCGACGAAGTGCGCCGGATCCGTGGCCGCGGCAAGATCGACCCCGTTGAAGAGCGGATCCGCTGCGAGGCGCCCCAGCAGGTCATTCGTGCCGCCCTCCTCCTTGACGCGCGCCGCGGCGGCCAGACTGTGCCTCCGCAGGGCCTCGTGAAGGACCTGGCGATCCCGGCCCGCGCGGGCCGCCGCGAGCATGATCTCCTCCGTGGCCATGAACGGCAGTTCAGCGCGGAGCCTCGCCTCGATCACGCGCTCATTGACCACGAGACCGCCGAGCACATTGACCATGACATCCACGGCGCCATCGAGCGCAAGGAACGCTTCAGGCAGTGAGAGGCGCCGATTGCTCGAGTCGTCGAGCGTGCGCTCGAGCCACTGGGTCGCCGCGGTGTCGAACGCGGAGTGCGCGAGCGACATCACGAAGCGAGCGAGCCCGGTCGCCCGCTCGCTGCGCATCGGATTGCGCTTGTAGGGCATCGCGCTCGAGCCGACCTGATCGCGCTCGAACGGCTCCTCGATCTCCTTGAGGCCCGCGAGAAGGCGAATGTCGTTGGCGATCTTGTGGATCGCGGCCGCGGCCACCGCGAGCGAGGCGAGGATCTTCGCATCCTCGATCCGTGGATAGGTCTGCGCACAGATCGACCAGAGCCGCGACGGATCCCAGCCGAGACGCTCGGCGAAGCGGCGCTCGAGCATGTCGACCCTGGCGCGGTCGCCATCCAGCAGCGAGAGGTACGAAGCCTGCGTGCCCGTAGCGCCGCGCAGCCCGCGCAGTCGCAGACCTGCCACGCGTCGCTCCACCTCCTCGAGCGCCTCGAGCGCGTCCTGCGCCCAGAGGGCGCAGCGCTTGCCCACGGTCACGGGCTGCGCCGGCTGGAAGTGCGTGAATCCCAGCGTCGGCAGCGATTTCCAGCGGGCGGCCGCGGTCGCGGCGCGGTCCACGAGCCGCGCGAGCTTCACCGCCGTCAACCGGAGCGCCGCGTCCAGGATCAGCACATCGGCATTGCAGACGATGTCCTGACTCGTCGCGCCGAGATGGATCACGCCCCGCGCCGCCGGTGCCGCATCGCCGAAGGCGTGCACATGCGCCATCACATCGTGTCGAAGCGCCAGCTCGTGCCGCGCCGCCGCGTCCATGTCGATCGACTCGATCGTCTGGCGCATCTGCGCAAGCGCCTCCTCGGCGATGGGAAGTCCGAGCTCCCGCTCGCTCTCCGCGAGCGCCAGCCAGATGCGACGCCAGGAGGTGAACTTGCGATGCGGACTCCAGATCTCGCGCATGGCGAGGCTGGCGCTTCGAGTCTCGAGGGCGCTGACATAGGTCCGTTCAGGCGCGGACATCGGCGTCATTCTGCCTCAAAGGCGGCTGCCCCGGGGGCGAGGTGCCCGAGAGATTCGCGCCGATTCGCGGTTCCTCGCCGCGCAGGAGTCTCGCGATGTTGGTGCGATGCCGCACCACGACGAGCAGTGCGAGCGCAGCGGACGCGGCGACGATCGGACGAAGCTCCGCGGAACTGCCCCACAGTGCGAGGACCGAGACCGGCAGCGAGAGTGCCGCAACGATGCTCGCCAGGGAGACGAACCGCGAGATGGCCAGCACCATGATCCATGTGAAGAGCGCGATCAGCGCGGATGCTCCGAGCAGCGGCCAGTACGCAAGCAGCGCACCGAAACCGGTGGCAACACCCTTGCCGCCTCGGAATCCGATGAACGGGCTGAACATGTGACCCACGAGCGCCGCTGCCGCCACCAGGAGCCACCAGCCCAGCGTGGTCGCGTCCACCTCGCCGGGGCCGCGGCCGATGGTGCCGCCGAGGACTCCGGCCAGCAGCACCGGCACCGCACCCTTCGCGGAGTCAAGCGCAAAGCACACGAGACCCCAGCGCCGGCCAAGCACTCGACCGACATTCGTGGCGCCGATGTTGCGACTCCCATGTTGACGCACATCCACGCCGTGAAGTCGGCCGATGATGACGCCGAACGGAATGGAGCCAATGAGGTAGCCGCCGGCCGCGAAGGCGAGCCAGCCCGCTGAATGCATGGAACGGAGCGTACCCGTGCGGTACGCTCTCCGGTGCGTGGGACCCGGGATATGACGCTGGATGCTTCCGTGACCCAGTTGCTGATCCTGTCGAGGCAGGGGCGCGTGGACGCACGCGACCGCGCCTTCGCGATCGTGCACGAGGACCTCAAGCGCCTCGCGGCACGGATGCTTCGCGGCGGGTTCCGTCGAAGCCCGGTGATGCAGACCACCATGCTGGTGAACTCCGCGGTGGAACGGTTGCTGGAGCGCGATGCGCTCGACGCGATGAATCGCCGCCATCTCTTCGCGCTCCTGGGGCGCGCCATGCACGATGTGCTGGTCGAGGAGGCTCGCGCAAACGGCGCCGCCAAGCGCGGTGGAGGTCGGGCGGCGGCGTCCCTGGATACGGAGTCGGCGGCGTCGACGCTCGACGAGGCGCCCTCACCTGAAGAGCTGAGTGCGCTGCGTGAGGGTCTCGATGAGCTTTCGGCCCGGGACCCGGAGGCTGCCGAGACGGTCTGGCTGCGCTTCTACTGCGGTCGCACCTTCGAGCAGACCGCCGAGATCATGGGTTCCACCCTGGCTGTCGTTCGTGGGAACTGGGAGTACGCCCGGGTCTGGCTCATCTCCCGGCTCGAGGGCGGGAGATGTTCGGCAGGGCCCGGGGACGGTTGGGAGCCGGGATGAGATTTCTTGACCTTTCCGGCGGATTGGTCGCGCATGGGCGCGCGCGTTCTGCGGCTCCTGCTGTGTGGGAGCGATCCGCACCAATCCCCGGAGCCGTCTGATGCCCGCCGTATGGGATGAGAAATCGGTGTTCCTCCGAGCGCTCGGTCTTCCTCCTTCCGAGCGGAACGCCTTTCTCGACTCGGCGTGTCCGGACCTTCGGTCGCGATCACGGATCGAGGCGCTGCTCTCCCACCATGCGGCCCGGCAGGATGTCCTGAGCCGGACCCCGCATGCGAGCGGCGCCGTCGCGTCGGGCGCGTCCGGGGCGCCCGACGCGGCCTCCCCATCTCGGATCGACGAGTTCGAGGTCGAGCGGAAGCTGGGCGAAGGCGGGATGGGTGTCGTCTACCTGGCCCGTGACACGGTGCTGGGCAGGAAGGTCGCGATCAAGGTTCTGCCGCCGCACCTGATTGATTCGGAGCTGGCCATCGAGCGGCTCCGGCAGGAGGCTCGCGCGGTTGCGGGGCTCGCGCATCCGGGCATCGTGCCCATCTATCGCGCCGCCACCTCCGGCACGCAGCACTACATCGTCATGGAGTATGTGGAGGGCGAGACCCTGCAGGAGCGCCTTGGCGGCGCGCCATCGTCGTCAGGCGATGCAACGCCCACGGGGGAGTTGCCCGCAGTCTTCCGCGACGATCGCAAGGTGCGCGAGTCGGCGCAGATCATTGCGGAGGTGGCGGACGCGCTCGATCACGCGCACGGGGTCGGCGTGATCCACCGCGACATCAAGCCATCCAATGTGATCATCGACCGGCAGGGGCGACCGCGCCTGATGGACTTCGGCATCGCCAAGATCGAGGGCGGGATGAGCCTGACCTCGACGGGCGGTCGCGCCGGAACCCTTGCGTACATGAGCCCCGAGCAGGTGGAGCATGGCACCGTTCCCGTCGATCACCGAAGCGACATCTTCGCGCTGGGTGTGATGCTCTACGAGATGCTGGCGATGCGACGGCCGTTCGATGCTCCGTCGCAGCCGAGGCTGGCGGAGGCGATCCAGAAGCACGAGCCGCCGGAGCTTCGACACGCCAACCGCCTGGTGCCGCCGGATCTCTCCACGATCTGTCACAAGGCGCTGGAGAAGAAGCCGCAGAATCGATACCAGAGTGCCGCGGAGATGGCCGCGGACCTCCGCGCCATGCTGGCCGGGGAACCGATCACGGCGCGGCCGCCGAGCACCATGCGTCGTGCCCGGCGCTGGACGCTTCGACATCGGCGCGGACTCGGCATTGCGGCCGTGGTTGGATCGCTCATAGCGGCGGGTGGCACGACCGCGACCATGATGTGGGTTCAGCAGGGGCGGCTCGGGCGCCTTTCAGTGACCGGCGGAGCTCCCGACCAGCGCGTGACCGTGCGGCCCGTTGATGCCGACGGCAAGACGATTGGCGCAGTCATCGAGCTAGCGGGCGAAGCACCGGAGCTTCGGCTGCCGGTCGGACTCCATCGAATCAGGGTCGAGGACTCGCGCGGGCGCTGGATCGAATCAACGGTGCCGATCTCGAGGCCCGCGGATGCTCGGGCCATCGCGCTTCCATCGCTGCTGCCTGACCCGGACATCGACGACATGATCTTCGTGCCTGGCGGCGAGTTCATCTGCGGCGAGGAAGGCGAGCGCCCGCCGCAGGGTCCACGAAAGGTCTTCGTTGATCCGTTCTTCATCGATCGGACCGAGGTGTCGAACGCGCAATACCTCGTGTTCGTGGTGGCGGGCGGTGCGCCCATGCCCGAGCACTGGCTCGAGATCGGCCTCGATCGCCTGCCGATGGACGCGCCGGTGGTCGGCGTGACCTGGGAGGAGGCCGAGGCGTACGCCCGATCGCTCGGCAAGCGGCTGCCCACGGCCATCGAATGGGAAGTGGCGATGCGGATGTCGGATGGTCGGCTCGTTCCGTGGGGCGCCGAGCAAGTGGAGATTCCGTCCGCCACGCTCGAGGACATCCGCGCCTCGGCCAAGCGGCAGGGGTCGCAGGAGCAATATCTCAAGCATGTACTGCCCGTGGACTCGCGGCCGGACCTTGCCACGGAACTCGGTATTCTCCACGCCGCTTCGAATGTCACCGAGTACACGGCGACGCTCCATCTCGGCATCACTTCGGTGATGGTCACCAAGGGGGCTTCCTGGGCGGACGATCCGGTTCAATCGAATCTTGCACGAGTGGGGACGCATCCGTTCGAGACGCTCGCCGATCACGGCGTGATGGCGCCGGGTCGGAGCATGAAGATCGGGTTCCGATGCGTGCGCTCCGCCGAGCCCGAAGCAGGTTCGGCGCGATGAACCAACCCTGCCGACCCCGGTCACTTCAACTGACAGATAGGAGTCAGAACCATGGCTGAAGTCTTCGTCGTCGACATGCTCCTCTACCCCGAGTTCGCAAAGCCTCCGACCGGCACCGAGTCGAGGGCCAGTGCCGATGCCATGACCGCGATCGACGGCAAGGTGAAGACGAGCATGCAGCGCTCGTGGCTGGGCATGGCGATCAACAAGACGCAGGCCGGATCCGCGGAGCTCATCGCGGCGCTGAATGCGCGTGCGACGAGCGATCTCAAGGCCATCATCGAGGCCTCGCTTCAGCCGACGATGCCGGGCGCGCTCGTCACGGGCGTCTCGGTGGCGCAGCCCACGGAATGGACCCCGACGGGCGGTGGATACCACGAGTCCCGGCTGCCGGTGCTCGCGGATGTCACGCCCGTCGGCACGCCGGCCCCCGCCCCGGTGCCGATGGAGTGGGAGCTTTCGACCGCGGCGCCCGCCTCATTTGCGTTCTTCGTCATGGCGCTCGTCCGCTGGAAGTCCGTTCAGGTTCAGTAGCCGGCGCGTCGTCGTTGCGCCGCCAAACGGAGGCCCTCGGCCGTGCTGGCGCCTTGTCGGTCACCGACACCTCACGCCTCGACACCGAACTTCGCGAGAACATCGAATGACCATCTGGCCTTCAACCAAGTCGCAGTGGATTCATGTCTACAAGGCGCGCAAGCTGATCGCCACCGCGCACCCGACGACGCATGGCTTCCTGTTTCACCTGGACTGGAATACGGAACCGAATCTGATCGAAGCCGCGACCGAGGTCGGAGACAATCCGGTCCTCAACGACCCGGAATGGCGCAGCGTCTCGCATGACCTGAACATGCGCCTGCGGAGACGGTGGTTCGGTCGCGCGGGAGGTCCCGCCCGGCTGCCGAACGCGCTCGTGGGAAAACTCAGCAAGGTCGTCAAGGACGCGGTGGACCTCACGGGCAATCTGGCGGTGGCGCGCGACGCCATTCTCAGCTTCACGCTCGGGGATCTGCGCGAAGGCGTGGCGTTCCCCGCCGACGGCGCGGCGCCGGCAGGCAAGATCGTCATCAGCGACCCGGACTCGTACTTCATCTGGTTCTTCTCCGAGTTCGGAATGCTCGCGATGGATCTCGGGATCGATGCGTCCATGTGGGCCGAGCTCCTCCCGGCCACGCTGCACGGCGGGCTGTACTACTCGCATCGCTTTCCGCGAAAGCGCTCGCTCACGAGCTACTCGCTTCCGCCGCTGCAGCTCGAGCCGGCCAAGCGGGCTGTGGTGGACCAGTTGTTCGTGCAGTTGAGTTCGGCCGCAGCAGGCGACCACGGCAAGCTGCTTCGACTGTGCATGAAGGAAGTGGCCACGAGCTTCCAGTGATCACTCGTCACTGTTCCTGACAATGCCGCGGACCTACGGGGAGGTCCGTGGCGGCCCCGGGGTCCAACTCACCGCGCCTTGATGGCGCGGGCCGCGTCGACTGCGTCTCCCACGGAGATTCGGTCGATGCGGCAGACCTCGGGGAGTTGATCGGCCATCCGAGTTTCCGGCAGGAAGGGCTCCGCGATCAGGAGTCGATCACCGCCGCGATCATGCGCAGCCGGGAGCGTGGTCCAGCGATGATCGGTGGGGCCGAAGAGCACGATCGACGGCGTGCCGAGCGCCGCAGCGAGGTGGCGCGGGCCCGTGTCGTTGGTGAGCAGCATCTGTGCCGACGCAAGCACCGCCTTCAGCGAACCGAGCGTGACACCACGCTCGACGAGATCGATGACGCGGAGGCGCTCGCCCGATCGCGGCAGGGCCGTTGATCGCGAACCGGGATCCGAAGTCGCATCGAAATGACGCTCGGGCGCATGGGTGCGGTGCTCGAGCGCAGCGACGATCGACGAGGCGACTTGCGCCGCGAGCTCCCGCTCGGCCGGACCGCCGGTGACCGCCACATCCAGGCCCCGCTCCGCCGCGATCTGCGCGGCCGCCGCGGCGAATCGATCCGCGGGCCAACGCTTGTCGGCGCGGTTGGCGCCCGGATTGACGACGAGTACGGCGCGCCGACCAACGAGCGCGTCGGCCGCGGCTCGTTCCTCGGCGGTGACGAAGAGCTCGGGGCGACGATCCTCGATGGGGCTGCCGAGCGCCCAGGCGCCGAGATCCGCGTAGTAGTCGACCGCGGGAATCGGCGCCGCCCGGGAGGGAGGCGGGCACGCGTGCGAGAGCAGCGCGCTCCGCATCTGGGTTCCGTAGCCGATGCGGCGCTTCGCCAGGGCCATCGCGGAGAGTGCAGCTCGGACGCTGTTGGGCAGGAGCAGCACCGCGTCGGCGCGGAAGGCCCTCGCGCGGGCCAATCCCGTGAAGGGACCTTGCATGCCGCGCATCGGCGCCTCGAAGTGCTCGTCGATCCACGGCGCACCATCGAGGATGGAGCGCAATGCCGGGCGCGTGAGTGCGGCGATCGCGGCGTTGGGCAGCGCGGTGCGCAGCGCGCGAAGCAAGGGCGTGGCCATGACGATGTCACCAACCCATGACGGCATGAGCACCAGCAGCCGCGAGACGCCTTGAAGCGGGGGGGTGCTCATGATTCGCCCCAGAGCGATGCGCCCGTGCGGGAGCGATACCAGTGCTCGGTGGTGCGTCGGAGCTCCGCCGCGAATCCGACGGCGACGAGCTCATCGCCGACGAGCGTCGCCTCCACGCTCGAGGGATCCGCCGTGAGGTGGACGACCTCCACGCCGGTGCGCTCCGCGAGCGCCCTTGCGGCGGCGAGCACCTGCTCGCGCAGCGCCGGGTCCGTGAGCATCGGTCCCGCCTTCGCACGCAGGCGCACCGAGCTGCGCGGCCGAAGGTCCGCCCTCTCCGCGGCCTCGATGCGCTTCGCGGCCGCCGCGAGCGACAGATCGACGAAGTCCGCGATCGTCTCGCTCCGCACCGCCGGCGGATCGGCGGCGAGCCGGATGGTGCGGCAGCCGACCGCGCGGCCCGCTTCGACATCGCGCTCGGCGTCGCCCACGAGCCACGAGGCGCCGAGGTCCAGATCCAGATCACGCGCTGCCGCGAGCAGCATGCCGGGGGCGGGCTTGCGCCACGGATGTTCGCGCCGATAGCGCTCGACGCGCCCTTCGGGATGGAACGGGCAGTGGTAGAAGGCGTCGATCACCGCCGGGAGTCCCGTGGCGGCGCGGAGCATCGCTTCGAGCGCGTCATGCGTGCGCTCGACCGCCGCTTCGTCGTACGCGCCTCGCGCCACGCCGCCCTGGTTCGTGACCACCAAGAGCGCGAAGCCCAGCGCGCGAAGTCGAGCGCACGCCTCCGCCGCGCCCGGAAGCAGCATGAGCGCCGCGGGGTCGCCCAGGTCGCCATCGTTGGCCACCAGCGTTCCGTCGCGATCGAGGAGGATCGCTCGCGGCACGATCAGACCACCACGGCCGTGCGCGACGGAGGCGTGGGCGAGGTCGCGGCGTCGCCGAAGCAGGTCCCGAGTGCCCTTGCCGCTGCGATGAGCGGGTGGTCGAGCGGCACGGTGCGCTGCTTGTCCGCCACCGCGAGCAGGTCCATGTCGCCGAAGACATTGCCCTGCCTGACGATCATGCGGGAGCGCTTGCCCTGGACGAGCGCCTGGATCGCCATGTACCCGAAGTAGGTGGCGAGCACGCGATCCGCGGCGATCGGCGCGCCGCCGCGCTGGATGTGGCCAAGCACGGTCGTGCGCGTCTCCACGCGACAGCGCGCCTCGATTTCCGACGCGATGAAGTGTCCGATGCCGCCGAGCCGCACCGGATCCGGGCTCGTGAGATCATGCCGGGAGACGCGCTGCTGGCCGCCGCGCGGGCAGGCGCCCTCGGCCACCGCCACGATCGCGAATCCGGGAGGACTGCCCATGCGGCGCGAGATGAAGGACGCGATGGCGTCGAGATCGAAGGGGATCTCGGGAATGAGGATCACATCGCTGCCGCTGGCCACGCCCGATGAGAGCGCAATCCAGCCGGCGTTGCGCCCCATGACCTCGCACACCATGACGCGGTGATGGCTGTCGGCGGTCGAGTGCAGCCGATCGAGCGCATCGGTCGCCGTCTCCACGGCCGTGAGGAATCCGAAGGTGATCTCGGTGCCGACCAGATCGTTGTCGATCGTCTTGGGCACGCCGATGACATTGACGCCGAGACGCACGAGATGCGACGCCGCGCTCATGGTGCCGTCGCCGCCGATCACGATCAGCGCGTCGAGCTCGTGCCGCGCAATCGTCGCGAGGCAGCGGTCCGTCACATCCGCGAAGATCGGCGCGCCCTGCGGATCGTTCCCCACATGATGGCGGCGTGGATTGCATCGGTTGTTCGAGCCGAGGATCGTCCCGCCGCGCGTGAGGATGCCCGAGACATCGCGAGCCGTCAGCGGTCGCACGCGGTCGTCGACGAGCCCGAGCAGACCATCCTCGATGCCGAACACATCGATCCGATGCTGGAGGATCGCCGTCTTCGTGACGGCGCGGAGCACGGCATTGAGGCCGGGGCAGTCGCCGCCCCCGGTCAGGATGCCGATGCGCCGAATTCGGGACGAGGTACTCATGGAGGGCTCCGGGTCGGTGCGGAGTGTATCCCGCGCCGATACCATGGCCCGTTCGCGATCGACGCGGCGTCGACGCGGTCACGCGAACGGCGCGAGGAGCATGTCCAAGCCTGCAGGCAATCAGGGTCCGCCGGATGAAGGCGTCGATGCGTCGGTGCTCGTGGCGGCGCGGCGCGCCAAGCTGGCGGCGCTGCGCGGCGAGTTCGGAGTCGAGCCCTACGGACATCGCGTCGACGGGCTGACGGAGCTTGCGGCGGCGCGCCGGCTCTTCCGCGAGGAAGCGCATCTGGCATTCGAAGCGGAGCCGTCGAAGGAGACGCGCGCGGTCGCGAAGGTCGCCGGGCGCGTGATGCAGCATCGCGACCTCGGCAAGCTCGTCTTCCTCTGGCTGCGCGACCACACCGGGGATCTCCAGGTCTCCGTCTCGAAGGCGCAGGTTCCGCCGGGCGTCTGGGAGATCGCGAAGCGGCTCGATTACGGCGATGTGGTCGTCGCGGAGGGTCCGGTCGGTCGCACGCAGAAGGGCGAGATCTGCATCTGGGCGAGCGCGGTCGAGATCCACAGCAAGAGCCTGGCCCCGCCTCCCGAGAAGTTCCACGGCCTGAGCGATCCCGAGCTGCGCTATCGCCGCCGCTATGTGGACATGTACGCGAACCCGGAGACCGTGCGCACCTTCGCGCTGCGCTCGCGGATCGTCGCGTCGATCCGGCGCTTCATGGAGCGGCAGGGCTACCTCGAGGTCGAGACGCCGATGATGCAGCCGGTGGCGGGCGGCGCTGCGGCGAGACCGTTCGTGACGCATCACAATGCGCTGGGCATTCCGCTCTTCCTGCGCGTCGCGCCGGAGCTGTATCTCAAGCGCCTGCTCGTGGGCGGTCTGCCGCGCGTCTTCGAGATCAACCGGAACTTCCGCAACGAGGGTGTCGACCGCAGCCACAACCCCGAGTTCACGATGATGGAGGCGTACCAGGCGTTCGGCGACTGCTGGACGATGCTGGAGCTGACCGAATCGCTGATCCATGAGCTCGCGCTGCAGGTGGCGGAGGAGCGAGGGACCGGCGCCGGCTCGGGACCGATCCTTCCGTTCGGCGAACTCTCGATCGACTACGCGCGGCCCTTCCGGCGCGTCCGCTACGGCGAGCTCTTCGAGCAGTCCTGCGGCTTCCCGATGGAGGACGAGGCGAAGGTGCGCACGGAAGCGCAGAGGCGCCATGTGCCGGATGCGGCGAAGAAGGATCACTGGCTGCTCGTCGATCTGCTCTTCGAGGCGCACGCGGAGTCGCTCATCGACCGCGCGAAGCCGACCTTCATCACCGACTATCCCTCGGCCATCAGCCCGCTCACGCGACCGAATCGCGCGGCGCCGCATCTTGCCGAGCGCTGGGACCTCTTCATCGGCGGCATGGAGATCGGGCCCGCCTACACCGAGCTCAACGATCCCGATGTGCAGCTCGCGAAGTTCACCGAGCAGCTCGCGGGCATCGACGAGGAGGCGCAGACCTTCCGGACCGTCGACGAGGACTTCCTGGAGGCGCTGCGCGTGGGCATGCCGCCGGCCGGAGGACTCGGACTCGGCATCGACCGCGTGGCGATGCTGCTGGCGGATCAGCCTTCGATCCGGGATGTGATCCTCTTCCCGCTCATGAGGCCGCAATGAGCGTCGGCCCTTGCGAGGTGTCGGCCCGGGCAGGCACGGGCGGACGGCGGGGCGGAGCGCTCGGTGCCGATGCGCGCGAGCGACGGGAGCGCGGTGCGGCATGGCGGGCGCTGGTGGCGGCGCTCGTCGTCTTCGCGCTGCTGCCGACCTGCATGGCCGTCGCGGTCGCATGCACCGATGCAACGCCTGTCGCGGAGGTGGAGTGGCGGAAGGAACGAGACCGCTGGTACCAGCTTCGCCTCGACGATCGGCCGTGCGGCTGGATGAACTCGCAGGAGTGGCGATCCGAGGATGGTTCGCAGCGACGGTCCGTGCAGGAGAGCCGCGTGCGGTTCGGACGCGCGGGCAGCGAGATCGAGGTGACCGTGCGCGTGCTCTTCGACGAGAGCACCCGCGGCGATCCGATCCTCGCGGAGGTGCGGCAGCGCAGCGGTCAGGAACCGATCGAGCAGACCTATCGCTTCGATCCCGCGGATCGATCGCGCGTGCGCGTCGTCTCGCGCCAGGGTGGGCGCGAGGTCGAGTCCGTGCAGGAGCTTCCGAAGGATGCGTGGCTCACGCCCATGGCGGCCGAGGCGTTCGCCGCGGCGCGGCGCCGCGCGGGTGCCAAGTCATTCCGCGTTCTCACCGTGGATCCCGCCTCGGGCATGAAGTCGGTGGAGATCTCCGCGACGCTCGATGAAGCCGCGACCGTCGCGATCGATGGTCGCGACATCCCCGTCACGCGGTGGAAGGTCTCGAACTCGCTGCTCCAGGTGCCCACGACCGAGGAGTGGTCGAACGACGATGTCCTGATGCGCTCCTCGTCGGTGATGCCGATCGGGCGGCTCGACGCGGTGCTCTCCAACCGCGCCGAGGCGCTGGGTTCGATGAAGGGGCCGGCGGTGGAACTCATGGTGCGGACGCTCGTGAAGCCCGACGGTCGCATGCCCGAGGTGGAGCGCGTGGGCACGGCGCGCTTCAGGGTGGGCGTGTTGGAGGGTGCCATGCCCGAACTTCCGTCGATCGGTGCCCAGCGCGTGACGCGCGAGTCGCCGTCGGTCCTGCTGGTGGAGGTGGACGATGCGCGCACGAGCGAGGCGACGGAGGAGGAGCGCGCCGCCGAGCGCTTCCGCCGGGCGAGCGTGGCCGCCGACAGCGACGATCCCGCGATCCGCGAGCTTGCGGAGCGATCGCTCCGCGATCTGCGCGACGCGGCGGTGCTCGATCGCGCCGAGGCGCTCCGTCGCGCGGTGCATCGGCACATTCGACGCAAGGACATGGGATCGGCGTTCGCCAGCGCCTCGGAGACGGTGCGAAGCCGCGAGGGCGACTGCACCGAGCATGCCGTGCTTCTGGCGGCCCTGCTGCGCGCCGACGGCATTCCGTCGCGCGTCATCACGGGACTCGTCTACTGCCGCGAGTTCGCCGGTGAGCGGGATGTCTTCGGCTGGCACATGTGGACGCAGGCGCTGATCGACGGGCGGTGGGTCGATCTCGATGCGACGCTGCCGGACGCGACGCGCCATCACGCGGGCCACATCATCACGGGATCGAGCGCGCTCGAGCAGGGCGCACTCGACGCGGAGTGGACGGCGCTCGTGAACCTGATCGGCAACCTTCGCATCCAGGTGCTGGAGACCGCCCGTCGTGAGCGCGCCCTCGCCCGATGATGCACGGCCGCCGGCGCTGCCGCCGCGCGATCCGCGCGGTCACAAGGGAACATTCGGCTCGGTCTGCGTGATCGGTGGCCATGCCTCGTCGCCGCGCATGATGGTGGGCGGTCCGGCGCTCTCGGCGCGGGCGGCGCTTCGCGCGGGCTGCGGACTTGCGATCCTTGCGATGCCGCAGCCGATCCTCGGCTTCGCGCTCGAGGTGGCACCCGAGGCGACCGGCGTGCCGCTGCCCTGCACGCCCGAGGGCGAACTCATCGCGTCGGGCGCCGCGGAGGCGATCGACCGTGCCCGCGGCGCGGCGCACGCGGTCGTCATCGGCCCCGGCCTGGGCGAGGGCGAGGCGCAGCGCCAGATCGTGCTGCGGCTCGCCGCCTTCGAGGCACCGCCGCTCGTGATCGATGCCGACGCGCTCAATGCGCTTGCGGCGACGGATCGCTTCGATCTCGATCTGCGCGCGAAGGCGATCCTCACGCCGCACCCGGGCGAGTATGCCCGCCTCGCTGCGGGGCTCGGCCTCGCCGAGGACCCGGTCGATCCCGCTCGACGCGCGGCCGCGGCGGAGCGCCTGGCGCAGCGCGTGGGCGCGGTGGTGGTGCTCAAGGGCGCGGGCACGATCGTGGCGGACGGCCTTCGGTGCTGGACCTCCAGTGTCGGCAACGCGGCGCTCGCCACCGCAGGCAGCGGCGATGTGCTCGCGGGAGTCATCGCGTCGATGGTGGCGCAGTTCCATCGCGCCGAGCGCGGCAGCGCGTCGATGAGCCTCTACGAATGCGCGCGGCTCGGCGTGGAGATCCACGGCCGCGCCGCGGACACATGGGCCGCGACGCACGGAGATGCGGGACTGCTCGCGCGCGAGCTCTGCGATCTGCTGCCGGATGTGCTCGCGCAGATGCGCCGGGCCTGAGGAGTGCGCGAGCATGGTCGCGGACGCATCGACCGCGTCCCGGCGACGACGGCGGATACACTCGTGGCGATGAGCCCCCAGGCCGGAGACTCCGCGGCGGAACGCCCGCATATCGACCTGCGCGACCTGCGGCCGCAGATCTATCTCGACGGCGTGTACGCGCTCGTCAATCCGCAGCTCGGCACCACGCGGCAGCAGAAGCCCTACTTCAAGGCGCTGCTGCGCGACGCGAGCGGCGAGGTGCCGGTCCGCGCATGGACCTTCGATCCCGCGACCTTCAACGAGGTCTCGCGCACCGGCTTCGTCTGGGTGAGCGGACAGGCGCAGGAATACAACGGCCAGGTGCAGGTGATCGCGGAGGTCCTGCGCGGCGTCACGGTGGAGCCGCGTGATCTTGCGAAGCTGCTGCCGAGCACCGCGGGGGACATCGACTCGATGTTCGCGCAGGTCCTGGAGATCCTGCGATCGATGCGGCACCCGGGCGTTCGCGCGCTGCTCGAGCAGTACCTCGGCAACGAGCCGCTCATGCAGGGCTTCCGGCATGCGCCGGCCGCGGTGAGCGTGCACCACGCGTGGATCGGCGGGCTGCTGGAGCACACGCTCCAGCTCCTTCGCGCGGCCGACGCGCTGCTGCCGCTCTATCCCGCGCTCAATCGCGACCTCGTGCTGATGGGGCTCTTCCTCCACGACCTCGCGAAGACGACGGAGCTGGAGTGGGAGCGGGGCTTCAGCTACACGACCGACGGAAACCTGGTGGGGCACGCCGTGCGCGGCGCCATCTGGCTCCAGATGTTCGCTGCCGCCGCCGCGCGCAGCGAGCCGCAGCATCGGCTGCCGCCCGACGCGCTGCGGGTGCTCCAGCACATCGTGATCAGCCATCATGGGGCGCTCGAGTTCGGCGCCGCGAAGCTGCCCTCGACGCCCGAGGCGATCTTCGTGGCGATGCTCGACAACCTCGATGCGAGGACGGCCATCGCTCTCCGCGCTGCGGATCGCGAGCGCGGGGACGCGCACCAGCCGGGCCACGAGTTCACCGACAAGGTGTGGTCGCTCGACACGCGCCTCTATCGACCCGATCCGCTCGCGGAGCCGGCGGGCGGAGAGGGGATCGCCGACGCGCCGGGTGCCCCGGCGACACCGCGAGGCGCCAGCGGCGACGCGCGAAGCCGTGACGCAAGCGCCTCGAGCGCCGACGGCTCGAAGTAGACGAACGGCCAGGTCCGATCGTTCGCGATCGACGCCATCGAGGCGCGCTCCTGAGCCTCGAGGACCTGCGTCTCGAGCGACCGGAACGCCGTGGCGCGCGCCCGGCGCATCGCATCGAGCATCTGGAGCATGCGCCGGTGGGCATCGCGGCGCTGCGGCGACCCTCGCGGAAGCCCCGCGATCTCCGCCAGCGCCCGGCGCTTCGCGTCGCCGGGACCGTGGGGCGCGGCGATTGCGGTTGCATCGAGCGACTCGGGATCCCACCACGCGCGGCGGTGGTCGGCCTCGCTTCGCGCCTCGCGCAGATCGCCCGCAAGCTCGTCGAGCGGCAGCGTGCAGGTGGCGCTCGCGAAGTCGCACGGCGGAAGCGCCGTGCCGAGCCATGCGCGGAACCACGCCTCGGTCACGCGCTCGTACCGTCGTGCGCCGAGCCCGTGGACGAAGCGATCGCAGACCGCCAGGCGCATGATGGCGCTCAGGAGGAAGGCCGTCGGCAGCAGCGGATCGGGCGGCACTGCGGCGCGAAGCTCGGAGACGCGCACGCGTCGACGGCGCCCGGACGCGTCGAGCGTCCAGAGCGGCAGTTCCGGATCGTCGTCGCGGCGCAGCGCCCGCGCGGCGCGAGCATCGAGCCGCAGCGCCTCGTTGAACGCCTCGATGCAGCGGGCAGGGTCGCGGCGCATGGACTCGATGAACGCATCGCCGACGGTCGTGCGCAGCAGCCGGGACGTCGGCAGGAGCTCGACCGCGCCGACCCACGGCTGCATGAGCGCCGTCGTCGCGGCCGCGACCTGCATCGCCGCGTTGGGCTGGTTGCGAGCGTTCGCAAGCTCGGCTCCGGCCCGCTCGAGCCCTTGGGCGACCGACTCGAGCGCGATCGACCCCGGGATCCTCGAGCGAGCATGCTCGCGTGCCGCGGTGCCGTCGCCCGCATCCGCACCCCACGGCTCGAACGACGGTTGCCGCAGGGCGGCGCCGCGCGGCGCCGGCGGTCCGAGCCGGATCTTCGCTCGTCCGAGCCTCGCGCCGTGCTCGAGCGGCACCAGGATCGGTACCTCGACGACCGCCGGATCGACCTCGTCGTGATCGACCACCAGATGCACGACGGCACCGCCATCGCCTGCCAACCGTCGCGCGTGAATGAACTTCGCGAGAATGCCCGGATGCCAGAAGCCGGGCTGGTGGCCGGCGCCGCAGAGAGCGCCGCCGGGAGCGGCCGCGATGCCGAGTTCCCGCCGCGTGCGCTCGCGCCAGGCGCCCAGCGGTTCGCCGAACAGCGTGCCCTGCGCCGGTTCGATCGGTCCCGCCGTGTCGAGCTCGATCTCGAGTCGGCTCACGCGCGGCGCCTCAACGACACGCGAGTCCGCGCGTGGCGTCCCGCGGCAGGAGCGCCCGGCAGCGCCACAGCTCGCGGTGCAGCGTGCAGCGGTAGGCGTCGAGCCGTCGCACCGGATCATCGAGCGGGCCGCCGAAGCTCCGGTTGGGATCGTTGTAGATGAGCCGCACCGGGATCTCGCGGATGCGAAGCCCGTGCGCCCGCGCCTGCACCCAGAACTGCATCGGGAAGTCGTAGCCGTCGACATCGAGCGCGAGCGCGGCGCACGCGGCCACGCGATAGGCCTTGAAGCCGCAGAACGCGTCGGTGATGCCCAGGTCGATGCGCTCGTTCAGCTCGCGCGTGACGAGATCATTGATCCGCCGCCGGTCCGCCGGCGGCGAGTCGTCGCCGGGCAGCGCTCGCAGGTAGCGGCTGCCGCTGATCACATCCGCGTCGTCGGCATCGATGGCCTTCGCGAACTCGGGGATCGACGCGGGCTCGTGCTGCTCGTCGCAGTCCATCGTGATGATCCAGTCGTAGCCGTCCACGCGCGCCCAGCGCAGCATGTCCTGCATGGATCGGCCATAGCCGCGATTCTCCGCGTGGCGGATCACCTCCACGCGATGGCGCGCCAGTCGCAGCGGCGTCTCGTCCGTCGAGCCGTCGTCGATCACCAGCACATCGCGCGCAAAGTGCCGCACCTCGCCGAGCACGCGATCGATGCTCCTGGCCTCGTTGAAGACGGGAATGGCCAGCAGGATGCGCGATCGGTCGGAGGTCGTCATGGCTCGCGTTCCTGGAGCGGAGTGGTTCGCACGATCACGCGGCGCGATTCGCGCGGAATCAGGCCGAGCACCACGATGCGCTCGCGCCGATCCTCCGCCACGGGGCCGGCACCGGGCACGATCCAGCGCGTCGTCGTGACCGTGGCCTTGGCGAAGCGAAGCGCCGCGTGGAACTCGATCTCCACGCGCTGGCACTCGAGTTCCCCCAGCGGCGTCGAGAGCGCGTCCACGCCCGCGAAGGTCATGCGGCGCGTGCCGCGGCCGCGCTCACGCTCCTTCGGCGGTTCATCGAGGGTGAGCACGGTCATGGCGGAATCGCCTTCCACCGTCCCGCCGGCCGCGAGATGCGGCTCGCCCATCACCAGCGGCGGATCGAAGACGCTCGCAGCCGAGTCCTTGTGGGAGACCGACGCGGTCATGCGCGGCTCGTCGCGCTCGAATCCGGCAAGGTAGAGCGTCTGGTCGGAGCCTTCGTCGATCGCGACCGTCGCGCTGAAGCGATCGGTCGGGCTCGCTCGCCACTCGAAGGTCGCGCCGAGGTCTCCGGCGGCCGCGTTCGGGTCAAGCACGCGCCACGCGATCGGCTCGTTCTCGCGCGGCATGAGGTCCGCGCACGCCACCGATCCGTGCGCCTCGCCGCGGCGCTTCACGACGAGATCCGCGGCGATGACCTCTGCGGCGCCGGTCGGCTCGACCTCCGTCGTGCCGACCCCGGACGGCGCGCGCTCCGGCGCCTGGCAGCCGGCAGAGGCCATCAGAGCTGCAAGCAGCGGGGCGGTGCCGATGAGCGCGGTGGTGGCACGCGCACGCCGCGGTGCCCCGCGCCCGCGGCAATCCACGCAATCGCCGCGCTCTCGGGCGCATCGACGCATCATCCTGTCGGAAGTCCCTTCGACTTCCAGATCCGCAGCAGATCCGCGTGCTCGATCAACTCGGTGATGAGCCCGTCCGAATCGATGCGGCGAAGACGCTCGCCGTTGGCGCCGAAGAGCTGCTTGAACTCCGGACCCTCGGCGCTGGGGCGGGAGATGAGCGTGGAACGGCTGGTGGTGCCCGGAGCGCCCGTGGTGCCCGCGGCGGCGGGCGTCGCGTCGCGCTCCCATCGATCCGAGCGCTGCGGCAGTCGGTTCGAGCGCGAGTCGTACCAGTAGAAGGCGTACTCGCCGTCCATCGACCCATCGCGCGGGAGCAGGGACCCGAGCAGGATCACCTCCGCCTGATTGATGTAGCCGGCATCGGGAATCTCCCACTCCGAGGGCTGCCTCGACTTTGCCTGCTCCTCGGCGTTGACCGAGCGCATGGGCGAACTGTTGACGACCGTGAGGATCGAGCCTCGCTCATTGGTCGAGATGGGCCGGGCGCGCCAACCGGTCTGCGCGGCCGTCGTGGACTGTCCCTTGATGCGCTCGGTGCTGAGCGTGCTCCAGCTCTCCGCCTGCCGATCCCAGGATTGCCAGAGTCGACTCTGAACATCGACCGTATGCGCCGGGTCGCCTTCGACCAGCATCTTGGCGATCACCTCCACCATGAGCCCCTGTTCGGGCGTGCTCCTGGAGCTCGCGGTGCTCGACTCGGAGACCTCTCCTCGCTCGCCCTCGAACGCGCGGATGCGAAGGAATCCGACTTCGAGGTCGGCGCCGTTGCGTCCCGCGCCAGGGCGATAGAGCCGATACCAACGCACGCGACCGTCCGCGGCGGCCCGCAGCTTCGCCGGCGTGATTGATCGCAGGAACTTCTCCGTGCGCTCGCGCTTCGTGAGCTGACTCGCCGCCGCGCTCTCGAGCGCCGAGAGATCGATGGTCGCGAAGGAATTCGCAAGCAGGGGCTCGACCTCGGGAAAGTCGACCCCCGAGGTGATCGTCGAGAAGACGATGAACGAGTTCGGACCGGTCTGCACCAGGAGCCACCCGGTGATGGCGAGAACGCCCTCGCCCGCCGGCATCGCGAGGTACGCGAGCTTCGCTCTCGCGCCATCGAAGTTGAGATCGAGGTCGCGGATGATGCTGAAGTCGGATTCCTTCTCGGTGAGGAAGCGCAGATGCTGCTCGAACTGCTGCTCCGGGGAGCTCGATGCCGCGGACGCGACCATCGGCTGAACGCGCATGAGGAATCGGGGAGGGTCCTGGCCGTCGTCGATCCGGTAGGCGTTCATGCCCGGCACCCGCTCGACGACGGAGCCGCTGGGAACGCGGATTCGCACGCCAAGGCCTTCGAGCACGGAGGCCGTGGCCGCCAGGCCGTCCGAGGCATGGGATTCAGCGGGTGGCGGCGGGGGGGGATCATCCGCCATTGACGGAGCCACCGGCACCGTCGCCGTCAGGAACAGGAGACAAGCCGTCGCGATCGATCGAGGCACGGCGAAAGGGTAGCAACGCATCGCCGTCACGACGCCGGTCGGCTTGACAGCGGGGGAGGCTCCGGTACGATCTCCCCTCCCCCCTCGGGCGTCTTCCCGATGGGCGTCCGTCTTCATCGTCCCTGACCCGATGCCCGGCTCGCACGAGGCGAACCGGTCCGAAGGCCCTGCACGCACTGCACACACCATGACCGGCGGCAAGATCAGAATCAGAATGGAAGCGTACGACCACCAGGCGCTCGACGCGTCGGCGAAGGAGATCGTCGACCACGCGAAGCGCACCGGTGCGCGCGTCGCCGGCCCGATTCCGCTGCCCACGCGCCGCGAGATCTATACGGTGAACCGCTCGCCCTTCATCGACAAGAAGAGCCGCGAGCAGTTCGAGATCCGCACGCACAAGCGCATCATCGATATCACCGAGCCCAACCACCGCACGGTGGAGGCTCTCAACCGGCTGGTCGTTCCCGCCGGCGTCTTCATCAAGATGAAGGCATGAGTCAGTAGTCCCGCACCGGCCGCGTCCCCTTGGACCGCATGTGCGGATCCAGAGCGGACCTCCGGCCATTCACCGAGTTCCGCCAATGGTCCCCGCCATCCTGGGCAAGAAGATCGGCATGACTCGCTCCTTCACGGAGGATGGGAAGAACATTCCCGTCACCGTGATCGCAGCAGGTCCTTGCGTCGTGACGCAGGTCAAGACGACCTCGTCGGATGGCTATTCGGCCGTCCAGCTCGCCTTTGACGACGCCAAGCCGCGTCGCACGCCGCAGTCGGGCCTCGGCCACGACGCGAAGGCCCGCTCGGGCCCGAAGCGCCTCCACCGCGAGGTCCGCTGCAACGGCGACAAGGATGTGGAAGGCGTCGAGCTTGGCCAGACCTTCACGGTCTCGGCGCTCGAGGGAACGAAGTTCGTCGACATCACCGGTACGAGCAAGGGCAAGGGCTTCCAGGGCGGCATGGTCCGTCACAACTACAAGGGACTCTGCGCAAGCCACGGCACGGAGCGCAAGCATCGTTCCCCCGGCAGCATCAGCAGCCACGGCACGGATCGTGGTCGCGGGCCGAAGCCCAAGAAGGGCAAGGGCATGGCCGGTCACATGGGCGATGTCCGCGTGACCGTGCGCAGCGTCGATGTGATCTCGATCGATCCCGAACGAAACCTGATGCTCGTCAAGGGGGCGGTCCCCGGTGCGAGCAATGGATACCTCTTCATTCGAGCCAGCAAGAGGCTCTACAAGCGGAAGGCACGAGTCCAGGCCGGCAAGTGACCTGGAGGTTCGCGAAGGTCCAGGCCTCGGCGCATCGAGCGATGCGATCGCGGCAACGGAAACCACGCGGACACGACAAGTGAGCCCACGACACCTGAGTCGAACCCTGCCCGCGGCCACCATTGACAGGCCGCTGGAGGGGGAGGCGAAAGACCGGCGACCCGCCGGCAAGGTCAAGCAATGATTCAACTGCCAGTTCTCGACAAGACAGGCAAGAAGGTCGATGTCCTCACGATCGACCCCGCCACGCTCGGAGGAGAGGTGCGCCCCGCTCTCCTCAAGCAGGCGTATGTGATCACCCACGGCAACCAGCGTCAGGGCTCCGCCCGGACCAAGAGCCGCGGAATGGTCGAGGGCTCCACCCGCAAGCTCTTCAAGCAGAAGGGAACCGGAAACGCCCGTCGCGGTGCCGTGCGCACCGTGATCATGAAGGGCGGCGGTGTCGCCTTCGCCAAGACGCGCACGCGGGAGGACTTCCGCACGCAGCTCACCAAGAAGATGCGTCGGCTCGCCAATCGCAACGCGCTGCTGGCGAAGCTCGTCGACAACGAAGTGAAGTGCGTCAAGGACCTCGCCTTCGCCGCGCCCAAGACGAAGGACTTCACCGGCGTGCTCAAGGCCCTCGGCGCGGATCGCAGCACGCTCGTGGCGCTGGACGCGGACAACCGCAACGCGCTGCTCAGCGCCCGCAATGTGGACGGCGTGACCGTCTGCCGCGTGGCGCAGCTCAACGCCTTCGACATGCTGAACCACCGCTACCTGGTCGTGGACCGGGCGTCGCTCGAGGGATTCCTCAGCGGCGCGGTCTTCGCCGACGCCTCCACGAACGGGAAGGAGAAGGCCTGATGAACGCCACCACCGTCATCAAGAAGCCGCTCATCACCGAGAAGGCCACCTGGGCCAACGGTCAGAACCGCTACCTCTTCGCGGTGGACATGCGTGCCACCAAGACGGACATCAAGAAGGCCGTGGAGTCGCTCTACAAGGTTCGCGTCACCGGCGTCAACACCATGACGCGGCGCGACCGCGAGCGCGCGTACAAGTACGGCAAGGTGCCGGGCCGCATCACCAAGCGTGCGGTGGTGCGCATCCACCCCGAGGACAAGATCGAGCTCTTCTGAACCTGCACGAGGTGCACCGATGCCCATCCGCGTCTACAAGCGAACAACCAACGGCCGCCGCAATGCGTCGGTGAACATGCATGCGGAGGTGACCAAGAAGCGACCCGAGAAGTCGCTGCTTCGTCCTCTGCACAAGACCGGCGGTCGCAACTGCCAAGGCAAGCTCACCGTCATCCAGCAGGGCGGCGGTCACAAGCGCCGCTACCGCCTCATCGACTTCAAGCGCGTGAAGGACGACATGAACGCGGTGGTGGTCGGCATCGAGTACGACCCGAACCGCTCCTGCCACATTGCGCTCGTCAAGTACGAGGACGGCACGCTTCGATACATGCTCGCGCCGCGCGGAGTGACGGCCGGCAGCACGGTGCTCAGCTCCAAGAGCGGCATCGAGCCGAAGGTCGGCAACTGCATGCCGCTGAAGCACATCCCCACCGGACTCGATGTGCACAATGTCGAGATGGTCCCGGGCAAGGGCGGTGTCTTCTGCCGTGCCGCGGGCCTCGGCGCCCGGCTGACCAACAAGGAAGGTCGCCTCGCGACGCTCGTGCTGCCGTCGGGCGAGATCCGGCAGGTCCTGCTCGAGTGCCGCGCCACGATCGGTGTGGTGGGCAATCCCGACCACGGCAATGTCGTGATCGGCAAGGCCGGTCGCAATCGCTGGCTGGGTCGACGCCCGCGCACCCGCGGCGTGGCCATGAGCCACCACACGCATCCGCACGGCGGCGGCGAAGGCCGCAGCAAGGGCGGTCAGGAGCCGTCCAACGCCAGCGGCACGCAGTCCAAGGGCGGCCGCACGAGGCGCTACGGCAAGTCGAGCGACCACATGATCATCCGTCGACGCAAGAGCCGTCGCTACGGCCAGCTCAAGATCTAGCACCGTCGCACCGCATCCGCGGTGCGGAAGGAGAGACGCACCGCATCCGCGGTGCGGCCAGAGGAACCCACGCACATGTCCCGATCACTCAAGAAAGGCCCGGTCGTCGACGAGAAGCTCTACCGCAAGGTGGAGCAGATGCAGTCGTCCGGGCGTCGTTCACCCATCAAGACCTGGCGCCGCGCGTGCACCATCGTGCCCGAGTTCGTCGGCATCACCTTCCAGGTGCACAACGGAAAGAACTTCATCGATGTCTTCGTGACCGAGGACATGGTGGGACACAAGCTCGGCGAGTTCTCGCACACGCGAGTGTTCCGCGGGCACACGAACAAGAAGGAAGGCATCGAGGGCGGCGGAAACCCGCCCGCCTGATGCCGTGCAGCGTCGAGAACGCACCGAGTCCGAGTTGAGATAGATCATGGCCTACACCGCATCCCATCGATTCGCACGCATCGCGCCCCGCAAGGTGCGCCTCGTGACCGACATGATCCGCGGCAAGCCGGCGGACGAGGCGCTCACGGCGCTTCAGTTCTCCAAGAAGCGCGGCGCGGTCTTCGTCCGCGAGGTGCTGAAGAGCGCCATCGCCAACGCCGAGGAGAACGAAGCCGATCCCGGCAGCCTCGTCGTCACCGAGTCCAGGGCCGACGGCGGCCCCACCATCAAGCGGTTCCAGCCGAAGGATCGCGGCCGGGCCCATCCCATCCGCAAGCGCACGAGCCACATCACCGTGGCCGTCGACATCCGCGCCGTCCGAGGCGCCCGCTGAGTCTGAGGAGCACCTGATCATGGGACAGAAGACCCATCCGTTCGGCTTCCGCGTCGGCATCACCGAGGCGCACAAGAGCCGCTGGTTCGCGCCCAAGGCGCTCTTCGGCGAGCTGCTGGTGGAGGACTATCGCATCCGCCAGTATGTCGACAAGCGCCTCAATCGCACGCCGCCGTTCGCGGCCGTGAGCGACATCCACATCGAGCGCACCCGCGAGGAGCTGACGCTCATCATCAAGACCGCGCGTCCCGGCCAGGTGGTCGGCATCAAGGGCCAGGAGGTCGAGCGGCTCACGAACGATCTCCAGGCGCTCACCGGTCGCAAGGTGGTCATCAAGATCATCGAGATCAAGAATCCCGAGATCGACGCGCGGCTCATCGCCGAGACCATCGCGGAGCAGCTCAAGAAGCGCGCGAACCTGCGCAAGGTGCTGAAGCAGCGCGCCGAGAGCGCCATGCAGAACGGCGCGAAGGGGATCCGCATCATGCTCTCCGGTCGCCTCGGCGGCGCCGAGATGAGCCGCACGCTGGACATCCGCCTCGGCAGCATTCCGCGCTCCACGCTCCAGGCGCATGTCGAGTACGCGATGGTGCACAGCTTCACCACCTACGGCGCCATCGGCGTGAAGATCTGGGTCTTCAAGGGCATGTACACGGAGGCGGACGACGAGTCCACCTCGAACGCCGCCGGCGGACGCGCCCGCGCCCGCGGTCGCCGCTGAGTCACGCACGAACCACACGCTGAGAGCACGCCATGAGCCTTCTTCCCAAGCGAGTCAAGTACCGCAAGCAGCAGCGCGGCAAGCTGCGCGGCAATGCCACGCGCGGCAACTATGTCGCCTTCGGCGACTACGGCCTCCAGAGCCTCGAGCCGCACTGGATCTCCGGCAAGCAGCTGGAGGCCGGCCGCATCGCGGCGCAGCACTTCCTTCGTCGCCAGGGCAAGCTGTACATCCGCGTCTTCCCCGACAAGCCCATCTCCAAGAAGCCGCTGGAGACCCGCATGGGCACCGGCAAGGCGGATGTGGAGTACTGGGCCGCGCGCGTGAAGCCCGGCACCATCCTCTTCGAGATCGCGGGCGTGCCCGAGGAGCTTGCCAAGCAGGCCTTCGCCCGCATCGCCCACAAGATGCCCGTCCGGTGCCGCTTCGTCGGTCGCCGCGTCGCGGTGTGACGCACCAGGAAACCACGGACCAACGCCATGACCAAGGCATCCGAGATCAGGAAGTACGCCCTCGACAAGATCGAGGCGGAAGTGAACGGGATCGAGCGCAAGCTCTTCGACCTGCGAAGCCAGGCCGTGACCGAGAAGATCGCCGACACCTCGCAGTTCAAGAAGCTCCGCAAGGAGATCGCGCGTCTCAGGACCGAGGCGCGTGCCCGCACCCTCGCCACCAGCAGGCAGAGCGCCAAGTGACAAGCAACCGCCAATCCATCGTGGTTCCCCCGAAGAGCCCGCGCCGCGTCGGCATCGTGGAGAGCGCCAAGCGCGACAAGACGCGCACCGTGGTGCTGCCCTTCGTGTCGCGCCATCCCAAGTACGGCAAGTATGTGCGGAAGCGCACGCGGCTCCATGTGCACGACGAGAAGAACGAGTCCAAGGCGGGTGACCGCGTTGAGATCGCGGAGTGCCGTCCCGTCTCGCGCACCAAGAGCTGGGTGCTGGTGCGCGTGGTCGAGCGTGCGCTCGAGCCCGCGGAGCCCATCTTCGAGCAGGAGGGATCCCGATGATCCAGAAGGAAAGCCGACTCGTGGTTGCAGACAACTCGGGCGCGAAGGAGGCCATGGTCATCGGCGTCCTGGGCGTGAGCACCGCGCGCGGCAAGTTCCGCCGCGTCACGATGGGCGTGGGCGACAAGATCGTCTGCACCGTCAAGCGCGCCCTGCCGACCGGCGATGTGAAGACCGGCGACAAGGTCAAGGCCGTCATCGTCCGCTGCAAGTTCCCCACGCGCCGTGACGACGGCAGCTATGTGCGCTTCGACTCGAACGCGTGCGTGCTCATCGACAATGACGGGAATCCCCGCGGCACGCGGATCTTCGGTGCCGTGGCTCGCGAGCTGCGCGAGAAGAACTTCATGAAGATCGTTTCGCTCGCCTCGGAGGTGGTCTGAGTCATGCCCCGACATGTGCGCAAGGGTGATCTGGTGATCGTCACCGCCGGCAACGACCGTGGCAACACGGGCGAGGTGCTGGCGATCGTGGACGACGGCGATCGCGTCGTCGTCAAGGGCGTCAACATCCGCACGAAGCATCTGCGACCCACGCAGCAGCGGCCGCAGGGCAGCACCATTCGGCGCGAGTTCCCCATCCACGCGTCGAATGTGAGCCCCGTGGCCGACGGCAAGCCCACGCGCGTGCGCTTCCCCGTCAAGTCCGACGGCAGCAAGGTCCGCGTCGCCTCCCGCACCGGCCAGGAGCTCCATGTGCTCCATCGCCCGCGCAAGGACCGACGCCCCGGCGCCTGAGTTCCTGAACGAGCAGTCATTCGAGGTCCACCATGTCCGAGCAGCACGAACAGGCAGAACAGCCCGAACAGCCCAAGGCACCCAAGGATGCCAAGGAGAAGAAGCCCAAGGACGCCACGAAGGAGTCGCGCAAGCGACCCGCCGCGGCGGAAGGGGGCGAGCCCGAGGCGCCGCGCGCACCGCGCGCTCCGCATGTGCCGGGCAAGCGCTCCACGCCGCTGCCGCGCCTCCAGCAGAAGTATCGCGAGGAGGTCGTGCCGGCGGTCCTGGCGGAGTTCAAGCTCATCAACGCGCACCAGGCGCCGCGGCTGACCAAGATCATGGTCAACACCGGCGTCGGCAAGTCGCTCGAGAACCAGAAGCTCAAGCCCGAGCTGCGCGACGCGATCATCGACACCTACATGAAGATCACCGGCCAGAAGCCCGTGATGGTCAAGGCTCGCAAGAGCGTCGCCAACTTCAAGGTGCGCGAGGGCGCCCCGAGCGCCTTCATGGTCACGCTGCGGCGCGACCGCATGTGGCACTTCCTCGATCGCCTCATCAACCTCGCCATCCCCCGAATCAAGGACTTCCGCGGCGTCAGCGACAAGGCCTTCGACAAGGGAGGCTCCTGGGCCTTCGGACTCTCGGAGCAGGCGGTGTGGCCCGAGATCAACATGGCCAATGTCACGCATGCCCACGGCATGAACATCAACCTCGTCTTCGAGGGCAGCACCCCGGCGATGAGCCGCTTCGTGCTCGACAAGCTCGGCATGCCGTTCGTGCGCCCCGAGCAGTCGCAGCGCCGTGCTGCCGAGCCGGCCCGCGCCTGACCTCGACCTGCGACCAATCAACGCGCTCCCACGCAATCCCATCGACCCCGTTCCGAACCGAACCGAGACCTGAACCATGGCCAGCAAACGAGTCTTCGCCAAGATGAAGCGAACCCCGAAGTTCTCCTCGCGGAAGCAGCACCGCTGCGAGATCACCGGCCGCGGCCGCGGCGTGTACCGCAAGTTCCGCATCAGCCGGATCCTCCTTCGGGAGCTCGCGCTCCAGGGAATGATCCCCGGCATGCGCAAGGCGTCCTGGTGACGCGGCGTCCCGCAATCACGAGCCACGAGGAATTCACACCATGCCGCTGCACGATCTGACCGCCGACATGCTCACCCGCATCCGCAACGCGCTGCGCAACCGCGCCAAGACGGTGCTGTGCGTGAGGAACAAGCTCAATCTGGGCGTCGCGAAGGTCCTCCAGGAGGAGGGCTTCATCCAGGGCTTCGAGATCGTCGAGGACGGGCGGCAGGGCCTCATTCGCGTCGATCTGAAGTACGGCACGCGCGGCGAGCAGATCATCAACGAGATCCAGCGCGTGAGCCGCACGGGCTGCCGCGTCTACAAGGGCGTGGAGGAACTGCCGCGTCCGCTGCAGGGACTCGGCATCACCATCATCTCGACGAGCCGCGGCGTGATGAGCGACCGCAAGTGCCGCGAGGACAAAATCGGAGGCGAAGTCGTCGCGACGGTCTGCTGACCCGCGAGGATTCGAGAGGAAGCCATGAGTCGAATTGGAAAGCAACCAGTCGCAGTGCCATCGGGCGTGAAGGTCTCCGTCAATGCGGGGACTCGCGTCATCGATGTGCAGGGACCCAAGGGAAAGCTCTCGTTCACCCATCGACCGGAGGTGAAGGTGGCGGCCGCCGCGGACAAGGTCGTCTGCGAGGTGAATCCCACCGGCGGCGATGCCGTGAGCGCGAATGCCTACTGGGGCACCACGCGTGCGCTCGTCGCCACCGCCATCGAGGGCGTCACGAAGGGCTTCAGCGAGAAGCTCGAAGTCGTCGGTGTCGGCTGGGGGGCGAAGGTGCAGGGCAAGAAGATCGTGCTCGCGGTCGGCTACTGCGATCCCATCGAGATCGGGATCCCGGATGCCGTGACCGTCACCGTCACGCAGCAGTTCATCGACATCAGCGGTCCGGACAAGCAGAAGGTCGGGCAGCTCGCGGCGCAGATCCGCCAGCAGCGCAAGCCCGAGCCCTACAACGGCAAGGGCATCAAGTACGCGGAAGAAGTGATCCAGCGCAAGAAGGGCAAGGCCTTCGGCGCCTGAGTCGCGGGTTCCCGTTCCTCAGGCTTCACGGCACATCCACAGGTCACGCACCATGGCACAGAGCATCAGAATCAAGCGACGCATGCGACGCAAGAAGGGGCTTCAGCGTCGGATTCGAGGCACCCCCTCGCGTCCGCGCCTGAGCGTCTTCCGTTCCCTCAAGCACATCTACGCGCAGGTCATCGACGACTTCGCGGGCCGCACGCTTGCCAGCGCCAGCACGCGCGATGTGTCGACCTCGTCGAAGGCCGGCGGCAATGTCGATGCGGCGAAGGCCGTCGGCAAGACCGTGGCGGAGCGCGCCAAGCAGGCCGGGGTCTCGCTGGTCGTCTTCGATCGCAATGGATATCGCTACCACGGCCGCGTGAAGGCGCTGGCCGATGCCGCTCGGGAGGGCGGACTCAAGTTCTGAGATCGCCCGGAGATTCCTGACCCATGCAGCACACCACCGATCAATCCATGGATGTCGACTCGACCACGGTCGGCATCTACCGAACCAGCAGCACCGTGGCCGGCGGCCGCCGATTCAGCTTCTCGGCGCTCGTCGTCGTCGGCGACAAGAACGGTCGCGTCGGCATCGGCTACGCCAAGAGCAACCAGGTGCCGCAGAGCATCGAGAAGGCGCAGCGCGAGGCGCGGCGCAAGATGCGTTCGTTCCCGAGGGAAGGTCGCACGATCCCCCACGAGGTGGAGGGGCGGTTCGGCGCAAGCACGGTTCGCCTCATTCCGGCGAGCCCCGGAACGGGCGTCATTGCGTGCACCGCGGTGCGCGGCATCCTCGACATGTTCGGCGTGCACGACTGCCTCACGAAGTGCTACGGCAGCACGAACTCGAAGAACCTCGTCAAGGCGACGCTCGAGGCGCTGGGCCGACTTCGACCGCGGCAGAAGGTGGAAGCCCTGCGCGGCGTGCAGCTCGGCGCCACGGAGGTGGAGGAAGCGATTCGACGCGGCGCCGCGGCCATGCCCGTGCAGCGCAGCGGCGAGAAGGCCGCGGCTCCGGTCAACACCGTGGGCGACGATCGTCGGCGCGCGGGTCGCGGCGGCCCGCGAGGTGGAGGCGGTAGCGGCGGACGGCGAAGTCGCCCCTCGCACGAGGTCGCCAGTGAGCAGAGTCCGCCGAGCAGCGCCCCGGACGCGGGCGCTCCGGCACCAGGTGCCTCGGCACCGGGCGCGTGAGTGCAACGAACGAAGCATCAGCGAATGCTGAACGGAGTCTTTGAGCCATGATGATCCATGACATCACCAGCAAGGCCGGCGCCCACAAGCGACGCACGCGCGTCGGGCGCGGCGAAGGCAGCGGCAAGGGCGGCACGAGCGGCCGCGGCCACAAGGGTGCGAAGAGCCGCGCCGGCTGGTCGAGCCGTCCCGGCTACCAGGGCGGTGCCACGCCGATCATGCGGCGCTTCCCCAAGCGCGGTTTCTCGAACGCCGGCTTCCGCAGCGAGTTCCATGTGATCAATGTGCGCGATCTCGACAAGCACTTCGAGAGCGGCGCCACGGTCGACCTGGCGACGCTCGTGCAGAAGGGGCTCGTGCCCAACGCCGACCTTCCGCTGAAGGTGCTTGGCGAGGGTGCGATCGAGAAGAAGCTCGTGGTCACGGCGGCGCGGTACTCCGCATCGGCCAAGGCGAAGATCGAGGGCGCGGGCGGCACGGCAGCCACCGCGTGATCCGCACTGCCCACTGACGGGACTCAATGCTTCAGGCATTCATCAACATCTTCAGGATCCCCGAGCTGCGGAACCGCGTGTTCTTCACACTGGGAATGCTCATCATCTACCGGATGGGCTTCTGGGTGCCGGTCCTCGGCGTCGACCAGACCGTGCTCGCGGATGCCGCCGACAAGGCGGCGCAGGGCGGCACGGCCTTCGGTCGCATCGTGCAGTTCGCCAGCGTCTTCTCGGGCGGCGACCTCGCGCAGAGCACCATCTTCGGGCTGGGGATCATGCCGTACATCACGGCCTCGATCATCTTCCAGCTGCTCCAGTCGGTGCTGCCGGCGTTGCAGGAACTGAAGAAGGAAGGCGCCTCGGGTCAGCAGAAGATCACCGAATGGACGCGGTACACCACCGTGGGCCTCTGCATCTTCCAGGGCTGGATGTGGCTGACCTACATGAAGACGCAGGGGCTCGTCACACCGCAGTTCGCGGAGGGTGGAACGAGCGGACTGCTCTTCTATGTGACAGGACTCGTGTCGCTCACGGCCGGCAGCCTCTTCCTCATGTGGCTCGGCGAGCAGATCGACAAGCATGGCATCGGCAACGGCGTCTCGATGATCCTCACGGCGGGCATCCTCGCTCGCATGCCGTCGGCGGTTCAGTGGGTGATCGAGCACTTCAACCGCAGCACCACGAGCGTGGAGGCGAGCCAGATCGGGTTGGTCGGTGTGCTGCTGCTTGCGGCCGGATTCGTGGTGGTGACCGCGGGCGCCATCATCATCACCGTGGCGCAGCGCCGCATCCCCATCCAGCAGGCGAAGCTCACGCGCGGCCGCAAGGTCTACGGCGGTCAGCGTCACTACCTGCCGCTTCGCGTCAATCACGCGGGCGTCATGCCCATCATCTTCGCCAGCTCGATCATGATCTTCCCGTCGGCGATCTTCGAGTGGATGTCGTCGCGGGCGATCGCCGTGGACGGGTCCGGCACGGGATGGTGGGCGGGCATCACCACCTTCCTCGCCGCCAACTTCGCCGTCGGCAAGTATCCGTACATCGTCGTCGAGATCATGATGATCTACTTCTTCAGCTACTTCTGGACCACCGTCCAGTTCAGCCCGGACGAGATGTCCAAGCAGCTGAAGGAGCACGGCAGCTTCATTCCCGGATTGCGCCCGGGTCCGCGCACGGCGGAGTACCTGGAGACGGTGATGGAACGCATCACCTATGTGGGTGCCGGGTTCCTGGCCGTCATTGCGGTGATTCCCACTTTCGTGAATCAGCAGCTCGGCATCCCGTTCTTCGTCTCGCAGTTCCTCGGCGGTACCGGCCTGCTCATCGTGGTGAGCGTGTCGCTGGACCTGGTGCAGCGGCTCGAGGCGAACCTGCTCATGCGCAACTACGCGGGCTTCCTCGCGGCGGGAACGGATCGCGCGGGACCGCGCGTCCGTTCGGCTCGCGGATGATCGACCATGGACGCCTCGCTGCACATCCACGCACGACGATCCGGTGATGCCCCGACCGCATCACCGCGAGCCGACGACTCGAGGCGCCCCGGCGAAGCCCCGTCGCGCGTCGCGTCGGTCCCGGCACCGCCGTCGCGCCGAGCCGGATGGCGGGACTCGATCGCCTTGCGCACGGCCGAGGAACTCGAGTCGATGCATTCGGCGGGGCAGGTGGTCCGCGCGGCGCTGCGAGCGGCCGCTCGGGCGTGCGTGCCCGGCGCCAGCACGGCCAGTGCGGATGCGGCGGCCGCCGGCGTCATTGCCGCGTTCCGAGCCGAGCCGCTCTTCCTGAATCATCGCATGCACGATGCGGGGCCGGCCTTCCCGGCGAGCACCTGCATCAGCGTGAACGACGAGATCGTCCACGGCGTGCCGGGACCGCGCCGGCTCCATGATGGGGATCTGGTGTCGATCGATTGCGGCGTGCGCCTTCGCGGCTGGTGCGCCGACGCGGCCATCACGATCGCAGTCGGCGCACCGGAGGCGCTCGATCCCGCCTGCCGCCGCATGCTCGAGTGCGCCGAACGCCTGCTCGAGGACGCGATCCTTGCGGTGGTGCCGGGCGTGGCCTGGAGCAGCATCGCCGAGCGCCTTGAACGCGGCGCGCGCGATCAGGGGTACGGCATCGTCACGGAGTTCATGGGCCACGGCATCGGGCGCGAGCTGCACGAGCCGCCGCACGCTCCCAATGCGGTCCTTCCCGGCTTCCGCGAACACGACGACTTCACCCTGCGCCCCGGCATGACGCTGGCGATCGAGCCGATGCTCGTCCTCGGCGGCGGCACGGTGCAGACGCGGACGCTCGACGACGGCTGGACCGTCGCCGTTGCGGACGGCAGACCCGCCTGCCATGTCGAGCACACGATTGCGGTCACCGCCTCCGGCGCGCGCGTGCTGACCGGACCGCTGCGCCCCACCGTTCGCGAGGAAGTCACGCACACCCGCTGAGGACCGATGCCCAAGGAAGACAAGATCACACTCGACGCGGAGGTCACCGAGGCGCTGCCGGACGCCATGTTCAGGGTGAAGCTCCAGAACAACCAGGAGATTCTGGCCTATGTGAGCGGCAAGATGAGGAAGTTCTTCATCCGCATCCTGCCCGGAGACCGCGTGACCATCGAAATGAGCCCCTACGACATGACCAAGGGCCGAATCATCTACCGGTACTAGACTGTCCGCCCCCACGAACGGCCCGCATCCCCAGATCCCGGAACCAGCCATGAAAGTCCGAAGCAGCATCAAGCGACGCACCCTCGATTGCCAGATCGTCATCCGCAAGGGCAAGCGGTTCGTCATCAACAAGAAGAACCCTCGTCTCAAGCAGCGACAGGGTTGACGGAGAAGCACCATGCCTCGTCTCGCCGGCGTCGACATCCCCGAAAAGAAGAAGATCCTCTACTCGCTCCAGTACATCCACGGCATCGGTCAGAAGGTGGCTTCCGACCTGCTGAAGAAGTGCGGCATCGATCCGGAGCGCCGCGCTCACACGCTGGACGACCAGGAGCTCTCATCCATCGCCACCCTGATCGACGAGTCCCTCGTCGTGGAGGGTGCGCTGCGGCGCCAGGTCCAGCAGGACATTCAGCGCCTCAAGGAGACCAAGTCCTATCGCGGTGATCGTCATCGCAAGGGCCTGCCCGTCCGCGGGCAGCGCACGCGCACGAACGCTCGCACGCGCAAGGGTCGCAAGAAGACCGTCGCCGGCAAGAAGGGCGTCAAGGGCTGATGCCTGATCGGGCGCCGGCCGTCGGCGCCCCACGAGGAACACGACCATGTCGACCAAGAAGAAGATTCGCAGGAATGTCGTGAAGGGCATCGCCCATGTGCTGGCGTCCTTCAACAACACCATGGTGACCATCACCGACCTCAACGGCGAGGTGCTCTGCTGGGATTCCGCCGGCAGCGTCGGCTTCAAGGGTGCGCGCAAGAGCACGCCCTTCGCGGCCAGCCGCGCCAGCGAAAAGGTGGCCGGCAAGGCCAAGCGCCTGGGCATGAAGGAGCTGGAGGTGCGCGTGCGCGGGCCCGGGCCGGGCCGCGAGAGCGCCGTCAGCGCATTGCAGAACAACGGGCTGAAGGTGCTCGCCATCGAGGATCACACGCCGATACCGCACAACGGGTGCCGGGCGCCGAAGAAGCGGCGCGTCTAGCACCTGAACGATCGATCGTCCGCCCTCGACAGTGAAGGCGTCGTCGCGTTGACCGGCAGCACGCGCGATTGCCGATGCGTCAAGGGCTTCCGTTCCCCGGAAACTGCCGGACCCTGGAGTCAGAAACATGCATGTCCGATGGAGAGGACTCGAACTTCCCGCCAAGGTCGTCGCTGACGAGCGCAGCCTCACTGGCACCTTCGGCCGATTCACCGCCGAGCCGTTCGAGCGCGGCTTCGGCACGACGGTGGGCAACAGCCTGCGCCGCATCCTGCTCTCGAGCCTCGAGGGCGCCGCGATCACCAAGGTGCGCATTCCGAACATCTCCCATGAGTTCACGCAGATCGCCGGCGTGCAGGAGGATGTCGCGGATGTGCTGCTCAATGTGAAGGGGCTCGTGGTCAGCATGGATTCGGACGAGCCGAAGACCATGCGGCTCTTCGCCGAGGGACCGGGCGAGGTCACGGCCGACCTCATCCAGGCCGACCCGTCGATCCGCATCCACAATCCCGGCAAGGTGCTCGCCACGCTCACCGCCAAGACCGAGCTGGCCATGGAGTTCACCGTCTCGCGCGGCCGTGGATATGTGCCCGCCATGGAGACGATCGATCCGACCGAGGATCAGGTCATCGGCGACATCCCGATCGATGCGATCTATTCGCCGGTGCTGCGCGTTCGCTACCGCGTGGAGGACACCCGCGTCGGCCAGCGCACCAACTACGACAAGCTGATCATCGACCTCTGGACCAACGGCACCATCTCGCCGGAGATGGCGCTCGTGGAGGCGGCCAAGATCCTTCGCAAGCACCTCAACCCCTTCGTGCAGTACGAGGCGGCGGGAACCGAGGTCGTGCCCGTCGAGATCGCGTCGCAGGGCGCCGGCGAAGTGGACCTGATGCGCAAGCTCAACATGTCGGTGGCGGATCTCGCCCTCTCCGTGCGGGCGAACAACTGCCTGGAGAGCGCCCAGGTCAAGACGGTGGCGGATCTCGTGCAGAAGACCGAGCACGAGCTGCTGGAGGTGCGGGCGTTCGGCAAGACCAGCCTGCGCGAGGTGAAGTACAAGCTGGAGGAGATGGGGCTCTCGCTCGGCATGCCGCTGCCGGAGGGCTACGCGCCGCAGGGCGCTTGAAGTGAATCACGCCGGGCGGTGCTTCATCGCGCCGCCCGGCCTTTCGACGGAAGGACCATTCGATGCGACACAAGATCCAAGGCAAGCAACTCTGCGTGAAGGAGGACCACCGCCGCGCCATGCTGCGCAATCTGGCGGCGGGCCTCTTCGAGCACGGGCAGATCGAGACCACCATGGCCAAGGCCAAGGCGGTGCAGCCCTTCGTGGAGAAGCTCATCACCATCGCCAAGCGACGAAGCCTCACCAGCCGACGGCTGCTCGTCAGTCGGATCAATGACCGCGCGATTCACGCGTGGGTCGCCGATCCGAATGTCAAGGAGGATCGGAAGCGCAGCGACTTCTGGGATCTGCCGAAGGAGAGCGACATCGAGTTCAATCGCTACGGCGAGCTGCGCAAGGCACCGCGCCTGATCGAGCACCTCGTGTCGAAGGTGGCGCCGATGTATGCGGACCGCGCCGGTGGGTACACGCGCATCATCAAGCTCGGCAAGCACCGCCTGGGCGACGGCACCGACCTGGTGCTCCTGCAGCTCGTCGGCAAGGAGTCAGGCTCGAATGTCTCCGGCCGACGGTCGACGCGCCGCGCCGTGGCGGATCGGCGCAGCGCCTACGCGGCCAAGCTCCGCAAGGGCTTTGCCACCGGCAAGGGCGCGGCGGCAGCCGCGACGGCTGCGGGCGCGGATGCGGCGACGGGCGGCCCCGAGGCCGGCGCCTCTGGCGATGCCCCAGAAGTCAGCTGAGTCCGCGGTCCTTCAGCGGAGCTCGGTACGCCGCCGTACAGTGGGACCATGCTGGCCGAAGCCACTCGATTCGAGGAAGAGTGCCTGACGGCTCTGGCTCGCGCGTCCGACGGCGCGGCCATGGAGGCGTGGCGCACGCGCGTGCTCGGCGGCAGCGGCGCACTCAAGTCACTGATGGCGCGGCTGCGCGAGGTGCCCAAAGCGGAGAAGCCCGCGATCGGGCAGCGGCTGAACGAGATGAAGCTGCGCCTCGAGGCGGCCTACGGCGCACGGCTCGCCGAAGTGGGGCGGGCGGCTTCGACGGGGCCGACCATCGACATCACGGAACCGGGCATTCCTCCGCCGGACGGTCGCCGCCATGTGCTCATGCGCACGATCGACGAGATCGTGGAGGTCTTCGGTCGCATGGGATTCTCCGTGGCCGAAGGGCCCGAGGTGGAGGACGAGTGGCACAACTTCACCGCACTCAACATCCCCGAAGGCCATCCGGCGCGGGATGCCACCGACAACTTCTACATGGGTGAGGATGCGGGCGCCAGGCGCCTGCTGCGCACCCAGACGAGCACGGTGCAGATCCGCGCGCTCGAGCGGCAGAAGCCGCCTCTTCGCATCATCGCCACCGGGCGCGTCTACCGCCCGGACACGCACGATGCGACGCACTACTCCATGTTCCACCAGATCGAAGGGCTGTATGTCGATCGCGGCGTGACGATGGTGGATCTCAAGAGCACGCTCTTCCACTTTGCCCGCGCCTACTTCGGTGCCGAGGCGGAGGTGCGCATGCGCCCGAGCTTCTTTCCGTTCACCGAGCCGAGCGCCGAAGTGGACATGAAGATGCAGGTGAAGGGCGAATGGAAGTGGGTCGAACTCGGCGGATGCGGCATGGTGGACCCGAATGTGCTCCGCGCCGTCGGCGTGGATCCGGAGCAGTGGACGGGATTCGCGTTCGGCCTGGGCATCGAGCGCATCGCCATGCGGCGCTACGGCATCTCCGACATCCGCTGGCTCTTCGAGAACGACGCCCGCTTCCTGCGTCAGTTCTAGGGCGAGTCGTTGCGGGGCCGCCCTGCGCGATCCGATCGCCGGCGATCAGGTGGTGTAGTCGGCGTTGAGCCGGACATATGCCTCGGTGAGACCGCAGGAGAGGAAGTCCTCCTCCGGTCCGCCGCGACCGAGATCGAGCGAGATGTCGACGATGGGCTGGCGGAAGACGCGCTCGCGCTCGGGAAGCGGCGTCAGCGCCGGCGCGCCATGCTCGAAGAGCGCCACGCCGCCGACGGAGAGCGACACCTCGTCGACATCGAAGTGCACGCCGGCGCGCCCCGCCGCGGCGAGGATGCGCCCCCAGTTCGGATCGCCGCCGGTCACGGCCGTGCGCACGAGCAGGCTCTGGGCGATGGTGCGGGCGACGACCAGCGCCGCGGCCGCGGTACCCGCACCGCGAACGCGCACGCGAATCGCGCGCTCGAAACCCTCGCCGTCGCTCACGACCATGAGGGCAAGCTCCTGCGCCACCGTCGTGAATGCCGCCTCGAGCGATGCGACATCGATCCGCCCCGCGTCACCCGAGGCGAACGCGAAGACCGAATCGTTGGTCGATGTGTCACCGTCGATCGATATGCGATGGAAGCTGCGATCGACGGCGGCGCGGAGCACGCGGTCGAGCACCGCAGGTTCGGCCTCGGCGTCGGTCGTGAGCACCGCGATCATGGTGGCCATGTCCGGATGAATCATGCCCGCGCCCTTGGCCACGCCCACCACCCGGGCGCCGGAGGGAAGCACTGCCTCGGCCCACTTGGGCTTCGTGTCGGTGGTCATGATCGCGCGGGCGAAGGGCTCCACGCTTCCGGGCGAGGCGTCGCGGCCCATCGGCACGATCGTCGGCAGCATGCGCTCGACCGGAAGCTGCACGCCGATCACGCCTGTCGAGTTGACGAGCACGGCGTGCGTGTCCACGCCCAGTTCACCGGCGACGGCATCCACGCACGCCTGCGCCCGGGTCATGCCTTCGTGCCCGGTCGCGGCGTTGGCGCAGCCGGAGTTGAGCAGCAGCGCATGCGCCCGTCCCCGCGACTCGACGAGATGCCGTCGCGAGATGTGCAGCGGCGCGGCGCAGACCAGATTGCGCGTGAAGACGCCTGCGGCGCTGGCGCCGCGCTCGCAGACGAGCAGCGCCATGTCCGTGCGTCCCGGCGCCTTGATCGAGGCGCTGGCCACCGCCGATGCGAACCCTCGCGGCCATGAGGGCGCCTGGCGCCGATCGGTGCGATCGCCGCCCGGCAGCAGGTCGGGGTCCGCAGCACCGTGCGCACCCGGTGCCCCCTGCGCACTGGAGGTCGCGCGCGCGCTATTCACTGATGGATCCCTTCGTCTCCCTCGCGTCGTCGTCGCCCGCGAGCGAGGGATCGAGTCCGGGCGTCACGATCGTGCCTCCCGTCTCGATGACCATCGCCACCTCGTCGCAGTTGGCGTTCTTCGGGCATTTGGCGCAATCCTTGAGGATCTTCTCGGGAAGGCTGTTGACGCTCACCTGCTTGAAGCCGCAGCGCGCGAAGAACTTCGGCGCCCGCGTGAGCACGAAGACGCGCGGAATGCCCAGGCCTCGCGCCTTCTCGAGGAAGAACTGCACAAGCCCGCTGCCGAGTCCCTTGCCATGCGTCGACTCATCGACGCCCAGCGATCGGATCTCTGCGAGTTGCGGCGTGTAGACCCAGAGGCTTGCGCATCCGGACACGCGGCCATCCACGGTTGCGACGCCGAAGTCGGTGATCTTCTCGAGGATCTCATCCCGGGTTCGCGGCAGGTTCTCGCCTCGCTCCGCCCAAAGGTCGACGAGCCGGCAGATTCCGTCCATGTCCTCCATCGCCGCGTCGCGGTACTCGATGACGGCGTCGCTCCGGGTGCCGTCGCGACGCGCGCGACGCGTCTTGGCCGCCGCCCGACCCGAGAGGCGTCGCTTCGCGCGGCGGATGCCCTCGGCCACGCGCTCCGGAGCAGTGCCGCCCTCGACCGCGCGCTTGCTCAGCGCCGAATCGACGGTGAGGCTCACATAGACATCGCGTCCCACGCGCGGCGCCAGCGCCGCGAGCTCCTCGACGCTCAGTCCCTCGAGCGGCTCCTTCCGCTCGATCGCCTTGCGCACGAGGCGGCCCACCTGGTGATGCGCCTCGCGAAAGGGCACGCCCTTGCCGACGAGATAATCCGCGAGTTCCGTGGCGTTCGCGTAGCCGCCCTCGGCGGCGCGTCGCGTGCGCTCGCGATCGACCCGCAGGCCGTCGAGGATGCGCGGCACGATGCGCAGGCACATGGAGAGCTGCGCCATCGCGTCGAAGAGCGGCTCCTTGTCCTCCTGCAGGTCCTTGTTGTACGCAAGCGGAAGACCCTTCAGCACCATGAGCGTGGAGACGAATCCTCCGAGCATGCGGCCCGTCTTGCCGCGCAGCAGCTCGCACGCGTCGGGGTTCTTCTTCTGCGGCATCAGGCTGCTGCCGCTGGTGACCGCATCGGGCAGCTCCACGAATCCGGCCTCGCTCGAGGCATAGAAGATGAGGTCCTCCGCGAGACGGCTGAGATGCACCGCGCAGAGCGCCGCCGCCGCAAGCGTCTCGACGACGAAGTCGCGGTCGCTCACGGCATCGAGACTGTTGGCGGTGGCGCCGCGGAAGCCGAGGTCCTTCGCCAGCGCGTCGCGGTCGATCGGATACGCGGTGCCGGCGAGCGCGCCCGAACCGAGCGGGCACTCGGCCGTGCGCTCGGCGGCGTCCTCGAAGCGCTCGCGATCGCGCGAGAGCATCTCGGAGTAGGCAAGGCACCAGTGGCTGAAGAGGATCGGCTGCGCCCGCTGGAGGTGGGTGAAGCCGGGCAGCACCGTCTCCCGCTCGCGCTCGGCGAGCGAGACGATCGATCCGATGGCGTCGTCGATCTCCTGTCGGCGCGCCGCAAGCTGGCGCAGCGTCCAGAGTCGCAGATCGGTGGCCACCTGATCATTGCGGCTTCGCCCCGTGTGCAGCTTCTTGCCGAGATCGCCCACGCGGGCCACGAGCTCGCGCTCTACCCAGCTGTGCACATCCTCGTCGTCCGCGTCCGCGAGCAGCGCCGGATTCGACTCGGCGCGGCGGGCGATCTCCTGAAGAGCGGTGATGAGATTCGTGCACTCCTCCGTGCCGATCACGCTCGCCCGCTCGAGCGCGCGGGCCCAGGCGATGGAGCCCTGGATGTCCTCCAGCACGAGGGAGCGATCGAAGGGCAGCGAGTCGTTGAACTCGCGAAAGAGCGCATCCGCGGCGCCGGTGAATCGACCGGCATAGAGCGTGGACATGGTGGAACTCCTGCCGCGTCAGCGCGAGGGGGAGGGCACGGTGCCTCGGGGTGTTCCGCTGGATGCGGTAGTTGCGGCAGTGCCGATGGTTCCGCTGCCGCCGGGAGGCGCCTTGCCCTGGCTCGCGTCGCTCGGCGATCGTGAGGAGTTGCCGGCTGCCGAGCCCTGCGAAAGCGCGCGAATGCGCGAAGGCAGCGAGAAGAGTCGGATGAAGCCCTCGGCGTGGGTCTGGTCGTACACCTGGTCGGCGCCGAAGGTGGCGAAGGCCTCGCTGTAGAGCGAGTTGGGACTGCGCCGGCGCACCGTCACCGCACCGCCCTTGAAGAGGCGCACGGCCACATCGCCGGTGAGCGGCTCGGCAATGGTCCGGGCCGCGGCCCAGAGGGCCTCGCGCAGCGGCGTGAACCACTCGCCGTTGTAGACGAGCTCGGCGAAGTCGAGTGCCAGGCGCTCGCGGTGATGCAGTGTCTTGCGGTCGAGCACGATCTCCTCGAGCCCGCGCAGCGCCTCCATGAGGATCGTGCCGCCGGGGGTCTCATAGCAGCCGCGGCTCTTCATGCCGACGAGCCGGTTCTCCAGCAGATCGACGCGACCGACGCCATGGGCGGCGCCGAGCTCGTTGAGCCTGGTCAGCAGCGCCACGGGATCGAGCGCCTTGCCGTCGACCGCGGTCGGCACGCCCGAGCGGAACGACACGATCACCTCGACCGGCGCGTTCGGCGCGTTGAGCGGGTTGACGGTGCGCGTCCAGATCTCCTCCGGCGGCGGGTTCCACGGGTTCTCGAGCTCGCCGCCCTCGTGGGAGATGTGCCAGAGGTTCGCGTCGCGCGAGTAGATCTTCTCGGCGCTTGCCGCGCAGGGGATGTTCCGCTCGCGCAGGTAGGCGAGCATCTGCTCGCGGCTCTTCAGATCCCAGAGGCGCCACGGCGCGATCACGGCCAGGTGCGGCGCCAGTGCGGCGTAGGTGCTCTCGAAGCGCACCTGATCGTTGCCCTTGCCGGTGCATCCGTGGGCCACCGCGTCCGCGCCGTGCGAGACGGCCGCGTCCACCTGCGCCTTCGCGATGATCGGGCGGGCGATGGAGGTGCCCAGCAGGTAGCGCCCTTCGTAGACGGCGCCGGTGATGACCATCGGGAAGACATACGACTCGAGGAACTCGCGCCGCAGATCCATGATCACGCACGTCGAGGCGCCGGAGCTGCGCGCCTTCGCCTCGACGCCTTCGAGCTCATGCGCGCCCTGGCCGACATCCGCGACGACGGCGATCACTTCGCAGCCGGGCCAGCGCTCCTTGAGCCACGGGATGATGCAGCTCGTGTCGAGACCGCCGGAGTAGGCGACGCAGATCTTCCTGGGTGTGGTGGGGGGCATGATGAGTCCTTCTCAGCGATCCTTGGAGAGCAGGTGCAGCAGCAGGGCGTTCTGCACATGCATGCGATTCTCCGCCTGGTCGAACACGACCGAGCGTGGGCTGTCGATCACTTCATCGGTCACCTCCTGGCCGCGATGCGCGGGCAGGCAGTGCATGAAGATCGCGTCGGCACCGGCGCGCTCCATGAGTGCGCGGTCGACGCGGTAGGGTTCCAGCAGGGCCACGCGCTCGGGCGTCTCGGCATGGCCCATGCTGACCCATGTGTCGGTGTAGACGGCGTCGCTGCCCGCGATGCGCGCGAGGTCGTTCGTCACCTCGATGCCGGCACCGGTCCGGCAGGCGCGAGCCTCGGCGGTCCGCAGAACCTCGTTCGACGGCTCGCAGCCCTTCGGTGTGATCACGACGAGCCGGCATCCCACCGTCGCGGCCATCTCGATCACCGAGTGGCAGACATTGTTGCCGTCGCCCACCCACGCAAGCCGGCCGTGGCGAAACTTGAAGCCGTGCTCGACGAGCGTCAGGAAGTCCGCGAGCGCCTGGCAGGGATGGTGCAGGTCGCTGAGCGCGTTGATCACCGGGATGCCTGCGTTGGCGGCCAGTTCCTCGATGGTGCCGTGCTTCATCGTGCGAGCCACGATTGCGTCGGCCCAGCGCTCCAGGTTGTGGCCGTAGTCGGCGATCGACTCGCGCTGGCCGATCGGCCTCGTCTCATGGTCGAGGTACACCGCGATGCCGCCGAACTTGGCGAAGCCGATCTCGAAGCTCACGCGCGTGCGCAGCGACGGCTTCTCGAAGAGCAGCACGATCGACTTCTGCGCGAAGGCATCGCGCCACGGCGCGTAGTCGCGCTTGAGGCGGCGCGCATCCTCGAGCAGGGGCAGGATCTCGTGCACCGCGAGATCGGTCACGCGGAGCAGATCCTTGCAGCCGAGTTCGACCGACGGGCGGGTCTCACGCGTCCTTGGCACAGAGGGCTCCATCGTTGGGGGATGACGTGTCGGTCATGGCGGCACCCGTCGCGCCGGAACGGGGGGCGGCATCGCTCGTGCGAGCCCCTTCGCTCGCGCCGACGCGCGTGCCGCCGGTCCCGCCGGCGAGCAGCCGGTCGAGCACGTTCGCATCGGTCCAGCTGGCGATGACCACGCGGCCGACCGAGGCGCCGGCATGTTCCGCCGCTTCCAGCGCGCCGCGCACCTTCACGATCATGCCGCCGGAGATCGTGCCGTCGGCGATCCACGCCTCGGCGGTGGCACGGTCGATCGACTCGAGGATCGTCCCGGCGGGACCGCGCACGCCCGGCACATCCGTGAGCAGGAGCAGCGCGGACGCACCGACGAGCGCCGCCACCGCGGCTGCGGCGTCGTCGGCGTTGACATTGAGCAGTCCGCCCGTTGCGTCGAGCCCGATGGAGCTCATCACGGGAAGGAAACCGCCCGCGAGCAGGTGCGAGAGCAACCGGCCGTCGCCGCCGACGATCTCACCGACGCGGCCGGGATCGAAGGCGAAGCTCCGATCGAGCTCCACGCGGCAGCAGAGGCCATCCGAGAGCCCCAGGCCCACGGCCGGCACGCCGCGCGAAGTGAAGTGCCCGACGAGCGATGTATTGATGACGCCGGCGAGCACTCCGGCGATCTGATCCATCTGCTCCGGAGGCGTGATGCGGATGCCCTCGCGACGCTCCGTGGGAAGACCGACGCGATCGAGCTGCCGATCGACGGCCTTGCCGCCGCCATGGACGATGATCACGCCGGGGCCGGCACCGTGCCGACGATGCGCGGCGACCACCGCGTCGAGCATCGCATCGGCCGCATGCGGCTCATCGAGCATGGCGCCGCCGACCTTGATGACGATGGGGCCTCGGCCTGCGCCGCCGGACATGCCGGTGGCCGAAGCGGCCGTGCCGTTGGCGGTCATGGCGCTCATGGCGCTCATGGCGCTCTTGGCGCTCGTGGCGCTCTTGGCGCTTCCGATGCTCCTGTCGGAGTTCCTGCGAAGTTCGTTACGTCCCTTCATGTGGTTCTCCCCGGGACGAGCGTGTCGGGGCGGGTGTCGAGTCCCGCGGTGACGGGCAGACCGAAGCGCAGGTTGAACGCCTGCACCGCCTGCCCCGATGCGCCCTTGAGAAGGTTGTCGATGGCGCTGCAGATGACGACATGCCGGCCGCTCGGATCGCTGCCGATGGCGATGTCGCAGTAGTTCGTGTGCGCAACCGACGCGACGGACGGCCACGACCCCGCGGGAAGGATTCGCACGAACGGCTGATCCGCGTACTGGCGTGTGAGACATGCACGCACCTCCGCCGCGCCCGCGCCCCGAACCAGCGTGGGATGGATGGTGCTGACGATGCCTCGATCGAGCGCCATGAGGTGCGGCGTGAAGAGCACATCCGCACCGCATTCCTGTGCCATCTCCGGCGCGTGGCGATGGCTGAGCACGCCGTAGGGCTGGAACGAGACCTCGCAGAAGAGGCTCTTGAGTGCGGCGCTTCGTCCCGCGCCGCTCACACCGCTTGCCGAGTCGACGATGATCGGCGCATTCGCATCGAGCAGGCCCGCCTGGCGAAGCGGCGCGATGGGCAGGATGACGCTCGTGGGATAGCAGCCCGGGCACGCAATCAGCGATGCGTGCCCGATCTCCGGCCCATGCAGCTCCGGCAGGCCGTACACGGCCTCCGCAAGTGCCTCGGGATGCGGATGCGGGCCACCGTAGTGCGCCGCATAGAGCGTTGCGTCGCGCAGGCGATACGCGGCCGAGAGGTCGAGGACGACCACGCCTTCGCGACGAAGCGCCGGTGCGAGTTCCCAGCTCACTTCATGGGGTGTTGCAAGGAAGACCGCGTCCGGCTGTCGCTCGAGGATCGACGCGATGGAGGTCGCCTCGACCGCGAGGTCGGTCTCGCCGCGATGGCGGGGGAAGATCGAATCGAAGCGCTCGGCGGCAGCTCCTGCGGCGCGCCGATCCGAGCCGAAGAGACCTTCGAGCCTTGCGGAGGGATGGCGAAGCAGCAGCCCCACCAGCTCGGCCCCACTGTATCCCGCAGCGCCGATCACGCATGTCCGGATGTCGCCGTGGCTCACGCGCGCCGTCCTTCGTCATGGCGACGACGAGGCGAAGCGGTGCCGTTCTCGATGCCGGCGAAGCGCCGCAGCTCCTCGGCGAGCTGGCGCGCGCCGTTCTGGTCGCGGCACGCGATGAAGATCGTGTCATCGCCTGCGAGCGTGCCGACGGCCTGTCGCAGCCGGGCTCGATCGAGGGCGACCGCCAGCAGCGAGGCGTGTCCGGTGGGCGTGGTGAGCACGACGAGATTGCCGGTCTGGTCCACCCACCGCAGATGTTCGCGCACTGCATGGGCGAGCTGCTCCGACTCCCCGACGCTCGCCCCAGGCTCCTCGCCGGCGAGCTGGTAGCCGCGAGGGCCCTTGACCACCCCGATGGCGCTCAGATCCCGCGAGAGCGTGGCCTGCGTGATGACGACGCCATGCTCACGAAGCCGGCGCAGCAGCTCGGCCTGGTTGCCGATGCGCTCGCCTCCGATGATCCGTTCGATCAGATGACAGCGGTGGGCCTTCGCGACCATGAGCATGATTATGCACTTGGTCGTATACGAAAGTCAAGCTCATGCACGAGAATGCATAGCGTCCGCATCGGCCGGCGAGGCAACCTCGGGTGATCCGCCCGGGGGCGCGGAGTGCTCGGGATGATCCGGGGGTGCGGTGTCGTCGTGATGGTCGGGGGGCGCGGGTGCATGGGCCTCTCCGCCGCCGGGCGCCGCCGTGGGGTTCTTCCGCTTGTAGATCTCGATCTTCGGACGATCGGGCGAAATGATCATGCTCATGCGCTTGCCGTTGAGGCGAGGCGCGAGTTCCACGCGGCCCAGATCGCCGAGCCGCTGCACGATCAGTTCCATGCGCTGATCGCCACGGCTGCGGTGGGCGAGCTCGCGACCGCGGAAGTTCTGCACGATCTGCACCTTGTGTCCTTCGAGAAGGAAGCGCCGCGCCTGCTGGATCCGGATCTCCACATCGTGCGGGTCGATCTTCATGGAGCGGCCGAGGCGGACCTCCTTCAGCTCGGAGACCTTCGTCTTGGACTTGTTCGCCTTCTCCTTCTTGGAGGTCTCGTACTTGTACTTCCCGAAGTCCATGATCCGGCAGACGGGCGGGCGCACATCCGGCGCAATCTCCACCAGATCGAGTCCGAGTTCGAAGGCGCGGCGGCGCGCATCGTCGGTCTCGACGATTCCAACCATGGCGCCGTCCTGGTCGATCAGGCGGATCGGCGTGATGCGGATGCGATCGTTGATGCGAGGCCCCATGGGGGTATCGCCTCGGTAGGGCGGGCGGCGGGACGGGAAGGGAGGAATGCGAGAGTCCTTTCGGCAGGGGCGAACGATGGAATCAATGAACGACCGCACCGACGAGCCATCGTCGGCGGTGGGCACCGGATCCGGATTGACCGGGGGAGACTCTGACCTGCACGGCGCGCGGGCTCATGCGGTCGAGTTTGGAACTGGAGTCATCAGAGTCTGCAATCCTGGCATCGGCACTCGCAGCCGAGCGGATGCTCGGTGGAGTCGCGGAATGGCGGGAGACGCACCCGCCTCGACCCGCAGAAGGTATCGGCCGATCGACGCATCGGCAACAAGGCGGGCATGATTTCCCGTCATCTTCGAGACATGTACGGGGCGGATGCTGGGAATCCCGGCCGGGGCGGCTGCTGCGGGCAATCCGGCCGGTGCGCCGGCTCCGCAGCACGCAGGTCACGAGCCCTTGGCGGTCCCGCCCCCGTTCGGCGCGGCGCTCGCTGGCGCGAGCGCGCCGGCCAGCGTGTTCACGCCGCGCGTCCGGTGCTCCTCGACCACGCGATCGATGAACTCGGAGAAGCCCACCGTGCCGGCATTCTCGGCGCGGCCTCGGACGCGCACGCTCACCACTCGCTCCTCGGCGTCGCGCGGTCCCACGATCGCCATGTACGGCATGCGCTCCTCGGCCGCCGCGCGGATGCGGCCCTGGATGCGATCGCTGCCCGCATCGATCTCGGCGCGGAGCCCCTGCGCCAGGAGCGCCGCATGCAGCTCCCGCGCGTAGGCCTCGCTCTTCTCGCTGATCGGCAGCACGCGCACCTGCTCGGGCGAGAGCCAGAGCGGAAACGCACCGCCGAAGTGCTCGATGAGGCAGCCGATGAATCGCTCCATGCTGCCGAACGGAGCGCGATGGATCATCACCGGTCGATGCTGGTGGTTGTCCGCGCCGACATAGCTGATGTCGAAGCGGATCGGCAGGTTGTAGTCCACCTGCACCGTGCCGAGCTGCCACGAGCGGCCGATGACATCCTTGACGACGAAATCGATCTTCGGGCCGTAGAACGCGGCTTCGCCGGGCTCCTCGGTGAACGGCACGCCCAGTGATTTCGCCGCCGCACGGCATGCCGCTTCCGCGCGCTCCCAGTTCGCCGACTCTCCGATGTACTTCGACGAGTCCGGCTCGCGCAGCCCCACGCGCACGCGGTACTCGCGGATGTCGAGCGTGCTGAAGATGAGCTTCACCAGCGCGAGGCACTTCAGCAGCTCCTCGCCAACCTGATCCTCGCGGCAGAAGAGGTGCGCGTCGTCCTGCGTGAATCCGCGGACCCGCGTCATTCCGCCGATCTCGCCCGACTGCTCCCAGCGATAGACGGTCCCGAACTCGGCCAGCCGAACAGGCAGATCGCGATAGGAGCGCATTTCGCTGGCGAAGATGCGCACATGCATCGGGCAGTTCATCGGCTTGAGCAGGTAGCCGTCGATCTCCCCCGACTTCATGCGATTGGAGAGATCGGCGCAACTGCAGCCTTCCGCGGCGAGCTTCGTGAGTTGGTCCGGATCGATGAGCGGGGGATACTGGCTCTCCTGGTAGTAGGGATAGTGGCCGCTCGTGCGGAAGAGATCCAGCTTGCAGATGTGCGGCGTGAAGACCTGCTGGTATCCCTGCTTGCGCAGCTCCTCGCTGATGAAGGCCTGGAGCTCCTGGCGGATGATCGCGCCGCGCGGGGTCCAGAGGATGAGCCCCTGGCCGACCATCTCGTCGATAGCGAAGAGCCGGAGCTGCTTGCCGATCACGCGGTGATCGCGCTTCTTCGCCTCCTCGAGCTGATGCAGGTGCGCGTCGAGGTCCTCCTTGCGCGCGAACGCGGTGCCGTAGACGCGCGTGAGTCGGTCGCTCGTCTCGTCGCCGTGCCAGTAGCTCGACGCAAGCGACATCACCTTGAAGGCGCCGATTCGTCCGCTGGTGGGCACATGGGGGCCTCGACAGAGATCCTCCCAATGAGTGCCGGGCGTGCCGGTCGAATACCAGCTCAACCGATCGCTGCCGGCCGCAACGGCTCGCTCGGCGTTGTCGAGCTTGTACTTGCTGCCCTCTCGACGAAGCTTCTCCATCCCTTCGGTGACGGCCAGCTCGTAGCGCGAGAAGGGGCGGTTCTCCGCGACGATCCGTGCCATCTCCGCCTCCACCCGCGCGAAGTCCTCGCTCGACATGGCGCGGCCGTCGGGGAAGGCGATGTCGTAGTAGAAGCCCTGTTCGACCGGTGGGCCGTAGACGAGGCGCACGCCCGGAAAGAGCCGTTCGATCGCCTCGGCCATGACATGGGCGGCGCTATGCCGGATGAGCCAGAGGGCATCCGGATCGGTCGAGCCGTCGCGCGATCGCTCGGTCACGATCGCAAGCGAGCAGTCACGGTCGATCGGCGCCGAGAGATCCGTGAGCACGCCGTCGACCTTCGCGCCGATGGCGGCCTTGGCGAGGCCGGGGCCGATGTCGGCGGCGACCTTCGCGGCGGAGACGGGCTGGTCGTACTGTCGAACGCTGCCGTCCGGCAGCTTGATCGCGGGCATGGGGCCGTACTGTAGCCGCCGCCGTTTGGCATGCGGCAGGGTGGCGTGGAGGCAAGGCGGTGCCGGACGGGCTACGCTGCCGCCGCTGGTGGATCCCAATTCCGCAGTGTGCGGCGGCGGCGGTCCGATGATGATGCGACGGGAACGGCACGCATTTCACGGATGGAGGCGCTCATGACCCGCGGACAACTGGCACGAAGGATCGTCATCATCGCCGGCGCGTCGCTGATTGCCGGCTCGCTGGCCGCGAGCACCGGATGCGCGTGCATGAACGGCGCCTGCGGCAAGCCCGGCGGCACTGCCGCCGCAACGACCGCATCACCGTCGAAGTCCGGGAGCGCAACCAAGAAGCTGAGCCTGACGCCGTCGCTCGACAGCGCGAAGGTCTCCTTCGACGATCACGGAACTTGAGTCGCGCTCCTCGACGCCGCGAGCGTCGTCGAGCATCACACCTACTCGGTCGCAGCAACCGCCTTGGCGCGAGCAGCGCAGCACTTGAGTGCGAGCGCCTGCGCCCGTCGGCTGTAGTCGATCGACTCGGCGAGGATCCGCGCTGACTCCTGCGGCGCGTGGAAGCCCTTGGAATTCTCGCTGCTGATGTAGTCGAGTCGCCACATGGCCTTGCGCTGATAGAGGTGAGCGAGCGCGAGATCGTCTCCGGTGGCACCGCACTCCCTGGCCAGCTTGATCGCGTCGAGCATCTCGGTCATCGCCTCGGCGGCGCGCGCGACCAGGGCCTCGGTGCGCTCCTGGATTCCACGAACGCGATCGCGAAGGTCCTGCTCGGGAACCTTGTGGCAACCCTGGCATGCGGCGCTGATGTTCTCCATGGGGCTCTGCACCTTGTGGTTGCTGAGCTTCATTCCGCCGACTCGTTCGTAGGGCATGTGGCAGTCGGCGCAGCTCACGCCGGCGCGGGAGTGCACGCCCTGCGACCAGAGTTCGAACTCGGGGTGCTGTGCCTTGAACAGCGGTGCGCCCGTCTCGCCGTGGAGATAGTCGAAGAACGGCGAGCCATCGGGGAACTTGCGCTCCTCCCAGACCTGCTCGATCTGTTCCACCTTGAGTCCCTTGTGCCACGGGAAGGTCAGCACATCCTTCGGCGCGCAGTAGTACTCCACATGGCATTGCGCGCAGACGAACGAGCGCATCTCGTGCCGCGACGCGAGCGCGGTCGGGTCGTAGGGCTCGGCGCGATCGCCCCGGCGCCACTTCTCGATGCTCGGGAACTGCGGAAACGGGTCATCGCTCGCGGCGAGATCGGCGATGCCCTGCATGAAGCCCGGGCGCGTGATGCGAAGCCCCATCGTCCTCGGATCGTGGCAGTCGATGCAGCTCACCGGATGCGCCTCGCTCATTGCGAAGTGGCCCTCCGGGACCTTCGACGGATCGAAGCCGCCGACGGGAGGCGGCTCGAAGACGGGCGTGGCGCCGTCACCAGGCAGCGTGCCGTCCGGAACGCGCGTGAGCATGCCAAGCACCTCGTGATAGGGCTTTCGGCTCAGCAGCTCGAAGCCGCGCCGGACCGCCGGCATGTTGAACTCCTTGCCGAGCGCCGCGACATCGGTCGGCTGCCCCATGTCCGCGAGCCCGACCGCGCGATAGAGCACCGTGGGAGACGCGTGGCAGTGCAGGCAGGCGCCGGCCTGCGGGCGCTGGTTGACCCGCTCGGTGACGACCTGGTCGTAGAGCATGTACGCATGGCCGCGCGCTTCGCGATAGTCGATGCTGAACGCGTAGCCGTCGTAGAGCCGCTTGAGCCACGGCTGCGACTCGAGCTTGCTCTGCGGCAGTGCCGAGGAGCCGCCGTAGAAGCGGTCGCCCGCCGTCGACTTGTAGTGCTCGAAGTGATGCGGCCAGTTCGATCCCCAGGGCGCCGGGTCGGTGTTCGTCTCGTCGAGTTCGACGATGCGAAGGTACGGCTGCCGCGCCTCCTGGCGGCGCTCGAACATGGTGACGAGCGTGTAGGTCACCACGACGGTGCCTGCGATCGAGATGATGAGGATTGCGAGGAGCATCGCAGCCTGCCTGCCGATGCTGCGGCGCTCCTTCGGCGCGGCGTCGGAGTCGGCGCGGTCATGGGAGGCGCTGGCGCGGGATTGCGACGGTCCGGAGTTGGTGGTCATGGCGGTGTTCCGCGGTCGTCCCAGTGATGGGCGCGTGCACTCATCGTCGAGCGTGTCCGACATCCCGATGGCACTGGACGCAGTTGAGCATGTCGCCGCCGGTGTGCACCGGCAGCATCTCGTGCACGAAATCCTCGTGGCAGTGGATGCACGCATCCTGCGTCACGCGACGATTGCGCTCCTTGATGCGGATCGGCTCGGGGAAGTTGCCCGTGGTGAAGGCGAGCGAATGGAAGAAGCCGTTGTCGGCCTTCACGATCCACTTGCCCAGCGGATGCGGAGCCAGATGGCAGTCGTTGCATGTGGCGACATGGTGGTGGCCCGAGTGCTGCCATGAATCGAAGGCGCTCTGCATGACATGGCAGTTCGCGCATGCGGAGGGATCGTTCGAGAGGTACGAGGCGCCCTTGCCGTAGCCGAAGGTGAAGGCGCCGAGGCCGACGAAGATGCCGAGCATCATCACGGCGACGGCCGGAAGCCACGCGAGCCGTCGCGAACGGCGCGGAGGCGAGGACGATGACGGGACTGGCGCATCCATCGGTGCGACGATCGTACTGGAGCCACGATTCGCAGCGCGCCGTACCATGCGCGCATGGCATCGCGTGCTGCGATCACGGATTCCGATTCCAGGATCGAGCGGGGCCCGGAGTTCGGGTACTTCCTCGCCGCGGCGATCTCGCTGATCATCGGCGGGGCGGCGTGGGGTTCAGTGCTGCTCGTCCGCATCGCGCTCGCGGGCTCGTTCACGGGTGTTTCCATCCATGATGTGAACGCGCACGCTCAGGCGCAGATCTTCGGATGGATGACGCTCGCGGTCATGGGCGCCGGCTACCGCATGTTCCCGCGCTTCTGGAACGCGGAGCTCGCGGCCCCGGCGCTCGTGCGGCCAATTCTCTGGATGATGGTCGCCGGACTGCTTCTCTCGATCCTCGGGCACTTCCTGCATGGCGCGCCCCATTGGGCGGTGGCCCTGGCCTCGGTCGGCGGGGTGGTGGTCACGCTCGCGATCATGACCTTCGCGGTGCAAATGGTCGTTACTTGCGGACGCAGTCCATCCCGCGTGGATCCGGCGTCGGCGTTCATCCTTGCAGCGCTCGGGTGGGCGATCGCAATGGCGATCGCGTCGACATGGTTCACCTCCGCCACGCTCGCGGCGAAGGATCGTGGCGAAGTCATCCTGCTCGTCGCGACCTGGCAACCGGCGCTGCGCGCGATCCAGCTCCGCGGCTTCGCACTCTTCGTGATCCTCGGCGTGGCGCTGCGGGTCTTCCCGGGGCTCTTCCAGATGGCGCGAATCGGCGTTCGCCGCGCCTGGGTCGGCTGGGCGATGCTGACCGTCGCGGTCATCCTCGAGAGCGCGTCGTTCCTGCTCCTGCGCATGACGGGAGATCCCGCGTGGGGTATGGCCATGTACGGCGGATGGGTGCTGCTGGCATCGGGTGTTCTCACCATCGCGCTGCCGTGGCGACCATGGCGGCCGATGCCCGTGCCTCATCGCGCGAACAAGTTCGTCCGCGCGTCGTTCGCGTGGCTTGCGGTCGGAATCGCCATGCTCCTGCTCACGCCCGCCTTTCAGGCGGCTCAGGGGACCTTCTTCAGTCACGCTTGGTACGGCGCCACTCGGCACGCCTTCACGGTCGGCTTCATCTCGCTCATGATCGTCGGCGTCTCGTCGCGATTCGTGCCGAGGCTGCGCGGTGCCGATGGTCCGGGGCTTCCGCCGCTCATTGCCGCCTTCGTGCTCATCAACGCCGGCTGCGCCATTCGTGTCGGCGTGCAGCCGCTGACGGACTTCGTTCCGTCGCTGCTTGCGGTCGTGCCGATCAGCGGTGTGCTGGAGCTCCTCGGCTTCTCGCTCTGGGCGATCGATCTCGTGCGCGTGCTGCGTCTGCCGGAACTCGGCATGCGCTCGGAGCTTCATCAGGGCCGAAGCGCGATGCTGCCCCTGCTGAGCGGAGGGGCGCCCCGATGAGCCTCCGTTCCGAACGGCTCGATGCCGTGCGGCATCAAGGCGCCTGCTGAGCAGTCCCATGGAGGTCGACCACGGCGCGATGCCGCGGCCGCCTGGGCCGCTCAACGCGCGGGATCGTCGAAGAGCGGCACCTGGTTCGGCAGCGATCGCGGACGCGACGAGAGATCCGACAGCGCCTGCTGCATCTCCTCCAGCGAGGAGAAATCGAAGTACTCGCTTGCGAATCGGATGTACGCGATCGGATCGAGATCGCGCAGCCGCGCCGCCACGCGCCGGCCGATCTCCACGCTCGGCACCTCCCGGTCGAAGTCCCGGTGCACCTCGAGGTCCACCTCGTGCACGAGCCGCTCCTTCTCCGCCTCCGGGATCGGCCGCTTGCCGCATGCGGCGCGGACGCCGCCCAGGATCTTGCCCGCGTCGAACGGCGTGCGCGAGCCATCCTTCTTGATGACCATGAGTCGCGCCTGCGTCTCGAGTCGCTCGTAGGTAGTGAAGCGCCGGCCGCAGGCCGTGCACTCGCGCCGACGGCGAATCGCATCGCCGCCATCGACCGCGCGGCTGTCGACCACCTTGTCTTCGTCCTGGTTGCAGGCGGGGCAGCGCATGAGGTGCGTTCAGCGCTCCTCTTCCGGCATCGGCTCGACGGCGAGCGTGAGCACGGCGAAGCCCTCGAGCTCGAAGTGCTCAAGCACCAGCTCGATCTCGCGGGTCTCGTCGGTGCGAATCTCCGCCACATCCTCCGTCGGGCCGTGCCAGTCCCAGCGCTCGATGATCGTGTGGCCGTCGGCGCGGAGGCGCACGCCGTCGTCGCTCAGCACGCGCACGCGCCAGCGACCGGGAGGGAAGCGCAGCGTCGTCGTCGCGACCATGCCGAAGCGATCGCGCGGAAGTCTTGCGTCGCGAAGCGCCTGAAGCGACGCCGATGCCGGAGCCTCGGCGATCATTCGTGCGGCGAGCTGCGACGGTCCCTCATGGGCGTATCGGAGATCCAGCGAGGGGATCTCCGTGGCCGTGACCTTCGCCGCCTCCGCTCTCCATCCCTCGAGGTCCTCGCGAGGATCGATCGACCACGCGAAGAAGCGGGCGCTCCATGGTGCCGAGACGATCACGCCGGTACCGATGAGCGGCTCCGTTTCGCCTTCCAGTTTCACCGCGAGGCGGTACGGCCCCACCCAGCCGGGCTGACCGAGCACGCGGACCGATCCGTCCGTGGAGCGAGGCGCCAGATCGAGCTGCGCCCGACCCTGCACCTGGACGCCGCGCACGCCCTTCGGGCCCAGCACCCGCCAGAGGTGCGTGCCTCTCTCGCTCGACTCGAGCACGAGCAGCGGCCGCGACCAGTCATAGGGACCCTGCTCGGTCATGACGATCTTCTCGCGGCCCGCAAGCTGCGAGCGGGCGCCGATCGGCGAGCTGTCGCCGCGAGCGCGGAGGAGTGCCTCGCGCGTCGAGGCGGCCGCTTCTTCGCGCCGATGCTCGCTCATCCTCACGCGGTCGGCACCTTCGGGTGGCGGTCGTGAATCGCGCACGGATGGCGCCGGTGGCGTCCCGTCCGGATCGAGTCGCTGCACCGGCGATGCGTCGTCGGCATCGACCTCGCGCCGGGTCCGCGTGAACGCGTTGTCCGCGAGGCGCGTGCCGTCGCAGCGTCGCAGCTGCACGGCGGTGCCGCAGTCCTCGAAGGTGTTTCCGACGATCCGGTTGTCGGCGCATGCGTGGCCGTTGGCCACGGCCCACGCCTTCCGCACGAGCCCCGGGTCCTCGTCCCACCAGAGCTTGATGGCCACGCCCTGGTTCCTGAATGTGTTGTCGAGGATGGCGAAGGCCTCCGCATGCTCGGCGCTGATGCCCGCCTGCTCGCCGGGATTGGACTGATCGACGCCGTTGCCTTCGAAGGTGTTGTCGAGCACGACCGTGCGGCGCGAGTAGCCGCCCCAGATCCCCGTGATGCCGCAACCGACGAGCGTGTTGCGCGCGAGGATGTTGTCGAAGGAGAAGGTGAGCTCGATGGCGTGAGCCACCGCGAACGAGAAGTCGTTCCCGGCGATGATGTTGCCGTTGCACCCGAGTCCCTTCGCGGCCACGGCTGCGGGATGATCAGTGCCCGCGTCCTCGGGCAGATCGGGACCGAGCGCCTCGACGCCCGCAAAGATGAAGATGCCGTCGCCTCCGTGCGTCACCGAGTTCTCGACGATCACATTGTTCGAGCACTGCTCGAACATGAGGATCCCGGCCGAGTCCTGGCCGCGGTTGTAGACGCCGTGGCTGTAGCCGCGCACGCAGAAGTCGAAGGCGTTGCGCGAGATGACATTGCCGCCCGAGCGCCACATCCCCAGTCCCCAGCCGCTCAGGAACGAGCAGTCGTTGTCGTGGATCCACGAGTCGTTCACGCGATCGAGGACGATGCCGTTCTGGCCGCCGCCACCGACGGCGCGGACGCGACGGATGGTGCAGCCGCTCGATCGCTCCACGCACAGCGCCGCGCCGTAGCGCGTGCGCCACTCGCTCTTGTCGTTCTGGTGCGGCCAGAGCCAGTCGGCACCATCCTCCGCCGTGCGGCTGCTGCGCAGCCTGGCACCCCAATTGCCCGAGAGATCCAGATCCTCGGCGGTGAATCCGTCCGCTCGCGTGGCAAGTACGCCCACATGGAAGCCGCGCACGGCGCCGTTGCGGATCGTCACATTCCGCCCCTGCACCACGATGCCCATGCCCGTGCGCTCCCACGGCCGCATGCCCGGCGCCTCGCCGATGAGCGTGCCTCCGCCAAGATCGACCACGATGCCCTCGCCGGCGACATGCACGACCCCGTCGCCGTTGCCATCGATGATGGGGGTCGCGCCGAACTCGAGCCTGCATGACGCGGTGATCCGCACATCGTCCCGATCGACGCGCACCACCGGAAGCTCGCTCGCCGCCGCGATCGTCGCCGCGCAAGCAGTGGCGACGCACCCGAACACCGTCAGATCTCCTCGACTTCGGTGATCTTCTTCGTGGTCATCTCCTCGACCTTGTGCGTGTGATCCTGCGTGAGCTTGTCGATCTCCTCCTTCGCGCCCTTCGCGGAATCCTCGGTGACGCCCGCCTTCTTGTCGTGCAGCATCTGCTCGATGTGCTTGTTCGCGTCGCGACGCTCGTTGCGGATCGCCACCTTCGTGTCCTCCGCAAGCTTGCGCACCTGCCCGCCGAGCTGCTTGCGCCGCTCCGCGCTGGGCGGGGGCACATTGATGCGCATGATCGATCCCTCGACCATCGGGTTCAGGCCCAGGCCCGACTTCTCGATGGCCTTGATGATCTCCTGCTTGGAGCCGGGATCGAACGGCTTCACGATGAGCTGCGTGGCCTCCGAGACGCTGATGGCGGCGAGCTCGCGCAGGTCGGTGCTGGAGCCGTAGTAGTCCACCTTCACATATTCCAGCAGCGCGGTGCTTGCACGCCCGGTGCGCATGCCCCGAAGCTCCTTCGCGAGGTGCTCCACGGACTTGTTCATCCGGTCCTCGCATTCAAGCAGCACGGTGTCGATGTCCATGGAAAGCGGTCCTTTGGAGATGGAGCCGGTGGCGGCGATCGCGGATGGCGGCGCCCGCCGCGCGGCCGCGGCGAATCTTAGAGCGGTTTCGCTCCATCCGTTGAGGCCAGGCAAGCCGTGGATTCGCAGGCCCGCGATGGTGCCCAGCAGGCTTTCGTGGTCATGGGCCGAATGCCTGAGTCGAGCGGCCCAGGCGAGTGATCGCTCCACGACCGAGCGCCGCTCGTCACGACAAACTCGGTTTGAACGGCCCCGAGTCCATTTCTCAGACGGCTCCGCGCCGCAGCGAGGTTCTCATCGGAGAGAAGGCGTCGCGGACCATTTGGTCGCGACACCGCGCGAGGCTGTGCAGCGATCCCGCGAGTTTTCTCTTGCGTTCCCTCGGCGCGGCGCGTGATCATCCGCGCGTCGGCCCCCGGGTTTGTGGCGGCGATCGGCGGAGAGCGAGCAGGCGAATGATCCGGAGCATTCTGCGGCTTGGTTTCGTTCGCGCGGCTTCGTTGCCGCGAGTGCCGTCGTCTGTCTCGATCGTGGCGGCGGTGGGCCGCGAGCGCCATCGGCGCGCCACGACCATCGCGTCAGGCTTCGATGACACGGTGGAGCGCATCAGCACGAGCTACGACTCCCATGGCCGGGTCGAGCTCATCACGAGCTGGGACACCGCGGCCACCGGCAGCGGGAGCGTGCTGAACGAGATCAAGTACGCCTTCGACGGCTGGGGCAACCTGACGAGCTTCAAGCAGGACCCTGACTCCGCGGTCGGTGGCAGCGGCTTCTACGAGAGTTCGTACGCGTTCGCGAAGGCGGCCACTGCAGGCAAGCGCCAGACCCTTCGGCGCAGCTCGATGACACTCGCGGGCAAGACCTGGACGCTCGACTACTCATCGACCGGCAGCCTTCTCGATGCGGACGCGAGTCGCGTGACGAACATCAAGGACGGCGGCACGACGGTCTGCCGCTACTGGTACCTGGGCGAGGGCGATGTCGTGGGCCGCGAGTACAGCGGCGCGTCGATCAAGTGGAACGAGTGGGCGACAGGCACACCGCCGACCTACCCTGATCGCGACCAGTTCAACAGAATCACATCGAGCCGCTGGACCAAGTCGACCAACTCCGGCCCGGTCGACTTCGTGGACCTCGATGTGGCGTACGATCGTGCGAGCAATGTGGTGTCGGTCAAGGACAACATCTACCCCGGCTTCGATGTGCTCTACTCGAACGACGGCCTGAACCGGCTGACGGACGCGGACGAAGGCACGCTCTCCGGGGGCGGGGGGAGCATCTCGTCGCGCACGCGTCGGCAGCTCTGGACGCTCAGCCAGACCGGCAATTGGCCCGAGATGCAGTTGGACCTCAACGGCGACGGCAGCTACGCGGGCACGGATGAACTCGACGAGACGCGCACGCACAGCCTGGCGAACGAGATCATCACGCGCGACACGAATTCGAGTTCGCCCGTCGAGTACACGCTTGCCCACGACGCCGTCGGCAACCTCACCGACGACGGCCAGAGCTGGAAGTACAAGTACGACGCGTTCGGCCGCTTGAAGGAACTGCGCAAGCGCAGCGACGATTCGCTGCTGGCCGAGTACACCTACTACGGCAACAACTTCCGCGCGAGCGAGCATTACGACGCCGACGCCGACACCGATGTCGACGGCAGCGACCCGACCTGGTTCTTCGCCTGGGACGAGGGCTGGCGTCTGGCCGCCGTCTATCGCGGCTCCGACGCGAACCCCAAGGAGCGCTTCCTCCATCATCAGGCGGGCAACTCGGGCTATGGCGGCTCGAGCTACATCGATTCGCTGGTGCTGCGCGACCGTGACGCGAACACGGCATGGACCGCCGCCTCTGACGGCACGCTCGAGGAGCAGCGTTACTACTGCCAGTCCTGGCGCCACGATGTCGTGGCCATGGTGACGAGCGGCGGCGCGCTGGCCGAGCGGGCGCGATACTCCGCCTACGGCGTCGCCTTCGGCATTCCGCTGGGCGATGTGACCGGCGACGGCGTGCGTGACGGCGCGGACATCAGCGCGTATTCACTCGGCCCGACGGCGATCCGCTACGACCTGAACCTGGACGGTTTCGTGAACTCGACCGACTCCGGGATCGCGTCCGGCTCGCCCGCCGTCACCCTGGGCCGCGGCAAGCTCTCGAACATCGGCAACCGCTTCGGCTACGCGGGCTACGAGTCGGACTTCGTCTCCGACCTGCTCATGCATGTCCGCAACCGCGTCTATCACGCGGTGCTGGGAAGATGGACCCGCCGAGATCCGCTCGGCTATGTGGATGGCGCGAGCCTGTACCAGTATGTGGGGAGCCGACCCATCACCGGCCTCGACGCGATGGGGCTCGGCATGGGGCTTGGCTGCCAGGGCGGCGGCGGGCCGGGGGAGTGTCCGGGATCCCAATTCCTGAAGCCGTATGGTGCATATCTCGAAAGCCCGCTCAGGACGCTGGTTGCCTCGGACGGGATTGGGGAACTGACCGTTTCGAGGTCATGCTCGGGGACTGTGCATTGGGCAATCAACGATGGAGTCGTCGATCATTACCTCAAGCAAGCAGAGTCGCAGTGCTGTTGCCCGATCCGAGTCTACTGCACGGACCAGTGCCCGCCGGGAAGCACCTGTGCCGGAACGACAATGCTCGATGGGTGTCCGGCGATACTCATCTGTCTCGAAGGCGGCGAGCCACGGTGTTCAGACATTCGACACACGCTCATTCACGAATTGATTCACGCAAGGCAGCTGTGCCAAGGTTGTGCGAGTTACGAGCAGGGGACATTTGAAGCGTGCTTCGCCGCTATCTGTGCAGAATATGAGGCATATGATGTTACCAATCAATGCGCGCGACTGGGTCCAGGCCAGGATCAGAGCAAGTACATTGACTGCGTGTGCGCATGGTCGTGCGGATCAGCCCTCAAGTTCTGCCCCCCATGGCATTCGATCTCAGATTGTGTTACCAACTGTAAGCAGGTCCTTCGATACGGGGAGTGCAGGCACGGATGTTGGAAGCGTTCGCCACGACGCGATATGGAGTAGCGAGTGGTGGCCGTAGGCGTTAGCGCAACGGCACCCATGCACAGGGACTGCCGTCGTGAAGAGCGGCGCGTCGGGATCGCCAAGTTCATATCGTGGCGCCTCGCGGTGTGTGCCTTGGTGCTTGGGGTTCTCTCTATGTCGACGACAATGGCCTGGGGTGTCGTTACATGGCACCAGCAGGCAGGTATGCGCTACGGATCGCACGATGGGATAGACTGGCAAAGGAAGTCAAGCAGCGCCTACTCCATCTCGCGAGGCGCACGCCATTGCGATGATGGTTCGCGAGTGCTAGATGTGGGGATTGGTGCCGCCCTGGGTATGCAACGCGGTATTGACTGGGTCTCCGTTGATGACTCAGTGCGATGGCAGTCCGGGATCGGGCCCCCGCGTGAGGATCTTCTAGTCGTAACGCTTGGCTGGCCGTGGAGTGCGCTTGGCGGTCTGAAATACACGAACTCCGAGGGGAGTGACAGAAGCGTGGGGCTCATATCAGTCACGCTAGATCGCAAAGAGTCTAAGCGACTCCTGGTTCCGACGGCTCCGATTCTCGGTGGTCTGCTGGGAGATTTGGCTGTATTCGTGGCTGGCTGGTGGGTCGTGGTTGGCATGGCGACAACCATCTATCGAGTTCGGCGCGCAATCCGGCAGGAGTGTATTGAGTGCGGATATCATCATGTGGTCAGGAACTCAGCTTGTCCCGAGTGTGGTGCCAAGTGGGCCGCGAGAGGGTCGTGAGGTTCAGAACACTGTCCTGCTCCCCAGAATGTCCGCGCGAATCGGGATTGAGCCCAGTGGAGCCGCGAATGTCGAGCCGCATCGCGAGGAGCCGCTGGACCAAGTCGACCAACTCCGGCCCGGTCGACTTCGTGGACCTCGATGTGGCGTACGATCGTGCGAGCAATGTGGTGTCGGTCAAGGACAACATCTACCCCGGCTTCGATGTGCTCTACTCGAACGACGGCCTCAATCGATTGACCGACGCGGATGAAGGCACGCTTGCAAGCGGCAGTATCTCGTCGCGCACGCGTCGGCAGCTCTGGACGCTCAGCCAGACCGGCAACTGGCCCGAGATGCAGTTGGACCTCAACGGCGACGGCAGCTACGCGGGCACGGATGAACTCGACGAGACGCGCACGCACAGCTTGGCGAACGAGATCATCACGCGCGACATCGACAGCGACACCTCGGTCGATTACACGCTCTCCCACGACGCGGTCGGCAACCTCACCGACGACGGCCAGAGCTGGAAGTACAAGTACGACGCGTTCGGCCGCCTGAAGGAACTGCGCAAGCGCAGCGACGATTCGCTGCTGGCCGAGTACACCTACTACGGCAACAACTTCCGCGCGAGCGAGCATTACGACGCCGACGCCGACACCGATGTCGACGGCAGCGATCCGACCTACTTCTTCGCCTGGGACGAGGGCTGGCGTCTGGCGGCCGTCTATCGCGGCTCCGACGCGAACCCCAAGGAGCGCTTCCTCCATCACCAGGCTGGCAATTCGGGCTACGGCGGCTCGAGCTACATCGATTCGCTCGTCCTCCGCGACCGAGACGCGAACACCGCGTGGACGAGCGCCTCGGACGGCACGCTCGAGGAGCAGCGTTACTGATGGGGTCGCACGGCTCGCAAAGCTCCGCGATCAGCCACCGTGGGGCGATCAAGGCGAACACGAGCTCCGCAGGTTGCTCCCTGCCGCCTGGCTTGAGTCTCATCCTGCCGGAAAACTGCCGCTCGCGCGCTGAGCGAAGTCGGGTCTTCCCGAGCTCGCGGTCAATCCGTCGATTCTTGGACGCTTACCATCAGGTGGACCTGTTCAGCGCATGCCCGTCAGTCGAGACAAGGGTGCCGATGGGCTCGCCCGAGACGACGCGCCGGATGTTGCCCGGCTTCTTGAAATCGAACACGCAGACGGGAAGTCGGTGCTCCATGCACATCGTGAGCGCGGTGAGGTCCATCACGCCGACGCGACGATCGAGCGCTTCGCGGAAGGTGAGCCGCTCGTAGCGCGTCGCCTTGGGATCGATGCGCGGATCGGCCGTGTAGACGCCGTCCACCTTCGTCGCCTTGAGCAGGACCTCGGCGCCGAGCTCGATGGCGCGGAGACTGGCGCAGGTGTCAGTGGTAAAGAACGGATTGCCGGTGCCCGCGACGAGGATCACGACACGGCCCTTCTCCATATGCCGCAGGGCGCGGAGCCGGATGAAGGGCTCGGCCACGGCCGTGACGGTGATGGCGCTCATGACGCGGCTCTGGATGCCCAGCTGCTCAAGCGCCTCGCGCAGCGCAAGTCCGTTGATCACGGTTCCGAGCATGCCCATGTAGTCGGCGGTGCTCTGGTTGATGCGGCCGGCCTCGGCGAGCTTCGCGCCGCGCACGATATTGCCGCCGCCCACGACCACGGCCATGTTCAGGTCGTCGAAGGCGCCGCGCGCGGCGGCGACCTCGCCGGCGATCGTGCGCAGCTCCTCCGGATCGATGCCGGGAACCCCGGGCTGCGAGAAGCTCTCGCCGCTCACCTTCAGCACGACGCGCCGGTATCGATTGGTCGCGGCGGCATCCTTGGCAGTCGGCTTCGTGGCGGGGGTGGAGCTCATCGTCTCGGCTCTCGGCAGGGGAAGGGATGAGGGTGAAGGAAGGCTGGATCGAATGGATCCGCGCCGGACTCCGCTTCGGAGGAGTTGATTGGACGACAGCGCGCCCTCCCGGTCAAGCCGACCCCCTCGGCGGTTCGCCTGCGTGCGTGCCGTAGAATCGACCTGCCACCCCGATCCGAGCCGTTTCGCCGCTCGCCTCCGTGACGAATCCCGCGTCCATTTCCGCAACCAGCGCCCGTCCGCCGGACGCCTCCCCCGGGCAGCAGTTCATGGACTTCTGGCGCCGCTATCGCTGGATTCTGCTTGGAATCGCAGTGTCGCTGCCCGTGCACCTGACGATCATGGTGTGGCTCGCGGCGATCGTGATCGAGCGTCCCGAGCCCGGCGCGTCGGCCGTTCGCGGCGTGGATGTGGCGCTCCTTCCCGAGAGCGCGCTCGAGCAGATGCTCGAGGCGCGGCTGCCCGAGGTTTCGCAGCTTCCCATCGAGTCGATCGACGGCGACTCCGATCCCCTGGATCTGCCGGATCAGCCGGTGGCGGGCGGAAGTTCAGGCGCCATGGCGGCGGAGGGATGGCTCTCGGCGGGAACCGGTGATCTGCTCAACGGCCCCGGCGCAGGCTCGGGGCGCGGTGATCCGGGGATGGGCACCGGCAGTGGCGGCACCAGCTTCTTCGGCCTGCGCGCTCGCGGCACGCGCTTCGGCTATGTGATCGACAAGAGCGGATCGATGGCGCACGACGGGCGCTGGGTTCGACTGGCGGACGAATTGCTGCGCAGCCTGCGCGAGTTGCCCGAGACGGCGAGCTTCTGCATTGCCTTCTTCGATACCTCGGCGCGAGCGTTCCCGGCGGCCACCGAGGGATGGGAGCGATCGCGTCGGAGCGGCATCGACCGCTTCCTTCGGTGGGCGCGCAATGTCTCGCCGGGCGGCGGAACGGAGCCCGTCTACGGCTTCAATCACCTGCTGTCGCTGGATGTTCCGCCGGACGCGATCTTCTTCATGACCGACGGCGAGATCCCGCCCGAACATGGGTCGAGCATCCTTGCGAAGGTGATGCGCCGCGCACGGCCCATCGCCATTCACTGCGTGCTCTTCGAGGATCGCAGTCCCGGACAGTTCGCGCCGGAGCTCAGGCAGCGCGCGGAGGAGGAGATCGACCTGCGACTTCGGCAGAGCTCGGAGAGCGGCGACATGGAGCGACTCGTGCGCCTTGCGATGGAGCTGAGGCAGGGGGCCGACGGGACGCCGCGCGAACTCGCCACGGCGATGCGCGATCGGCTCAATGTGCGGATCCTGCGGCTGCTGGCTCAGGAGACCGGCGGCGCCTTCAAGCTCGTTCCCTACGGAGGGACGCCGTGAGCGGACCACTCTCGCGGAGGATCCGCTCTCGCGTGCTTGAGCGCGCGGGTGCTCCGGCGACAACGCGATTCGCACGAGGCCTCGGCGCGGCGGCGGCGTCGCTGATCGCGGCGACCGCATGGACGGCCGATCGCGTCGAGCTGCGGAGCGGCGAGGTGGTGGAGGGGCGCATCGTCTCCGTCGATGCGGGCGGTGTTGCGATGACGCGATCCGGTGATCGCGCTCGCACCGGTGCAGGTGCGGAGGCAGGCGACGCGGTCGATCGATACGGCTGGGACCGGATCGCGCGCCTTGACGCCGACGCCGGCGCGGCCGCATGGCCCGGCGTCGATCGCTGGCTCGGCGAGGGCGAGCGGCTCTGGCGGGCGCGGGTCAGGCTGGCGCGAGGCGACGGACGCCTCGCGGCCGAGGCAATCGATCGATCTTCGCTCGAACTCGCCGGCGACGGACCCACGGCGATGACTCGTGCACTGGTGGCGCTGCAGCTCGCGCTGACCGCAGGCGATCGGCCCGCGGCACTCGCGGCGGCGCTCGAGGCGATCCGCCTGCGGCGGCGCGGACTCGACGACCCGACGCTCGCAGAATGGATCGAGCCCTCGGCCTCCGGCGCCTTCGTTCGACGCCCGCTGCTCGACGGGGCGATGGCGCTGAGTCCGCTCGTGCCGCCGATCGTGGCGTCGGAGCCCGAGCGCCTTGCAATGCTCGCCGTGCTCGAGCGCTTCGATGCGCGCGGCGACGCCGGCCTCGACGAAATGCACCGACGCTTCATGCTCGCGCTCGATCCGAGTCGACCTGCGCCGGCCGCGACGCCGGCACCGCGCTCGGCCGATCGCGGCGCCGAGGACGACCTGCAGCGCTCGCTCGACTTCATTCGTGCCCTGCGCGATGCGCAGTCCGAGGATGCGGAGGAGCGCCGACGCGGCCGCGACGCCCTGGCGCAGCTGCGGCGGCGGCTGCCCGAGTGGTGCGAAGCGTGGGCGCGAGTCGCGGTCGGTCGAGGGCTGCTCAGGGACGACACGCCCGAGTCGCGCCGTGCCGCACAGCTTGAACTGCTTCACCTCCCGGCGCGGTTCGCGGAGTCTCAGCCGTGGCTCGCCGGCTACGCCGCCGCACTCGCATCGGCGGCGAGCCGCAGCGACGGCTTCGACGACGAGGCGCAACGGCTCGCGCCGGCCGCCGATGCTGGCGCCGGCGTCGATTCGGCCATCGATCCACCCTCTCCACCTCCCACACCAGGAGTTCCCACGCGATGACATCCCTCGGCGTGCTTCTTCTTGCCTCGGAAGGCGAGTCCTCCTTCTTCAAGTTCATCGTCGGTGGCGGCGTCATCGGCTACCTCATCATCGCGCTGAGCGTGGCAGCGGTGGCGCTCGTGGTGGTGCATGCAGCAATGATCCGGCGCGTGGCGATCCTCCCGCCGGATTCGATCCGTGCCGTTCGCGGCATGCTCGCGGCTCGGCAGATCGAGGCGGCGGCTGCGTTCTGCGCCGATCCAGTGAACGACTCCTTCTTCTGTCGCGTGCTCGGGCCCGGGCTCGTGCGCTACCTTCGCAGCCCGTTCGGCGCGTTCGAGATGAAGGACGCGCTGCGCGAGTCCGGCGAGGAGCAGGTGTCGAGGCTCTATCGATCGACCGACGGTCTCGCCACGATCGGCACGGTGGCGCCGCTGCTGGGACTGCTCGGAACCGTGCAGGGCATGATCGGCGCCTTCGACACGGTCGCGACGAGTGCGGTGGGCGACAGCGACTACTACGCGCGGCTCGCGTCAAGCATCAGCGTCGCGCTCATCACCACCTTCCAGGGGTTGGTGGTGGCGATTCCGTGCGTCGCCGTCTACTCGTGGCTTCGCAATCGGATCGACTCCTTCGCGGCCGAGGCGGGCGCGCTGATGGACGACATGGTGCTGCTGGTCGATGCGCCGGTGGTGCCGCCGACCCGCGCGCCGGAGCGCGGCGCATGATCTTCAGGCCCATCACGCAGCGCTCGCGCACGCTGGAGACGGACATGACGCCGCTCATCGATGTCGTCTTCCTGCTGCTGATCTTCTTCCTCACGACGACGCAGCTCGCGGCGCATTCGCAGCTTGAGCTCGACCTGCCGAAGGAGCGAGGCGAGCGACGCGGCGCGGGCGACGAGCCGGGCCTGATCGTGAACCTGCGGCGCGATGGCTCGCTCGTGGTGCTCGACGGCGTCGTGCCGCTCTCGGAGGTGGTGGCGCTGGCCTCGCGCATGCGGCAGGGGCGCCTTGACGCGCGTCCCGTGGTGCGCGCCGATCGCGGGGCTCCGGCCCAATCGCTCAATGCGCTCTTCGATGCGCTGCGCGACGCCGGCATCGAGGGCGTCACCTTCGCCGTGAGTCCGGGACGCTGAGATGCGCCTCGCACCTGCCAGCGCCCGCCGCCGTCCGCGCATCACGCTGAGCGTGGCGGCCATGATCGACGCCACCTTCCTGCTGCTCTGCTACTTCCTCTTCACCACCGCGGCGGGACGCACCGAGGATCGACTCACGCCGCAACTCGGTGGCGGGCGCGGCGCCAGCGCCGGCGACCTGGCGCCGCAGATCGTGGAGGTTCGACGCGAGGATGCGAGCGACATCTTCGAGCTGGGCACGCGTCGCTTCACGGAGCGGGACCGACTCGCCGAGGCGCTTCGCGCGCTGCCGCGCGAACCGGGCCTCTTCGTGCGCGTTCATCCCGGTCCGAGCGTGGCGGCGGCGGCCGCCGCGATGCAGGCGGCGCATGACGCGGGATTCGAGCGGGTGACCTATGTCCCCGTGTCGGAGGGCGCTCGATGATGGTCGTCGCCCTCTGCGGAGTGCTGCTCCAGGCGACGCCGCCCGCGTCGACCGGCGCGCCGCCGGCGCCGACCGGCGCACTGCGGGCGCCCGCGCAGGCTCCGCCCACGAGCCGCGAGGCTGATGAGCGTCTGGCGATGTGGCTCGAGGGGCAGGGGCTCGATCGGCTGCTCGAGGCGCTGCTGGAGGATCGCCTCGGCCGCGAGGTCGGTGATCTGGATCGACGCGATCTTGCGGAGCGGCTTTCGGAGGTGATGACTCGTCGACTGCGGCGAGGCGAACTCGAGCCGGAAGCGGCCGCCACCTCGGCCGCGAAGTTCCGAGGCTTCCTTCCAGCCGTCGATGCCGACTCCCTGCTGCTGGAGATCCTCCGCGCGAAGCAGCGACGCGAGGAGAAGCGGCTCGAGCGGACGCGACTCGGGCGCGCGGCGCCGGAGGACGATCCGGCGGCGGCCGTGCGCGCCTTCATCGAGCTCGCGACCGAATGCGAACGGCTGCGCCGGAACTTCGAGGTCGATCTTCGCAACGACGACCGGCGCCTCGATCGCAGCGTGGGCCTCGATGCGGAGGAACTGCTGGAGCTGGTCGATCGCAAGCGAGCGCTCCTGGAATCGACGCGGTTCCTGCAGGCCTGGGCCAATCTGCACCTGGCGATGCTGGCGCGGTCGTCGCTGCTGGTCGCGGACGGCGATGCTGCGAATTCGCGCCTCGCGCCGGACGCACGCCAGCGCGCCACGGCGGCGCTCGAGGCGTTCAACATGCTGCTCGACACGGGGCAGGTGGATCCCGGACCGGAGGATGTCTCGGTCGATCGCCGAAGTGAAGAGCCGTACGCAAGCGCGATGCTTGGCGCAGCGATCGGACGCGCGCTGCTTCAGGGGGGCGCCGCTGCGACGCCCTGGTTCGCGCTCCTGGCCGATCAGCGCACCGCGTCGATGGTGCGCCGCAGCGCCTCGGGATGGAGACTCGGCACGCTGGTGCTGCTGCGGGACTTCTCTGAAGCCAGGGCGCTGCTCGAGGAGCTCGCACAGCGTGGCCCGGTTCCGACGGCGTGGCTCCGACTCTCGATCGTCGAGTGCGCATCGCCACAGGTGCTCGCACTGCCCGGCGCCGTCGAGTTCGTGCACGCGGCGCTGGCGCAGCTCGCGGCGCAGGAGGAGCTGGGCGAGGTGGTGGAGCTCTCGGATCGACTTCCCTCCGACGCGCTGCCGAATCGAGGCTTCGTGGCCGGCTATGTCCGGGGCCTTCGGGAGTACGCGGCCGCGCGCAGCATGAGCGCAGGACAGGCGGAGGCGTTCCAGAACGCCGCGAGCACGCTGCGCGCGGCCCTTCGCGAGCCCGATGCGGCGGCGCTGCCCGTCGCTCGGGCGGCGGCACGACAGCTCGCGGCATGGTGCCTGGTGGGCGCCGGCGATCCCGGTGCGGCGAGTGCGCTCTTCGAGGACGCCGCCGACGAGCTGCCCGCGTCGCGCGCCGCGGAGTCGCTGTGGCTTGCGGCGGAGGCGGCCGAACGAGCTGCGGCGCAGCGCAGCGGCGAGGAACGCCGCGAACTCGAGCGTGCGTCCGCGCGGATCATCGACAAGCTGCTGCAGCGCCATCCCGGAAGTGCCGAGGCGACCCGCGCCGAGGTGGCACGGATTCGCGGCGACGAGGATGCGGGGGGCAAGGAGCTGGCAAGGCTGCTTGCGGTTCCGCGAGGCTCGCCCGCGTGGCCCGAGGCCCTGCGCACGGCGGAAGCGCTGCTGTACCGGCTCTTCCGCAGCGCGCCCGAGAGCGATCGCGCACGGCTTGCCGCGCAGTACCTGGAGCTTGCCCGCGAGGACGAGGCGCCGCCGGGTGCCGTTCGAAGGACCTGGCTGCGACGCCGGATCGAGGCGTCCCTCGCGATCGGTGCCGCGCGCGTGGACGACGCGACGGTCGCCCTCGAGTCGATCCGCGCCCGCGCCGCCGCCGGCGAGTTCCTGCTCGATGATCTTGCCGACGAGCTGCGCCTGCGCGAGCTCCAGATCGCAGCGCTCGAGCAGCGCCTCGCCGATGCGACGAGCACTCTTCGTGCGATGGAGGCGGGGAGCACCGAGCGAGCGGTCCTGCGCATCGCGCGGCGATCGATCCTGCGCGCGTCGCAGCGGACCGAGGGCGACGCGGCGCATCGCATCACGGTCGCAGTCGGCGGCGAGATCCTGGCGGACGAGGGAAGCGAGCTCGACGATGGCGCCTTCCGGGCGATTGCGCTCGTGATGGCGCGGGCGTTCCTTCGGCTGCCGGAAGGCGAGTCGAGCGCGGCGTCGGAGGATGCCACGCCCGCGAAGGCGCCCGGATCCGCGACGGCGCCCGGATCCGCAGCCGGATCGCCACCCGCTTCCGGGTCCGTGCCGCGCCTGACGCCGCTGGAGGCGCTGCAGGCCGCAAGGACTCGGGCGCCGACGGATGTCGCGATCGTGGATCAGCTCGCGGCACTTGCCGAGCGTCACGGCGACGATGCGCTGGCGCTCGAGTGCCTGCGGGCGCTGCTCGCGGCGCGGAACACCGGTGAGCCCGAATGGTTCGACGCGCGACTGCGGCAACTGCGCATCCTGGTGCGCCTGGATCCCCCGCGCGCCAGAGCGGTGCTCGATCAGCACCGCGCACTCGTGCCCGGATGGGGGCCCGAACCGTGGGGCAGCGAGCTGCGCGAACTCGACCGCCGCGTTCCGGTGTCCACCTCGGAGAGCGACTCATGAGCTCACTCACCGAGTTCGATCGCGAGGTGCTCTCGGTGCTCATGTCGAGCGGCGGCTGGAACGCGTCGGCGCGCAGTCGACTCGCGCAGCTTGCGAAGCGGTACGGCGTCTCGGCCGCAGGGCTCTCGCGCGTGGCCGCGGGGCTGGCCGATGCGGCGCGCGACGGGCGGCTTCAGGCGCAGATGGCCGGTCAGTTGCGGACCGACGGGCGCACGGGGAGGCAGGGGCGTCGCGCCGGCACGAGTGACGCGCTGCCTCTCGGCAGCGCGCCGGGCGCCATGACCGCATCGGTGGTGGCGGTACCTTCGTCCGCCGGCATCTCGCGAGGGGATGCGATCCTTCTCGGCATCGTTGCGGGACTGCTGCTGCTCTCGATCGCGTTGACCGTGACGCTCGGCCTGATGGTGTGGACGGCGATCGATCAGCGCCGGGACCCGATGCGCGATCGAGCGGCGCCGACGGCGGCGCCGGATGGTCCATCGCTCGCGCGCGACGGCGCCCCGATCGGGTCGGGATTCAACGGAGCATCCGCGAGCGCCACGGCGACACCCGGCGCGACCGCCCCATCGCTACCGCGTCCAGCGCCGACGACCCCAGGTGCGGGAGCCTCCGCGGCGCGCCCGCCCACGGTGCCGGTCTCGTACCCCAAGGTGCCGACATTCCGTGCGACGCTGGCATCGCTCGACCTGGACCAGGCGCTTGCGAACGCCAGAAGCGCCGCGTTCGCGCTCGAGACGCTGGTGGCCGAGGCGCCGGACGATCGCAGCACGATCCGCGCGTGGATCGGGGCGCAGGAATCGGTCGGCCGGACATGGCCGCGACTCGATGCAGTGACGCGCCGCGCGATCCTCGAGCGCAGCGTCGCATTCGTGCGGCGCATCGAGGACGCGGAGTTCGCGGAGGCATGCATCGAGCCGCTCCGCGCCGCGATCGCGGCGCCGCCCGACTCCGTCGGCGCGATCTGGCGCGGTGCGTGGAGCGCAGGGTTGATCGGCTCGCTCCTTTCCGAACCGGGGCTCGCACCGGAGGTGGTCGCGGTCATCGCGCGATCGCGGCTTGCGCCGGCGGACGGCTCGGGCGATGCCTTCGACCGCTTTGCCGCGGCGTGGCTCGACCAGCAGTGCGGGCCGATCACGGCGCTGGTTCAGAAGGGCTCGCCGCAGGAGGATTTCGATCGCTTCGAGGCGTGGCTCGAGGCGCAGTCGCGCGTGCGCTCCGGTGACGAGGCGCAGGGCGCCTGGCTGCGCGCGATCGATGCGCTGCTGCAGCGCCCGCTGCGCTTCGACCTGCCCGGCACCGCGCCCGATCTGCTCGGCCGGATGCTGGCGCAGCTCGATTGGAGCGCCGCAGGCACCGGTTCCGGCGCCCTGGCGAAGCGCTTCGAGCAGTGGATGAATGATTCCGCGATGCCATCGCCGCGCCTCTGGGCGCTGGGCAGCATCGTGCAGCAGGCGGGGCTGGCACCGTGGTTCACCGGTCGAATGATCGTGGGAGAGCGAGCGACCACCGCGGAGCGAGGCGAAGCGCTCGCGCAGATCGTCTCGGCGCTGGGGCCGACCACCGTCGAGATGGACGCGTTCGCGCGGCTGCCGCGCGAAATGGTGGCCCGCTGGGATCGACTCGCATCGCTCGTAATGACCGGCGGCGAGAGTGCCGGTCCCGTGGTGGTGCCGGGTGCCGCCGGCGCGGCGCCGCGAGCCGGTGCCGCCGCGCCATCGCTCTCCGATTCGGCCCTGCGCGATGCCGCGCTGCTGCTGCGCCTGATCGAGGTGGAGACCGCCGGCGCGATGCTGCGCGCGGGACGATCGACGGATGCCTCGCAGCGGCTCGCGGAACTGGAGAGCGCGGCATCGAAGCCGCTGCTCGCGGGTCTCGGCCCCGGCGGGCGATCGCTTCCGATTCCGGCGGAGCCTTCAGGCGACGGACTCATGGCGCGACGGCTCGATGAGGTGAAGGTGGCGGCCGAGCGGGTCGACGCGATCCGGCGCCGCCGCACGGAGTCGGCGCCCGACCTTGGGCCGATCGACGCGGCACGCCTCGTTCGCGAGGCGTACGCCGGCGAGCCGAACGCCGTGCGGCTCACCGCGCAGGGCGTGATCGTCGACAGCTTCGCGTCGGGGCGTCGCGTGGCGCAGGAGCTGGTCGACCAGTTCGCGCTCTCGGGCGGTGGGGATCCGGCGCTGGCGCGCTTCGTGGAGCGACTCACCGGCGAGCGGCTGCCACCGCATACGCATCCGACCTTCCGCGCCACGGCGCTTGCGGCGCTGCTTCGTCATCGGCTGCGGCTCGCGGAGCACGCATGGCACGGCGTCGATGCGCTGACCGCTCGCTCGGCGCTGAGCGCAGCGGAACGACTGGACATCGAGGGCGGCTCCTCGGAGGCATACCGCGATGCCGCAGAGCCGACGGCCGCCATCGAGTCGCTCGCCGATCTCCTTCGCGCCCGCGCAGGCTCGCGCATCGCGTCGCAGCCGTTCCCGGATTCGCTGGACCGGCTTGACCGTCGCAACGACGCGCGCAGGGCGCTCGCGGACGATGCACCGCAGCGTCTTGTCGCGGCGCTCTGGCACGCCTTCGAGATGGAGCTCTATCTCGCGGCCGCCGATCGACCGCTCATGCGGCCGTCGCTTGCGAAGGTGCTGGACGAGGCGCAGCAGGAGGCATCGATCGCAAGGAGCGTGCTCGAGCAGGCAGGTGCCGTGCAGAGGGCGCGCGTGCGGCTCATGGGCACGAGGCTCGCGCATGACTCCGGAGGTGGCGCATGAGTCGAGTCCTTGCAGGCAGGGGCGCTGTCGACGCTCGATCGGCGCGGCGCCTCGCGGTGCGTGCCGCGGCCTGTGCGATCCTGGCCTCGGCGGTGTTTGCCGCGGCGGCATCGCAGTCGCGTGATCTGGACGCGAGACTCGAGGTGCTGTCGCCCTCGAATCCGGAGGCGTATCTGCTCCTTGCCGAGGAGATCCAGGCCATGGCTCGCACGGACGAGGAGCGGCAGCGGGCGCGGGAGTTGTACGGTCTGGCGGGAGCGCTCGACCCGCAGCGATTCGGCGCCTCGGCGGCGCTCGGACAGGCGAGCCTTGCGGACACCGCCGCGCAGCGGGGGAGGCTCGTGCGCCTGGCCGTGGCGCTCTCGCAGGACGCGGTTCCCAGGCAGACGGTGCGCGAGGTTCCGCAGGCCGCGATGCGCTTCGCGCAGCTTCTTGCGGCGTATCGGCGCGGTGACGGCGTGCGCGCGCGGGAACTCATCGCCCGCCCCGAGGTCCAGGCGCTCGTCGACGCCAACGGCGCAGCGTTCGAGGGCGGCGCCGCCGGATTCCGCAACGCGGTCGCGGCGCTTCGAGACAAGCCGCTCGAGCAGGAGGCGCGGCGGATGGAGTGGATGTTCATGGAGCAGGCGCTGCTCGCCACGGGCGGTGGCATGGCGTCCGACCTGCTGCGCTCGGGAGGCGAACCGCTGGCGGCGTGCGATCCGCTCGATCCCGGCCCCGAACTCGGCGTCGATGCGGCGAAGGCGACCTGGCGCGGCGGACGCTGGGTCGAGGCGCCGTGATCGTCAGTTGCCCTGCTCGCGCAGGAAGCGCCACGCCCTGGCGCGCTGATGCGGCGCAAGCTCGCGCATGAACTCGGAGATCGCCGCGAAGCGATCCCAGTGCGTCGCCTCTCGCGCCGCCTCCTTCTCGTACAGGCGGCCGAAGATCGCCCGGGCCCGCTCCGACTGCTCCGGCGTGAGCGCGAGGGCCTTCGTGAGTTGCTCGAGCGAGTCCTCGCCTGCCCGCGACTGCCGAGCGAACGACTCCTCCAGCAGCCGCCCGAACATCTCGAGCCGCACATGCGCCTGCACCTGCGGGCTCCCGGGCGGAACACCCAGATCGGCCGCCCGTTCCGCGATCAGCGACGATCTGAACGCGTGAGCCATCCGCCTTGCCTCCCGCTGCTGCTGCGGTGCGAGCGCGTCGCCCAGTTCGTCGATCGCGCTGCCGCGTTCGCGCCACGGTGCGAACACGGCCCAGGCCCTGGAGACCTCGTGCATCGCCTGCCAGCGCTCCGCGCCGCTCGTGAGCGACTCGAAGCGGCCCAGCGCCGCGAAGGCGTGCTGGAGCTCCAGCACATGCGCGGCCACGATCGCGTCGAACGCCGCGATGCGACGCGACACGATCGCGTCGAGCCGCTCGCGCTGCTCCGCGGTGAGGTCGAGCGCTCGAAGCGCGGCGACCTCGGGTTCGCCCTCCATGCGTCGCAGCCGTCCATCGAAGTCGCGCTGCACGATGGTGGGGGCGCTGGATGTCTCGGTGGCGCGCGGGCCGCGAAGCGGGGAGTCCGGAGCGTCGGTTTCGGCGGTACCTTGCGAAGGCGCGACGGCAGCGTCGGCATGGGCGGCGCCCTGCGGTGCGGAGTCGGCAGCGGGCGCGGCGGTGCGTTCATCGACCGGAGCGACACTCCCGTCGGCCTCGTCACCTCCGCCCGGCGGAGCGCCGAGCAGGATGGCCGTCACCACGAGCAATGCCGCGAGCGGTCGCATCATGCCGCCTTCATTGGATACCGGTTCCGCACGATTGCAAGAAATCGGGGTGAGGGATGAGCGGCTGGGCTTCCGGCCGAGGCCTCGGTGCAGGCCACGCTCGCGTCAAACGGCGGCGAGGGCCTGTTCGAGATCCGCAAGCAGATCCTGCGGATCCTCGATCCCGACCGACAGCCGCACGAGCGAGTCGCTGATGCCCAGTTCACGCCGCTGCGCTTCGGGCACGCTGGCGTGGGTCATGATCGCCGGGTGCTCGATCAGGCTCTCCACGCCGCCAAGGCTCTCCGCGAGCGCGAAGATCTTCACGCGCTCGAGGAACCGGCGGCTCTCGGCGAGACCGCCCTTCACGAAGATGGTGATCATGCCGCCGAATGCGGGAGCGCCGTCGAGCCGCATCTGCTTCGCGGCGAGCGCGTGCTGCGGATGCTGCTCCAGACCGGGATAGGCGACGCGCTCCACCTTCGGGTGCTTCGCGAGATGGCGCGCCATGGTCATGGCGCTGGCGCAGTGCCGCTGCATGCGCAGGTGCAGCGTCTTGAGGCCGCGAAGGCCGAGATACGCGTCGAACGGTCCCATCACGGAGCCAATCGCGTTCTGCATGAAGCGCAGCTTCTCGGCAAGCTCGGGGCGTTTCGTGCAGAGGGCGCCGCCCACGGTGTCGCTGTGACCGCCGACATACTTGGTCGTCGAGTGCATCACGATGTCGATCCCGCGCTCGAGCGGGCGCTGGAGGATGGGCGTGGCGAAGGTGTTGTCGCAGACGGTGATCGCGCCGGTGGCGCGGCCCGCGGCCACGACCGCGTCCAGGTCCACGACCTTGAGCGTCGGATTCGTGGGCGTCTCCACCCAGATCATCGCCGGGCGATGCTCCTTCGCCAGCCGCTCCACCTCGCCGGTCTTCGTGAGATCGGCATGCACCACTTTCAGCCCCATGCTGCGGGCGCGCACTCGATTCAGCAGTCGATTGGTGCCGCCGTAGACATCGTCCATGCAGAGGATCGTGGCGCCGGCGTCCATCAGTTCAAGGCAGGTGCCCGTCGCGGCGAGACCGCTCGCGAACGCGAACGAGCCGCCGGTCACATCACGCTCGGAGGGAATGTCCGCGCCTTCGAGACTGCCGAGGCAGCGCTCGAACGCATAGCGCGTTGCGTTGTGGCTGCGGCTGTACTCGAAGCCCTTGTGCTTGCCCGGGCTCTCCTGCACGAAGGTGCTCGAGGTGTAGATCGGCGGCATGACGGCGCCGGTCGTCGGGTCAGGAGCCTGTCCGCCGTGGATGCAGCGCGACGCGATGTGCAGCGGTGAATGGGCCATGGGAGGCGGGAGCCTACGGCACGGAACCCCGCACGGCACGGAACCCCGCACGGCACGGAACCCCGCGCGGCACGGAACCCCGCGCGGCACGGAACCCCGTATGGCACGGAACGACGCCGCGCCCTGTGGCGGTCCCCGACCGTGCAGCCCGGCGCCGATTCAGAGCAGCTGCCGCCGCAGGTAGTTGATCAGGTCGATCCGCGTGATGATGCCGTAGAAGTGATTGTCGTCCGTGACGATCGCCACGCGGTCGGCGCGGAAGATGGGCAGGAGCGCGTCCACGGAAAGGTCCGGTCGGACCGTCTCGAGGCGGCTCGACATGAAGTCGCGCACGGCGCGACGAGCGTTGCCCGCGGCGTCGTGCGACAGCGCCAGCAGCACATCGCTCTCGTCGATGATGCCGACGACCTTGTCGTGACCGTCCACCACGGCCATCTGGCTCACGCCGTAGAGGTGCATGCGCTTGATGACCTGGAGTACCGGCGCGTCGGGCGACACCGTGTAGTCCTCGCGCTCGAGATGGCGGCGCGAGATCAGGTCGCGCAGGTCATGGTGCTTCGGACGATCGATGAAGCCGTTGTCGATCATCCAGAAGTCGTTGAACATCTTGCTCAGGTACTTGGCACCCGAATCGCAGATGAGGCTCACCACGCGCCTGGGTTCCTTCTGCTCGCGGCAGTAGCGAAGGGCCGCGCCGAGCAGCGTGCCGACGCTCGAACCGGCGAGGATTCCCTCGCAGCGCAGGAGCTCGCGCGCGGTGTGGAACGCCTCCGAGTCGGGAATCGCAAAGGCGCAGTCGACGATGCCCAGGTCGAGGATGCTCGGCACGAAGTCCTCGCCGATGCCCTCGACGAGCCAGCTCCCCGGCTCAACCTTCCTGCCCTCATTGACGAGCGGCGCGAGGATCGAGCCGACCGGATCCGCCAGCACCACCTCGCACTTCGGATTCCGTTCCTTGAGGAACTTGCCGACGCCCGCCACCGTTCCGCCGCTGCCGACACCCCCGACGAACGCGTCGACCTTGCCGTCCATCTGCTCCCAGATCTCGGGTCCGGTGGATTCATAGTGCGCAGCGGAATTGGCCGGATTGGCGAACTGGTTCACATAGAAGCAGTTGGAACGCTCCCTCGAGAGTCGCTCCGCCACATCCTGGTAGTACTCGGGATGACCCTTCTGCACATCGCTGCGCGTGAGCACCACCTCCGCACCCATGGCGCGAAGGTGGCTGATCTTCTCGTCGCTCATCTTGTCCGGCACGACGACGAGCAGGCGATAGCCCTTCTGCGACGCCACGAGCGCCAGCGCCAGGCCCGTATTGCCCGCCGTGGCCTCGATGATCGTGCCGCCGGGCTTGAGCCGGCCCTCGCGCTCCGCCGCCGCGATCATCGTCAGCGCGATGCGGTCCTTGATCGAATTCCCGGGATTGAGATTCTCGAGCTTCACGAAGAGCCGGCACTTCCCGGTGTCCATGCGACGAAGTTCGAGCATCGGTGTGTTGCCGATCATCTCGAGCACATTGCCGTAGACGGCCGCCCGAGGCGCGGTGGGAGCGGGGCGGGCGGTCCCGGCCACGGGATTCCCGGATGGATCGCGTCCTCGACCGGTGGAAGTGGGCATCGCCGCAGTGTAGAGAATGCGCTGGATGCGCTACCGACCCCCCGCGGCGAACGAGATCGTGCTGGCGCGGCACGAAGGACGGCTCGAAGCTCGCGGGCCCGCGGATCGGCCGGGCAGCGGCGTGCGTGCCGAGTGGCCGGCGCCCGAGGCTCGGCGCGGCGGCTCGGCGCTCCTTCGCGCCATCGGCGAAGCGACCTGCGTGATCGACGCGACCGCAGGTCTTGGCGTCGATGCGTGGACGCTCGCCTGCGCGGGGCGCCGCGTGATCGCGATCGAGCGCTCGCCGATCGCGGCGCAGCTCCTGTCGGATGCGCTCGACCATGCGCGCGATGCGTGGCCCGAGGCGGCGGCGCGGTTCGAGATCCGCCAGGGCGATGCGCGAACGCTGCTGCCGACCGCAACGGCGGCGCTTCGTGCCGGCGGCCGTCATGCCATGGCGATCTGCCTTGACCCGATGTTCCCTCCCAAGCGACGCGAGAGTGCGCTGCCGTCGAAGTCGATGCAGTTCCTCGCGTCGATCGCGGGCGATGACGCCGATGCGGCGGAGCTGCTGGCGGTGGCCCGCGCGTGCGGCGCCGCGCGCGTGGTGGTCAAGCGACCGCCTCACGCCCCGACGCTCGCGCCGGGCCCGGCCTACTCGATCGAATCGAAGCTCCTGCGGTTCGATGTGTACCTTCCCGCATCGGACACGCCGTCCCACCCATGACGCACCGCGAAGCCGATGACCATTCCGACGCGCCTGATGCCGCCGTCGGCGGCGAGGCGTGGTTCCTCGTGCGCCCGATTCCCGTGGTCGGCGCCGCGGCGCTCCTGTCGCGCGACGAGGCTCGCCACGCCACGGCGGCACGGCGGCTGCGGCCTGGTGACATGGTCACGCTCTTCGACGGACGAGGCGCCCGTGCCCTGGCGCGACTCGGCGCAAAGCGAGCGACGGACGGCTCGCTCGCGGTCGAAGTCGTTCAGCGCGTCGATGTGCCGCGTCCCGTGCCGGCGATCGTGCTCGGAACCGCCATTCCCAAGGGCGATCGCTGGTCGACGCTTTTGGACATGGCGGCGCAGCTCGGTGCTTCGCGCATCGTGCCGCTCGAGTGCGAGCGAAGCGTGGTGCGAAGCGCGTCCATCAAGCGCGATCGCGCGGAACGCATCCTGCTCGAGGCGTGCAAGCAGTCCCGCCGCCCGTGGTGCCCGGAGCTTGCGGGCGCGATGACGCCGGAGGTGCTCGTGCGCGCGACGGCGGGGATCTCGCTGATCGCGCAGCCCGGCGGACGCACGCTGTCTCAACTCATGGCGATGCCGGTCGCTGCCGGAGGTGCCGCCGAGATCGCGCTGCTCATCGGGCCGGAGGGAGGATTCAGCGATCGCGAAGTGAGCGCCTGCGTCGCCGCGGGAGCGCACGCGCTCGCGCTGGGCGAGGGCATCCTTCGTGTCGAGACCGCGTGCGCCGCGGCGCTGGCGATCATCGGCGCCGCGCCCTTCGTTCCGCGGCGGTGAATGGAGCGTACCGGGGTCGAACCGGTAACCTCCGCCTTGCAAAGGCGGCGCTCTCCCAATTGAGCTAACGCCCCGCGCGAACCGTCCAACGGTCTACCGAAAGCGTGCCGCCAAGTCCAGCCGCATGCGACGGACGCGGCCGATGCGGCGACGATGCCGGCGTGGAACGCCTGTCATCCTCCGCGTTCGCCGCCCGATCACCGAGCGTCCGGCGGGACCGGTGCGTAGTACACCGGCTCCTGCGGCGCTGCGCTTGACGAGACGGACGCGGGCTGGCTGGTCCCGGTGCTCGGCGTCGCCGACGGCGCCGTCGGCGTCGATCCCGGCATGACGAACTGCGGATCGCGGCGCTGTGTGAGGATGTCCACCGAGCGAGGCTCGATCACCGTCAGCCGCAGCGGCTCGTCGTAGCGCTTCTGGCCCTTGATTCCCACCAGCACGCCGAGCATGGTGGCGAGCTGGAAGTCATCGCGCGGCACGACATAGGCCACCGTCTGGCCCACGGCCGGATCCTGAAGCCGGTAGAGCGCGGGCAGTCGCTTGCCGTCGAAGACGGTGCTGGCGTTCAGCACGCCGACCGCGTCGTAGTCGCTGCGAGCCTCCATGGCAAGGCTGATCGCATGCATGCGGTCGAGGTCCTGGCCGCGCTGCGCCTTGAGCCGCTCGAGCGTGTAGATGCGCTCCTGCACCTCGAGCTTGAGCGTCAACTGCTCGACGCGCGCCTTGGACATCTGTCGCACATCGCTCGCGACATTCGGCCGCGTGACGAGCTCCGCATAGCGACCGCGAAGCACCGACAGCTCCGCGTTCTCCAGCGGCTGCAGCTTCACGGTGTTCCAGATCGACTCGAGATCCTCGAACTCGACGCGGTTGGCCGTGGCCTCCTGCGCGGCGCGGGAGATCGGCGGCTCATCGTTCTGGCGCGGCTTGGTGACGACCTCGACGCGCTCCGCCACGACCTCGCCCTCGGGCGTGTCGATCACAGCGCCCTCGACCTCGACGGCGACGACCTCGTCGGCAGCGCCGGCGGCCTTGGCAGTCGCCTCAGGCTTGACCGCCGCACGCGGCTTGACCGCCGCCGGTGCAGGTGCCGGCGCAGGAGTCGAAGTTGCGGCCGCGCTTCGTCGCTCGCGCGCAGCGTCGACCTCGGCGGCCGAGGCGCGGCGGAGATAGTTCAGATTCACGAAGCCTTCGGCGCTGTCCGGCAGCACCACCTTGAAGACCTTCTCACGCTCGCCCTCCATCGTGCCGACGACGGCGAGCACATCGCCCGCGGCGAGCTTCGCGATCGGCTTCCAGCTCGCGTCCGGACTCTCCTTGCTGCCGACATTCGGCGCCTTGACCTCGGACTTCGCGGTCACCTTGAGCGTCGTACCATCGGACGAGAGCTCGACGCGCCGATCCGCGGGCACGAAGCCGAAGATCGAATCGAACGCGGGTCCGGTGCAGCGCACGCGCGCCCAGCCGTAGCTCTCCTCGAGCACCTGCACCACATCGCCGGCGGCAAGTCGTCCGAACGGATAGCTGCTCTGCACGCTCGGGCTCGAGCGCACGAAGACATTGTTCGCGTTCACCGCAGCCCAGTACGGCGTGCCGTTGTTCGCCGGCGCAGGCGCCGCACCTCCTCCGGTCGCCTGCGCAAGGCACGGCGCGGCGAACATGAGGGCGAGAGCGACTGCGGCCACTCGGGACGCCCGATCGAATCGGAGGTGGTTCATGCGCGGGATGGTAGCGTCCGGGGTACCATCCCGCCCCTATGGTCACGGCTTCCGTTCACGGTCGCAGCACCGGTTGGTCAGACCGTCCGCTCCGGGCTGTGCGTCGGGTGAGCGCAGCATCGTCGGTGGGCGGCGTGGTGCTCGCGGTGGCGTCACTCCTGACCGCCTGCGAGACTCCCTTCCAGCCGATCGACGACTCGTCGCTTCGAGCAGCCATCGACGCGGCGGCGGCGAGGGAGATGCCCGGGGCCGGGGACTCGTTCAAGACCATCCAGCCGCTTCCGAACGAGGTGGAGCAGATGCTGGCACCGCGAGCGGCGGAGCTTGCGCGGATCGGGCCGCAGCTCTCCATCGCCGGGCCGGGACTCGATGTGGGACAGGACCTTGCGGGCCAGGCCCCGCGGCAGGTGCTCCTGGGACTCCAGCAGGCCATTGCCACCTCCGTGCGGAACAACCTGGGGGTGCAGGGGGCTCGACTGGAGCAGGGGGTGACGCAGGCGGACATCATCCGGGCCGAGGCGGCGTTCGACGCCGTGCTCTTCGCGAACACCGGCTTCAACCGGATCGATGAGAAGACCATCATCTTCCGGGTTCCCGAGGAGATCGTTCCCACCATCTTCGGCAACGATGCCAAGGCATGGAACTTCTCGACGGGCATCCAGCAGCCGCTCGTCACCGGCGGCACCGTGACGCTCGCCACGAACTGGCTCTGGCAGCGCTACTACCCGGTCGACTTCTACTTTCCCAACGCCTCCTGGACCAACAACCTCCAGCTCGGGTTCACGCAGCCGCTGCTCCAGGGCTTCGGCAGTGATGTGAACATGGCGCAGATCCGCCTGGCGCGCAACGCCGACCGCAAGTCCATGCAGGCCCTGCGCGAGCGGCTGCTGTCCATCGTGGCCCAGACGGAGGCGGCCTACTGGAGGTTGGTGCTGGCCAGGCAGGAGCTGGCGATCCGGCTCTGGCTCGTGGAGGCGGGCGTGCAGGTGCGCGATGTGCTCGACAAGCGCCGCCAGTTCGACGCGACGCTCGCCGAGTTTGCCGACAGCGTCGCCGTCGTCGAGAACCGCAAGAGCGCCGTGATCCGATCGCGGCGCCAGGTGCAGCAGGCCGTCGACAACCTCAAGATCCTGATGAACGATCCCGCGCTGCCGGTGGGCGATGAGATGACGATCGTGCCGACGGACTCCATGGCGGAACAGCCGCTCAGCGCAAGCCTGCGCGAAGCGGTCGCCACCGCCATCCAGCAGAGTCCGACGGTGGCGCGCGCGCTGCTGGACATCGACGATGCCGCGATCCGCGAGGTCGTCGCGGACAACGGGCGCCTTCCGCAGCTCAACCTCAATGCGCAGATCCAGTGGAACGGACTCGATCGCGCGTACGGCGGCGCGTGGGACCAGATCGGTGCAGGGGAGTTCGTCGACTACCTCGTGGGGTTCACCTTCTCGCAGGCCATCGGCAATCGCTACGGCGATGCAACGCTGCGCCGCGCACGGTTGGAGCGAAGCCAGGCCGTGATCGGCTACCGGTCGGCGGTGCAGCAGGCCGTGTTCAATGTGAAGGAGTCGCTGCGCGGCGTGGTCACGAACTACCAGCTCATCAATCAGACTCGATCGTCGCGGCTTGCGCAGGCGGAGAATCTCCGGGCGCTGCTCGTGCTGGAGCAGACTATCGCGAGCCTCACGCCCGAGTTCCTGAATCTCAAGTTCCAGCGGCAGGATGGCCTGGCCAGCGCGCAGCTCCAGGAGTCGACGGCGCTCGTCGAATACAACATCGCCATCGCCGACCTCTATCGCTCGATGGGCACGGGACTGGCCATGAATCGGATCGAGCTCGAGGGCGCCGAGGACGGCCGAACGCCCTGATGCCGGACATCGTCTCGTACAACGACGAGAACATCCAGCGCGCGGCCGACGAGCTTCGCGCGGGCGGCGTGGTCGCGTTCGCCACGGAAACGGTCTACGGACTCGGCGCCGACACCTTCAACGCCGACGCCGTCCGCCGCATCTACGAGCTCAAGGGGCGACCGCTCGACAACCCGCTCATCGCGCATGTGATCGATGCCGTGAGTGCGAAGAGGCTCGTGACGCTTTGGGATTATCGCTGCGAGAAGCTCGCATCGCGCTTCTGGCCGGGACCGCTCACCATGATCCTGCCGCGCCGCCCCGAGGTGCCGCAGGAGAGCGTCGCGGGTCTCGGGACCATCGCCGTGCGTTCACCGATGCATGCGCTCGCCCGGTCGCTGCTCTACGCCTTCGGCGGACCCATCTCCGCTCCAAGCGCGAATCGGAGCGGTCATGTCTCGCCGACCACGGCCCAGCATGTGGCCGACGACTTTCCCGACGCGGAGCGGCTGCTCGTCCTGGACGGCGGATCGGCAGGATTCGGCATCGAGAGCACGGTGGTGGATCTCACCGGCGACGGTGCGGTCGTGCTGCGGCCGGGCTCGGTCACGACCGAGCAGATCCGCCGCGCGATCGGACGCACCACGATGGTGAGCGGCGTGGAGCAGGGGATGAGCCCGGGCACCTCCTATTCGCACTACGCGCCGCGCCGGCCCGCGGTCGTGGTTCCGGCGGCGAGCCTGGTGGAGACGCTTGCGTCGTCGTCGGCACCGGCGGCCGTGCTCTGCCTCACGCCGGCGCTCGTCCAGCCGCCGCACCAGACGATCGTGATGCCGTCGGATGCCGAGGGGTATGCGCGGCGGCTCTACCAGGCGCTGCGCGAGGCCGATCAGGTCAGGGTCGAACGCATCGTGATCGAGCAGCCGCCGGAGCGCGACGGCGTATGGATCGCGGTGCATGATCGCATTGCCCGCGCCACGCGCAGCGCATCCTGACCGCGCTTCGCGGCGGCATCGAGCGTGATCAGCCGCCCTGCATGGGCAGTCGAATGGCATGCGCCCTGGCGCAGCGGAACGCCTCGTCGTATCCGGCGTCCGCGTGGCGGAGCACGCCCATCAGCGGATCGTTCGTGAGCACGCGCTCGAGCCGTGCCGCGGCCTCCGGCGTTCCGTCCGCCACGATCACCTGGCCCGCATGCTGGCTGAAGCCGATGCCCACGCCGCCGCCGTGGTGGAAGCTCGCCCAGCTCGCGCCCGATGCGATGTTCACCGCGAAGTTGAGCAGCGCCCAGTCGCTCACCGCGTCGGTGCCGTCCTTCATCGCCTCCGTCTCGCGGTTGGGGCTCGCCACGCTTCCGCAGTCGAGGTGATCGCGCCCGATCACGATCGGCGCCTTCACCTCGCCCCGGGCGACCATCTCGTTGAATCGCAGTCCCGCGCGGTGCCGCTCGCCGTAGCCGAGCCAGCAGATGCGCGCGGGCAGACCCTGGAACGCCACGCGCTCCTGCGCCATGCGGATCCAGCGGTGCAGCGCCGCATCCTTCGGGAAGAGCGAGAGCACGGCCTCGTCCGTGGCACGGATGTCCTCGGGATCGCCCGAGAGCGCGGCCCACCGGAAGGGGCCACGGCCGACGCAGAACTGCGGGCGGATGTACGCCGGCACGAATCCCGGGAAGGCGAAGGCATCCGCGAAGCCTGCGTCGAGCGCGCGCTGGCGGATGTTGTTGCCGTAGTCGAATACCTTGGCGCCCGCGCGCTGGAAGTCGACCATGAGTCGCACATGCTCGGTCATCGACTCGATGCTGAGCGCCGTCGCGCGCTCGGGATCGGTGCGACGGAGCGCCTCGGCCTCGTCGCGCGTGAGGTTGACCGGCCAGTAACCCCAGAGCGGATCGTGCGCGCTCGTCTGGTCCGTCAGCGCGGCGGGGGTGATGCCGCGCTCGCGGAGTCGGCGCAGCAGATCCACCGCGTTGGCCACCACGCCCACGCTCACCGCCTCGCCCGCCCTCGCAAGCGCGACCGCGCGGTCGATGGATGCGTCGAGATCCACGTGGATCTCGTCGAGGTAGCGATCGTGGCGGCGCTTCTCTAGGCGCTCGGCGCAGACATCGGCGATGAGGCAGGTGCCCTCGTTCATGGTGATCGCGAGCGGCTGCGCACCGCCCATGCCGCCGCATCCGGCGGTCACGCACAACCGTCCCCTCAGCGAGCCGCCGAAATGCTGCCGTGCGCACTCCGCGAAGGTCTCGAAGGTCCCCTGGAGAATGCCCTGGGTGCCGATGTAGATCCACGAGCCCGCGGTCATCTGTCCGTACATGATGAGTCCGCGCCCCGCGAGGTCGTCGAAGTGCTCCTGCGTGGCCCAGTGCGGCACGAGGTTCGAGTTCGCGATGAGCACGCGCGGTGCATCGCGGTGCGTGCGCGCAATGCCGACGGGCTTGCCGCTCTGCACGAGCAGCGTCTCGTCCTCGGCGAGCGCCTTCAGCGACGCGATGATCGCGTGATACGCCGGCCAGGAGCGAGCGGCCTGCCCCCGGCCGCCGTAGACGACGAGGTCCTCCGGCCGCTCCGCAACCTCGGGATCGAGGTTGTTCATCAGCATGCGCATCGCCGCCTCCGCCGCCCAGGTGCGGCAGACGAGCGTGGATCCGCGCGGAGCACGGATGGCCGCGGCGGGCGGCGCGGTGGTCATCGGTTCCATGCGCAGAGCGTACTCGCGCAATTCGCGCCGGGAGCGCACGCACGCGGCCCGTCGAGCAACACCGATTCAAGCGCCGCGATCACGACCACTGGCCGAGCAGCACGCCGAGATCGCTGCCGTTGACGATTCCGTCGCCGGTCAGATCCGCAGGGCTCCACGGCTCCGCGACGCCCCACCATCCCAGCAGCGTGCCGAGGTCGTTGCCGTCGACGACGCCGTCGCCGTTGAAGTCGCCGTTGAGGTTGCCGCAGATGCCGAAGCTCTGATCGCCGTTGCAATCCTCGACCCACGCGACGGCCACGGCTCCGCTGTTGGCGGCGCCCGGCCGATCGACGCCCTTGGCGCCGATCACGGCGCCCTCGCCATGGAATGCCACGGCCGCGCCGAACGAGTCGCCCGCGGCACCCTGCGCATCGGTCATCGTCGATTCCAGCACCCAACCGAGCGGCGTGAAGCGGTAGATCGAGACGGCGCCTCGCAGGGCCTCGCCATTCACCGTGCGAGAGGGCGCTCCGATCACGACGCGAGCCCTCTCCACGGCCAGCGTCGACGCGAACTGCTCACCGACCTGCGGCTGTTCAGGTGCGAGCACCGCCTCGTGGACCCAGGCGTCGCCGACGCGGGTGTGGACATGCGCGACCCCGAGCTGACTCGAGAGCGTCGGCGAGGTTCCGACGACGATGGTGAGGGCCTCCGAGTCGATCGCCACGACTCGTCCGAACTCATCGAGCATCTCGCCGCCCGGCGCCACGAGCTTCGTTCGCTGCTGCCAGACGGCACCGGCCCTGCTGAAGACATAGGCGGCGCCGCGATTGACGCTCGTGCCGATGTCGGCGCCCGGCGCGCCGACGACGACGGTGTCGCCCGCGACCGCGACGCTTGCACCGAAGGTGTCCCCGGCGAAGATGTCGCTCGAGGTGAGGATCGCCTCCTGCGTCCATGTGGGGGTGCCGCCGGGTCCTGCCGACACGCGGAAGAGGTAGACGGCGCCGCGGAGATTGTTGCGCTGCGGCGCGCTCACCGCGAGCAGGTCGCCGTCCATCGCGACCACGCGGCCGAACTGCGCATTCGCCTGCGGGTCGGAGGCGACCAGCTTCGTCTCCTCGAGCCAAGTGCCGCCGAGCGTGCGTCGGAAGACATAGGCGGCGCCGGCGTCGTTCAGATCGCCAGGATCCGCGCCGTGCGCGCCGACGACGATGACGCTGCGAGGCAGCACCGACAGCGTGGGCCGCGCAACGGTCACCGAGACGCCGAAGCGGTCGTTCGCCGCCCGATCCGACGCGAGCAGTACGGCCTCCTGCACCCAGCCGCCGGGCGACCAGCGCCACGCGGCGGCGGCGCCATGCAACGGCATGCCCTCGCTCGAAGCGCCCCAGGCGCCCGCCGTCATGAACGGTTCCTTGTATGCAACGGCGCGGCCGAGTTCATCGCCTGCGCCGGAGTCGACCGAAGGCAGCACCTCGACGAGCAGCGGCAGCGGCGGCACCTCGGCGGAGGCCATCGGTGTGGAGGTCGCGATCAGCGCCATCACGACGAGCGCCGCGTTCGCGGTCGCACGGGGCGTTTGAATTGCCGAAGCGCCGGCGAACGCGAAGGCATCGCGGCTTCGTGCGAGGAATCTCATGGCGTCGTTCCTTCTCCCTGGCTCGATCGTTCCTGGATCGCGCCGATCCAGAGCATCCCGGCCCGGCCCATCCGGGTCAAGCACCGAGGCGCGATTCGGCGCTCCGCCGATGGCCTCGGACGCAGCCCCGCCATGCATCACGGGCGGTGGGGGCTCTCGTCGAATGCGCCGGCGTCGATCAGGGCGTCGATCGAGGCGATGAGCGGGGCCGGCGGGCGGTCGTCGGTCGACGCGGGGGCCACTTCGCGCACCAGAGCGGCCACGGCCTCGACGCGAGGGCCGCTCGTGAGCGGTCGATGCCGCTCGAGGGCCTCGGTCATGCAGAGCAACTCGATCGCCACGACCGTGCGTGCGAGTCGCACGGCGCGGTCGAACTTGTGTGCGGAGGTCGCGCCGAAGGAGTTGTAGTCCTCGATTCCGGCGCAGGTGGGGATGTTCGCGACGCATGCCGGCGTGCAGAGCGTCTGCAGCTCGTTGCAGCAGGCGGCTGCGGCGTACTGCGAGATCATGAGACCCGAGGTCAATCCCGGTTCATGGGCAAGATGCGGCGCGAGCTTCGTGAACGGATCGGCGCCGCCCAGCACCCAGTAGATGCGCCGCTCCGCGATTCCCGCCACCGGCGCCAGCGCGATCGCCGCGAGGTCGAGCGCGATCGCAAGCGGCATGCCGTGGAAGTTCCCGCCGGAGACGATGTCGCGATCGACACCCGCGCCGGATGGGAAGACGAGCGGATTGTCCGTGACCCCGCCGAGCTCCCGTTCCACCACGCCGCGCACGAAGCGGAGCGCATCAATCGCGGCGCCGAGCACCTGCGGCGTGCAGCGCAACGAGTACGGATCCTGCACACGCGGGTCGTTCTCCCGGTGACTCTGCACGATCCGGGAGCCGTCGAGCTCGCGGCGCAGCATGGCGGCCACCTCGATCTGCCCCGGCTGGCCGCGCGCCGCGTGGAGGCGCTCGTCGAGGAAGGCATCGGACGCAAGGCATGCATCCATGGCCAGTGCGGCGCTGCGCACGGCGGCGCGGACGACGCGCTCCGCGGTGAGCAGCGCCAGCCCGCCGATCGCGGCCATCGCGTGCGTGCCGTTGATGAGCGCCAGGCCCTCCTTGGCGTCGAGTTCGAGCGGTTCGATGCCGCGAGCCTTCAGCGCATGGCCCGTGCGCGTGAGCAGCCCGAGAAGCGTCGAATCACCCTCACCCATCAGTGCAAGCGCCAGGTGCGCGAGCGGTGCGAGGTCGCCCGATGCGCCGACCGAGCCGCGACTCGGCACGATCGGAATCACATCCGCCTCCAGCATGCGCCCGAGCTGTTCGACGACGGCCGGACGCACGCCGCTCATCCCTCGCGCCAGACTCGCCGCAAGCGCCGCCATCATCGCTCGCACGGTGGATGACGGCAGCATCTCGCCCACACCCGAGGCGTGCGAGCGAATGAGGTTGCGCTGGAGCGCGCGGAGATCATCGCGCCCGATGCGGACCTTCGCGAGCGAGCCGAAGCCGGTGTTGACGCCGTACACGGGCTCGCTTCCCGCCGCGGCACGCTCCACCACGGCGCGCGAGGCCTCCATTCGACGCCGTGCCTCCGCGCCGAGCTCGATCCGCGCGCCGCCGCGGGCGACGAGCGCCATGGCTTCGAGCGTCAGCGGCGCGCCGTCGAGCGTGATGACCAGCACGGCGGAGTTCTGGGGCACGGACACGGGCGGGATGGTAGCGAAGGGGTGGTGCGGCCGGCGCATCGCCGAGTGGGCTGCTTGCCGCGCGTGCCGCGCCCGCGTAGACCATCGCGCATGGACAGCGCCGTGGCGCGATGGATCGTTCTCTGCCTGGGTCTCGGCGCGGCCGGCTGCGCGGGCTGGATCGCCGTGGGGTTCATGCACTCGGCGCGAGGCGTGCCCGGGCCGGGCGTTTCCGATGCCGTGGCGCCGCTCGTCGCGTCGATCGCATTGCTGCTGGCGTTCGGAGTCTGCACCGTGGTGGCGATGTGCGTGGGACGAATGCTCAATCCGGTCGTGGGGCTGTTCACGCTCGGCACCGGCGTGGGCATCATGGCGCTGCGCACCGGCACGATCCGCGACGCGAGCTTCGATGGCGGCTCGCTCCTGCCGCTTGCGATCGAGAGCGTCGTGCTGGGCGTGCTCGTGGCGGCGGCCTCGGTGGCCGTGCACCTCGTGGCCACGCCGATGGTCGTGCCTGCGGCGGGGCGGCGCGATTCGCGCCTGTCGCTCGCGGAGATCCTCTCGCCTGCATCGTTGAGGATTGCGGCGGTGGGCGCGGTCGCGATCGTGGGCGTCTGGCTGCTGATCACGAGCGCGCTCAAGGGCCAATCGGTCGGCGCCGCGGCGGTGGGCGGTCTGCTCGCCGGCCATGTCGCCAAGCGCGTGGCACCTGAGCATGAGCCGGTGCTCCTCTTCGCGTCGCCGGTGATCATCATCGGACTCGTCCAGATCGTGCTTGCGATGTCGATCGGTGATCCCGCCGGCGCATTCGTGCGCGGCTCGATTCCGAATCTCGTGGCCGTGATGCCGCTCGATCTCGCGGCCGGCACGCTCATCGGCGTGGCGGTGGGTGTCGGCATGTCGCGGCCGGTGCCGGCGCCGGCGGCGGCTTGAATCGAGCACCTCTCTATACTTCGCGCCGATGCCGCTGCTCGTGACTGGAACCATCGGGATCGACACGCTGCATGCGCCCACCGGCCAGGCCGAACGAGTGCTCGGCGGAAGCTGCGCGTACTTCGCGGCCGCCGCGAGCTTCCTGGCGCCCGTGCGCCTGGTCGGCGCCGTGGGCGGCGACTGGCCCGAGGATCACCGTGCGCAGCTCTCAGGCTTCCGCAATGTCTCGCTCGACGGGCTCGAGACCCGACCAGCGAGCCGCACCTTCGCGTGGGGCGGGCGCTATCTCGATGACATGAATCGTCGCGAGACGCTCTTCACCGAGCTCGGCGTGCTGGAAGAGGCGCCGCCGAAGGTGCCCGCTTCGTTCCGCGACAGCCGCCATGTCTTTCTCGGCAACACGCACCCGGCGGTGCAGCTCGACCTGCTGCGGCAGTTTCCGGATCGACGCATCGCCGTCTGCGACACGATGGATCTCTGGATCAACATTGCGCGTCCGGAACTGCTTCGACTGCTCGAGGAGGTCGACGGCGTGGTGCTGAACGACCAGGAGGCGTCGCAGCTCACGGAGCAGCGCAACGCCGTGAGCGCCGGTCGCGCCATCGTCGAGATGGGACCTTCGTTCGTGGTGGTCAAGAAGGGTGAGCACGGCGCGGTGCTCGTGCATCGCGACGGCATCGCCACGATTCCCGCGTTTCCGTCCGGTGCGCATCAGGTGATCGATCCCACGGGCGCCGGCGACAGCTTCGCCGGCGGGCTCATGGGGCACATCGCCGCCACGGGGCGGCAGGACCTCGACACGATCCAGGCCGGTCTCGCATGGGGCACGGTGCTCGCGAGCTTCACCATCGAGGCGTTCGGCCTCGATCGGCTCGCGAAGCTCGACCGCGGGCAGATCGACGATCGCCTGCGCGCGTTCCAGCGCGTGGCGCGGGTGGGATGAGGAGATGACGATGCAGCAGACTCGGTGGACGCGGTCGATGGGTGCGATCGCGGTGTTCGTGTTCATCGCGAGCGCGACCGCGGCCGCCGCAGCGTCCGCGGCGACCGCGGCGACCGCGCCGACCGCGCCGACCGCGCCGTCATGGGATCGCTTCGAGGATCTGCCGGGCGCGGCGAATGTGCGGCGTGCCCAAGGGTCCGCGTCGGGGATCTTCCGGGGTGCGCGGCAGGAGGTCCGTTTTGCGCCCGACGGCACCGCCGTCGCATGGCGCGATGGTGAGGCATGGATGCGACTCGCGCTGCCCGACGGCGCGATCGGGGGCGCCGTGCTCGATCCCGCATCGGCGCAAGTTCTCGACGCGGCGCCCGATTGGCCCGCGTGGTCACCGCCCGCGCCGAGATTCGCCGAGCCGCCGCCGGCACCGCCGGCGCCCGGGCGCGGCCTTCAGGCGTTGAGCGCGAATGCACCGGACGGCAGGCGCGTCGCGCACCACCGCAACGCGAATGTGGTCATCAAGGGGCCTGACGGCGAGGAGGTGGTCACGACCGAGGGCGACGGCACCATCCGATTCGGCAACGCGAGCTGGGTCTACGGCGAGGAACTCGACCAGAGCACGGCGATGTGGTGGTCGCCGGATGGCCGCTACCTTGCGTGTTACCGATTCGACGACTCGCCCGTGCGATCGGTGCCGATGCTGACGGCGCAGACGACCGTGCGTCCGAAGGTCGAGTCGCTTCCCTATCCGAAGCCGGGCGAGCCGAACCCGATCGCGGGGCTCGAGATCTACGACACGCAGACGAAGGCGCGCGTGACGGTGGATGTCGGTCCCGACAAGGATCAGTATGTCTACTGGTGCCGCTGGACGCCCGACAGCTCGGCGCTGATGTTCAATCGGACGAATCGGCACCAGAATCTGCTGGAGGTGATGCTCGCGGATCCGAAGTCGGGCGCGAGCCGACCGCTCATCACGGAGCAGCAGGCGACCTGGCAGTCGAATCACCCGAATCTGCGATTCCTCTCCGATGGCCGGCGATTCATCTGGGAATCGGAGCGCAGCGGCTTCCTCCAGTACGAGTTGTGGGATCTGGCGAAGGGGCGCGTCGCCACGCTGACGAGCGGGGACTTCCCGGTGCAGTCGATCGTGCGGCTCGATGAGGCGAACGGCCGTATCTGGTACACGGCGTTCGGCTCCGAGACGCGCATCAATCCGCAGCTCTTCGTGGTGAATCTCGACGGAACCGGGCAGCGCCGCCTGACACCGCGCGATCTTCACTACTCGAGCTTCACGATCTCCGGCGACGGGCGCTGGTTCACCGCGGTCGAGCAGTTCGTGGACCAGGCGCCGGCGCTCCTGCTCTTCGACACGGGCGGCAACGCTCGCGCGAGCGACGCGCCCGCGAGCAACGGGACCGCGATCGAGTCGGCCACGCTTCGCGCCCGTGATTCCGAGGCGTGGAGCTCGCGCGGTCTCCAGGCACCGGAGCTCTTCACCTGCACGGCTGCCGACGGCGTCACGCCGCTCTACGGCGTGCTGCACAAGCCGCGCGACTTCGATCCATCGAAGCAGTATCCGCTGCTCATCGATGTCTACGGCGGTCCTGGCATCCAGACCGTCAGCTCGCGCGCCGCCGCGCCGGATGCGCGCACCGAGTTCGGCATGCTCATCGCGAAGGTGGACAACCGCGGCACGCCCGGTCGAGGCAAGGCATTCGAGGGCGCCACCTACCTGCGGCTCGGTGGTCCCGACATCGACGACCAGGCCGCCGCCGCGAAGTGTCTTGCGGAGCGGCCCTATGTCGACGACTCGCGCATCGGCATCACCGGGCACAGCTACGGCGGGTACGCAACGATCCTGGCGATGCTTCGCCATCCCGATGTCTTCCGCGTGGGCGTGGCCGGCGCCGGCGTGACCGATTGGCGCCAGTACGACACGATCTACACCGAGCGGTACATGCGCACGCCGCAGGAGAACGCCGACGGCTACGACGCCGGCAGCGCCATCAAGCTGGCGGGGCAGCTCAAGGGCAGGCTCATGCTCATCCACGGGCTCGTGGATGACAATGTGCACGCCACGAACACCTGGGCGCTTGCGCATGAGCTTCAGCAGAAGAACATCCCCTTCGAGATGATGATCTTCCCGGAGGATGATCACGGTGTGCGCGGCGCCGCCGCCGAGAGCGTGAAGTGGTCGTTCCTGCTTCGGCATTTCGGGCTGCTCGAGCGGGCACCTGCCGCGAGCGCGGCGCCGTGACGGCACTGCCGCCCGATCGAAGCCATGTGGCCACCGAGGCGCGGCACCCGCACTCGGAATCGCTCGACCAGATGGAGGTGATCGAGTGCGTGCGCCTGATCGCGCGTGACGCGGGGGAGGGCGTGCGAGCCGTCGAGCACGCGGCCGAGGCGATCGCATCATTCGCCGACTCGGTCTCGCAGCGCATGGAGCGCGGAGGGCGCCTCGTCTACGGCGGCGCTGGAACCTCCGGGCGACTCGGCGTGCTGGACGCGAGCGAATGTCCTCCGACCTTCCAGTCGGATCCCGCGCAGGTCGTGGGACTCATCGCCGGAGGCGATGCGGCACTGCGGCGCAGCAGCGAGGGGCGCGAAGACGAGCCCGAAGGCATCGCACCCGAGTTCGAGCGCCTTGCGCTCGGAGCGCGCGACTCGTTCCTCGGCATTGCGGCGGGCGGCACCACGCCCTGGGTGCTCGGCGCGATTCGGCTGGCAAAGGCGCGGGGCGCGCTGACGGGACTCCTGTCCTGCGCGCGCGGCGCGGCGGTCTCCGTCGCCGACTGCTGCGATCACCTGATCGAGCTCGATGCCGGCCCCGAGATCCTCACCGGCAGCACGCGCCTCAAGGCGGGCACGGCCACGAAGGTGGCGCTCAATGCGATCTCGACCGCCATCTTCGTGCGCCTCGGCAAGGTCTACGGGAACCTGATGGTCGACCTTTCGGCGCGAAACGACAAGCTGCGGGATCGCGCCATCCGCATCCTGCGGCACTTCGACGCGTCGCTTGATCGCGCCGCCGCCTCCGCGGCCATCGATGCGGCCGGAGGCGAGCTCAAGACCGCCATCGTGATGCGACGACTCGGCGTTCCGCGCGCCGAGGCCGAGGCGCTGCTTGCCGCCGCGCACGGCCGCCTTCGCGCCGTGATCGGCTGACGCGCCGCCCGCAGCGATCGCAAACGCTCGGCGCAGCGCGTCGGCTCCGGCAGCCTCGCTGTACACATTGCGTCGGCACCGGTTGCCCCCTCCGCCTCAAACACTCGGTCGGGATGCGCTGCGCATCCCGACCTCAACTCGGCGAGAGGGGGCAACCGGTGCCAACTCGCCGCGATGCCGTCCTCAACTCGGCAAGGGAGGGCAGTCGGACGCCGTAGCGCTGCAGGTCCACGGCGCTGTCAACGCAGTGCGTGCCCAGGCTTGCAAGGTCGGGCGGAGTCGTGCGAAGTCGGCGGTTGACCCTTGACCGCTCGTCGCATCGCAGTAGTCTCGTCGTGGGGAGAGCCTCCGCCGCACACCGGGAACCTGCGGCTCATTTCCACGAGGCACCTACTTCCGGTTCCCTTCACAGGCGGCCGCATGGCCGCGGGGGCGCGGCGAGCAAGTCGCGCGGAAAGGCTGGTTCATATGAGATCGAGAACGAGTTCGGTGGTTTGGCGTGAACGAACTGGCATGCAGTTTGCAGTCGGTCAGTCGGTCAGTCGGTCAGTCGGTCAGTCGGTCAGTCGGTCAGTCGGTCAGTCGGTCAGTCGGTCAGTCGGTCAGTCGGTCAGTCGGTCAGTCTGCTTCTCCTGTTGGTTGGTTTGACATTGGGGCTCTGCGCTCCGGCTGAAGCGCAGACCTGCACCAGTAACACAACGCGCTTCGTGTACGCCGGCATCGGGGACGACACCGGGCACAACGGCCAGTGCTGGGATCAGGCGTATGCAACGCTCGAGCAAGCACTCGATGACTTGCACGATGACCAGCTCAGCGTCACCACGATCCTGATTGCCGAGGGGACCTACACGCCGCTCGGCACGAACGGCTCGTTCGTGATCGAGCGAGCGTGCACCATCGAAGGCGGCTACCGCGGCTTCACGGACGGCGGTGGCAGCGCGAACGATCGCAATCTCGCGCTCTATCGCACGATCCTCAGCGGCGACATCTCCGGCAACGACGATCCCGGGACGCCATCGAGTTTCAACGACAACTCGCTCCATGTCGTCGTGATCTCGATCTTCCAAACCGGTCCGACCATGACGCTTTCCGGCGTGACTGTTGAAGCGGGCCGCGCGGTCGGCACGCCTGGCGACGAATCGGCAGGTGGCGGCATCCGGGCCGAAGTCGCTTCATGGGGTCCGGCGGAGATCGAGTTCGTCGACTGCGTGCTGCGAGGGAATCTGGCCGAGGAGAAGGGCGGCGCACTCGCGTGCA